>ENA-OUOU01000898-OUOU01000898.1-human-gut-metagenome-genome-assembly--contig:-NODE-898-length-16732-cov-12.656413_pt1 | contig 16732 bp, 14 predicted proteins | sample MGYA00237936_ERZ548765 | MGnify/ENA primary metagenome ERZ548765 (study PRJEB26490, sample SAMN05356889) | human gut metagenome | biome: terrestrial biome; feature: human-associated habitat; material...
GATCGATAGCTCCCTCGTCCAGCTTGTACTTGGCGTTCTTGATGTTCAGCGTGCCGCTCCAGGTGAACAGCTTGCCGTGACGGGCATTGCGGGCAGGCATCACGCAGTCGAAGAAGTCCACACCGCGGGCCACGCCCTCAATGATGTTGCTGGGCGTACCCACGCCCATGAGATAGCGGGGCTTATCCGCCGGCATATAGGGCTCTACCTTCTCAATGATGTCGTACATCACATCCGTTGGCTCCCCTACCGCCAGGCCGCCGATGGCGTAGCCGTCGCAGTCCAGCTTGGCGATCTCCTGCATGTGCCAGGTCCGCAGGTCCGCGTAGGTGGCGCCCTGGTTGATGCCGAACAGCATCTGCTGGGGGTTGATGGTGTCCGGCAGCGCGTTGAGCCGGTCGTGCTCCGCTTTGCACCGCGCCAGCCAGCGCAGCGTCCGCTCGCAGCTGGCCTTGGCGTAGTCGTAGGGTGCAGGGTTCTCCACGCACTCGTCGAAGGCCATGGCAATGTCGGAGCCCAGGTTGGACTGGATGCGCATGCTCTCCTCCGGCCCCATGAAAATGCGGCGGCCGTCCAGATGACTGGCAAAGGTGACGCCCTCCTCGCTGATCTTCCGCAGGCCGGCCAACGAGAACACCTGGAAACCACCGGAGTCCGTGAGGATAGGGCCGTCCCAGCGCATGAACTTGTGCAGGCCGCCCAGCTGGCGCACCACGTCGTCGCCGGGCCGCAGGTGCAGGTGATACGTGTTGGAAAGCTCGATCTGTGTGCCCAGCTGCTCCTTCAGATCCAGTGCGCTGACGCCGCCCTTGATGGCGGCCTGGGTACCCACATTCATGAACACCGGCGTCTGTACCTCGCCGCCGTGGGCGCAGGTGAACACGCCCCGCCGCGCCTTGCCCTGTTTTTTGATGACTTTGAACATTTATGCCTCCTCCATATCATCCAGCGCCTTCTCCGCCATGCGGCGGGAGCCCAGCAGCCATACCAGGTCGCCGCGCTGGATCACGAAATTCACGTCGGGTCCGATAATAGGCAGCAGGTTCCGCTGTAACCCCAGGATCATGCAGTCATAGTTCTCTCGCAAACCGCTGTCGCGGATGGTGCAGCCCGCCAGATGATCATTCTTCGCCACATCCAACGTGTAGGTATACAGTGCCTTCTCTCCGCTGATATAGGCATGCAGCGTGGGCAGCTCCGCCTCCCCCGCCCCTACGGACAGTCGCAGGGAGACCAGGTTCTCCCGCTCACCCAGGACGGCCAGCCGGTCTCCCTCGCTGAGCACCGTGTCACCGGAGGGGATGTCCAGCTCCCGCTTGCCGTGGACGATCTTGATGATATTCACGCCATAGCGCCTGCCCCAGCCCAGAGCCCGCAGATCCTTCCCTGCCTCCTCCGATGGGCAGATCAGCTCCGTGACGTACAGCTTCTCGTCCAGCCATGTGGCATCGTCGCTGTCGCCGTACTGCTGCAAAAGGCGCTCATTGAAGTTGGTAAGGAACCGCGTCTCCACCGACAGGTAGGCCGACGCGAACCATCCGAAGTGCCCTGCCACCAGCACCGCCGCTGCCAGCAGCGGCAGCAGCCACAGACTGTGGATGCCCAGTACCGTCCGGATAGGCAGGAACACGATGAGCACGATGACGAGCACGCGGATGACGCTGAGAGCGATCAGCGGCAGGCGAAAGCTGCGCTTCTTCGCCCACAGCACCGTATACTGCGGCGAATGAGCATCCAGCATGGGCCGGATGAACATGGCGATGCACAGATAGACAGCGCACAGCGTGATGGCCTTGCTGATCCACGGCACATGGATGGTCTCCCGCAGCAGCGGCAGCAGCACCGCGTCACCCAGAATCACGATGCCCAGCATCAGCACGCCATAGAATACCGTTCTTTTCACATAGCGGCGCAGGAACACGGCCCAGTCGCTGTCCTGCTCCTTGACACTCTGCTCCTCGTCGGTGTAGCGCTCCAGCTGCTGCACCAGCTTCTGCGGCAGCAGCCTTTCAAGACCGGTGCAGATCCGATCGGCGCTCTTGATGAAGAACGGTGTGGTCAGCGTGGTGATGACCGATACAGAGATGATGATGGGATAGATGTAGTCCGCGATGACGCCCAGCGACAGACCCAGCGACGCGATGATGAACGCGAATTCGCCGATCTGCGCCAGCGAGCAGCCGCAGTAGATGGCCTGCCGCAGCGTGTGTCCCGACAGCAGCACGCCCAGCGAGGAAAACAGCAGCTTCCCCACGATGGTCACCGCGGTCAGTATCAGGATGGGCCAGATGTACTTTACCACGGCGCCGGGATCCAGCATCATACCCACAGAGATGAAGAATACCGCGCCGAACAGGTCTTTAACGCCGGAGGTCAGGTGTTCCACCCGCTCGGCGTGGACGGTGCCTGCCAGCAGCGAACCGGCCAGAAACGCGCCCAGCGCCGAGGAGAAGCCAAGCGCGTCCGCCAGAAGCACCATGCCGAAGCAGATGCCCAGCGACACGATAAGCAGCGTCTCGTCGCTCATCAGCTTGGACGCCTTGTTCAGCAGCGTAGGCAGCAGGAAGATGCCCAGCACCAGCCACAGCACCAGATACAGCACCAGCAGTCCCAGCTGCAGCGCCAGTGCGCCGCCGGAGATGGACTTGCTGACGGAGATGGTGGACAGGATGATCATCATGAAGATGCCCGCGATATCCTCCATCACCAGCGTGCCGAACACCAGCTGGGCGAAGTCCGTTTTCCGGACGTTCAGTTCATCGAAAGCCTTGATGATGATGGTGGTGGACGACATGGACAGCATGCCGCCCAGGAAGATGCTGTCCATGGCGCCCCAGCCCATAAGCTGTCCCACGGCGAAGCCCATGGCCAGCATGCCGCCCACCTCCACCAGCGCTGTGATGATGGCGGTGCCGCCCACGCTGGCCAGCTTGTGGAGGTTGAACTCCAGTCCCAGGCAGAACATCAGGATGATGATGCCGATCTCGCTCCATGTGGACACTGCCTCGATGTCAGCCAGCGAGAAGAATAACGGCATATAGGGGCCGATGAGAAACCCTGCCAGTATGTAGCCCAGCACCAGCGGCAGATTCAGCTTTTTGAAGATAACGGTGATGACACCGCCGGTCAGCAGGATAACGGCGAGGTCAGAAACGAGATCCGGCAAATGCACCCGAAGTCCTCCTTTCCCTTTTAGTGGATAAACATCGCATCGCCAAACGAGAAGAACCGGTAACGCTGCTCCACGGCCTCCTTGTAGGCGGACAGCACATGCTCCCGTCCCGCCAGCGCAGATACCAGCATGATGAGGGTGGACTCCGGCAGGTGGAAGTTGGTGACCAGCGCGTCCATCACCTTGAAGCGGTAGCCCGGGTAGATGAAGATGTCCGTCCAGCCGGCGCTGGCCCGCATGGTGCCGTCCTCCGCCGCTTGGGACTCCACGGTACGGCAGCTGGTGGTGCCCACGCAGATAACGCGGCCGCCGCTGCGCTTCGTTTCGTTGATGAGATCCGCCGTCTCCTGCGGGATAACGCAGTATTCGCTGTGCATGGCGTGGTCGGTGATCTCCTCCTCCTTCACAGGGCGGAAGGTCCCCAGTCCCACATGCAGTGTAACGTAGCCCACCTTTACACCCATTTGCTGAACGCGCTCCAGCAGCTCCGGTGTGAAATGCAGGCCCGCAGTAGGTGCGGCGGCGGAGCCGTTCACCTTGGAGTAGACGGTTTGATACCGCTCCCTATCCTGCAGTTCCTCCTTGATGTAGGGCGGCAGCGGCATCTTGCCCAGCCGATCCAGCACCTCCAGGAAAATGCCCTCGTAGGAAAAGCGCACCAGCCGATTGCCGTCCGGCAGCTCCTCCGCGATCTCTGCCGTCAGCTCGCCATCGCCGAAGGTGACCTTGGCGCCGGTGCGCAGTTTCTTCCCCGGCCGCACCAGACACTCCCACACGTTGCTGCCGCGGTCGATGAGCAGCAATATCTCGCACACGCCGCCCCCAGGCACGCGATGGCCCAGCAGCCGCGCCGGCAGGACGCGGGAATTGTTCAGGATCAGGCAGTCGCCGGGCCGCAGGTACTCCGGCAGGTCAAAGAAGTGCCGGTGCTCCGTGGCGCCGGTCTCCTTATCCAGCACCAGCAGCCGTGAGGCGTCCCGCCGAGGGATGGGCGTCTGGGCGATAAGCTCCGGCGGCAGGTCAAAATAAAAATCATGGGTCTTCATAGGCATACCACACATTCTTTCATATAGTAACATCTTATTATAGTATAAAATCTCGCACCGTTCAACCACTTTCTGCGGCCTTACGCCCCGAAACGCTCCAAAGGCTGCGGCGAAGCCGCAGCCTTTGAGGTAGTAACATTTTATGCGCAGACGACCGGCTCTATCACACCAGAACGGCGCGGTGGAATACCTTTTTGCCCTTTTTGATAATGACGCCGTCGCCGGTGAGCTGCTCGCAGCCGAAGGTGGTCTCGATGGCGGACACCTTCTGGTCATTGACTGCCACGCCGCCCTGCTGCACCAGTCGGCGTGCCTCACCCTTGGAGGCGGCCAGCCCGCACTTCACCAGCAGGGTCAGCACATCGATGGTGCCGCCGCCGAAGTCATCGTTGGTCAGCTCGGTAGTGGGCATGTGCTCGGTGTCACCGCTGCCGGAGAACAGCGCCTTGGACGCGGCGCGAGCCTTCTCAGCCTCCTCCTCGCCGTGGACCAGCTTCGTCAGTTCGTAGGCCAGGATGTCCTTGGCTTCGTTGAGCTGCGCGCCCTCCCAGTTGGACATCTTGTCGATCTCCTCCAGCGGCAGGAATGTCAGCATGCGGATGCACTTGAGCACGTCGGCGTCGTCGATGTTGCGCCAGTACTGATAGAACTCGAAGGGGCTGGTCTTGTTGGGATCCAGCCACACGGCGTTACCGGCGGTCTTGCCCATCTTGTTGCCCTGGGAGTCTGTCAGCAGAGTGATGGTCATGGCGTGGGCGTCTTTGCCCAGCTTGCGGCGGATCAGCTCGGTGCCGCCCAGCATATTGGACCACTGGTCGTTGCCGCCGAACTGCATATTGCAGCCGTTGTGCTGGAACATATAGTAGAAGTCATAGCTCTGCATGATCATGTAGTTGAACTCCAGGAAGCTCAGCCCCTTCTCCATGCGCTGCTTGTAGCACTCGGCACGCAGCATGTTATTGACGGAGAAGCAGGCACCCACCTCGCGCAGCAGGTCCACATAATTCAGATCCAGCAGCCAGTCGGCGTTGTTGAGCATGATGGCCTTGCCCTCGCCGAAGTCGATAAACCGCTCCATCTGGCGCTTGAAGCACTCGGCGTTGTGGTCGATATCCTCCTTGGTGAGCATCTTCCGCATATCGGTACGGCCAGAGGGGTCGCCGATCATGGTGGTGCCGCCGCCGATGAGGGCGATTGGCTTGTTGCCCGCCATCTGCAGACGCTTCATCAGGGTCAGCGCCATGAAATGACCTGCCGTCAGAGAGTCCGCCGTGCAGTCAAAGCCGATGTAGAACGTGGCCTTGCCGTTGTTGATCATCTCGCGGATCTCTTCCTCATTGGTGACCTGTGCGATGAGGCCGCGGGCCACCAGTTCTTCGTAAATTCCCATTTTTTCAGTTTCCTTTCCGTTGATGTTGTTGTCATTTCCCTGGCAAAGGACGAAAAAAACGCCCCCTGCCTGCTGACAGAGGGCGATCAAGATCGCGGTACCACCTCATATTCGCCATGCCCTCACGGACATGGCCTCGTCGGGTGCTGACACACCCTGCCGCTGTAACGGGCGGACCCGACACATCCCTACGCGCCCAACGGCTTCAGGAGGCTGCTCCAGGATGTATTCACAGGCTCCGTCCTGTCCTCCTCGCACCGCCCGGAGGCTCTCTTTGCAGGCGCAGAAGCGTGCTACTTCTTCCCTTCATCACTGTGGCATTATCAAGTTGTCACTATTTTAGCAGAAATTCTCCGTTTGTCAACTATCATTTTACCGAAACCGGTGCATTGGCGTCAACGCATGGAAGCACGAAACTTTTCCGCCTCAGCCAGCAGTTCCTCCGCCCCATCCAGTATGGTCTGGGACACGTGGCTGCCGCCGGTAAGCCGGGCCAGCTCCTGACGGCGCTGTTCCCGATCCAGACGCTGCACAGCGGTGTAGGTGCGACCGTCCCGCTCCCCCTTCTCCACGGAGAAATGAGTATCCGCCATGGCCGCCAGCTGCGGCAGATGGGTGACGCACAGCACCTGCTTGCAGCGGCTGATGCGGGCCATCTTCTCCGCCACCTTCTGGGCGGCACGGCCGCTGACGCCGGTATCCACCTCATCGAACACCAGCGTGCCCACCTGATCCTGCTCACTGAGCACGTTTTTCATGGCCAGCATGATGCGGGCCAGCTCACCGCCGGAGGCGATCTTGTGGATAGGCCGCAGCTCCTCGCCCACATTGGCGGACATCAGGAACCGCACCTGGTCCATGCCATCGGCGCTGAGAGGCTTCTCTGCGATGTCCACGGCGAACCGGATCCTGCCCATGTCCAGCTGCCGCAGCTCCTCCAGGATCTGGGCGGACAGCCGCTCCGCCGCCTGCCGCCGCCCCTCGGACAGAGCCTGCGCCGCACTAACGGCTTCCTTCTCCGCCTTGCCCAGCTGCCGCTCCAGCTGTGCCAGCGCATCACCGGCGTACTCGATCTGCTCCAGCTCGGCGCGGCAGCGCTCCAGATAGGCCAGCATGTCCTCCACGCTGGGGCCGTACTTCTTTTTCAGGCGATACAGCTGGTCCAGGCGGCTCTCCACATCGTCCAGCTCGTTGGGCGAGAAATCGAAGCCCTCCCGCTTGTCCTCGATGGTGGCTGCCACATCGTAGGCTTCGCTGTACAACGCCTCCAGCCGCTGGTACAGGCCAGCGTAGTCGTCGTCCAGATGCCGTACCGCGCCTACGGCGTCCTGCGCCCGCCGCAGCATGCCCAGCGCACCATCGCCGCTGTCGTCGCCGTTGAGGGCGTAGTCTGCCTCGGCCACGGCGGAGGTAAACTTCTCCGCGTTGCGCAGCAGGTTCCTCCTCGCAGCCAGTTCCTCTTCCTCGCCGGCGCGGAGCTTCGCCTGCTCCAGCTCGTTGATCTGGTAGGTCAAGGTATCTACGCGGCGCGCTTTTTCCGATTCGTCCATCTGCAAGGACTGTATTTTTCGTTGTGTCGCTGTAAAGCTATTATACTTTTCAGCATATGTATTAATAAGGCTTTCCAGCTTTCCAAAGCTGTCCAGGAACTGCAAATGCTGCTCCTCGTCCAGAAGCTGCTGGCCGTCGTGCTGCCCATGGATGTTCAGCAGGCGGCTGCCCAGCGCCTTCAGCTGGCCCACCGTTACCGGCCGTCCCCCCACGCGGCAGACGCTCTTACCGTCACTGTGGATCTCCCGCTGCAGCAGCAGGGAGCCGTCCTCCTCCGGTGTCACGCCCTGCTCCTCCGCGATGGCGGAGTCCACACCGGAGAACACCGCGCTGACAAACGCCTTGTCCGAGCCGGTGCGGATGAGTTCGCGGCTTGTCCGCTGGCCCAGTACTGCGCTGAGGGCATCGATGACAATGGATTTGCCCGCGCCGGTCTCGCCGGTCAGCGCGTTGAAACCTGCCTCGAACCGGATGTCCGCCTCCTCGATGATGGCGATATTTTCAATGTGGAGCACTTCCAGCATGGCGCTACCCTCCTCTGCCGCTTACCGCAGCATCTGCTTGACCTGTTCGCAGAAATCCAGCGCACGCACGTTGTCGTGGAACACCAGCAGAATGGTGTCATCACCGGCCAGCGTGCCCACGATGTCCGTGTCACCCATGTTGTCCAGTGCGAAGGCGGCGCCCTGCGCCATGCCCTCGATAGTTTTCAGCACTACCAGATTCTGGGCAGCCTCCACCGACAGCACGCACTCGCGGAAGATGGTCCGCAGCTTCTCGGCGAAGTTCAGCTTGCTTTTCTGCACGGACACGGCGTAGCGATAGCGACCCTGTCCTGTGGGCTCCTTCACCAGATGGAGCTGCTTGATGTCACGGGAAACGGTGGCCTGCGTACACTTCACGCCCCGCTCCGCCAACCGGCGCAGCAGCTGCTCCTGCGTCTCCACGGCTTCCTGCTCGATGATCTCCAGCAGGATGGTCTGACGGTCATTCTTCATGCGTGGCTACCTCCATTCCCATTTTTGAATCCAGGATCTCGCAGAAGCTCTTCTTTGAGAGCCGTACCAGCTTCGTAGTAAAGCGGGATTGCCGCACCCGCACCTTGTCCCCGTTTTTCAGGGAGAACGCTTTACCGCCGTCCACGGAGAGGTAGACGAACTTCCGGTTAGCATCTGCCGCCTCAATGGTGATGATGTGTTCCGGTGACAGAACGTAGCTGCCCGCGCGGGTGGAATGTGGGCAGATAGGCGTCAACAGCAGATTGCGGGCCGTGGGCTCTACGATGGGGCCGCCCGCCGCCATGGAATAGCCGGTAGAGCCGGTAGGCGTGGATACAATGCCGCCGTCGCCGGTGATCTTGGTGAGCCGTCCCTCCTCGGTGGTAACGTCCAGCCGCACCACGCGGGCCACAGAGCCCTTAGACACCACCGCGTCGTTCAGAGCAATGTTGTTATACACCGGACGCCCCTCCCGCAGAACGGTGACATCCAGCATCATGCGGGACTCCACAGTGAAATCCCAGTTTTTCAAATCGTTGAGCCGTTCCAGCTCATTGGGCTCCAGCTCTGACATAAACCCCAGGCTGCCCAGATTGATGCCCAGCACCGGCACGTTGTGCAGTGCCACGGTGCGGGCCAGATGCAGGATGGTGCCGTCACCGCCGAAGGCGATAAGCAGATCGGCGCGCTTGATCTCCTGCTGCAGCTGCCGGATAGGCACGCCCAACTGGTCGCCGTAGCCCTCCCGACTGAACGGCAGGCACACCACCGTTTCAAAGCCGATCTGTTCCAGAAGCTGACGGGAGCGCTTTGCCACGGTCAGTTCGTTGTCCCGATAGGGGTTCGGGCAGAGGATCACTCGTTTCATTCGCTGTCCCTTCTCTCTTTCAGTTCGCTGTGGGAGGCGTCCACCAGCGCCGCAAGATCGGGGATGGTGTCCGACTCCACGCTTTTGCGCAGATAGCCGAGATATTCGATGTTGCCCTCAGGTCCTCGTATGGGAGAATATGTGATGCCAAGCACTGTAAAGTGGTTATCCTTTGCATGTGTCAGGAAGTTTTCCAGCACCTCCAGGTGTACCTTGGGGTCGCGGACGACTCCCTTCTTCCCCACCTTCTCCGGTCCGGCCTCGAACTGCGGCTTGATGAGACAGGCGATCTCACCGCCCTCGCGCAGCAGGCTGTACAGCGCCGGAAAGATAAGCTTCAGTGAGATGAACGACACATCGATGGACGCAAAATCCAGCACGTCAGGCACCTGTTCCTGGTCCAGATAGCGGGCATTGGTGCGCTCCAGGCACACCACCCGCGGGTCGTTGCGCAGCTTCCAGTCCAGCTGACCATAGCCCACGTCCACAGCGTAGACTCTGGCCGCGCCGTTTTGCAGCATACAATCGGTAAATCCCCCGGTGGACGCGCCGATGTCGGCGCAGATCTTACCCTCCAGCGTGATAGGAAAGGTTTTCATGGCCTTTTCCAGCTTCAGGCCGCCGCGGCTGACATAGGGCAGGGCGCGGCCCCGTACCTCGATCTGCGCATCGTTGGCCACGGCCGTCCCGGGCTTGTCCACCCGCTGGCCGTTGACGAACACCAGACCGGCCATGATGTGGGCCTGTGCCTTCTGGCGGCTGTCCAGCAGTCCCTGTTCCACAAGCAGGACATCCAGCCTTGTTTTCTTGCTCATGCCAGCACCTCCTTCACGGCGCACACCACGCCCTGGGCGTCCAGCTCCAGCGCGTGGTACAGCTGCCTGACGCTGCCCTGTGCGGGCAGACGCTCCCCCGCGTTCAGCAGCCGCAGCTTCTCCGGTGCGGCGCCGCGCTCCAGCAGCAGCGCCGCCAGACGCTGACCCACGCAGCCCTGGCGCAGCTGGTCCTCCAGCACCACCAGACGCCTGACGCCTGCCAGAGCGCCGCACACGGCGTCTCCGTCCAGCGGCGTCACGCGGTTCAGCTTCACCACCTGCGCCGCGATATGCTCCTGCGCCAGCAGCTCCGCCGCCGCCAGCGCCTGCTCTGTCAAAATCCCATAGGTCACGATGCTCACATCCGCCCCCTGCCGCAGCACCGATACCGGCGTGTCACCGCAGTCATCGCGGTACGTGCCCTCGCCGCCTCGGGGATAGCGGACTGCCACCGGTCCGCCGCAGCGGTACAGCGCCGTGCGCAGCATGCTCCGCAGCTCCGCGAAGCTGGCGGGACACAGCACCGTCATGTCGGGGATCTGGGACAGATAGTCGATGCACCCGTGGTGCGTCTCGCCGTCGGCCCCTACCAGACCGGTGCGGTCCACGGCAAAGACCACGTGGAGCTTGTCCAGCGACACGTCCTGTGCCAGCATGTCGTAGCCCCGCTGCAAAAAGCTGTCGTACACCGCGAATACCGGCAGCATGCCCTGCTTGGCCATGCCCGCCGCCATGGTCACTGCGTGCCCCTCGGCGATGCCGACATCGAAAAACCGGCGGGGATGGGCAGCGGCAAAGGCCGTCAAGCCTGTGCCCTCCGCCATGGCTGCCGTGATGGCGCAGATATGCGCGTCCTGGTCCGCCAGCACCTTCAGCTCCTGCCCGAACACAGAGGAGAACGACGGCTCGGACGGCGCGCTGGCCCGCCCCGTGGCGGGATCGAAGGGGGATACGCCGTGGAAGCGCTCCGGTGCCTGTTCCGCAGGGGCGTAGCCCTTCCCTTTCCGGGTGTGGACATGCAGCAGCACGGGACAGTTCTGCTCCCGCGCCGCCCGCAGCATATCCGTCAGCCGCCGGACATCGTGGCCGTCCACCGGCCCCATATACGTAAAGCCCATGTCCTCGAACACGGTGCTCACCGGCAGCAGTGACTTTTTCAGTGCCGTTTTCACGTCGTGACTGGCCTCGTACAGCAGATGGCCTACACGGGTAACATCCAGCGCCTGCCGGTACTTCTTTTTGAATTCGTAGTAGCCCGCCTTCGTCCGCATTTTGGCCAGATGGCGGGACATACCGCCCACATTGGCGTCGATGGACATGCCGTTGTCGTTAAGAATGACGATCAGCGGCTCGCCGGAGGCGCCGGCATCGTTGAGACCCTCGAAGCTGAGTCCGCCGCCCAGCGCACCGTCACCGATAAGCGCCAGTACATTGTAGTGCCCGCCCTGCAAGGTACGGGCGCGGGCCATGCCCAGCGCTGCGGACACGGAGTTGGAGGCGTGGCCTGCCACAAAGGCATCGTGGACGCTCTCATACGGCTTGGGAAAGCCGGACAGGCCGCCGAACTGCCGCAGCGTGGCAAACAGCTCCCGCCGCCCTGTCAAAGCCTTATGAACGTAGCACTGGTGGCCTACGTCGAACACCAGCCGGTCCGTGGACGTGTCGAACACACGGTGGATGGCCACGGTCAGCTCCACCGCCCCCAGATTGGACGCCAGATGCCCGCCGGTACGGGATATCTGCTCAATGAGGAACTGCCGCAGCTCGATGCACAGCAGCTCCGTCTGCTTCTCGGTCAGGCGCTTCACGTCCGTCGGAGAATGGATATTTTCAAGAACCAAAGCGCATCCGCTCCTTTGTGTCAGCGATAGAGGTGCAGCGCGTTCATGATCCGCGCCACGCGGTACACCACCTTGGTGCAGTCGTTGATGGCCATCGATTTGCCCAGCGCCTTGCCGCCAATGGTGATGCCGGAGATCAGCGCCGTCACGCCGATAGAGATCAAAACAGACGTGGTGCTCAGATCCCGCTGCAGCTGGGTCACGATCACCGCCGCCGTAGAGCCGGAGACGATGCCGCAGATGTCGCCCACCACGTCGTTGCACACGGAACTGACCTGGTTGGCGTTCTGCAAAAGCCGGATAGCCTCCCGTCCGCCCTTTTCCTTGTGGGCGGCCATGGAGTGGAACGGCTTGGGGTCCGCCGCCGTCACCGCCACGCCCACCATGTCGAACATGATGCCCAGCGCGATAAACACTGCCAGTACCAGCAGTGTTACCATGTAACCTGCGCCCTCCAGCGCCGTGGAGGAGAAAAAGCTCATAACGGCACTGAGCGCTACCGCCAGCAGGAATACCCGCAGAGGCCAGCTGCTCTGCTTTTTGCTTTTCTTTTTATCCTTACTGTTACTGTCTGCCAAGTGACAAACCTCGCTTTTTTGATAAAGTTTTTTATATGGATAGAGTAAATGCTGAACAGGGCGACTCCGGAAGTAAATCTTGCGGCTTAGGTACGGGTTGGATTTCCCCGCAGCACACCTCTCGTCGCCGATGCAGGTGGTTTCCCCTTCGGTGCTGTGTCGCGGTGTTGCCCGCCGCGATACCCGACTGCCACTTAGTCCGCACTGCAATCCTTCCGGTGCCCCCTCTCAGGACAGCCTAGGTGATTTCCACCACAGTCAAACCGTCTCTTATCCTCTTTTGCAAACAGGGTTTCAGGGAAATAGCGCTGCGTCCCTGGCCGGGGACATGACGCGTTGACTCTCCCATCCACCCTGCCCACGCAAGGCAGGCTACTCTGCACACAGCGTTCACGGCATAAAGCCGGGTAGCACCGCGATGCAGGTTCGCAATCTGCTTCGTACACAGGTCGCTAACCACAAAGGGAGTACGCCTGTGCACAACAGCAGGTCTCCACGACCGCAGGGTCGGGTCCTCCATGCCATTGGAGGGCGCCCTACGACCGCAGGCGCGGTGACTGGCCGCGCCTCCCTTCCAGCACCCACCCCAAACTGGGCGTAAGAAGCAAGCACCAGAGGTTTCACAGTTGTGCCCTTTTAGGGATTTTTAGGCCCCTCTTCAGAAGACGGCAGATCTGACTAGGATACTGCGCCGCTGTTCAGCAGTATAGTATATTATCATACTTTCCCGCATTTTACAACCGGTTTATGCAAGATATTCTGTATATATGGGTTTGTATGCAGATACGGGGCGCTGGACTTTTCCCCATCCGTGTGGTATGCTGTTGCCGGCAGCACCCATACGGATACGGAAAGGAGATGCCTATGAGCAAAAAGAAAAAGCGCCTTTTGTGGCTGATCCTGGCGGTGCTGATATTGACCGGCGCGGCCCTGTTCAGCCTGCTCCCCCGCCGCGCCGCCGCGGTGCTGCACCTGCCGAATAGCACCGCCGGTATCCACGACATCACGCTGTCCAAAAAGACACCTATCGGAGAAACGGGAGAGGCTTTCGTCCAGAACTATACCCTGACGCCGGATCGTGAGGCGGAGCTGGTGCAGGAGGCTTATAATTGGCTGGCATCTGTACGTTTCCGCGATCTGCGGTCCAGTACCACGGAATTTGACAGCGGCCTGCTGGGCGGCGGCAGCACCGTCTATCTCATCAGCGTGCAGCCGGCGGACGGTGACGCGCTCTCCGCCGTCCAGATCCTGGACGATGGCCGCGTGGCCATCAGCGGCGTGTTCCTCTACTGGCTGGACGAGAAGGATATGGACGGTCTGCGGGCAATTTTTGACCACCTGAATACCATTTACGATTGACCGCGTATAGTGTATGCATTTTGCTTCTGTAAAAGATGTGCCTGTCGGCTTTACCGACAGGCACGTTTTCGTTTGCCGCCTCATACAATGTCTCTGTAAGGCTCATCTGTGGAGGAGGTTTTTTCGTGAATGAACAGGACATGGTGAAGAAATTAAAAAATGACCCCGCCGCGCTGCGTTCTGTGATGCAGTCGGCGGATGGCCGCGCTCTGCTGGGAATGCTGTCCGGCGGTGATACCGCGGCGCTGGGCCGCGCTGCACAGCAGGCCGCCGCCGGTGACATGTCGGCGCTGTCCGCCATGCTCCAGCGTGTGATGTCCACGCCGGAGGGTGCGGCGCTGGTACAGCATCTGGAAGAATCCCTGCAGCGATGATGAGAGGAGGTCCGCGGCATGGCGGAGTTGGATGAAAAACTGAACGCGCTGCTGTCGGACCCCAATAGCATGGCCCAGATCATGCAGATGGCCCAGCAGCTCTCGGCCACTATGGGTGGCAGCGCTTCGCCGTCTCCCCCGACTGCCGCGGCTCCGCCTGCCGCACCGACCGCGCAGACCGCCTCCCAGGCACCCGCCCCCTCCCTGCTGGGCGGTATCGACCCGCAGGTGGTGGCCCGCTTTCTGCCGCTCCTGCAGGAGTACAGCCGCTCCAGCAGCCAGACCATGCAGCTGCTGTACGCCCTGCGCCCCTTTCTCAAGGAGAGCAAGCAGGACAAGGTGGAGCGGGCCGCGCGGCTGGCGCGGCTTATCCATCTGGGTAAAAAATTTCTAATGGATTGGGGGGACGGCCATGTATAACCGCTACATCCGCGGCGATGGCGGCACCTACACCCGCATCAGCGCGGAGGACGCGCCACTGCCGCCGCCGGAGCCGCAGCGTTCACCTCATCCACCGCAGCGTCCGACTGCTCCCCTGCCTCCCAGGCCGCAGGAAGCGCCGCCCGTGCAAGAGCCTCCACCTGATGAGCCGCCCCGCCGTCCTCCACCGCCTGCGCCGGAGCGGGGACTTCTCAACGGCCTGCTGGAGAAGCTGCACCTGTCGGATCTTGATGCGGGAGACATCCTTCTGCTGATCCTGCTGTTCTTTCTCTTCCGGCAGGAGGCGGACGAGGAGCTGCTCATCGCCATCGGCCTGCTGCTGATCTTGTAGCTGACAGATATTACATTTGCAAAAAGATTACAAATCGGTTACAATGACGTTGTCCTTGCAAGGGAAATACACATAGGAGGTACAGCATTATGTTCTGCAATTTCGACTGCGCTTCCCTGCTGAAGCTGCTGTGCGGTTTCTTCGGCAAGTGCTGACGCATATACGCACATAAAAACACCCCTCGGCCGTATGGCCGGGGGGCGTTTGCGTGCAAAACGGTTTTTTTGTTGACATTTGGCGGCAGAGATTGGTATACTGCGCTGCAACGCAAAGTTGATGGCCGGTGCGCTCCCTCCCAACGATTGGCTGTCGTTGGTGACAGCCCCGACGGTATTCAACTTTGCGTTAGCCATTTTCAGCGCGTCTGCGCAGACCTCTTACCAGCCCGCGCATTGACAGTCTGTACGTCCCGTGTTACACAGAACCAGAAATGGATACGTTGCCTCTGTAGACTATGCTGGGTTCGAGCAGCCCTCCTGTAGGAGACGGCGTATCCGTTTCAACGATCATCTTACTTCAAAGAGAGCACCGCCTTACGGCGATGCTCTCTTTCTGTTTTGGTATATCAGGCTTTTACAGCTTCCTCTACCGCCACAGCGACAGCGACGGTAGCGCCCACCATGGGGTTGTTGCCCATGCCCAGGAAGCCCATCATCTCCACGTGTGCGGGGACGGAGCTGGAGCCGGCGAACTGCGCGTCAGAGTGCATACGGCCCATAGTGTCGGTCATGCCGTAGCTGGCGGGGCCGGCGGCCATGTTGTCGGGATGCAGCGTGCGGCCCGTGCCGCCGCCGGAGGCCACGGAGAAGTACTTCTTCCCCTGCTCGATGCATTCCTTCTTATAGGTGCCGGCCACGGGATGCTGGAACCGGGTGGGGTTGGTGGAGTTGCCGGTGATGGACACGTCCACGCCCTCGGCGTGCATGATGGCCACGCCCTCGCGGACGTCGTCGGCGCCGTAGCAGCGGACATTGGCCCGCTCGCCCTCGGAATAGCGGATCTCGCGGACGATATTCAGCTTGCCGGTGTAGTAGTCGAACTGGGTCTGGACATAGGTGAAGCCGTTGATGCGGCTGATGATCTGGGCAGCGTCCTTGCCCAGGCCGTTGAGGATGACCCGCAGGGGCTCCTTGCGGGCCTTGTTGGCGTTCTTCACGATGCCGATGGCGCCCTCGGCGGCGGCGAAGGACTCGTGACCGGCCAGGAAGGCGAAGCACTTGCTCTCGTCGCTGAGCAGCATAGCGCCCAGGTTGCCGTGGCCCAGACCCACCTTGCGGTCGTCGGCCACGGAGCCGTCGATGCAGAAGGACTGCAGGCCCACGCCGATCATCTTGGCGGCCTCGGCGGCAGTCCTGACGCCGGACTTCAGGGCGATGGCCGCGCCCACGGTGTACGCCCAGCAGGCGTTCTCGAAGCAAATGGGCTGGATCTCCTTGACGATCTCGTAGGGGTCGAAGCCCCGGGCCTTGCAGAGCTCCCGGCACTCCTCCACGGAGCCGATGCCGTACTGAGCGAGGACGCCATTGATCTTGTCGATTCTTCTTTCGTAGCTTTCAAACAGTGCCATTTTTCCGTCCTCCTCTTATTCCTGCCGGGGGTCAATATACTTGGCGGCGTTGTCGAACTGACCGTAGTGGCCCTTGGCCTTTTCCAGGGCGGTGGCGGCGTCGTCGCCCTTTTTGATGAAGTCCATCATCTTGCCCAGGCTGATGAACTCATAGCCCACGATCTCGTCGTCCTTGTTCAGGGCCACCCGGGTCACATAGCCCTCGGCCATTTCCAGGTAGCGGGGGCCCTTGGCCTTGGTGGCGAACATGGTGCCCACCTGGCTGCGCAGGCCCTTGCCCAGGTCCTCCAGAGAGGCGCCCACGGACAGGCCGCCCTCGGAGAAGGCGGACTGGGAGCGGCCGTACACGATCTGCAGGAACAGCTCCCGCATGGCGGTGTTGATGGCGTCGCACACCAGGT
>ENA-OUOU01000914-OUOU01000914.1-human-gut-metagenome-genome-assembly--contig:-NODE-914-length-16575-cov-12.627240_pt1 | contig 16575 bp, 16 predicted proteins | sample MGYA00237936_ERZ548765 | MGnify/ENA primary metagenome ERZ548765 (study PRJEB26490, sample SAMN05356889) | human gut metagenome | biome: terrestrial biome; feature: human-associated habitat; material...
TGGGCGCGGAAGGACAGTTCCTGCGATAAGAGCTTCAGGGTGGCGAAATCATCGTCCAGCCCATCCAGCTCACGGCGCAGCACGTCTTCGTAGTGCTGCTTCTTTCCCTCCAAACTCTGGATCTTCAGCACCCAACGGTCCATGACGCTGGGGCTCTGGCAGCCGCTCTTAATAAAATAGTCGGCGCGTTCCTGATACTCTACGATCTCTTTCTTGACGGCGGAGTAAAACTCCTCCGTCATTTTCTGGCGCTGCTTGGCGTCGTCGATGATGTAGATGGAGTTCGCCATCAGGTGCGTCTGATTGCGGCTGAGTCGGCTAAGCTCGGCGACGAAGTCCTCGAAAATATCTACTTTTTCCATATTGTGCCGCGGCACAAAGTAGAGATGGCCGTTGACACTGAGCTTGGTAGATTCCAGCATACGGAGGAAATTCACACAGATGGTCTCCACCTGCCTTCGGTTGGCGCAGCGCTGGTACAGCTCAAACAGCTCCTCCGCCCTACGGCAATAGACCATGGCGTCGATCTGACTGTCATAGGCCAGATTATCATAGCTGAAAATCTGGCTGTCCTTATCATAGCTGATGTTGGCCAGCTTCTCATATTGGTTGGTTTCCTGGTGCATGGTCTCCTTTACCAGTTCACGGGAAATAACACTGTCGGAGATACGCCGGTTATCCCGGCAATAGATCTGATAAATACGGCGTTCGCCGTATTCCTCGCTGATGATCCTGTCCCGCACATCGCCGGTGGCGCTGCGGAAAGCATCGGACACCGACAGGCGGTTGCCGCCTGCGTAGGGGATGTTCATATCTGCGCAGAGCTGGCGCAGATCATTCTTATCCACTAAAACACTGGGCAGGGAGAAATACAGCAGCTTTCCCAGCATATTCTGACTGTCGCCGGATGCGGCGGCCGTCATGTCTTCAAATTTAAGTTCTGTCATATAGCATGTCCTCCTCATTGTGCCGCGATGCGGCTGAGATAGTAGTCGTCGATCCCCTTATACGCCGGATCCCAGACGTATTTGGAGTAGCGTATGCCACGGATGCTCTGCACCTCCTGGCGGATGGCCTGTATGGCGCGCCGTACCTGCGGATTGGTCATCTGATCCATGTCCATTGCCTCCACCACCTCGGTCACGCCAAGGCTTATCAGCGTATCTTTCAGCCCGTGGAGGGCAAAGACACCACCGATGCAGACGAACAGGGCGTCGTTGTCCAGATAGCTGGCCACGTCGCCTTTCAGCGGTCCTTCCGTGATATAGGCGCGTTTACTGGCGGTGTTGCCGGTGACGTGCGTCCATGAATAGCTGCGTGTTCCGTTGGGGGCATTGCGGCTGGAGAGCCAGCGATATTTCCGGCCCGGCTCACCTTCGTCGAGCCGTATCTTCATGCCCTGTATCAGCCCATCTTTATCACGAACGGGGATCAGGAAACCATTGGGGCCGGACAGTGTCCATTCTCCATAGCTGGTGCGGAAGCCGGGAATGCCTTGCAGGTCATGCCCGGTGTCCCTCAGCAGCGCGGCCAGCAGCTTTCGGCCTTCCGATGTCTGCGGCATACTGCGATATTGGTTTTGGTCGATGCGGTCATCGGAAAGGCCGCGTTCACGCAGGTTTTCCCGATGCTCTGCCGAGAGCGTCAGAAGCGAGAGCATATCCGTATATACCTCATGCCGCTGTGCCAATGGTTTTGGCTGCGGCTCTGTATTTTGGGAGCTGGGCTGTTGGGGCATGGGGTACACGTTGCCGCCCCTGCTCAGCTCCATATATGCCTCTTTGTTGGTCAGACCGTACAGCCGGGCATACAGTGAAACGCTGTTGCCGGACACGCCGCACAGGTTGCAGCGGTACTGGTCTGTATCTACATTGAGACTCAGATGATATTTCCCCTTACCGTGGTCACCGCAGAAGGGGCAGCTTGCCTCGACCTCCCGACGCCGAAGCGTCGAGGGGTCAAGGACAAGCCCGCACCGTCTGGCTGTGTCTACGATGGGGATCTTTTCATAGGCACGAGCCAGAGGGCACACCTCCTTCCGTGCCGCTTATGCGGCGGTGGGCATCGCGGTCAGGATCGGTTTCACCGGCCTGACGGACAGCTCCGCCTTGCTGACGCATTTTGCCATAATGACCTGCCCCGTGGGTCGCACGTTGGAGAGATCATCCACCGACTCCATGTTATCCACGAACTGCGGATAGTTCCTGCCGGTGAGCCGCTTCATCAGCTCAGACACCTCCATGCCCGCGCGGATCTTCTCCGAGAGGGAGAGCCAGTCATAGCGCCGCCCGTTATAGGTGAACTTGAAGGCATCCTTGACCTCGCCGGTAGATTTCACCACGTCGTAGAGTGAGATCTCCACACGGTTCATCTTCAAGGCGGAGAAAGTCATCTCTGCCCGCTTGCTGATGTACTGCGCCAGATATTGCAGCTTCAGCTTACACTGGTCGATCTCCGCACGGGTCGCCTTCAATTGGCTGTCCAGATCACCGGATGCGGGTGTGGCTTTCTCAATGGCGGCGATGTCCGCACGAACCTGCTGCAATTCCTCGCGGCAGGCAAACATACGGTCATATTCCTCCTGAGAGAGCGCACCGAACTCCAGTTCTGCCGCCAGCGCCTGCATTCGCTCCTGAAGCTGCTGTGCCTCGGGACGGGTTGCATCCGGTTCAGCGGCTTCCTTTGCCTCCTGCAAGGTTTCTTCCAATTTGGCAATATCGTCCTTCTGGAATTGCAGAAACGTATCCCGTGCTTTTTTCTCAAGGGCTTGCAGCTCCTCCAGCTTGGCACGCTCTGCCTGACCTGCCTCTACGATCTGCTTGATAGATGTCCGAAAAGCATTCTGCATCGCGGGCAGTTCGTCCGCCGTTACGGCGCGGCGGCAGGTGGGGCATTGATAGCCGGGCTTGAGCTGGCTGCACTGCTCCTTTTCCTGCTGATATTGGCTGCCCAACTGACGTATCCTGGCGTTGACCTGCGCGGTGGCCTCCGCATACTTAGGCGTGTAGACCGCCGCTCTTCGAGCGGTCAGCTCCTGCGTCAATGCAAGGATGCATTCATCCGAGGCTGTAGGTATTTGCCGTTGATTTGCCAAATCACTATAACGGGCACTGAGGTCTGCCAGTTCATCGTTCAGCGCGGCAATATCCACGCCGGAGAACTGCTTGCTTTTCAAAGCCTGTTCCTCGTTCTGGAGGGCATCCTCCTTTTCTCGCAGCTCCCGCAGGGCGGTCTTGCTGCTTTGCTGCTGGGCGGTGGTCATGTCCTGCTGCCCGGTGAGGTACAGGATATTGTTCTCCAGTTCCCGAATGGTTTCCCGCAGCTTTCGGCTCTCCACCTCCGGCGAGAGCAGCGGCTCATCCCGCAGGGCTTCCACGGCGGGGCCTGCCATCTGCGCCAGAATGTCCTCCTTGGTGAGCGCGGGCAGATACCGTTGGAGAAGGTTCTTGCCATCGTTGCCCAGCTCCTCGATAAAGTACAGCGGATTGAAGATGGACAGGAACACGTCCCGCTCTCCGAAAAGGTCGGTGAGATCCACCTGTCGCACCTCGCAGCCATCATAGGTGATGGTCATACGGTTGCTCTTACGGGCGCGGGACAGCTCATGGAGCGTCCCATCTTCATCCACAAAGCGCATGCGGATGAACAGATCCGGATTATCCTCGCTGTGGAGCCGGTCAATGCGGTGCTCTCCAAAGAAGGGCAGACCGGTAACAGCAAAGGTGATGGCGTCCGCGATGCTGCTCTTGCCGCGTCCGTTGCCGCCCGTAATGACGGTGGGATCGCCAAAGGTCAGATCGGTGGGCTGACTGTAGGACTTGAAACCCTCCATGTGCAGGGCTGTGATCCGGAACGATTTGAGTTTTTCCATCAAAAGCTCTCCTTTCTCATGCGGCGTCCTTCTGCTGAATGACCTCAAAGCTGTCCAGCAGATAGAAAACCACATTGTCTTTTTTTACCATGCGTTTTTCCACATGGTATAGCTTCGCGCCCTTTTGCAGCTCAGGGTGATTCCCCATGGCGTATGCGTAGCAGCGTTTGCCCTCCGGAGCTTCCAGAATGAGCTGCACGGTCGTCCCCGCAGCCTTGGCCTCCAACACGGTGTACTCGCAGGCAGGAAACGGGACAACGGTCGTGTCCTCCTGTGGCTTTGGCGGCTCTTGCTTCGCCGTGGGCTTTGCTGTGGGGGCAGGGGTCTGTTCCTCTGCGCGCAGGGCGGGGGTCAGCAGGGACTGGATGCCGCAGGCTTTCGCCGGCGTCAGACCGAGACTTTTTAACGTCTCCAGATACCGGGTGTCCAGCTTACCGCGCTCTGTGGGCTTGATGATGAAGCTCTTACCCTTCTTCTCCACATTGACCCAAACGGTGTCCATACTGTAGAGAACACGGCCGATGCCCCACTGGTTGGCGGCACGCTTCATGGAATCGGATAATCCGCCCTTGATGGGTTCGATATCCGAGTCCTCGGCTCCGTCCCATTTGGTGATCCAGCCGCGCTCCTCGAAATAGAGGGAGATGCCGCAAAGCTGTGACTCCCGTTTGCCTGTGCTGTGCCACGGCTTAAACTCGTTATGCCAGCGGTCAGGCCCCATGACGTCGTCCAGACGGTTCTGGATCGCACGGTTGGTCACATAGGGTACAGCGATGCCCTGCATCCGATCCTCATAGGCGATTTGCAGCCGCCATTCCAGATCCTCCGCCGCAAAGGGCGCGGCCAGCCGTGACAACAATTCTCTGGGATCGTTCATTTGCTACCTCCCATTGATGAAATCAGAAAGTGTTTTGCCGCTTTCTACCAACACATCCGTGTAATAGTAGGCGGGTTCCTTGTCCTTCAGGTGCTCCAGCAGTTCCCTGTGAGACATATGCAGCCTGTTATGGCTTTCCTTGAAAAAATCGTCGTTGTTGGGAATGCCCAGCAGAAAGCGTGGGAACTTCGACAGCTGCGTCTGACTCTTGAAATGCGGCAGCACATTGTTGCCCACGCAGACACGCAGATCGTCATAAACATTAGAGAAGGGATAGTGATACATTTTCGTATCCCCCGTTGGCGGCTCATCTGCCACAACGCCCATAGCACAATCTACTGCCCGTCCATCCCGTAGGGTTCGTATGCTGAACACCATGCGCGGGATGGGAAAATCCAGGTACTCCGTACCTTTGTAAGAGATGTCGGCCCGAAGCTCCGGATTCCAGAGCACAAAGTATTTGTCCTCTCCGCAGAAGCTGAACTGAAGACAATTTGGCGGCAACAATCCGCTCCGCAGGAAGTTTTCCCCGTCAAAGCTGCCATAGATGGTGTTATAAAAATCCAGCGGCGATATTTCCTTGTAGCTGATCACACCGTTTTTCTTGTGTTCCTCTACGATAAATCTGCCGCTTTCGGGCGAGACGCGCAAAAGTATCTCGCCGCTGTAGTCTCTATTTACGGCTGTTTCCATACTCACGCAGCCACCTCCATTTCCTGCTCCGCAGCGGTCAACGCTGCCAGCTCTGCTTTCATGCGGTCAATCTCCGCGTTGATGTAGGTCATCAGGTCGATGATGGAGTTGGCGAACTCGATGGGGGCATACCACTCCGGTGGCGGCCAAAGATAGATCTCGCAGCCTCCTCCACTGTTGCACCGCGCAATTTTGAAATCGAACAGCACATTTCCCACGAACATTTCTACCGCGTCGCGAAGCTTGTTCCAGCCGGTGCATCTGGTTGTGTTAAAATGGTTCTCTTCCAGTTTTGCAATCAGATCCAGATACTCGTCCAACTCCGGTTCCGAAAGGATGAAGCGGGTAAACTCATCACCATAAGAATCATCAGAGCCATCATCGGGCATATCGACGCAAATGTACTCCGTCAAAAGCGCCACGGATAACTCAAATATGTCCTCGGTGTCGATCTCGACACAACGATAATCACGCACGAGGTCAGCAAGGATATCCTTATCTCTCTGCCATACATATTTCAGCATCCGCAGAAAGCCCAAGATATCCCATTCGTATTCATGATCGTACATAGGTCACCTCAGAAAAACGTGCGTGTGTATTTTGACGCTGCGGCAGTATTCTTGACCTTGGCGTTGAAGCTTTCCGCCCAGCCGGCGTATACCCGCTTCACTGCCTTCGGCATATTGGCCGGAAGGACGTGCTTCATCTCGAAAGCGGTAAGATCCAACTGCTCCAGATTGAAAGTCCCGTTCTCGGAGAGCTTGTCAAACACATGCTCTTTCAGATAAGGACTGAACTCCCGCTCCTCAAAGACGGGATAGACCTCTGGGGCGACGATGGCTCGTTGGAAGAACAGTTCCGGAACAAACCGGATTGAAGAGTCGGTCATTTGTCCTCAGCCCCCTCCGCATAGAAGCTCACCAGGGAAATGGCGTATTGCTCCATGTTTTTCGCAATGTCCTCGGCCAGCTTGTCCGAGATAGTGGCCTGCTTGACCGCGGCAAAGTAAATGCCGGAGTCAGGAAGGATATCTCCGCAGGCCATGCCCACATGCCACGCGGTGTGTGCGGCCACAGCCGCCTCGCTGTTTTCCTTGGGACTCATCACAAAACCGTGTATGTTGCCGTTGTCCATTTTTTTCTCCACATCCAGACTGTTCATAAGGCCGGATAGATGGAACTCCATGGATTCCTTCTGCACAGTTTTTCCGTAGGTGAAGAAGTACAGGAACAGTGCCGGGTCTGTGCGTCCCAGCACTACGCCAAGCGGCGTGTAGGTGGCTTGACGCCACGCCTTTTGCGCCGGTTCAAAGCGAGCGTACAGCTTCCCCAGCATGGGGGTAAGAAGATGTGTCGTTTCCGCCCAGACCTGTGTGCGTACCGCGTCATCACTCCCCTGCAATTTGTCCACAGGATGAACGATGGCTAATGTTGTTGATCTGCTCATAGTCAGTCCTCCTCATGTCAGCGCCTTGAAGCCGTGAGGCGTCAGGACGTTGAAGATCATTTTGTTGGTAATGGTTTCTTTGACCTCGCTGCCGATATGCTTACCGTTGGCAGCGAATCTTTCGTCGGTTTCCCTTCGGATCACTTTGACGATGCGGCCCTTGATGATATGGGGCGAGTCGCACTGGATCAGCCCGTTTATCATGCCGGAGCCGCCGATCAGTCCGATCTGGCTGATGGACAACGGCAGCAGTGGGTGTTTGACGCCGCTATCCAGTTGACTTCGGGCCATGAGCTGCTGAAAGCTGTCACACCGGCGCAGCTGCTGCTCCAGTTCCTTCTGGTTGAACCGTTCTCCCTTGAATACCTTGACCTCGGTTTCGTTGGCAGGCAGCGCATAGCGCGGGCTGTTCAACTCGGTCAGCGCCGGTATCCGGTCAGGATAAGCGGCATACTGTTCCAGCCATTCGGTGTCCTGCGGCGTTGTCTCACGGCGTTTTCGTATGCCCATGACCACCACCTGCTTGAACTTTCTGAACTCTCCGTCTGTAAAACGCCAGACGGTGATATTCTCAAAATTATCGCAGAGGATACGGCAAATATCCGACGTCAGACGGTAGTAAGGGATCACATACAGCAGCAGACCGCCGTACAGCAGATGGGGAATGCTCTCGATGAGAAACCGCTTTTCGTGCCGTGCCTTGCTGCCGCTCTCGTTGAGCACGGAGAGGTACGGCGGGTTCAAAAACAGCAGGTGGAACGCCTCACGGCTGATGTCGCTATGGAAGAAGCTGCCGAAGCCCACACGGTGCAGGCGGGTCTGCGCCTCCTCCGCACGGCTTTCATCCAACTCCACACCATAGGCATAGCAGTTGTTGCCTTGTGCGATCTGCCGCAGTGCCTTTCCGCAGCCGCAGCAGGGGTCAAAGACATTGGTGGTCACGCCCTCCGGAAAGGAGACGCCTTGCAGTATCAGTGCGATGTTATCCGGATCGGTGGGATAGTACCCCAGTTTCACGTTGTTCATGAGCCGCCCGATGATGGCCGCGTTGACAGTATTTTTCTCTGGGAGCTGCTGCGCGAACCGGCAGACCGCATCATATACCGGACGGTAGCCGGTACTCATCAGGTCGAAGCCCTTAAAGCCCCGCAGCAGCTGTCCGGCCATGGCCGCCAGAGCATAGCTCTCCAATTCCATCAGCAGGGGCTGCACGTCGGCCAACGCCTGTGTCAGATTGTCACGGACACGGCGGAGCGCGTCGTAGGTATCATGGGCGGCGGACAGATCCGTTTGCCGGTACTTTTCAATACGGGCGCGGAATACCACCATGGCCTGCATCGCTTGCGGGATCTGTTCACGCAGCTCACTGATCCGCTCCAGCACATAGTAGCGCTGGTTCTGCAAATCTTCACTCACGGCACATCACCTCACTATCTGCATAATTTGCAGGAAAGGCAAGGAACAGGTACGTTCCTTGCCTTTCTCCCGTTGCTATGTTTGTGACGGTATATGGGGAGTGGTTCATGCGGCCTTTTGAGACGCAAAGGCTTCTGCCGCAAAGTCAAACACGGGCGCGTTTTCCTCCGGCGTACCGGGGACGAGCTTCAGCGTGTAGCCGCTCTCCCGTGCCAGCTTGAACATATTGACAAAGCGGGAGAGTTCTTCGTCGAAGGGCTCTTTGGCAGCTTCCGCAGTCTTGTCCTCCTGTGCGGGAGGTGCATCTTCGGTATCCGTCGTATCGGGGCGATACGATGCGTCCACCGCGTTGGTGTGGACAGGATACGCGAACAGGGACAGCCAGAACGCACGCCACATGGACGCCAGCAGCGTCCCCAGAAGGGTGCGCTGGCGGGTAGGCAGGTTGATGATCTGCTTGGCCTTTACTTCATCGATCTCACTGATGGTAACGGTCAGGCGGCCAGTCTCCACATACGCCGCGGAGCAGAAGCAGCTCACCACCGCGCTTTCGGAGGCGAACACCTCGGAGGACTCCACCACCTTGGCGATAAGCCGGCGGCATACGGTGCGGGCTGTCTCAATGCAGCGGATACGGATGATGTCCGCCTCCACGGTTCCGGCGTGGATCACGCCATCGCCGTCGATCAGCTTTGCGACAACGCCATAGGTCACTTCCAACGTACCCTCTACAATGAGATGGTCTGTGGACAGGCTTTCATAGTGGACAGTTTCACCCTTGGGGATATAAATGGTTTTCATGTTCGTCGATTCCTTTCATTATTTGTTCATGCGGCGGCACGGTATCTGACGGGCAGTACCAGTGCTACATCATTCGTACCATCTGCGGTGATAGTGACAGGCGAAACAGGGCTGAGCACATGAAGACGCACCTTCTCATGGCCGGAAAACTGCTGTAAAGCGTCCCACATATAGGAAAGATTGAAGGCAAACGCAACCTCGCAGCGGCAGGGAAGCTCAATTGCCGCCCGATACCGTGCGGATGGCGTTTGCAGCGACAGACACCCGTTTTCAAAATAGACAACAGGTGTGGTTTTCGCAGGGGAAGCACATTCCTTCAGATAGGTCAGCCTTTGCAGAAACTCTTTGCGGTCCACCACATAGCTCTCACGTTCGCTGCGGGGGATGGCGACCTCCGGCGTCAGCGTGTCGCAGGTTTCCAAACGGCGGACATAGGCGCAAAGCCCATCCGCCGCGAAACGGACATACCGAATGCCCACCTGAACGGACACGTTTTGATCGCCAAAGGCTTTCAAAATCCACATGGCGTCCGCAGGGACAACGAAGGTCTTATCCACGGTTATGGCATCATTTGCGCAGACCGCCAGACGCTGGCCATCCACACAGTAGAGCTGCTGCCGGTAGAAGCGTACACCGCTCATTACGGGGCGGCTGTCGCTCCGTCGCTGGGCCGCATACTTGATGCGGCCAATGCAGGCGAGAAGCTGTGCCGCGTTGGCGATGTATGCCTGCTCACAGGTAAACCGCGGCAGCTCCGGATAATCCCTCAGCGGGTATCCGGTAAACTCCGCGCTTTTGTCGGCACAGGCCATGGTGATCTGCGGGGATGAAACTGCCGCGTCCGCGCAGGAAAATGTCAGCGGGCCATGGAAGAACTTCCCTGCCTTCGCAATGGACTTTGTGCCGGAGAGGACAACGCCAAAGTCGTCCCCCACTGCCGGAATATCCGTCTGTACCCATAACTCCAGATCTGTGGCAGTAATGGTACAAACACCGTTGTGGAACTGAATACTCGCTTCGCTCAGTGCGGGGATCGCACTGACTCTCAAGAGTGGAATTACGCGGTTCAGCGCCTTGAAAAATGCGCTGGCATCTACAGTAGCTTTCATGCTGCACTCCTTTTTTTCTCTAATTTGGTTTTCATGCGGACAGTCTTCGCAGAAAAATCTGCTTGCCGCACGTTACACTCTCCGCAGACGAGAATGTTGTAGACCATATCCACCACGATCGTAGCGGCGGTGATATTGGCGGCCATGCTCTGCGGATCTGCCAGAGAAGCTTCCGCACAGGAAAGCTCCGAAGGAAACCGATCCTGTACCTTCAGCAACTCAGGAAACATGTTCGCCACCGGTTTACGGACGGTATGCCTGTCTAAGCGGACGCCGCATACCACTTGACCGGAAAACTCACCGTTGCCGCTGTCGATATAGATAAGGTTTTCCGCTTTCAGGAATGCCTTGTGGCAAAGCTGACGGGACTTATCGTTATCTACGGCGCCGATGAGAATGACCTGCTCTCGTACATCGGGGCGGTGGCTGTATTCTTCCTTTGCCCAGCCATCTGCGTGAATAAGCGCGGAGAGGGTATCCAGATCCTCCACGAAGGTGGGCAGGTATTCTGCCTCCATACCGAATACAGAGGCGTATCGCTCTGCCAGGATCTTGGCCTTGTTTTCGCCCAGATCAGCGGGAGAAAAGTTCTGACGCACAAGGTTTTTGAACTCCACCTTATCACCATCACAGATGATAAAGCGGCTGGGCCGATCCAGCGCGTACAGGAGCCGATAGATATGCGGCGCGATATGTCCGCCTGTGCCGCCTGCTCCCAGCATGACGATTTTCACCGGTGTATCTGTTGGCAGCTTCATTTTAGATCCCCCAGTAGAAGATCCAAAGCCTTCCATCCCCAGATACCCGTTTTCTCCGCTTTACGAGGTGAGACCCTCGAGACCGGCACCTTTTCGTGGCTTACTTCAGTACACCATTCGGGCGGAAAGGGTTCCTCAAGCCCTTCTACCACCGTGCCGGGGTCGATGTCCACGAAAGAGCCGCCGCAGCAGATGCGCGCCGCGATTTCCGGATAGAAATGATCCAGATGGCCCAGTACCATGTAGATACCGGTCCCGCGTTCATCCGCATCATCAATAGAGGAGAAAAACGCCTCCATGCTATTGTGGGAATGAATGTCGGCATAGTGGATATAGCGGCTTTCATCATCGTAAGGATTTTCCTGTAAACTGGCGTGGATGCCCGCTTTGCTGACGTTCTGCTTGGGGACGTAGGCAAGGTATTCCTCCTTCCACTTGTCCCAATAGATCAGCACCAGCGCCTCATACTCCTGTCCATGCTCTGCCATGAAGGAGCGGAAGAACGCGATGATCTGACGCATCAGCGACAGCGGGATCAGGGGCAGGGCCGGGGTAAACCCGGCCGCAACCGCCTGAAAATCAATGATCTTGTGTTTTGGGGCGATAAATTCACCCTGCTCGGTCTTGTGCATCTCGTAGATGTGACCGTCATTGCCGGGGATCAGGCAGATGACCTTATCCGAATTGCGGGCGGCCTCCACGGTAGGAAATGTTCCCTTGTAAGCGGCAGTGCCTTTATTCTTCATGGTCACCTTGGGACGCACGATGCAGTCCGGATTCTTGTCCTTGGCTTTTTTGAGCGCGTCCAGGAACTCACGGGAACGTTCGATGGATTCCTTCATAGAGATGATCGTTGTTCCCTTGGGGTCTTTGACGTCCTTGCGGATAGTGCCATACTCCACCGACCATGACACATTTTTACCTTCCTCCAAGTCAAGAAAATCCTCTGACTTACGGATGCGAAGCTCCTCGAACGTCATGGTAGGATCTTCAATGACCTCCTTTGCGCTCTTATGGCAAAAGACAGGCTTCTTTTCAAAAAGGCTGGCTTTTGCGTTTTCCACGGTCTTTGCCTCGAAAGCTGCTTCCAGCGGATTACTGGGTACAGGCTCTGCGGCGGGGATCGTTGCGGGAGGTATAGTCACTGCCGTCGGCTGCGGCGCAGGGGTCTGCTCCGCTTGGGACGCTGCGGGGGACGTAGGCGGCTGCTCCACGTGGGGCGTTGCTGCCTCCGGTGCGGGAACGGTCTGCTGGGGTACCTGGAATGGGTTGGCTTCGGGTGCTGCTGCGCCGTTGGATGTGCCGGTGCCGAAGATCTCGTTAATGTCAAGACCTTCCTCCGCGCTGATCTCCTGAAACGGCCACATGCTGTTGCTGTCACTCATGGTAACGGCTCCTTTCGTGTTTTGGGACAACAAAAAAAGAACGCAACCGCCCCGAAAGGCAATTACGTTCTTCTTGATGTCCAGTTTTTTACATACTTCAAGTCTTAGTCAGAACGAAGAAGGGGGTTGACCTCCTTTCTCGCCCGTGCCTGCTCTGCTCCGTCCTCAATGCCTAATGACCTTAAGTACAAGGCCATTGTAACGAAAAGATGCCGGGGCGTACAGGTGGAAACTCATCCTCTGCCGCAAGAGTTTATTTATCCATTCACATCATCTCATCGTGTCCATGAGTGCGGTCAAAGCTGCTTGCTGTGCCGATGTCAGGCAATTCCATTTGTTCAGCATTTCGCGCTGCGCCGGGGTAAGAGAAACACACGCATCCTTTTCTGCAAAAAATTGCGACAATGTAACACCAAAAGCATCGCATATCTTTTCGAGCGATGCAAACGACGGTGTCATAGATTTTTTATACCACGATGAGATGGTAGACTGTGGCAGGCCAGAGCGTTCAGCAAGCTGATATTCCGACCATCCCCGTGTTTCGCGATTTTGTTTGATGATTTCCAGAATATCTGTCACAACTTCACCACCTTAGATTTTTCGTTTATTATACTTTGAAAAATCGTTGCATTTTAATAATTATTATCGTATTATTTATTGCGACAATAATTGTGTTGAAGGTGTGACAGCTTTGGAAGCAGACAGCCGTATATATCGCTGTGCGGTTATGGGACAGCACCCTATGCGTTTTCCGTGGGGCTTCGATGAAGAAGATGCATCCTGCATCAAAATGAAGATGGAACTGGCGCAACAGATCATGGCGCTGCGTCAGAGTGGTGTGTCGCAATTCCTTGTGGCCTGTGACTGTGGCGTGGGATTATACGCTGCTGAGATCGTCAACGGTCTGCGGGCAACGACCGACCGTGAGCTGATGCTCATTTGCTACACGCCCCATGAGGAGCAGGCTACAAAATGGGCGCCTTATCTGCGGGAACGGTATTTTGATATGCTGACCGCCTGCACATACCTGTCCGCTGTGTGCAAAGTTGGTGCGTCGGACGCGCAGCTGCAAGCCTACAAGAAGATTATCGACCTTGCGGATGTAGTACTCTGTGTCTGCGACAAGGATACACCGGCTGCATCTCGTGCAGAGGACAGAGCCTTGGCCTACGTCGAGGGGCAGCACAAGCCATTGGTGCTGCTGCACCCTACGGAACTGACTACGAAACAGATCTCCACACCTCATGATGCAAGGTGAAGACTATGGATTTTGCCGCGCAGGTAAGAGGTGGAAAGAATACGACTCTTGTCGGAATGGAGCAAGTGTGCTATACTCTGACTCGTGTGTTTGTCTATGAGGAGGAAAGTCATGTTCTACACCGAGGAAGAAGTATCTGTGATTACCGGCCTGCTCAACGCCTATTTGGTGCGGGAACACGCCAGTGAAAAGGTCAGAGAATCATATACGAGGATCAGTGCAGGACTCCAAAGCCGTGTGCTGACCAGGGATGACTATGTTTGGCTGGAAAATGCCCTTCTATTCCTCCGCCCATATTGGTGGAATGACCGTGAGGATGGACGGATGCTGATGGATGCCCTCCTGCATACGCAGACACTGGCACGAAGAACGCGGTAAAATTGATGACGGGTGTATCGGTCGATACACCCGTCATTTTTTCTCATTCTTCTTTGCGGCATTGGCGGCGGCGCGGGCCTTGTCACGGTTCTTGCGCTGGGCGACAAGATCGGCCTTGGCCTGCCGCTTCGCCTTCCGCTCCTGCATGAGCTGCGTTTCCTGGCGCTGGTACTCCTGCTCGTAGCGGGGGTAGTGGTGCTCCCGCGGAGGCTTGTACTGCGAGGGCAGCCCCGCGGCTCTCAGTGCCGCAGACCAGTTGCCGAAGCGCTGGGCGATGTACGCGCCACCCACGACCTCGCAGGGTGCAGGGGTATAGGACGCATTAGCGCACCGGCGTACATAGTCGATGAGGTCGGTATCGCTGGCGGTTTCGTATTCTATCGCAAAAGCATCGTCCTGCATTTGCAGGGCTTCAATGGTGCGCTTGACGATCTGCTGGTGCAGCAGGTTATCCCCGTTGACCTGTGGCATTTTTATGTCCCTCCTGGGCATAATAAACTCAGCCAGATGGAGCGACGTCCTTCGTAAATCAACATCATTCAGGAAAGCATTTTTCGCCACTGGCTATGGTAAAACCATAGCATTTGCGGGGCGGGAAGTCAAGTATGGCATCGATGCCCGGACGAAAACGGTCATTGGCTGTCAAATGGGTGGTTTATCCGTGGAGCTTTTCTCCAAATGATGGATGATAAAAAGGGTGTTCGCCGTCAAAAATCGCGTCAGGAGGAGTACGAAATGCCACGCAGAGGGGAGAACATCTATAAACGCAGCGACGGTCGCTGGGAGGGCCGCTATATCCGCGGTCGGACGCCGGAGGGACGGGCGCAGTACGGCTACGTCTACGCCGCAACCTACAGCGTCTGTCGGGAAAAACGGCGGCAGCGTCTGCGGGAGCTGCCCCGTGAGATCACGCCAAGCAATAACATGACACTGCCGGAAGCTGTGGATCTGTTTTTCGCGGAGCGAGAGCGAAAGCTGAAGGAGTCCACTGTCAGCCGGTATCGGTATGTGGTGCGGCAGTATATCCAGCCGCAGTTGGGAGCAGCGCCGCTATACACACTGACGGAGCAGCGGGTAACGGATTTTTACCGAAAGCTCCAGGAACAGGGCCTGTCGGCCAAAAGCACACGGGATGTTGGCGTATTGCTGCGGGCCATCCTGCGGACGGCGGCCAAGCGGGGATGCTTCTGCACGGGGGTAAACGCCGAGCTGCCAGTGTGTAAAAAGCGGCAGGTGGAGATATTCACCGAGCCGGAGATCGTGCAGCTGGCACATCATATCATGGACGAGCCTGACCTGACCGGCCTTGGCATTCTGCTGACGTTGAACAGCGGCCTTCGTCTGGGAGAGCTGTGCGCGCTGCGTTGGTCGGACATCGACCTCCACGCGGGCTTTCTGCGGGTGGAACGCGAAGTACAGCGGCTCTATGAGAAAGGCTGCACAAGACTCATTGTGCAGCCGCCCAAGAGCGAGTCGTCGCTGCGGAGAATACCGCTGCCAACTGATATCCTGTCCCTGCTGGCAGCGCACAGACCCGAGAACGCGGGCAGTTTCTGCCTGCTGACAAGCTCCGGCGATCCGCTGGAGCCGCGCACCATGCAGAACCGATACAAGTCGCTTTTAAAGCGGGCAGGCGTGCCGTATCGGAATTTCCATGCTTTGCGGCATACCTACGCCACACGCTGCATCGAGCAGTATGTGGATGTCAAGAGCGTCAGCGAAATGCTGGGGCACAGCGATGTGCGGATCACGCTGCAAACCTATGTCCATGTTTCTCTGCGCCACAAGCAGCAGGCGGTGCAGAGCATCTGTTTTCTTCCCATTTGCGGTGGGGACTTTGCGCCGTCAGAAATTCCGTCAGGCAAAGAAAAAGCCGCTGTGCGGCAAGGCGCGGCGGCGCGGGTTTCTTAAATGATGTTGATTTACGAAAAAGTTACGCCGTCTGCGCAACAGAATACCCAAAAAGCGGCAGGTGCGCAATCCGCACCTGCCTTCGCTTATAGGAGACACTGGCCAAGTCTACTGCTGTGCCATAATTTACGGATAGACACTTGACCTCCTGTGACGGCTGTATCTATAATTATCATACGGCAGCACAAACGTGGAAAGCTACTAAAAGAAGGAGGCGGAGAAGATGAAACAGCGGACTTATATTGCCATCGACCTCAAGAGCTTCTACGCCTCTGTGGAATGCAGGGAACGGGGCTTAGATCCCATGGACACCAACCTCGTGGTAGCGGACGAGAGCCGGACGGATAAGACTATCTGCCTTGCTGTCACGCCCTCTCTCAAGAGCTATGGCATCCCTGGCCGTGCGCGGTTGTTTGAGGTCAAACAGCGTGTCAGGGAGGCAAACGCCAAGCGTCAGCATGATGTGCCGGGACGCAAGCTGAAAGGCTCATCGCATTTCTATTCCGAGCTGCGATCAGATCCGGCGCTTGCCGTTGACTTCATTGTCGCTCCGCCCCGCATGGCGCTCTACATGGAGGTCAGCACACAGATATATCAGATATATCTGAGATATATCGCGCCGGAGGACATCGTGGTCTACTCCATCGACGAGGTGTTCATGGACGTGACGGA
>ENA-OUOU01000929-OUOU01000929.1-human-gut-metagenome-genome-assembly--contig:-NODE-929-length-16419-cov-6.384319_pt1 | contig 16419 bp, 13 predicted proteins | sample MGYA00237936_ERZ548765 | MGnify/ENA primary metagenome ERZ548765 (study PRJEB26490, sample SAMN05356889) | human gut metagenome | biome: terrestrial biome; feature: human-associated habitat; material...
TTATTTCTTTGCCGCCTGCGGGCGGCAAACTCTGCGAGGCTTTTTTGATACGCTGTACGGGGCCAGTGTATACTGGCTCCGTAATGACAAATGCTATAGAAAAACAGAACGCCGCATGGAATGAACCGCGCCCCATTTGTTAGACAAGTATGATACCATCTCAGATCGAATGGTGCTGAATATGGTCACCGCTGGAGTGCTGCAGCAATTGCGGGATCAAGGCAAAGCTGAAGGGGCTTGCCGTCTGTAAATTACAGATGGCAAGCCCCTTTGTCGGCTTAAATAAATTTCATTACAAAGTATTTGTCAGGCTTTTTTGGGGGGCACTTGGCAATGCGTTTTGGGACCTATTGCTTGCAGTTTAGCCGGTAGATCCGCTCCATGCCCCGCAGCAGCAGGCTCTCGTCGTAGATGAAATCCTTGCGGCAGTAGGGGACAATGCAGCCCGCCAGGCCGCCGGTGGCCAGGAGCGTACATTTCTGCCCCAGCTCTGCCTCAAACCGATCTGCCAGGCCGTCCATCATGGCTGCGGCGCCGAACACAGCGCCGCTTTGGATGGATTCCAGCGCCGTGCCGCAGATGGCCTGCTTCGGTGCCTGGATAGGCACCGACGGCAGCTGCGCCGTGCCTGCAAACAGGGCCTGGATACCCAGCCGCACCCCGGCCAGGATAGCCCCACCGATGTACCGCCGGTCCTGATCCACTACCGTTACGGTGGTGGCAGTGCCCATATCAAAGATGATGGCAGGCAGGGGATATTCTGCCGCAGCAGCGGCATCGCCTGCCAAAATATCATTTCCCAGAGTATCCGCTTCCGGGATGGCCAGGGTCAAGCCACTTTCGGAGCGAGGGGTAATGACGTAGGGCACGATTCCTGTCAGGTGCTGTACCACTTGGGACAAAACCGGCACCAAAACCGGCACCACGGAGCAGATGACCGCCCCGTCCACCTGAGAAAAATCCACACTCTCCCGGGCAAAGAGGCTATCTGCCAGGGCGAAGTATTCCTCCGCCGGGCGATCTGCTACGGTGCCCAGGCGGTAGAGCTTGCGTGACCGGCCATCGCCCTCCGGCAGGCCGAAAACGATATTGGAGTTACCTATGTCAACGGTCAGCAGCATTCCGTCCACCGCCTTACTTATTCTTGCCGATGGCGATAAGCCGGGAGATTGCCGGAGCCAGCACCACATTCACGCCGATCTCCAGTAAGAAGTTGCCGCCCGCCAGACCCAAAACCATGTACGCTCCGGCACTTTCATAGCCCAGAGCGGCAGCCCAGCCGTTGAGAGTGTCCATGAAGAACACCAGGCAGCCCAGCAGAAACACGCCCGTGTTCACTACGGGGCAGACAATGGCCGCCATGATAATGGCCAGCCACTGATTCTTCTTGCTTAGGGCTGTGTACACAAGACCGGCGATAAGGCCGCACAGCGTACCTTTCACCAAAACCGTTACGATCGTGCCCAAGGGATTGATAGGCAGGAAAGCCGCTGCCTGCCCGGCAACGAGGATCACTCCGCCGGACATGAGGCCCAGCCAGGCGCCTACCTTCCATCCGTATACCGCAGCGCCCACCACAATGGGTACCAGGGATACATTGATGTTTAGCCCTCCGATTTGGAAGGTACCGCCTAAAAATTGCAGCACCAACACAATGGCGGTGAACACACCTGCGCCCACCAAGTTCTTTGTTTTCTGATTCACTTTTCAAACCTCCTGCTGCCGCTCCGGCGAATCCGGATGCAGCGCATATTTTTGGCGTGTGTTTGGTATACGCCGAAGGCATTGTACCCCATAAGACAGTGAAATGCAAGATATTTTTTTCACGAACTTGGGAAGGCATGTGTTGTAGTCCTACAAACGCTGGGCTTGGGACATTTATTTTAGCCTTGAAAACAGCGGCGCTTTCTGCTACAATTACTTAGTTAAAGTATGCCATCGAGTGAAAAGGGCAGTATTTTGAATCGAGGTGAACTGCGTGTACTTAAAGGCTTTGGAAATTCAAGGCTTCAAGTCCTTTCCGGACAAAACGGTGCTAAACTTTGGCGAGGACATCACCGCCATCGTGGGCCCCAATGGGTCCGGAAAGTCCAATATATCCGATGCCATCCGCTGGGTCATGGGCGAGCAAAACAGCCGCCAGCTTCGCGGCGCCAAGATGGAGGATGTAATCTTCGGCGGCACCGAAAAGCGCCGGGCCATGGGCTTTGCCCAGGTGACGCTGGTCATTGACAATACCGAGCATATATTTAACCGCGATGAGGCGGAGGTGGCGGTGACCCGCCGCTATTACCGCAGCGGGGAGTCTGAGTATTATATCAACCGCCAATCCGTGCGGCTCAAGGACGTGAATGAGCTGTTCATGGACACCGGCATGGGCCGGGAGGGCTATTCCATCATTGGCCAGGGCAAGATCGATGAGATCCTCTCCGTCCGCAGCGACGACAGGCGGGAGGTATTCGAGGAGGCGGCGGGCATCAGCAAGTACCGCCACCGCAAGGAGGAGTCCGAGCGGAAGCTCCAGCGCACAGAGGAGAACCTGGTGCGCATCAACGATAAGATCACAGAGCTGGAGCTGCAGGTGGAGCCCCTGCGCAAGCAGGCGGAGACGGCCAAGAAATACCTGGTGCTCCGGGATGAGCTGCGGACTCTGGAGATCAGCGTCTGGCTGGAGAACCTGCAGAAGCTGAAGGCGGACCGGCTGAAGCTGCAAGCGGATTTTGAGACGGCCCAGGCCGACCAGAAAAAGGCCCAGGACGAGCTGGACCGGGTATATGCCCAGGCGGAGGAATGCTCCCGCCTGCTCCATGAAAACGACTGCGCTGCCGAAGAAAAGCGAGGAAGGATCTCGGCCCTGGAGAGCGCCATCGGCGAGCATGAATCCGCCGCCGCCGTGGCTCGGACCACGGCTCAGCACCACGCCGAGACCATCGAGCGCATGGATCGGGAGATGAGCGAGAGCCGCAGCCGCACGGAGTCCCTGCACGAGCAGATGCAGGTCATGGCCCGGCGCATGGAGGAAATAGACGCCTCCGCCCGGACCCTGGAAAACGAGATAGCAGCCCTCTGCGAGGAAATGCGCGGCAGTAGCGACGCGGCAGCGGCGGCGGCGGCCCAACTGGAGCAGCTGCGCCGCCGGGAGGCCCAGGAGGTGGCCGGGGCGGCCCAGGCCCAGGCAGAGCTGTCTGCTATTACTGCCGGGTCGGACGAGATCGCCCAGCGCACGGCGGAGCTGACGGAGGAACTGACACAGAGTGAGGAAAAGCTGGCGCAGACCCGCCGGGAGGCCGCACAGAACGAAAAGGAGCTGCTGTCCGCCCGGGAGGAGGAGCAGGCTGCCGCCAACATCATCGGCGGACACAGCCTGAAAATGGAGGGCCGCCAGTGCCGGGCCAAAGAGAGCATAGAGCAGAAAAATCAGCTCTCCCTACAGGAAAAGACTATCTCCGACCGGATCCGCCTGCTCAGCGAGATGGAGAAGGAGTATGAAGGCTTTTCCAAGGCGGTGAAGATCGTCATGCGGGCCGCCGAGGCCCGGACACTCTCGGGCATCCACGGCCCGGTGGGCAACCTCATCCACACCGATAAGGATTGCAGCGTGGCCATTGAGATCGCCTTGGGCGGCGCTCTGCAGCACATTGTGGTGGACACAAAAAACGACGGGAAAAACGCCATCGGCCTATTAAAACAGCGGGACGGTGGCCGGGCCACCTTCCTGCCGCTGGACACCATCCGGGGCAGGAGCCTCCGGGAAAACGGGCTGGAAAACGAATACGGCTTCGTGGGCATCGCCTCGGAGCTGGTGCGCTGTGACGGGCGCTATGGCAGCGTCATTGAGAATTTGCTGGGTGCCACCGTGGTGGTGGAGGATCTGGATTGCGGCATACAAATGGCCAAGCGCCACGACAACCGCTTCCGCATCGTCACTCTGGACGGCCAGGTCATCAACGCCGGCGGCTCCATGACCGGCGGCAGCGTCAGCCGCAATGCGGGTATCCTGTCCCGGTCCGGGGAGCTGGAGCAGCTGCACAAAAAGCTGAAAAAGATCCAATCTCAGCTTCAGGACGCCACCCTTCTGGCTGAGAGTGCCAACCGGGAGCTGCAGAAGGCCCAGTACGAGCTGGAGGTGGCCCGGGACCAGCAGCGCCAGGCCAATGACCGGGTGCTGACCCTGGAGGGGCGTAAAAATCACTATGACATGCTCATAGAGAGCCTGGAGCAGCAGCAAGAGAGCCTGCGCATCCAAAAGGAAAACCTGCAAAAGCGCAGCACCGACGACGCCGGACGGATGGATACTATCCGCCGGACTATTGCGGACTTTACTGCCCGGGCGGAAGAGACCCGGGAGGAAATAGAAATACTGCAGCGCCGGCAGGAGACTGCCCGGCAGGGCTTGGGTGAAATGACGGACCGATTGACGGAGAAAAAGGCCCAACAGGCGGCGCTTTCCGCCGAGGGCGAAAGTGCTCGGCGCAGCATGGAGGATCTGTCCCGATTGCGGGAGAGCCTGGAGGGCGAGCACACCGACCGGGAGAGTCTGCGCGCCCAAATGGAGCAGGCTATGGCCCAGGCTCGGGCCGAGGAGGAGCGGCAGCAGCAGGAGGCCCGGGAACTGCGCGGCGGCATCGAGGAGCATCGGCAGGCACTGCAGAAGCTCTCGGATGAGAAGATGGCTCTGGAGACCCGGCGCAGCCAGACGGACCGCCTCAGCCGCACCTGCAACGACACACTCCTCAACTGCGAGCGAGAGGTGACTCGCCTGGAGGGCAAATTAAACGGCAGCGCTTTGGAGGAAAAGCAAATTCTGGATAAGCTGTGGGAGCGGTACGAGCTAAGCCACAGCGATGCCCAGGCCCTGCGTGTCGAGCTGGAGAGTGTGCCCAAGGCCACCCGGCGCATCGGCGAGCTGAATCGGGAGATCAAGGGCCTGGGAGCCATCAACATCGGCGCCATTGAGGAGTTTGACCGGGTGAACACCCGCTATACCTATCTCTCCGACCAGCGAAACGATGTGGAGAAGGCCAAGGAGGAGCTGCTGGGCATCATCGAGGAGATCACCAAGCAGATGACGGAGATCTTCGCTACCCAGTTTGAGATACTCAAGCAGAGCTTCCAGGAGACCTTCCTGGAGCTGTTCGGCGGCGGCCGGGCCACCCTGGAATTAGAGGATGAAAACGACATCCTCCGATGCGGCATTGAGATCAAGGCCCAGCCCCCGGGCAAGCAGCTGAAGACCCTGTCGCTGCTCTCAGGCGGGGAGAAGGCATTTGTGGCCATCGCCCTGTATTTCGCCATACTGAAGGTGCATCCCACGCCGTTCTGCGTGATGGATGAGATCGAGGCGGCACTGGATGAATCCAATGTGGTGCGCTACGCCAGGTATATGCGGCGCATTGCCGGCAAGACCCAGTTCATCGTCATCACCCACCGGCGCGGCACTATGGAGGAGGCGGACGTGCTCTACGGCATCACTATGCAGGAGCGGGGCGTCTCCACGGTGCTCACGGCCAACCTCAATGAGCTGAGCAAGGAAATGAAAATCAAGTGAGGGAAAACGGATGGCCGCAGCCGGTTTGCGTACTGGCCGCACAATGACACATTGGACATATTGCAGAAAATGCAGTGCAAGTGTGGATTGGATCATCCGGGAGGCCGACCCCTGCATGCCGTTATTCGATAGAATTTCGTAGGGGGCGGCGTCCTCGACGCCCCACTGCTTGAGTGGCGGGCGACCGTGAGGGGCGCCCCTATGAAAGGGCATGGAGCGGCCCGGCGGGTATTGGCTCGCCGAAAGTGGAACGATACATTTTGATTATTGCAACAGGAGGCAGCATATGGGTATTTTCAGCAAGCTCAAGCAGGCCTGGTTCGGGGATGTGAACTGGGAAAAGCTGGACGATGAATTTTTTGATAACCTGGAGGAATCCCTGATCCTGGCGGATGTGGGGGTGAACATCGCCGCAGAGTCGGTAAACTCCCTGCGCAACGCCGTGTTCAGCTACGACATGAAGGATCCGGAGCAGGTGAAGGCGGAGCTGCGGAAGATATTGCTGCAGAAGCTGTCCGTGGGCGAGACTGCTCTGGATACCGCCAAGAGCCCCACGGTGATCCTGGTCATCGGCGTCAACGGCGTGGGAAAGACCACCTCCATCGGCAAGCTGGCCAACCGCCTGAAGGCGGAGGGCAAGAAGGTCCTGCTCTGCGCGGCGGATACCTTCCGGGCCGCTGCCGCCGACCAGCTGGAGATATGGGCCAAGCGGGCGGACGTGCCTATTGTGCGCCAGCATGAGGGGGCCGACCCCGGAGCGGTGCTGTTTGATGCATTGCAGGCGGCCAAGGCCCGGAATATAGATGTGGTCCTGTGCGACACCGCCGGGCGGCTGCACAATAAGCAGAACCTGATGAACGAGCTGGCCAAGCTCCGCAAGATCATTGACCGGGAGCTGCCGGAGGCGGGCCGGGAGACGCTGCTGGTGCTGGACGCCACCACCGGACAAAATGGGCTTATCCAGGCCCGGAGCTTCAAGGAGACGGCGGGCCTAACGGGCATCGTGCTTACCAAGCTGGACGGCACGGCCAAGGGCGGTATCGTTATCGCCATCGCAAGGGAGCTGGGCGTGCCGGTTAAATTTGTAGGCGTGGGTGAGGGTATCGACGATCTGAAGCCCTTTGACCCGGAGGAATTTGTAAACGATCTGTTTTAACAGGGGGGAGACTATGACCAGAGCAGACGGACGGGCCTTTGACCAGCTTCGCCCCGTGGAGCTGACAAAGGACTATATAAAATTCGCCGAGGGCAGCGTCCTGATTCGCTGCGGCGACACGGTGGTGCTGTGCAACGCCTCGGTGGAGGAGAAAACGCCGCCCCATGTGCCGGAGGGACACGGCTGGGTGACGGCGGAATACTCCATGCTGCCCCGGGCTAACCGGGAGCGCTCCCGCCGGGACATTGACAAGCTGAAGCTCTCCGGCCGCAGTGCGGAAATTCAGCGGCTCATCGGCCGCAGCCTCCGCTCGGCGGTGGACAGGGAGGCTCTGGGGGAGCGGACTATCACCGTGGATTGCGATGTTTTGCAGGGGGACGGCGGCACCCGCACCGCCTCCGTTACCGGCGGCTTTGTGGCCCTGGCCCTGGCCTGCCGCAAGCTGCTGGCGGAGGGGAAGGTAATGCGGGACCCCATTATCCACCAGGTGGCGGCAGTGAGTGCGGGCATCATCGACGAGGTGCCTGTGCTGGATCTGCCCTACAGCGAGGACAGCCGGGCCCAGGTGGACCTGAACTGCGTCATGAACGAAAAAGGAGAACTCATTGAGCTCCAGGGCACCGGCGAGGGCCGGAGCTTTACCCTCTCGGAGCAGCAGGAGCTGGTGCGCCTGTGCGCGAAGGGCATCCGGGAGCTGATGGAAAAGCAGCGGGAGATTTTGCAGCGGTAAAGGAGACGGCATTATGAAATTCATATTGGCATCCCACAACAAGGGAAAGCTGGCAGAAATGCAGAAAATCTTAGGTGAGCTGGGTGTGGAGGTGGTGCTCCAATCGGATCTGGGTCTGGACCTTGAACCGGAGGAGGACGGTGCAACCTTCACGGAAAACGCCCGCATCAAGGCCAGGGCCGTCATGGAGGCCAGCGGTCTGCCGGCCATCGCCGACGACAGCGGCCTGTGCGTAGACGCCCTAAACGGCGCCCCGGGGGTATACTCCGCCCGGTACGGCGGGCTGGATGACGACGCGGCCCGCTGCCGCCTGCTGCTGCAGAACATGCGGGGCTCCATGACCCGGGCGGCCCACTTCCACACCTCGGTGGTGTGCCTATTCCCCGACGGCACAGAGCTGACGGCGGAGGGCGAATGCCCGGGTACCATTGCCTACGCCCCTATGGGAGACGGCGGCTTCGGCTATGACCCGGTATTCTTTGTGCCGGGCCTGCGCAAGACCTTTGCCCAGCTGACAGCTGAGGAGAAGAACGCCATCAGCCACCGGGGCAATGCCCTGCGGGCCTTTGCGGTGGAATTGAAAGAGTATTTGGAGAAGAACTGATTATGGAACTGACAAGCAAGCAGCGTGCCCAGCTGCGGGGCCTGGCCTCTACCCTGGACACCATCATTCATATAGGTAAGGACGGTATCAGCGACAACCTGGTGAAGCAGGCGGACGATGCCCTGGAGGCCCGGGAGCTGGTTAAGGGCAAGGTGCTGGAGAATTCCATGCTCACCGCGCGGGAGGCTGCCGAGGAGCTGAAGATGGCCACCCGCAGTGAGGTGGTGCAGGTCATTGGGAACAAATTCGTCCTGTACCGCATGCAGCACGATAAAACCAAGCGCAAGATCGAGCTGGTGAAGGCGCCCCGCCGGAGCGTGTGACCATGCGGATCGGAATTTACGGCGGCACCTTCAACCCCATCCATCGGGGGCATCTGACGGCGGCCGCAGCGGCGGCCAAGCAGCTTTGCCTGGACAAGCTCCTGCTGGTGCCGGATGCCATCCCGCCCCACAAGCCCCTGCCTGCGGGCAGTGCCGATGCAGCGGATCGGCTGGAAATGGTACAGCTGTGTACCGGGGAGCTGCCGGTTCCGGCAGAGGTGACGGACCTGGAGCTGCGGCGGCAGGGGGCCAGCTACAGCTGCGACACCCTGGCGGCGCTGCGGGAGCAGTATCCGGCGGATGAGCTGTTTTTCCTCATGGGATCGGACATGTTTCTCTCCTTCGAGACCTGGCGCCGGCCGGAGGAGATCTGCCGCCTGGCCACCCTGGCGGTGTTCAGCCGCAGGACGGCGGACGAGGCGGCGGCCTTTGCCCGGCAGAAGAAAAAGCTGGAGAAGGCATTTTCAGCACGGGTGACCGTGGTGATGAACCCGGAGGTCATCGAGGTGTCCTCCACGCAGCTGCGGGAGGAGCTGGCCCGGGGACGGGGCCGGGCGTATCTCACCGAGCCGGTGTACGGGTATATTCTGCGCAAGGGGCTGTATGGCACGGCGACGGATCTGAAGCATCTGACGCCGGAGGAGCTGCGGCCCATTGCCCTGAGCTATTTAAAGCCCAAGCGTATGCCCCATGTGCTGGGCACGGAGCAGGAGGCGGCCTTCCTGGCCGAAAAATACGGCGCGGATGTGACGGCGGCCAGGATCGCGGCCCTGCTCCACGACTGCACCAAGAAGCTGGATCTTCCCCAGCAGCTGTCCCTGTGCCGACACTACGCCATCCCGCTGGACGAGATGGAGCGGAACTATCTCAAGCTGCTCCATTCCAAGACCGGCGCGGCGGTGGCCCGGGACCGCTTCGGCGTTTCGGACGAAATTTATAACGCCATTTTCTACCACACCACCGGCAAGGCGGACATGACCCTGCTGGAGAAGATTATCTATCTGGCGGACTATATTGAGCCCAGCCGCAGCTTTCCCGGGGTGGAGGAGCTGCGCACGGCGGTGCATGAGGACTTGGACCGGGGCCTGTGCCGGGCCCTGGCGGATTCCATCGTGGAGCTGCAGGGCTACGGCAGCCCGGTGCATCCCAATACGCAGGAGGCTCTAAGCTATATACAACGAGAGATCGGAGGAACGATAGAATGAATAAAACACCCAGAGAACTGGCGCTGCTGGCGGCCCGGGCACTGTCGGAGAAGAAGGGCCGGGAGATCCAGGTGCTGGAGATCGCGGACCTGACCACCCTGGCAGATTATTTTGTGCTATGTACCGGCTCGTCCAACACACAGATCAACGCCTTGGTGGACAACGTGGAAAAGGTACTCACGGAGCAGGCCGGCGAGGAGCCCCTGCACCGGGAGGGCTATCGGGGCGGCACCTGGGTGCTGCTGGACTACGGCTGCATCGCCGTGCATGTGTTCAGCGGCGAGGCCCGGGAGTTTTACGGCCTGGAGCGCCTGTGGCGGGACGGCAAGAGCGTGGACCTGGCCGGCGTCGTCACCGATGGAGATTGATTTCCGGCCCATAGGTGCCTTTGCGCGGGCCCATGAGACCACGGCAGACCGCACCGCCACGGTGGCGGTGCTGCGCCCCGGGGGATGCACACATCTTTCACTAAGGCTGCACCGGGCGCAGGAGCAGCAGGCAGCGGACGAAAAATATACGCAGCTGCTGGTAAAAACAGCCCTGTGGCTCCAGGGTGGCTGCACACTGGTGACAGCGGATGAAACGGTTTTCCGCTGGCTGCAGGAGGCCTATGGCCCGGGCGGCGTCAGGGCCTTTGACCGGGACTTTATGTCCGGCATCTATGGGGTGCCTTTTCGAGTGGAGCTGCATCCGACGCTGCTGGCGGTGCAGGAGGCTGTGCATCCCATATCCGCCAGTACGGTGGGCTGCCGCATCGGCATCGACCTGGGCGGCAGCGACCGCAAGGCTGCGGCGGTGATGGACGGGGAGACCGTTTATGCCGAGGAAGTGGTCTGGCAGCCCAAATCGGCCGGGGATCTGCGCTATCACTATGAGGGCATCACCGCAGCCCTGCGGGCAGCCAAGGCCCATTTGCCCGGGGTGGACGCCGTGGGTATCTCCACAGCCGGGGTGGTGTTGGAGGGCGAAATTCGCCGGTCCAGCCTGTTTATGAGTGTGCCGGCTGCGGAGCTTGACCACTGCGGCCGGGAGCTTCTGCGCCGGGCGGTGCGGGAGGCCTGCGGGGATGTTCCCTGCGTCGTGTGCAACGACGGCGATGTGGCGGCTCTGGCCGGGGCCGTGAGCCTGGGACGGCGGAAGCTCCTGGGCATCGCCATGGGCACCAGCCAGGCGGGGGGCTATGTGGACGGCGGCGGACGCATTACCGGCTGGCTCAATGAGCTGGCATTTTTACCGGTGGACCTGCATCCTGCCGCCCCTGTGGATCCTTGGTCCGGGGACCGGGGCGTGGGGGAGCGGTATTTCTCCCAGGAGGGCGTGATCCGCTTGGCAGCCCAATGCGGCCTTGCTCCGGAGGGAGACACCCCGGCGCAGAGATTGCGCTGGATCCAGGATCGAGGGGAAGCCGGCGATGGCCGGGCATTGAAGGCATTTTTCACCTTGGGGCGCATGCTGGGGCAGACCCTGCCCTGGTATCGGCGATTGCTCGGGTGCGAAAATGTGCTGCTTTTGGGCCGGGTCGTGGACGGCGCCGGCGGCGAATGCCTGGTAAATGCCTGCCGGGCGGAGCTTGCGAAAACCGGAGAGGGGATGGAGATTTTCCTGCCGGAGGAGTCCTTCCGCCGGGTGGGACAGGCTACCGCTGCGGCAATGCTGGAAGCTGCCGCGGAATAAATAATAAAATATATGCCGGGCGGCGGAATGAAGAAAATCCTGCAGCCCGGCATTATTTCATCGGCAAAAAAAGCAGGCCCCGGGCCTGCTTTTTGCTGTGTGTTCAATCTGTGTGTACGTCCATCTGCGGGTAAGGGATGGTAAAGCCATTTTCCGCAAACCGGTGGCGGATGTGGCCCAGGGTCCGGCGGCGCACAGCGCTTTGCACGGCGGGCTTGGCCCGCAGACCCCATAGGTAATCCACTGAATATTCCCCTAAATTACTCAGCCCCAGAAAATCACAGCTCTCAACATCCGGCAGGGCGGAAATCTCCCGTGCAAGCTGCTGCAAAAAGGGCTCAATGGTGTTGGGATCGTCGGCATAGGAGGTGGGAACAGTGATAAACAGCTCATTGCTGACCCTCGTGGCCTCAAAGATGTTCCGGTTGGAAACGGTGACGATGTTATTGGTAGCCAGCTCCCGGATCTTGGTGGAGCGCAGGGAAAACTGCACCACCTCGCCGATGAGGTCGCCGTACTTAATCACATCCCCCACGGCAAAATACTCCCCGGTGAGGATATTGGTGCCCATGATAACATCCTTCAGCATATCCTGCAGCGCCAGGCCCACAATGGCGCCGATGATACCCAGGCCTGCTATCAGGGAGGAGACATTCACCCCGTGGACCTGCAGGACCAGGATCAGCGCCAGCAGCGCCAGCAGCCCCCGCACGGAGTTCAGCGCCAGGGCCAGGTAGGTCTGGCGGCGGCCGGATAGGGCGCTGGCAGCAGTGATTTTCTCCGTGAAGCGGTGAATCAGATGCCGCAGCAACAGCCAGCACACCAGGGCTGCGGCTACGATGCAGACACTGAAAATGAACTTGTAGGAGCCGAAATAGGCCAAGATCCGTTCCATGCCGCACCTCCCGGCGATTTTTCATCAGTATAGCACAGGCGGCGAACCTTTGCAATGCGAACTTTGGCACAAAAGGGGCTAAAAAAAGATAAAAAAGAGGAATATGGGGGTTTACTTTGCGCCGCGGTGCGGTATATAATACGGGGGCAAAATGACCCGATACCGAGGAGGTATAAAAATGTCTGAGAGAAAAGCAGAGGTGCTGATGACGGCGGCTATCATAGCCTGCAGTACCTCTTTTGTGTTCAGCAAAATGGGGTTGAGCACCATGGGCGCCTTCAATATCCTGGCGGCGCGGTTTTTGCTGGCATTTATACTGCTGTTTGCCCTGCTCGGCAAAAAGATGATGGGAAGGCTGGATCGCTGCACGGTTTTGGGCGGAGCCCTGGTGGGCTTCCTCTTTTTCCTGGTGATGAGCTGCGAGATGCTGGCCCTTAAAACGGCGCACGCCGGTACGGTTTCTCTGCTGGAGAATCTGGCTATTATCCTTGTGCCGCTGCTGGAGTCGGCTCTGCATCGTATCCGGCCCAAGGCTATGGGCCTGCTGTGCGCCGCTATCGCCGTGGGGGGTGTGGCTATGCTGGCCCTAAAGGGCGGGGGCTTCCGCCTGGGGGTGGGAGAATGCATCGCATTGCTGGCGGCTTTTTTGTGCGCTGTGGCCATCATTACCACTGAGCACATCAGCCATAAGACGGATGGCTCCGTCCTGGGCGTACTGGGGATTGGCTTTCTGGGCCTGTATGCACTGCTGGCTTCCTTCCTGTTTGAGTCGCCCCGGCTGCCTCAGACCGGCGGGGAGTGGGGTATCATCGCCGCCCTGGCGGTGGTGTGTACCGGCTTTGGCTACACCCTGCAGCCCATAGCCCGGAGTCATATCGGTGCGGACCGGGCCAGCCTGTTTTGCGCGCTAAGCCCTGTCTTCACCATGATCCTCGGGGCGATAGTTCTCCGGGAACGGGCGGCACCTTTGGACTATGTGGCCATGTTGCTGATACTGGGCAGCAGCCTACTGCTGTACCTGCCGAGGCTGCACAGAAAGTCCCGGGCCCGGGCCGTGCTGTTTGACATGGACGGCACGCTGCTGGACACCCTGGAGGACATGCAGGACTCCGTGAACCATGTGCTCATGGCCCACGGCTACCCGGCCAGGACGCTGGAGGAGGTGCGCGCCTTTGTAGGAAACGGCGCGGGAAAGCTCATGCGCCGGGCCCTGCCGGATACGGTGGGGGAGGAGGAATTTGCGGCCCTGCTGACAGAGTATAAGGCCTGGTACCAGGCCCACAACTGCATCAAGACCCGCCCCTATCCGGGGATTCCGGAGCTGCTGGACAGGCTCCGGAAATCCGGAGTGCAGGTGGCCATCGTCTCCAATAAGCCCGACCCCACCACCAAGGCCTTGGCCCAGAAGTTCTTCCCCGGCGTGCCGGCCTTCGGCCAGCGGGACGATCTGCCGCCCAAGCCCGCGCCGGATCTGGTGCTTTGCGCCTTGAAAGAGCTGGGCTGCCTCCGGGATAGCGCCATCTATGTGGGCGACAGCGAGGTGGATATTCAGACGGCGCAAAACTGCACCATGAAGTATATCGGCGTGAGCTGGGGCTTCCGGGGCCGGGAGAAGCTGCTGGCCGCAGCACCCCGGGCCACCGTGGTGGACAGGGCAGAGGAAATTTTGCAGGGGAAAAATTTGCAACTTATCCATTGACAAGCCGGGAAAAGGTGCTTATAATATGCTGTAATCAAGAAAATGCATTGACGGAGAAGAGATCCACGCCTGCCGCCAAAGAGAGGAGCGCCCCGGCTGAAAGCGCACTGCGGTGAGGAAGGATCGGTACCACTCCCGAGCTGTCCGTGAGGAGCGGAACGGGGCCTCCCGTTACAGAGGACACGAGCGACGGAGTATTTCCGTAAGCAGGGTGGAACCGTGGAGTAAAGCTTTTTACCTCACCCCTGAATTTTGTCAGGGGTGAGGCTTTTTGTCACCCCAAGAAAGGAGAATATGACCCATGAGCGAAGAAAACATCTATACCTTTGAAAACCCGGAGTATCGCAAAACCTATTGGCACACCTGCTCCCATGTGCTGGCCCAGGCCGTTAAGCGCCTGTATCCGGAGGTGAAGCTGGCCATTGGTCCCAGCATCGAGGGCGGCTTTTACTACGACTTCGACGCCCCCTTCAACTTTACCCAGGAGCATCTGGACGCCCTGGAGGCGGAGATGCGCAAGATCTGCAAGGAAAAGCTGAAGCTGGAGCGCTTCGAGCTGCCCCGGGCTGAGGCCATTGCCTTCATGCAGGAGAAGGACGAGCCCTACAAGGTGGAGCTTATTAACGATCTGCCCGCCGACGCACACATCTCGTTTTATAAGCAGGGCGAGTTCGTAGACCTGTGCGCAGGCCCCCACCTGGACTCCACCGGCCGCATCAAGGGTAATGCCATCAAGCTGACCCAGTGCTGCGGCGCCTATTGGCGCGGCGACAGCAACCGCAAGATGCTTCAGCGTATCTACGCCGTGGCTTTTCCCAAAAAGGAGGAGCTGGACGAGTATCTGAAGCAGCGGGAGGAGGCCCTCAAGCGCGACCACAATAAGCTGGGCCGGGATCTGGAGTACTTCACCACCGTGGACTATATCGGACAGGGCCTGCCCATTCTGCTGCCCAAGGGCGCCCGGGTCATTCAGCTTTTGCAGCGCTGGGTGGAGGATGTTGAGCAGAAGCGGGGCTACCTGCTGACCAAGACCCCCCTCATGGCCAAGCGGGAGCTTTATAAGATCTCCGGCCACTGGGATCATTACCTGGACGGTATGTTCATCCTGGGCGACCCCCACGATGAGACCAAGGAGTGCTTTGCCCTGCGGCCCATGACCTGCCCCTTCCAGTATCAGGTGTATCTGAACCGCCAACGCTCCTACCGCGATCTGCCCATGCGCCTGGGCGAGACCTCTACCCTGTTCCGCAACGAGGATTCCGGTGAGATGCACGGCCTCATCCGTGTACGCCAGTTCACCATTTCCGAGGGCCACCTGGTGCTGCGGCCTGACCAGCTGGAGGAGGAGTTCAAGGGCTGCCTGGAGCTGGCCAAGTATTTCCTGAGCACCGTGGGTATGCTGGATAAGTGTACCTTCCGCTTCTCCCAGTGGGATCCTGCCAACCCCAATAATAAGTACGAGGGGACCAAGGAGCAGTGGGACGAGGCCCAGCGTGTCATGGGCCAGATTCTGGATGACCTGGATGTGAAGTACGAGGTCGGCATCGATGAAGCCGCCTTCTACGGCCCCAAGCTGGATATTCAGTATAAGAATGTGTTCGGCAAGGAGGATACCCTGGTCACCATCCAGATCGATATGCTCCTGGCCCAGCGCTTCGGTATGTACTATATTGACGAAAACGGCGAGAAGGCTCTGCCGTACATCATCCACCGCACCTCCTTGGGCTGCTATGAGCGCACCTTGGCCTACCTCATTGAGGAGTATGCCGGCGCCCTGCCCACCTGGATGGCACCCGAGCAGGTGCGCTTCCTGCCCGTCACCGACCGGGCTGCCGACTACTGCGCCGATGCAGCCAAGGCCTTGGAGAGTCAGGGCTTCCGGGTGGAGGTGGACTACCGCAACGAGAAGATCGGTAAGAAGATCCGCGATGCGCAGATGGAGAAGGTGCCCTACATGGTAGTGGTAGGCGACCGCGACATGGAAAACGGGACCGTTTCTCCCCGGCACCGGGCCGACGGCGACCTGGGCGCCATGTCTCTGGATGCGTTTGTCGCCCTGCTCCGCCAGGTGGTGGACAGCAAGGCCAAAAAGTAAAAATCAAAATCCAAAAGCACCGAGCGCCCCATTTTGGGGGGCGCTCGGACTTTTTGTGAGGGAAAAAGGGGAAGACCGTAGGGGCCGATGCCCACATCGGCCCGGTTGCACCGTCCCCAAATCCATCCGTAGGGGGGACGACACTGTCCGTCCTTTGCGGCAGCGTGAGGGCACGCCGCCCTACGGAAGTCCATCATGGGGCGCACAGGGGCGGGGCCCATGTGCCCCGCCGTAGGTCCCTTCCCGCAAAAAACAGGAGGCGGCATAGGCCGCCTCCTGTTTGGGTATTTTTTTGTCTTGCCTTAGTAGCTGCCCAGGTCGGCGGACTTGTCGCCCTGGGGATCTGCGCCGAACTCGTAGTCGTTGCCGGGGAGGATGGCGTTGAGGATCACGCCGCACAGGGCCGCGATGGCCAGGCCTGTGAGGGTGATGTCCGCGCCGCCCACGGTGAAGGTGATGCCGCCGGTGGAGCTGAAGCCCAGGCCGCTGA
>ENA-OUOU01000939-OUOU01000939.1-human-gut-metagenome-genome-assembly--contig:-NODE-939-length-16275-cov-12.084032_pt1 | contig 16275 bp, 12 predicted proteins | sample MGYA00237936_ERZ548765 | MGnify/ENA primary metagenome ERZ548765 (study PRJEB26490, sample SAMN05356889) | human gut metagenome | biome: terrestrial biome; feature: human-associated habitat; material...
TTCTACGGGGAGGTTTCTCTTTGTCTAGGGCTAAAGCCGTTTTTATTCCACCAGCAAAGCTGGTGGTTGTCGCTCGCTCAAGCTACCCAACACGAAAAAAGAGAACACCCGCTACGAATGCGGCGGGCGTTCTCTTTTTTGAGCAAGGGTGGGGTGACGATTCCCACATCTCCTAACAATGGGCGACGGCTGCCTGTTCCGTCCTCCGTTGCTCATCTCTATCCACTATTATTATATCATAGGAATTCAAAATGTCAACACACGATAACGCGTCAATATTTTTTCAAATTTCCCTTGTCTATAAAGCTGCGGACACGATTTGGATTTAATCTGTAAACCGACCTTGCAAAAAGTTGTCCTTTTGTAGACACCCGTACCGCAACTTTGACAAACACATGGTCTATTTCTACTTCTCGGACATATTCAATGGAGTTATCCTTTTTATTTTGCGCCACATAATCCGGTTCTCTTAAAATATCCGGGATGTACTCTCCATATAATGCAAAGTCCTCAGGATGGCGTGTTGTCATGTGCCCAATGTTGGAATCGCCAAGAAGAATATCTTTTCCTTCCGGCAACTCCAATTCCAGCAGTTCGATCACACGTTTTGTCAGAACTCCAACTCGTCTTGTTTTTTCCATTCTACACCCTTTCTTTTATTTCTCCGCAACGCGGACAAAGGGCGCGATGGCGTTGGCATCGCCGTGGCGGACGATGGAGTAGGTAATGTCGCAGTAGGGCTGGATGGCGGTGCTCTTTTCCACGGTGGAGATGAGCAGCACCTGCAGCTGCAGGCGGCGGAACAGCTCCATCATGGGGCGGATGCGGTCGCTGGTCATCTTGCTGAAGGCTTCGTCCAGCAGCACCAGACGGATGCTGTTTTCGCTCTTCTGGTAAATTTGCAAAAGGCTTGCACAGATGGCCACATAGAAGGGTGCCTGATTCTCGCCGCCGGAGGAATCGCGGCTGACGCGGGACAGATACGCCTGCTGCCCGGTGACCTGATTGGTCACCTTGATATCGTAGTCCAGATAGGTGCGGTAGTCCACATAGTCCGAAAGGGTGGCACCGGCAGCGGTGCGTCCCTCCTGCCGGGCGCGGGTGTTCTCGTCTACGTCCGCCATGATCTTTTCCATCAGCTCATCCACCTGACGCTCATAGGCGGGGTCAGCGGTGGCGGCAAGGTTGTCCAGAGAATCCCCCTCGGTCATCTGCTGGTTGCCCTTATCCACAATGACCTGATAGAACGCCGCCAGCTGCGGGTCGCGGCTGGGCTCCAGCTCAAAACGGTAGACCTCCTCGCCGTAGGTCAGCTGCTCCATGACCTTGTTCAGCTCCCGGAACTGCCGCCGGGCGTTGAAGATATCGTCCTTCATGCGGAACAGGATATCCTTGCGGAAGCGGTCCTTGCAGTCCCGCTGCGCCTGCTCCAGGCGGGCGGCGTAGCGCTCCAGGTCGATACGCACAAGGCTCTCATGCTGGGCGCGGTACTGTTCCAGCCCGGCAAGACCCAAGGGGTAATCGCAGACATAGCGCTGGTTGTAGGCTTTCTGCGCCGGTTCCAGCGTGCTGTTCAGGTAGACGGTCAGGGCATCGTCCAGCTTGGCCTGTGCCTTTTCGGCAGCCTGCGCGGCGGCGCGGGGGGATTTATCCGGCCCGGTCAGCGCCTGCTGACGGCTGCGGGAGAGCGGCTCCACCAGCGGATGGGCGGCAAAAAAGCTTTCTGCGGCCTGTGCGCTCTTTTCGGCGGTGTCCACCGCCTTTTGCTGCTCCGCTTCGCAGGAGGAGATCTGTTTTTCGCACACGCGCAGATCGCCGCCGGTCTGCTCCACGGCAGTGCGGGCGGCTTCCCATGCGGCCTCGCGCACCTCTTCCTCTTTATACAGCTGCTGCAAAAGCGGATTCTCGCGGCACTCGGCCAGCTTTGCCGCCTGCTCGTCCACCGCCGCGCGGGCGGCGGTCAGGGCGGCGCGGGCGTCCCACAAGGCGGCAAGTTCTTCCAGCGTTGTGCCGCGCAAAAGGGTCTGGTACTGGTTGTAGGCGGCTTTCAGGTTCTGCTCCGCCTGTGCGGCGGCGCGCACCTCCTCGGCAAGGGCGTTCATCTCCCCTGCCAGTGCCCCGGCGCGGGCGCGGCGGGCTTCCAGACCGATATAGCGCTGCGGGGTGCGCAGACGCTCCAAGCGGAAGGGGTGGTGGCGCAAAAGGTCCCGAGTGGCGCTGTCGGGATAATTTTCCAGCGTGTCGGGGGTATCGCAGCAGACGATGCGGCGCAGGATGGCGTCGGCGTACTGCGCGGCCAGCGGGTTTTCGCTGGTGACCTGTGCCGCCAGACTGTCGGCAGGGGCGGTGTCGGCGCGGCGGTTGGCCTTGCGCAGACCCGGGGTGTCCAGCAGACTGATGGGGCCTACCTTGTCCTTCAGCGCCACAAATGCGCTCTTTGCGGCGGCGTAGTGGGCAGGCGGCACAAGGATATCGAACCGGCGGTCGCCCAGACAGGCTTCCACGCAGTCCTGCCAGCTCTCGTCCTCCACGTTCAGCAGCTCACAGAAGATGCGGGCGTCCGGCTCCATGCCACGGCTTTTCAGCTCGGCATTCACGGCGTCCCGCACCCGGGTGGCGGCGTCCCCGTGGGGGTACACCCACTTGCCGCCGGATACGGCATCCAGCTCGGCGCGTTTCTCGGTCTGCTGCCGCTGCAAGGCAGCGGTGTGCTGCCGGGCGGCAAAATAGGCTTCTTCCAGCGGCTTTTCCTGTGCGGTCAGCCAGTCGGTCAGGGCGGGCAGGGTGTCCGGGGTCAGGTCGGCCAGCTTCTGCCCGGCGGCAAAGCCGCTGCGGCGCAGCACCGCCAGCAGATTGCCGGTCTTTTCGGCGGCTTTTTCGGCGGTGTCGGCGCGGCGGGCGGCGGCATCCAATGCGGTCTGCCGGTGCGCCAGCTCCTCGCTGAGGGCGTCCAGTGCGCGGCCCTCGCCGCTGGCACCGGCGGCGCTGTGGGCGGTCAGGTAGGCGCGGCGGGCTTCCGCTTCGGCGGTCTTGGCTTCGGCGTAGCGGGTGCGCAGCGTTTCCTGCTGGCGGCGTCCGGCGTCTACCCGCTCCTGCCAGACAGCCTTTTCCCCGGCATCGGCAGCAGCCCGCGCCAGCAGGGCGGCGCCCCGGTTCACAAGGGCTTCGGTCTGTTTTTCGGTGGCTTCGCGGCCGAAACGGACGATCTCGTCCAGCGCGTCGGCGCGGGTCTGGGCTTCCGCCAGAACAGCGTGCAGGTTTTCCAGCTCCAAGCGGTCACCCTGCAAGGCTTCCAAGTCCAGCTCCGGCTGGGGCAGGATGTACTGGTACAGAAACTCCCGGAAATTCGGGATCTCGTCCATGCTGGTGCCCATCTGGAACACCTCGTTGAACTTTTTGCCCAGCGGGCTGGCTGCGCGCCCAATGCCCAGTGCGCGGCAGATGCGGTCCCGCGCCTCGCTGGGGCTGCGGGTGTAGGAGAGCCGCCCCTCGGCGGGCTTGAAGTCCTCCTTGGCGCTGGGCGCACCGGTGCGCGGGTCGATGAAGGGCAGCTGCTCCAGCGTAATGCCGTCCTCCGAGATGTACCACGTCTGGTCGCCGGGGTGCAGCTCCTGCATGGGGCCTTCGGACTCCACCCGCACCGCGATGACAAAGCTGGTGTGCTTTACGCTGTCCCAGAACTCTGCCCCGATATACGCCACGGTATGCCCCGGGCGGCGGTAGGCGTTTTCGCCGCGCTGCTTGGCGTGGACAGAGCCCTGCAGGGTGCGTCCGCTTTTTTTATTACCCAGCGCATTGAAGTTGCGGTTGGTGGTAAGGCAGTAGCGAATGGCGTCCAGAATGGTGGTCTTGCCCACGGCGTTCACGCCGATCATATAGGTCAGGCGGGCGCAGTCGAAGGTGGTATTTTCAAAGTTATGCCAGTTAATGAGTTTCAGGCGCTTGAGTTCGATCATGCTTCACCCTCCCCTGCTTCGGTGTCTGCGCCCTCCGGGCGCTCGTACAGGCCAAGCTCGGTGCGGGTGCGGGCGCTCTCGGCGGCGGCATCCGCAAGGTCAGCATCCGGCAGCGCCAGCAGCACCGTGGGGAACACCTCGATGCGGCTGTCCAGCCCGGACAGCCGTCCCACCGGACGCGCCAGATTGTACCGGCGCAGGGTGCGCATGAGCTTTTCCAGCGTTTGCTGATCCAGCTTGCGGGGCAGATTCATCTTTTGCAATTCGGCCTGTACCTCTTCCACCGTGACCAGCACCTCGTCCGCGCTGGCGGCAAGGCTTTCCCGCTTTTGCAGGTACAAAAGCCGCAGCACCAGCAGCAAAATGCTCTCGTACTTGAGCAGCCGTGCCTGACTGCCCTCGTGCTCGTTGACCAGCGCCGCCGCCTGCATGGGCGCGGGGTACAAAAGCACCGCGTAGCCCAGCGGTTTGAACACCGCACGCACCTCGTTGAGGTGATCCTGAATATATAGATATTTTGCCCGCTGTTCCTCTACACAGCCCAGCACAAAGCAGTGGTTGAGCAGATAGTTTGCGGTCTCCTCCAGCAGATCAATGGTTGCCATCCGTGTTTACCTCCTTGCGGCGGGTCAGGACAAAATCCTGAAACCGGAAGCCGCCGCGCTCCACCCAGTTTCCGGTCAGGGTGATATCATACTCCCGGTGCGGCGACTGGGAATAGGTGTGCAGGCCGATGATGCCTGTAAAATCGTTCGGGTATTCCTCCACAAGGGTGGAGGCGTTCACCTGCCCGCGGGCGGCCAGTGCCTGCCGCGCCAGCAGCGCCACGTTTTCCTCGGTGACGGCAAGGCGGGCGTAGTCCAGCAGAAGCTGCTGCTCCTGCCGCAGCCGGTCGGGGTCAAGAGGTTCGGTGCGCACCGGGGCAAGAGGTGCTTCGGTGCGGGGCGCGGCGGGGGGATACAGCGGCTTTGCGCCGAACACTGCCGCCGGGTACAGGTGCAGCCGCGCTGCCACCGGGCCGTCGTCCGGCTCGAACAGCTGCTCCGGGCTGCGGATGTCCTCCGCATAGCGGCGCAGCAGGGCGGTGACACTGCCCTGCGCCGAGCGGTCGCTCAGCAGCAAAAACTGTGCCCGCTGCACCGCCCGCTTGCGGTAGCGGATGTGGCTGGCGTCGATCTCCTTCATCAGGGTGCTCATCTCTTCCAGCGCGTCCCGCTGCTGCTGGATGAGGGCACGCACCCGGGGTGCAGCCTCGCCGGGGGCGCAGCGCTCCACCCGGGCGTAGTCCAGCGCCAGCCGGGGCAGTTGGTTCTGCTCGCAGTCGTCCAGTTCTTCTTCCAGATAGGCGCGATAATTGAACAGGTTATCGCTTGTTTTAAAGCGATGGTACGCCGCTGCCACAACTTTTTCTTCGTACTGATCGAACAGTTCCAGCACCTCCTGCGGGGTGCGGTTATGGGTCAGGCGGTCGATATAATGCCCGATGGAAGCGTTGAGGGCGCGCAGAGACTTGTTCAAAGTTTCAAGGTCTGCCGCCACCTCCCGCAGCACGTTCTCGTAGGGGCTTTTTTCCTGCCCGATGCTGCCCAGCAGCTGCCACGCCTTATACAGCTTGCCGGTGTAGGTGACCACCCGGGGGTTCAGTATTTCTTCCAGCGCGTCCAGCAGCGGGGTGACCTCCGGCATAAAGGCAAGGGTCGGCTCGCTCTCATAACTGCCGGGCTGCTCCTCCAGCCAGCCGGTGCGGCGCAGACGCAGCAAAAAGCCCACCGCCAGCGTGTGGGGATCGCGGGTGGGCTGCTCGTCCTCATCGCCCGCGCCGTCGGCGTCCAGCGCCAGCGGCTTTGCCAGCGCGGCAAAATAATCCTCGGCGCGGGAGACGGCCTCGGCGCGGGAAATGCTGTAATCTGCCGTATGGCGGCACTCCTCCCAGAGCAGCAGCAAAAGCTCTGCATAAAACGCCCGGTTAGGCCCCGCCAGCGGGCGGAACAGCCGTGGGCTGACCAGTTCAAACAGCTGCATGGAAACGTCCTTTCTGTGTAAGTTCGATACCCTTTTATTGTACCACAGCGGGCGGGGTTTGTCACAAAAAGGCGAAAAAAAGCCCGCCGGGCAAGGCGGGACGATTTGGAATGCGCGCCGCGTACGCTTTGCGCATAAGCAGCGGAAGAATTATTTTTATTTTCGGGATAGCGGAGCGTCTGCGGACGCTCCGCTATCCCATTTTCACGGGGAGGGATTCAGGGCGAAAAAAAGCCCCGGGGAGCGGGGTGCTCCTCGGGGCGGGGTTGGGTTCAGTTCTACGGGGTGGTGTTGGTCAGCTCAAAGCCGATGGCAACATAGGTCTTGCCGCCGATGGTCCATGCGCCGACCCCCAGCGCGGTAAGCTCCAGCGTTCTGCCGTTTTTCTTTGCGTTGGCAATCTCCTCGTTCACGGTGCGGAGCAGAGCTCGAACATTGGTAGAGTTCGCTTTGATGGCTGCGGTTTTGGCGGCCTCGTAGAAAAGCGGCACATAACCTTTTCCGGTGTCTTTTTTCAGTTCCCAGCAAAGCATCACCTGCCGCACCACGGTCTTTCCGTCGCCCTTTGTTTTCCAGAGCGTCTCACCGGTCAGGCTGTCCGCGCCGTGTTTCTCCTCGATGTGCTCGATGGCCAGCCTCTTGATGTCGGCATCGTTTTCAAAGCTCGTCCCGAATGTCTTATTCAGCGCGTCAAGATAGGCGCTTTCCACCTTGGGATCAAACTCCGGGTTGCCGGGGTCGCTGTCGCTGCAGGCGGTGAACAGCGCCAGTGCCATGATACCGGCCAGCAGAACAGCCGCAAGACGCTTTAACTTTTTCATGCAATGCTCCTTTTATAAAATGCAGGGGGCCCATGCGGATGCACAGGGGTATTCTGCTCTCATTTTACAGCAGCGCGGCAGGGTTCGTCAATGGCAAGTGTGCCTGTTTTTTGCCGGGATTTTTGGGCAGAGCGCAAAAAAGCCCCGGAGGGCGGGTGCTCTCCGGGGAAGAAAGGACTGATGATTCTTTACTTATTTGCCCTTGTAGGCGATGTTCTTGACCTTAATTGCAATTGCAGCATAGCTGCCCTTATCAGTGGTTTTGACAACGACAGCAACCTTTGCCCAATTGCCTTCAAGTTTCACGCTGTTGTTGGTATCTTTGATCTCTCCAATTTTTTCAGTGATCTTATTAACCAGATTTGCTACAAGACCAGCAGTCTTGTAGTCTGCATACACAGTAAATGTTGCGTACTCCTTATCAGGACCAACATCGGTGTCAACATCAAGCACAAAGGTTCCCGTAAGGCTGGAATCAATCTTTGCATTAAGGTTGGTCTGAGTGGTTTTATAGAGCTCACTACTCTTGTCATTCCTGACTCTGCCATCTGCATCACACAGACCTACAGCATTCGGATTTTTGCCGAGTTGCTGCCTGATATTATCTTCCAGCGGAGTTTCCGAGGCTGCGCCGCCACAGGCGGTGAGCATCACCATAGCCATTGCGCCTGCAAGCAGCAGAGCGACGATCTTTGACAGTTTCTTCATAGGGGTATCCCTCCAATCAGCGTTTTTTGTGGATATGTTTCTTTTTTCTCGAAAGGCTTTCGCAACCATCGTTGCCTTTCTGCCCTGATTATATCCGACGCCTGACGGTTTTGTCAATCGGGAATATCGCTAAACTTCCTGAAACAGTTTCGTGAAAATGATGAAAATAAGCGGGTTTTGTTGCAGTTCTGATATATTCCGGAATAAAGTCTGTCTACAATTCACAGAATCATCTTTTCCCTGCCCCGGCGGCGCGGTTTTGCCGGGTGCGGGAGCACTTAAATTTGGACATATGTTGTGTTTCAGGCGTTAGCTCCCTCAGACGCGGCTTGCGCCGCGCCAGCTCCCTCTGGGAGGGAGCCCCATTATTTTGCCTTTTTACACATTTTCACCACGTTTTAGTGGTAAAATCATGTCCAGATTGAAACGAACTTGGAGGAAATACCCATGCAACACTGTCCCGCCCGCGCGGCACAGCGGCTGGCGGCGGCAGTTCTGGCGCTGGTTTTGCTGCTGTGCGCCTTTTTGCCCCATGCCCACGCCGCTGAACTGAAAGAGAAAAACGGCATCCGGCTGCTCAGCTTTGACACCAGCCACATCCTTTCCATCGGCAACCAGACCTCCGGCAAGTGCAGCCTGTACGCGCTGCGCTACGCCCGCACCATTCTGGACGGCAAGGTGTGCTCCGGCAGCGGGATGTGGTCGAACGGGGCGGTGTGGTCCGCAGCGGGCTACACCGGGTACTCCGGCACCCGCGCCGAGTGCCTGAAAAAGCTGTACAGCGAGCTTTCCGCCGGGCATCCGGTGATCGTGCACCTGAAAAACACCACGGTGAGCGGGGTAAAGCGCCACACGAACCGCACCTCTACTTATGAATACCACCTGACTTCCTCCGGCTGGGACGAGGTGAACTACCCCCACATTGCCACCAGCAGCACCTACGGGCACTGGGTATGCGTGGCGGGCATCTCCCCCACCGCCGACCCGGAAAACCTGACCGAGAGCGACTTCTATGCCCTGGACCCCGCCCGGGTAACGGCAAATGGACGGCTTGCCGTCACCCGCCTGCTGGATCATACCCTGTGGGTGGAAAACTCCCCCCTCAAGGTGCTGGGGTGAAAATATAATATGATAGAAACAGAGCGCCTGACACCGCAGTGTCAGGCGCTCTGTTTCTATTCAGTTCCTTAATATCCCTTCACCGAGAACCCGCGCTCCCACGGGTCGGGCGGGATGTCCTTCTGGCGGATGCCGGTAATTTGGATATAGTCGCTTTTCTGGATCATGGCGAACAGGGACATGAACTTATCCGGGTCGCCCTGCACTTCCAGCGTTACGCTGCCGTCATCCTCGTTCTGCACCCAGCCGGTCAGGTCAAGGGTCTGCGCGGCGTACCGCGCACGATAGCGGAAACCCACTCCCTGCACCTGCCCGGTGATGGTGTAGCGCCGCCGCACCGTGCCTTCCGGCAGTGCGGGCGGGGTGCGATCCTTTTTGGAAAGAAAATCAAACACAGCGGTGTCCCTTTACAGCTCCTGATAAGCGGTCATCAGGGCGGGGATGAACTGCTTTTTGCGGCTCACCACGCCCGGCAGCGTCCAGCTGGCATCGGCGGCGGGCTGGGTGTCGAAGCCATCCGTCAGCACCTCGGCGGCGTAGCGCCCGTTGCAGATGACCACGCTCTCCTCCTTGGGCACGTCGGTCAGCAGCATATAGATATCCTCCACGTTCTGCTTGTTGCGTGCCTCCTCGAGATAGGGCTTCAGCAGCGCCTCGGCGGCGGTCAGGTTCTTGCGGGTCATGTAGCTGCCCTGCGCCACGCCAAAGCGGATATCGCCGCACATGAACACCTTGAAGTCCTGCAAAAAGACCTCTTCGGGGGTCTTGCCGTCCAGTTTTTCACCAGCCTCGAACATTTCGGTGGAAAACTCTTCGATATCCACGCCTGCGATCTTGGCCAGACGTTTGGCGGTGTTTTCATCCACGGGGGTGCAGGTGGGGCTGCGGAAGGCCAGCGTATCCGAAAGGATAGCCGCCAGCAGCAGGCCCGCGATCTGGGGCGGGATGTCCACACCGTTTTCATCGTACATCTGGGTGATGATGGTGGCGGTGCAGCCCACGGGCTGGTTGCGGAAGTAGACCGGGCCGCTGGTCTCCAGACTGCCGATGCGGTGGTGGTCGATGATCTCCAGGATCTCGGCCTGATCAAAGCCCTCCACGGCCTGGGTGGCCTCGTTGTGGTCCACCAGAATGATGCGCCGCTTGCGCAGGGCAATGACGTTGCGGCGGCTGACCATGCCGCAGTATTTGCCTTCCTCATCGAGAATGGGGAAATAGCGGTGGCGCACCTTTGCCATCACCCGCAGCACATCGGCCACAGGGGTGACGAGGGTGAATTTGAGGATATCGTCCCGGGTCATATAATAGGAGATGGGGGCGCACTGGCTGATGAGCTTGCCCGCCGCGTAGGTATCCACGGGGGTGGTCATAATGGCAACGCCGGTCTCATCGGCAATGCGCTGGATGGTGCGGCCCACCTTGGCCCCATTGCAGATGATGAGCAGGGAGGCTTCCTTTTCAATGGCGCAGAGCTGGCTTTCGTACCGGTTGCTCAGAATGACGATATCCCCCTTTTCCACGCTGCTTTCCAGCATCTCGGGGGTGGCGGTGCCGATCTTGATGTGGCCGGTGGTGCAGACCGCGTCGGCATTGCCCACCACCATGGTGCCGTTCAGCGTTTCAAGGATGTTCTTATAAGAGGTACGGCTCTTGGCCAGCACCGCGGTATCGAACACGTCCATGTTGGCGGTGGCAAGATCCTTCACGGTGATGATGCCCTCCAGCTCGTTGTCCGCGCTGGTGATGGACAGGGTGTCGATCTGCTGGTCGCGCATGATCTTCCACGCGCGGCGCAGGCTGGTGGAGCCCGGGATGCCCGGCATCTCGCGGTAATCCACGTCCCGGATCTTGGGGTTCACGTCGGTGCACATCCGGGGCGGCGTGACACCGAATTTTTTCAGGACAAACTCGGTCTCCTGATTCATTTTACCGGCACGGCGCGGCTCACAGACCAGCGTGCTGGTGCGGTTTTTGAGCTCCGCATAGGCAATGGCGGAGCAGATGGAATCGGTATCGGGGTTGCGGTGCCCGATGACCACGACCTTGTGTGCTTCTTTTGGCATAGGTTGTTCCCCTCTCTGGGTCAGATTCATTTACCTTCCGATCGGCCCCATACCCCAAACCACCAGGCACGGCTGCCAGCTTCATTTTAACACAACCGGCCCCGGGGGTAAAGGCGGCAGACATCTTTTTCTTGACAGCGTTCCAAAAATCGTCTATCCTTGACCTGAAATTTTTCTCTTTGGAGGTTCTCCCATGAAAAAGCTGTTCCGCGCCCTTTCCCTCTGCCTGACGCTGGCCCTGTGCGTGTCCGGCAGCACCGCCGCGCTGGCCGAGGCTCCCGCCGCCACGCCCGCCCCCCAGGACGAACGTGTCATCACCGATGTAAGCCCCCTTGAGGATCAGATCCGCAACATCGTCGGCTTTACCACCAGCACCGGCGGCCCCTACGATTTTGAACAGGCCGACCATAGATCTGCCGTGCAGGCCTACGGTGCAGAACCCGCCGAGGGTGCCGTGGCCCTGCTGCGCATCTACGCCCGGGCCGAGGATCGGGGCGATGCCTCCATCAATTCCAGCGGCCACTCCTTCCTCTCGGTGCGGAACGTTTCGGACCACGACATCGAGGTGGGCGGCCTGCGGATCGCGCCCGACACCGAGATGACCTTCAGCCCCCGCGGCAACCGCTGGGAGCACACCGGCATCTGGTACAATCTGGAGGGCTACTACAAGCGCTATCTGGCCGATTCCTACTACCAGAACATCTATGCTGTCCAGACCTCGCTGAATCAGGGCCAGCTGGACGTGGTCAACCGCAACCTTGCCAAATCTGACCACTGGTCGGCCTACTTCAACTGTGCCGCCTTTACCGAAAGCATGTGGAACGCTGTCTGCGCCGACACCCTTTCTGCCGGGCAGCCCTACACCCCGGAGAACCTGCGGAACGACATTCTGGCCAAGTACGGCGATCTGGCCGCATACAACCCCCAGGTCCCCTACGACTACATTGTTTATTACGGCACCAGCCTGACCCCCAGCAAAGAGTTTGCCTGATTTTTTGATTTGTTGGATACAACATCTTGATTTTCACGTCATTCCGCGCTATCATGGGTGTGTTTGAATCCACGCGCCAAGGGAGGACACCATGACAGACGCATCGACCACATCAAGACCGCTGTTCAACCGTCAACAGCTCATTTCACTTTTCCTGCCGCTGGTGGCAGAGCAGGCCCTCAGCATCTCCATCGGTCTGGCGGACACCCTGATGGTCTCCTCGGTGGGCGAAGCCGCCGTTTCGGGCGTGAGCCTGGTGGACTCCTTCAATGTGCTGATGATCCAGCTGCTCAGCGCACTGGCCACCGGCGGCGCGGTGGTCGCCAGCCAGTACATCGGCCACCGGGAGCCTAAACGGGCCAAGGCCAGCGCCGCACAGATCATGTTCATTATGATCTCGCTCAGCGTGGTCACCGCTGTCATCGTGGCGGTGGGGCGGCACGCCATCCTGCGGGGCATCTTCGGCTCCATTGACGCGGATGTGATGCGCTACGCCGAGACCTATTTCCTGCTCTCGGCCCTGAGCTATCCCTTTATTGGCGTGTACAACGCCGGTGCGGCCCTGTTCCGCGCCCAGGGCAACAGCAAGATCAGTATGCTTTCCAGCCTGGTGATGAACGTGGTGAACATTGGCGGCAACGCCATCCTGATCTACGGGTTCGGCATGGGCGTGATGGGTGCGGCCACCGCCAGCCTCGTGAGCCGGATGATCGCCTGCTTCACCGTGATGTTCCTGCTGCAGAAGCCGGACTGTGCGCTGCGCATCGACCACCTCACCGACCTGAAGCCCGACCTCGACCTCATCAAGCGCATCCTGAAAGTCGGCATTCCTGCCGGCATCGAGAACGGCATGTTCCAGATCGGCAAGCTGTCGGTCTCCAGCCTGACCAGCACGCTGGGCACCGCCGCCATTGCGGCAAACGCCGTGGCAGGCAACATCTCCAGCTTCCTGAACGTGCCCGCCTCCGCCGTTGGCATCGGCGCGCTGACCGTTGTGGGCCAGTGTCTGGGTGCCGGGGAAAAGGTGCAGGCCAAGCGCTATTCCCGCCTGCTGCTCCTGACCGCCTACGCCGGGGACTGGGTGATGAATCTTTCCGGCCTGTTCTTCCTGAACAAGCTGGCGCTCTCCTGGTTCAACCTCTCGCCGGAGGCCTATGGCATGGCACTGGAGCTGATGGTCTGGTTCAACGCTGTATCGCTGATCCTGTGGCCCTCCAGCTTCACCCTGCCCAACATCCTGCGCGCCGCCGGAGATGCCGCCTTTACCATGACGGTCAGCGTCATCTCCATGTGGGTGTTCCGGGTGGCCTTCTGCTACCTGATGGTGCTCAAGTTCCACTGCGGCCTGCTGTTCATCTGGATGGGCATGTTCCTGGATTGGGCCATGCGCTCGCTGTTCTTCTGCGTCCGCTTTGTCCGCGGCAGGTGGATGGAACAAAAGGTGATCTGAGTTTCCGTATATCCGGCCCTCTCCGCCATTGCAGTTTTGGCGGGGAGGGCCTTTTTTGTGCAGGAAACCCGCCTCCTGTCTCGTATCAATAGGCAGAAGCTTCTCTCCCCTGCATCCGCTTCCCCAAAGCATACCAAATTCCGCGCGGATGTGTTCACGATTTTGTCAGCTTTTTGTCTTGTTTTCTTCGTCTTTGCGCGGTATAATCATACGCTGCAAAGAACTTTAGGCGGGGCTGCGGCCCCCATTCCAGAAAAGGAAGTGTGTTCCATGCGCAACTGGTTTTCCCGCCATCCCGTTTCGTTCATGGCGTTTTATCTCCTGTTTTACCTTTCGGCGTTCCATTGGCTCGAAGTCCATATTGCCGTGCCCGATGTTCTGGTGCACTGCCATCTGGACGACCTGATCCCCTTTTGCAAATATGCCATCGTGCCCTACTTTGCGTGGTTTTTGTGGATCCCGTTCACCCTGTTCTACCTGCTGTGGAAAGCGCCCCGGGCCGACTTCTGGCGGCTCTGCCTGCCCCTGTTTGCGGGCATGACCATTGCGCTGGCCTGCTATGTCATCCTGCCCACCGGCCTTGACCTGCGGCCCTACCGGGTGTACGGCAGCGACCTCTTTGCTCAGGCCGTGCGGATGCTCTATGCCACCGACACGCCCCTCAATGTCTGCCCCTCCATCCATGTGTTCAACTCCGTCACCCTGATGATGGCCTACTACCGCAGCCGCATCTTTGAAACGCCGGGCCGCCGCTGGATGCGGCCCGCTTCCGCCGTGCTCTGCGTTTCCATCATCGCGTCCACGGTCCTGCTCAAGCAGCACAGCTGCATTGATGTATTGCTGGGCATCCTGCTGGCCATGGCGCTGGATACCGGCATGACCGCACTGGAACGCAGCGACGCAAGAGCCTTGCAGCGGCTCTGAATCTGTACGGAAGAACACCCATGCCGGCGCTGGCATGGGTGTTTTTGCATTTTGGGGCATTACGGAGCCGGAGCAGTGAACTCCTTCAGGTGCGCTGTATCCAGCTCTTCGGCATCTTTGGCCGCTGATGTATAGGAAATTTTCAGATATTTCAGGGCCGTATCGTTCGCCAGCAATCTTTTGCAGGTTTCCGTATCAAACGTGATGTTGTTGGTCAGATCCAGCCAGATCAGCTGCGGCATCTGGGTCAGGGGGGTATAATCCATGTCCTTGTAGTTTTCCTTTTCGGCCTCAGAGAGGGACATACTCAGATACTGCACACTGCTTCCCGCCAGCGGGGCAAAACTGTCGATCTCCTGCCCATTGTTCAGCTGCAGAAGGCTCAAATTTTCCATCTGCTTCAGCGCTTCCAGCGAACCGATCCGAGTCACGTCCAGTCTCAGGACCCGCAAGTCAGCTCCGGCCAGCTGGGTCAGATCGACCTCACTGCCGGTGATCCACAGCATCTTCAGCGACTTCATCTGCGCCAGCGCCGAAAGGTCGGAGACATTGGAATCCGCCCGGATCCCGTCACTGCCATACTTCAGCTCTACCACAGAATCCAGCTTTGCAAAGGTCGGGAATGCGCTGCTCTCCACACTGGGCACACTCAAATGCATCAGATTTTTGCATTCCTCCAGACCTGTCAGATCTGTAATGGGTGGGGCTCCCCTTCTATTATTGACCGACAATACCTGCAAGCTGTCAAAATGCCGCAGGTCTGCCAGAGAGGTCACCGGATCATACGTTCCCTTTACGCTGACTGCGCAGGCTGCCAGCTGCTCATTGCTGTTGACGTTTCCCCCAATGTCCACCCCATCCGGTGCATCTTTGACGATGAGATCCCCTACGCCGGTTCCGGAATTTATCGAGACTCGCTGATAATCCCAGACATCGCTGTGATAGATATCTCCCTTCGGGCGGTCAAGCCATTTCCGGACGTGCTGCTCCATCACAGGGTCCTGCCACTCAATGACATAATCCTCCCCATGCTCGGCGTGACTGGCCGGAACCGTAAGTGTCGTCTGCTGAACGAAAACATCCTGCATTTCCGAACGGAAAGGTCCCGGTCTCAGATTCAAAGAGCTTGCACATGCGCTGAACAAAAGCATTGCACAAATCAACAAACTCGACGCTTTTAACATTTTACGCATAACAGGCTCCTTTCCGTTTCGGCAAAATCTCTAGTTATATTTTACCATAGATTGTTTTTTTGTAAAGAAAAACCCACGATCTTTGCACAGGCATGGCAAAAATCGTGGGTTTGCTTAAAACAGATTTTCCGGCAGGCAGATATCCTGCTTTGGCACCTTGTCCCAGGAAAAGTCTGGGATCAGGCTTTCCGGGGTGCGGGGAGCCGGTTCAGGTTGGAGACCATAGGCAAAGGCAAGCCTGCCCACGATCTCTTCCGCCGTATATTTTGCCCGGAGATTTTCCAGGCTCTGGTCCCCGTCCCGTTTGGACAGGCGGCGGCCATCGGGAGCCAGCAGGAGCGGGCAATGGGCAAACTTTGGGGCAGGCAGGCCCAGCAGACGGTAAAGATAAAGCTGCCGCGCGGTCGAAGAGAGCAGGTCCGCGCCCCGCACCACCTCCGTCACGCCCATGCGGGCATCGTCCACCACCACAGCCAGCTGGTAGGCAAACACGCCATCGGCGCGGCGGAGGTAGAAATCCCCGCAGTCGCGGAGCAGGTTCTCGGTGTGGGGGCCCATACAGCCATCGGTGAAGGTGATGTCCTCATCGGGCACCATGAGACGATAGGCCGGGGCTTTCTTTTTGCGCTTTTCGGCGATCTGCTCCGCCGTCAGCCCCCGGCAGGTGCCGGGATAGATCACATTGCCGTCGGAGGTGTGGGGTGCGCTGGCGGCATGGAGCTGGGCACGGGAGCAGAAACAGGGGTAAACAAGGCCCTGTGCTTCCAGTTTGTTATAGCTCTCGGTGTAGATAGCGGCGCACTCGCTCTGGTAATAGGGGCCGTTGGGGCCGCCGCTGCTGCCGCCCTCGTCCCAGACAAGGCCCAGCCAGCGCAGGTCCTCTTCCAGTGCGTCGGCATACTTGCGGGGGCAGCGCTCGGCATCCAGATCCTCAATGCGCAGAACGATGCGCCCGCCCTGACTCCTGGCGCTAAGCCAGGCCAGCAGGCTGCAGGCCAGATTGCCCAGATGCAGCCGCCCGCTGGGGC
>ENA-OUOU01000940-OUOU01000940.1-human-gut-metagenome-genome-assembly--contig:-NODE-940-length-16269-cov-11.928580_pt1 | contig 16269 bp, 16 predicted proteins | sample MGYA00237936_ERZ548765 | MGnify/ENA primary metagenome ERZ548765 (study PRJEB26490, sample SAMN05356889) | human gut metagenome | biome: terrestrial biome; feature: human-associated habitat; material...
TGCGGTACAGGCGGAAGTAGTTCTGGAACGTGATGGTGGCCAGCGTCTTGCTCTCGCGCTGGACGGACAGGTGCTCCTTGGCCTCGATGGCCTGATGCAGACCCTCGGAGTAGCGGCGGCCAAACATGAGACGGCCGGTGAACTCGTCCACGATGACGACCTCGCCGTCCTTCACCACGTAGTCCACATCCCGCTTCATGATGCCGTGGGCCTTGATGGCCTGGTTGATGTGGTGGGCGGTGGTGCTGTTCTCGGGGTCGCTGAGGTTGTCCAGATGGAAGAACTCCTCCGCCTTCTTGATGCCGCGGGCCGTGAGGGAGCAGGTGCGGGCCTTCTCGTCCACGATGTAGTCGGCGTCGATGTTGACGTCCTCTTCCTCCTTGTCGTCCGTCTCCGCCACCACGTACTTCTTCAGGCGGGCGGCGAAGGACTCGGCCATATCGTACATCTGGGTGGACTTCTCGCCCATGCCGGAGATGATCAGGGGGGTGCGGGCCTCGTCGATGAGGATGGAGTCCACCTCGTCCACGATGGCGAAGGCGTGGCCCCGCTGGACCTGCTCGTTGGCGTAGATGGCCATATTGTCGCGGAGGTAGTCGAACCCCATCTCGTTGTTGGTGCCGTAGGTGATGTCGGCCTGATAGGCTTTCTGACGCTGCTCCTTGGTCATGTCGTGGATGATGAGGCCCACGGTGAGACCCATGAAGCGGTGGACCTTGCCCATCCACTCAGAGTCGCGCTTGGCCAGATAGTCGTTGACGGTGACGATGTGGACGCCCTCGCCGGTCAGCGCGTTCAGGTAGGCGGGCAGCGTGGCCACCAGCGTCTTGCCTTCACCGGTCTTCATCTCGGCGATGCGGCCCTGATGCAGGACGATGCCGCCCACCAGCTGGACAGGGTAGGGGCGCATGCCCAGCACGCGGTCCGCGGCCTCACGGACAGCGGCAAACGCCTCCGGCAGGATGTCATCCAGCGTCTCGCCGTTGGCAAGGCGCTCCTTGAACTCCGGCGTCTTGGCCTGCAGCTGGGCATCGGTCAGGGCCTTGTACTCCGGCTCCAGTGCGGTGATCTTATCCACGATGGGATAGATGCTCTTCAGCTCACGCTGGCTGTATGTGCCAAAAAGTTTGGTGATAAGTCCCATATATTCGTATCCTTTCCGTATAAAAGAATATGCGCATACAATAGCAATAATATAGTATAGCACAGGATATTGTCTAATGCAAAAGAATTTCTGTGAACAATCTGCGATGGACAGAATGCGCGGTTTGCGGTTGATGAAACTGTAAAGATGTGGTATACTTGTTCATATATAATTATGAAAAGGAGTTTCCGCCATGAAGCTGAGCTTTTACGGCGCTGACCAGTGCGTCACCGGCAGCTGCCATTGTCTGGAGGTCAACGGAAAGAAGATCCTGGTGGACTGCGGCCTGCAGCAGGGCCGCGATGAGATCGACAACGCCGCTCTGCCCTTCCACCCGGGCAGCATCGACGTGGTGCTGGTGACCCACGCCCACATCGACCACTCCGGCCGCATCCCCATGCTCATCAAAAACGGGTTCCAGGGCCGCATCATCACCACGCGGCTGACAGCGGACCTGCTGGACATCATGCTGCAGGACTCCGCCCACATCCAGGAGCAGGACGCGGAGTACCAGAACCGCAAGAACAAGCGGGCCGGCCGTCCGGAGGTGCAGCCCATCTACACCGTGGCCGACGCCATGCAGGTGCGGGAGTATATCCAGCCCTGCGAGTACGGCCAGAAGGTGCAGGTCACAGACGACGTGACGGCGGAGTTCATCGATGCGGGACACCTGCTGGGCTCCGCCAGCATCAAGCTGACGTGCCATGAGGGCGGCGAGACCCGCACCGTGGTGTTCTCCGGCGATATCGGCAACGTGGATCAGCCCATCATCCGCGATCCCCAGTTCTACGCCGATGCCGACTATGTGCTGATGGAGTCCACTTACGGCGACCGCAACCACACCGAGGTGTGGAGCTACACCGACCAGCTGGCTCAGATCATCGACGAGACTCTGGCCAAGGGCGGCAACGTGGTCATCCCCGCCTTTGCCGTGGGCCGCACCCAGGAGCTGCTGTACTTCATCCGCGAGATCAAGGACCGCGGGCTGGTGACCTCCGTGAAGGATTTTCCCGTGTACGTGGACAGCCCGCTGGCCAAGAAGGCCACCACCATCTTCTGCGGCGACCTGCGGGGTTATCTGGACAAGGAGGCTCTGGCCCTGGTGCAGGACGGCACGCATATGTTCAACTTCCCGGGCCTGCACCTGACGGAGACGGTGGAGGAGTCCAAGCTGCTGAACATGGACAAGACCCCCAAGGTCATCATCTCCGCCAGCGGCATGTGCGATGCCGGACGTATCCGCCACCACCTGAAGTACAACCTCTGGCGGGGCGACAGCGCCGTGGTGTTCGTGGGCTTCCAGTCCCCGGGTACGCTGGGCCGGCACCTGCTGGACGGTGCGCCCAGCGTGAAGCTGTTTGGCGAGGACATCGCCGTGCGGGCCAAGATCGTGAACTTCCAGGGCCTCAGCTCCCACGCCGACCACGATCATCTGGTGGACTGGATCAAGCACTTTGATCCGGCAAAGACCACCCATGTGTTCATCGTACACGGCGACCGCGAGGTGGCGCCGGTGTTCGCCGAGACCGTGTCCAAGCTGGGCTTCGCGGCTCACGCGCCCCAGTACACCGAGGAGTACGACCTCATCGCCGACAAGAAGCTGGCGGTGGGCTATCTGCCGGAGCGCAAGACCCGTGCCTACGAGGGCGCGCCCAAGGCCACGCCCGCCTATCAGAAGCTGGTGCAGATGGGCGATATGCTCATCGGCCTTATCCGCCGCAGCAGGGGGCGGGACAACAAGACGCTGGCGGCCTTTGCCGAGGCCATCAGCAAGATCATCAGCAAGTTCGAGTTCTGAGCTGTGCTGGAGAAGAACAAGGTATACCGCGCCCGCATTCAGGGGTACACCTCCGAAGGGCTGGGCGTAGCCCGTATCGACGGGCAGGCGGTGTTTGTGCATCAGGCACTGCGGGGCGAGGAGTGCGACATCCTCGTTCTGAAGGTGCTGAAAAACGCCGCCTTCGGCAAGACGGTGCGGGTATACGAGCCATCGCCCCACCGCGTGGAGCCGGACTGCCCGTACTACGGACGGTGCGGCGGCTGCGACTTCCGCCATATGGACCGCACCGAGGAGCTGGCCGCCAAGCGGCAGCGGGTGCAGGATGCGCTGGCCCGCATCGGCGGCAGCGCCGTGACGGTGGAGGGCATCGACGGCGGAGAACCCCTGCACTACCGCAACAAGAGCCAGTACCCCGTGGCGGCGGATGGCAGCGTGGGGTTCTACAAGGCGCGGAGTCATCAGGTCATCCCCGTGGAGCGGTGCCGCATCCAGAAGCCCCAGGCCGACGCGGCGGCCCAGGCCCTGCGGACGTACCTCCGGCTCTACGGCGTCAGCTGCTACGACGAGAAAACGCGGCGGGGGCTGGTGCGATACCTGTACGTCCGCACCAACGGTGCGGGGCAGTCGCTGCTGTGCGTGCTGGTGAACGGGAAGAAGCTGCCCCATGAACGGGAGCTGGTGGACCTGCTGCGGCAGGCGGTGCCGGAGACCGTGGGTGTGGTGCTGGGGGTGAACACCCGGCCCACCGGCGCGGTGCTGGGACAGGAGTACCGGACGCTGTGGGGCGCGGACGTGCTGACCGATACCCTGTGCGGCCTGACGTTTCGGCTCAGCGTGCCGTCGTTCTATCAGGTGAACCGCGAAATGGCGGAGGTGCTGTACCGGCGCGCTGTGGAATTCGCGGGACTCACCGGCACGGAGACGGTGCTGGACCTGTACTGCGGCGCAGGCACCATCACCCAGGTGATGGCCCGCCACGCGGGCCGCGTCATCGGCGCGGAGATCGTGCCGGAGGCCATCGAGGACGCCAGGGCCAACGCGCAGCGCAACGGCGTGGAGAATGTGGAGTTCTTCTGCGGCGATGCGGCGGCAGCGGCGGCGGATTTCGCCCGGCGCGGACTGCGGCCCGATGTCATCTGCGTGGACCCTCCCCGCAAGGGGCTGGCGCCGGAGGTGGTACACGCCGCAGCTCAGATGGCGCCCAAGCGCATCGTATACGTCTCCTGCGATCCCGCCACGCTGGCCCGGGACGTGAAGCTGCTGGCCCGGGAGGGCTACCGGGCCATCCGCGCCGCGGCGGTGGACATGTTCCCGGGGACCGCCAACGTCGAGACTATATGTTTATTGTCCAAACTTAATGCGAAGCAACATATCGAGATTAACTTGGATATGGACGAGCTGGATTTGACCGATGCGGAAAAGAAAGCCACCTACCAAGAAATCAAAGATTATGTGTTGGAGCACAGCGGCTTGAAAGTTAGCAGCTTGTATATCGCACAGGTAAAACAGAAGTGCGGTATCATTGAGCGTGAGAACTACAATAAGCCGAAGTCTGAGGACGCTAAACAGCCGCAATGCCCGCCAGATAAAGAAAAAGCAATCAAGGAGGCATTGACGCACTTCGGCATGATTTAAGGAGGGCGGATATGACGTATTTGATTTCTTGTGAGTTCAACATGGATACCGCTTGTGTGGAACTGAAATTCAACGACGGCAGTATGATTGCCATTGACACCATTGCCGTGGAGAACGAGGTTGCCGACAATATGTATCAGCGGTCAGAGTTGGACTGGCTGATCTACAATGCGCCGTTGGAGTACGCCGATCTGATACTGAACGGCGATCCGGAGAAGTATCTGAAAGCGGTCACGCAGTATAAGCCGTTGGATAGCTGACATGGAAACAGCCCGTAGGACGTCAAAATCCTACGGGCTGTGTTTTCAGCCATATTTTAACTGTATTATCTTCTGTAATTCACAACCTCACCTGTTTTCTCCTGGCTAATCAGCATTCCAGAAGTATCAAAAGTGTATCTGAATACATAGCTTGTGCCGCCAATTGTGAAGGAACTTGTTGCGGGAGAGAAGAATGTGGAGGTAATGCTTTCTACATCCCAAAGTAGATTTCCCGTATCACTCACAGAAAGCTTTCCACCAAGAGACCCGTTGACAGAGTAGTATTCTTGGGGTTTCCCTGCATTAGGCTCACATACCAACAACATTGCGGTGTAGTTGTCCCGTACCATAGGCGTCAGTTCATCACTGGAAATTTCCCAGATGTTATTATCAAACAGATAATTCAATACTCCGGCAATTTCATATCTACCGCCTGCACTCTGATCTTCATTAGCAAGTCTCGGAACAGCGTACGCAGACAAATAGATATTTCCGTTATATTCAATCATATCGGTAATGTAATAGTAAGAATCTTCATCGCCATAGGAGAAGGACTCTGTAATATTACCTTCGCGGTCAACCTTAACGATTTTTGCGTGCTCATTCGTCATATAGCTACCGAGCTGAACCATGTAACCATCTTCAAACCGAGCTGCATTCCAAATCCCGTAGTTACCTACTTCGGTTTTATGGAAGTAGGTTTCTTTTCCATCCACCGTATACTGGCTAAGACAGAAATATTTCAGATCACCACGGCTGATTACGGCATAGCTGCCATCAGCATTTTCCAAAACGGAAGCGATGTATTCATCGTCAAATCCGTTATTGAGCATGTGTTTCCAAACGAGATTACCATCTAAGTCGATTTTAGCCATCCATGCATGGGAAATTTGAGTACTGGACCAAGTGTCGGTTCTACCGTAGGCAATTACACCATCCGATACGATGCTATAATCTTCAATCCAAAAATCGGAAATAGAAACACTCCAAAGCAAGTTATCTCCATCGTATTTCTCGAGATAGCTCTTATCGTGCACCTCTAAGCCAAGAGATTCATCTTCTTTGTATTCCGAATGGTATTTATAGTGTACGCCTGTTTGTGTGGCACCAATAAAACCACCGGTATAATTTTTATAATTCCAAAGATTTTCAATATCCTCTGGTGTTGGATTGTCTTGAACAATCTCGTAACCACCGATATTATCGGAAGAAATACTGTTTCGAATCACTTCGGCGGTCTTAGAATAAGTGAACGACTTCGTTGTAATATCACGATACACTTCCTTAATCTCACCACGAGTAAGTCCTTCCGTAGACATACCATAGTCATTAAAGAATTGAACAGCAGCTTTATATTCCTTTGCTTCAGCAACAACCGCAAAGGAACCGAAGCAAACGGACAGGACTAAGACCATGCAGGCAGCGATTGTACCCCATCTAAACCAAATTGGCTTATTTCGAGATTTCTTTGCAACGGGAGCTGCTTCGGCAATGTGTCGATCATCAATTTCTCCAAAAATGTCTAAAAGACGTTTGTTTTTCATAACGTTATACCTTCTTTCTCCAATACAGATTTAAGTTTACCTCTTGTACGGAAAAGGGTAACTGTCACTTTGCTTTCAGAAAGGCCATATTCATCTGCAATTTCTTTTACGGGACTCATATAAAAATAACGACGAACAAATATTTTTCTTGTTTCTGCTGGGAGTTCATCAAGGAAACGGTCGAGTACATCTCTGATGACCATATTCTCAACAGTATTTACTGCATCTTGTTCAGCAGGGATGCACTCTGATAGTTCGTCGAGAATTAGTGAGGTTTGTCCCGCACCACGCTTTTCAGCAGAGAGCTTTTCCCATTTATTCAAAGATAAATTGCGAGTGATTTTTCCAAGAAACGTCTGCAATTTGCTTGGGCGTTTAGGTGGAATGGAGTTCCATGCTCGGAGATATGTATCGTTGACACATTCCTCCGAATCTTCATCGTTATGCAGAATGCTGTAGGCAATGTAGTGGCAGTATCTTCCGTATTTCTTGGAAGTTTCAGATATGGCTTGTTCGGAACGTTCCATGTAAAGCTCTATGATTTTGCTATCATCCATATCATCACACTCCTTTCGTTTGTATCAAGGCCTTTCACCCTAATACACCGGGGTTACACGCTGTTCACTACACTTTTATTGGAATTTTTTGAAAAATATTTTTGAGATAGCAGACCAGGTACTATCAACAAAAAGTCCGCTATTGTTTTTCTGCCGCAGCAGCGTGACGAGGAAATTTTCTGTGTTGGCAAACACGGAATTTTTGCTCGGCACCCCACGGCACAGGTTGAGATTTTTGCAAAGCCTCTGCAAAAATGAATGTCGTGTGCTGTGGCATTTTCGAAAAAAGGTCCGACATGGTAAAACGCAGTTTTTTCAATGTGGGTACCATTTGTGAGAAAATGATGGGGGTATCCAAAGGGGTGAAATCCCTTGGCTCTGGGTTTCCAATAGGGGTGAGCAGCATCCCTATTGGCACACGATTTTGCTTGCAAAGTCTAGTGTGTTATACCTTTGGCGACCGCTGACGCTGGAAAGGGGCTGTCCCACGCCAGACAGACACTTTTCGGCGGAAGCAGAACAGGCGGATTTTGTGGGCTGAAAGGAACACAAAACGAAGGATTTAGCATGAGCAAAATCCGCCTGTTCGTGTGTAGTTGGCATAGGAAATCTTGAAGCTGTGCGGAAAGATTTTCTGTGACAACGGGGGCGCAAGAGGTATATAAAACCCGCCGCAGCGTCTGTTCCCCTCGTTAGTGAAACCACCACGGCAGTTCCAACCATACGTTATCCAACGCCAGCCTCTCCGTGGATTTCGCTCTGCTCTCTGACAGGAAGAAATGCTCCGCTGTCTCCGTCAAAGGATGCTCTATATTGTCCTCAAATCCGAAACGGTACAACAGATATTCACGCTCTCGATTGCTGATTGCATCAAGGGCGGCGTGAAGTTCTTCGTGCGTTTCCTTTGCAATATAAATCTGTGCGGGATTGGTCATATTGGAATCGGGGACAAAGGCATGACGATCCCGATTTTCAAATTTCGTCACCTCATCCAGACTGACGATCTCGCCCATGTGCTTTGCTTCAAAGGATGTACTCTGACTTCGGATGTAGTCGATCATGGAATTGCGAATTGCCGGAGCTGCGTAAGTCAGAAATTTGTTGCCGCCATCGGGATTGAATTTCTCCACGCATCCCATCAGTCCCAGACAGCCTTCCTGCACAAGATCGTCAAAGGTAACACCGAGTGCCCGATTGACTTCTATCTGTGCGCTCCATATTTCATGCGCCGTCATTTTGATAAAACGCAGATTGTTTTCCACAAGACTGTTCAGCGCATCCACGTTCCCGTTCTGCGCCAGCGCACACAGTTTTTCGTTATCAACTGCCGTCATGTTCATCTTCTGTTGGCTTGACCGTGAGCAGTCCGATCAATGCCTGATTGAATTGTTTTAATGCTTCGGGGTCAACACCCTCCATGCCGCTGACGCTGCCCGTGATCGCTTCGGCAACCATTTCGGGCGTGATATTCGGCTTTGTCACATCCTGCCCCTTTGTCAGCTCTGCGTACATATGCTGTGCCGCTTCTTTGCTCATGGCTTGTGCGTCTGAGACATTGGAGCCGATCTCCTTCTTGATTTCTTTCAACACATTCATAAAGGTGTTCTGAATAGCAGTAAGATCAGCTTGATACATCGGCATCCTTGAAACGCTGACAGTCTTTGCGGCTTCTGTAATGGCTTCTCTATCTTCGGGATGCTGCTTTGCTTCTCCCATCAACAGCGCACTCAATGTGGCATACATCTGATTCTGTGCGGCATATCCGGCAGCAAGGGTATCATCAAAATAATGTGCGATCATATTGGTCATTGCGGCGAAGTTTTTGTTTTCCAGTAAGCGATTGACAACCTCAGCATTGACCTTTCCTGTGTAGAGATTTTTTGCCGCCTGTACCGACAAGCCGAGTTCGGCTATATCGTAATTCATGCGGTCGGGAATATCGGTAACGCCGAGCAGGAAGTCGGTGGATACCTCAAATTCCTTTGCGATCTTTTTGATATTCTCGTCACCGAGTTTGCCTGTTGCATTGCTGATAAATCTGCTGAGTGTGCTGACATCCATTCCAATTTTTGCGGCAAGCTCACTCTGCGTGATCTTACGTTCTTTCATCAAATCCTGCAAACGCTCTCTGATGTTGCCGGATAAGTATTTGCGCTCCATGCTCTGCGCCCCCTTTCCTATTGGCATCAATCTTTTGTTTTTGACTTGATATATTTTCCGCTCTTGACTCTTGCATCGGCGGGCTTCTCTGCATTTTCGGGGATAATCCATCGTCCACCCGCCCTCTGTGCGCCGGGGATGCGGTTTTCATTGCAGAGGATACCGACACGGCGGTGGGAAATGCCCCATTTTTCTGCAACCTCAAAGGTAGAAAGATATTTCATCGGTATTACCCTCCATTCCTGTACTACTTTATATTATATACCACAAGTGGAATAAAATCAATATCATAACTGTGAACAATCGCCGTCCTGCGTTTTGCATTTTTGCAAAATTGCAGGGCGGCTTTTTTGTTTTCCTGCATTTGTGCGTGATTTTTCGGTCTATAGACATTTTCTCCGTATATTCAAGCAGACGAACAAAATCGTCGAGAAAAATTTATGGAGGAATGCGATGAACATTTATGAAAGCATCAAGGCGGCAATCAGCGTAAAGCAATCCGCCGAACACTACGGGCTGAAAGTGAGCCGCAACGGCATGGCTTGCTGCCCGTTCCACAATGACAGGCATCCGAGCTTGAAGCTGAACGAGGAATATTTCTTCTGCTTCGGCTGCGGAGCCAAGGGGGATGTGATCGACTTCGTGGCAAGGCTCTTTGATCTGAGCAGCTACGAAGCGGCGCAAAGACTGGCTGCGGACTTCGGTATCAGCACCGAGCCGGGACAGCCTGTGGCAGTTCCCCACAAGTTAAAGCATCCCTATATCCGTCAGTTCCGGGAGGACGAAATGCTGTGCTTCCGAGTGCTGACGGATTATTTGCATCTGCTGGAAGATTGGAAAGTGTGGTATGCACCGAAAACGCCGGATGATGCTCTGGATGATCGCTTTGTGGAAGCCTGCCAGATGATTGATTATATCGAATATCTGGCAGATATTTTGACCGTAGGTGATCTGGAAGAACGTGTTGCCGTGGTGGACGAGCTGATGAAAAATGGCAAGATCACGTTCCTACAGGACTACACCACAAGAAAGAAAAAGGAGGATATGCGCCATGAGCGAAGAAATGATGCAGACCTCGCCCTTTGAGTGTCCGGCGTGGTTTGACGGAAAGAAAATCAATGAAACTGTATTCTGTGAAGAATTTCTCCGTGATTATCCGATGGTCACGGTGAACGATGCTTTTTTCACGGTCAATGGCAGAGTACACGATGAAAACCGCTTGAAAAAGGTCATCTATGACCGCATCAAGTATTATGTGACCAGCGGCGTTGCAAAGAAAGTCACCAATCTGCTGGATGTCATGCGTATGGAGTGCTGCACCGCAAAGCTATCTCTGTACCAAGACCGTATCCATGTGGCGAACGGCACGTACTATCTGAACGGCACATTCAGTCCCGAAAAGGATTTCTGCCGCAACCGTCTGTCCGTTGCCTATAATCCCGATGCTCCGCAGCCTGTGACATGGCTGCATTTTTTATCCCAACTTTTAGAGCCGGAGGACATTCTGACCTTGCAGGAGTTTATGGGATATTGCTTTATCCCCTCCACCAAGGGACAGAAGATGCTCCTGCTGATCGGTAAGGGCGGCGAGGGGAAAAGCCGCATCGGTATCGTCCTTCGTGCGCTGCTTGGCAGCAACATGAACACAGGCAGTATCGCAAAGGTGGAGACAAGTCCCTTTGCTCGTGCAGATTTGGAACATGAACTTGTGATGCTGGACGATGATATGAAACTGGAAGCTCTCCCCCAGACCAACAACATCAAGGCGATTATCACAGCGGAGCTGCCGATGGATTTGGAGAAAAAGGGACAGCAGAGCTATCAAGGTGATTTGTATGTACGCTTCATCGGCTTGGGTAACGGTGTCCTGCAATCTCTCTATGACCGCAGCGTTGGTTTTTTCCGCAGACAGATCATCCTCTCCACCAAGGAGAAAGACCCGAACAGAAAGGACGATCCCTATATCGCTGAAAAGATGTGCGCCGAAGCGGAGGGCATCTTCCTGTGGGCGTTGGAGGGCTTGCACCGTTTGATCGACAACGATTACAAGTTTACGGTCAGCCAGTCGGCACAGGACAACATGGACGCTGCCGTATCGGACGGAAACAACATCATCGAGTTTTTAAGCTCTGAAGGGTATATCCGCTTCAAGGCAGATTATGAGGTCAGCTCCAAAGACCTGTACGCCGTTTACAAGCTGTGGTGTGATGATAACGCTTTGAGCAGCCTTTCCCAAAAGAGTTTCTGCTCGTTTCTCAAACAGAATGAGAGTCGGTACAACATCGAGTACACCAATAAGGTCAATATCGGCGGCGGGAGGTATGCCAGAGGATTTGTCGGCATCGAGCTTCTGCAAAGACCATTTCTGTAAAAATGATATTGACCCGAAAATACGTGTACCATCCGTACCAAGTGTACCACGGTACAGCAAGTACACTTGGTACACGTACTTTTCAGTCCGTTTCACTATTATTTTTCAATGCTGTTGGCGGATGCCCTGTTTTTGGGCATTGAAAATCAATGGTAATGAAAACAGGAAAGATTTTGACCGCAGAACAAAACCATTTCACGAAATCGTGCTTCTCTGAACAATGTATCCCGCTTACGGAACAATAGGTATTTTCTCTGTTCCAGAGCAAATCACACGGAACAGTAAAGTGGGATATGGTCATATATGGGCAGGACATCACAAGCAAAATTCTGAACGGATTTCAGAGATTGCAGATTTTCACTAATCGGTGAAGTGGGTATGCCGTAGGGCGTACCGTTTTCGCCGCATTACAAACAAAATTTATGGAGGATTTTATCAATATGAATGTACGCAACGAAATAAAGGCACAGATCATCCGTACCGGAATGACTATGCAGGAAGTTGTTGACCTGCTCTCGGACGAGTACGGATGGAGCGACAGCGTTTCCAATCTGTCCGCAAAACTACAGAGAGAAAGTATCCGATACAAGGAAGTCGTGGAGCTTGCCGATGTGCTGGGCTACGACATCGTATGGCAGAAAAGGAGGGGCAAATAATGGCAAATGCACAGTACGCTATTTTAAGATTTGCGAAATACAAGGGACCGGAGATCAGCGGCATTGAAGCTCATAACGAGCGCACCAAGGAGAAATACGCAAGCAATCCAGACATTGACCCGTCCCGTACACACTTGAATTTCCATCTTATCAAGCCCGAAAGGAAGTACAGAGCTGAATCCGAGTGTCAGATTGCAGAAGCCGGATGCCGCACACGCTCGGACAGCGTTCGTGTGGTGGAAGCTCTCATAACCGCTACGCCGGAGTTTTTCAAGGGAAAGAAACGAGCTGAAATCCGTGAGTTCTTCAATGAAGCGTTGGAGTTCATCAAGCAGAATCAAGCTCCCGAAACGATCATATCCGCTGTGGTGCATCTGGACGAGAAATCGCCCCATATGCACCTTTGCTTTGTACCTCTGACGGAGGATAAAAGGTTGTGTGCCAAGGAGATTTTAGGGAACAAAAAGAAGCTGACACAGTGGCAGGACAAGTATTGGGAACACATGGTAAAGAAATATCCCGATCTGGAACGTGGCGAAAGTGCCAGCGAGACCGGGCGTGACCACATCCCCACAAGGGTATTCAAACAGATGGCACGTCTGAACAAGCAGCATGACAAGCTGGCAGAACTGCTCTCCGATATGAAGTTCACGAACTACAAGGAGCGTTCGGCACAGATTGCGGCGTTTCTTGAAAAGTATATCCCCGATGTTGCCGCTATGGAAACGCAGATGAAGAAATACAAAAAGTTCTTCAAAACAGCGGACGGCAAACAGAAAGCGTTGGAAAAGAAAAATGACGAGCTGACCGCCGCTCTGGAAAAGAGCGAGAAAGAAAGCACCGTCAAGAAGTTGCAGGAAATGCGGCTGCATAGCGATTATGAGCGCATCAAGGGCATTCTTGACCGCATCCCGCCGGAGATCATTCGAGCATATACACATCGTGACAGCAAAACGCAGGAGGTACGCCATTATAGATAACAGAAAAAAGGATGAATGGAGCGGCTTTGCCGATTTACTTGCCAACTTAATAGAGAAATATGCGGCGGTTCTGGATATTGAAAATCTTCCGGAGCCGCCGATTTGTTTGGACAGCGAGAAAAAAGAAATTGTAAACAATTCCAAACTTTTTGAGGAATCTATTGAAAAAACGGACATTGCATGATATAATATACGTGTGATAAGTGTCCAAACCTACTCTGAGAGTGATTTCGGAGTAGGGGTTACATAACGGTGCTGCATACGGCGGCACGAATGAGGATAACGATATGAAAAAAGACAAGATAAAAGTATATATTTACACGAGAGTATCCACCACGATACAGGTGGATGGATACTCTCTGGATGCTCAGAAAGCCAGAATGAAAGCATTTGCCGAGTACAATGACTATAAGATTGTCGGTGAGTATGAGGATGCCGGTAAATCCGGTAAGTCCATCGAGGGCAGATTAGAGTTTAACCGCATGATGGAGGACATCAAATCCGGCAAGGACGGTGTTTCCTATGTGCTGGTGTTCAAGCTCTCCCGTTTCGGCAGAAATGCGGCAGATGTGCTGTCCACCTTGCAGGTTATGCAGGATTTCGGTGTCAATCTGATCTGTGTTGAGGATGGTATTGATTCCTCCAAGGATGCAGGAAAACTGATGATCTCCGTTCTGTCAGCGGTTGCCGAGATCGAGCGTGAGAATATCCGTGTTCAGACGATGGAGGGCAGAATCCAGAAAGCCCGTGAGGGCAAATGGAACGGCGGCTTTGCTCCTTATGGATATACGCTTGAAAAAGGCAAGCTGTATGTGAATGAGGAAGAAGCAGAAGCAATCCGCATCATCTTTGACAAGTACGTGCATACCGACATGGGCGCAAACGGTCTTGCCCGATACCTCGCCAATCATGGCATTGGAAAAATCCAAAGACAGAACGGCAAGAATCCTCTGTTTGATGCGGCGCTTATCCGCAGGATACTGAAAAATCCTGTTTACTGCGGCAAGATCGCCTATGGCAGACGCAGGACGGAAAAGGTGCATGGCACAAGAAACGATTACCGTCTTATTGAACAGGACAACTATCTGTTGGTCGATGGTCTGCACGAAGCACTTGTTTCCGAAGAACTCTGGCATGATGCACAGGTGAAATTGGTTGCCCAGGCAAAGAAATACGAGAAGGTCAACCATGGTAAGGATAACAAGGTGCATCTGCTGACAGGCTTGCTCAAATGCCCGATCTGCGGAGCCGGTATGTACGGCAATAAGAGTGTCAAGCACAAGGCAGACGGCACGAAGTACAAGGATTTCTACTACTACGGCTGCAAACACCGCACCATGACCCGTGGTCACAAGTGCGACTATAAGAAGCAAATCCACGAAGAACTCTTGGAAACCGCTGTCGCAGAGGTGATTACCAAGTTGGTCAGCAATCCGAAGTTTGCCGCTTTGATGCAGCAGAAAATCAGCATGAAAGTGGATACTTCCGCTATCGAACAGGAGATTGCAAACTACGAAAAACAGCTTCGCCAGAGCTATTCCATCAAGTTCCGATTGATAGAGGAAATTGATACACTTGACCCCGATGATAAACATTACATCAAACGCAAGGCAGACCTTGATGATCGTCTTTACAAGATGTATGATAAAATCGAGGATACGGAGTCTCTGCTGATTGAAGCCAGAGCAAAGAAAATGGCAATCGAAGCTGAAAAGCTGACTGCCGATAATATCTACAAAGTTTTGATTTACTTTGATAAGCTGTACGCCGTGATGGATGAACAGGAACGCCGACAGCTTATGGAGTCGCTGATCTCCGAAATCCATATCTTTGAGGAACGGAAGCCGAACGGACAATGGCTGAAATCCATCAAATTCAAGCTCCCGATCATAGAGGAAGATATGGAAATAAGTTTGGACAATGATACACAAGTTGAGACGGTTGTCTTGCTTTCCAAGGGTGAGGTCGACTCGAAAAAGATTCGGGTTGAGTTCTCTTTGGAAGATATGGATATGTCCGAATTTCAGGATGGGGCAACCTATCCGCAGATCAAGGAGTATGTGTTGGAGCATACCGGGTTAAAGGTGTCCAACCTCTATATCTCACAGATTAAACGAAAATGTGGGATTGGGGTTGGTAAGAACTATAATCTGCCGAAGTCCGAGGATTCCAGACAGCCCCAGTGTCCGCAGGAAAAAGAGAAAGCAATCCGAGAAGCATTCAAATATTTTGGGATGATCTAACATCCCGCAAAATGGAGGTTTCTTATGGATAGATTGATTTCTTGTGAGTTTAACATGGATACCGCTTGTGTGGAACTGAAATTTTTAGATGGCAGCATGATTGCCATTGATACCATCGCCGTGGAGAATGAGGTTGCCGATAATATGTATCAGCGGTCAGAATTGGACTATCTGATCTACAATGATCCGATTGGATATGCTGATTTGATACTGAACGGTAATCCCGAAACCTATTTGAAAACTGTAACTGAATACAAACCGCTTGATAGCTAACCAACACTTTGCCCGTGGGAAAAATTCTGCGGGCAATTTTTTTGTATCTTTTCTGTGAACTCTATTGATTTTGGCTGTCTAATGTGGTAGACTATGTGCGAAGTCTAATGGTGTAGACAAGGAGGGCGTGAATATGGATTTTCCGAAGATTCACGAAAGTGAATATCGTTTTTGCTTGATTATGTGGGAGCATGAGCCGGTTACTGCTGTCGAGCTTGTAAAGCTGTGCCAGGATCAACTCGGATGGAAAAGGACTACGACTTATACCGTTATCAAGCGTCTTGGAGAGCGTGGTGTGCTGAAGAACGACAATGGCACTGTTACTTCTCTCGTTTCCAAAGATGAAGCCCAGGCGTGTGAGATCGATGAACTGGTTGAGAAAAAATTCGAGGGTTCTCTGCCTGCCTTTATCGCTGCTTTTACAAAGCATCAGGCTATGTCCGAAGATGAGCTTGATGAGGTACAGCGCATGATCGACCGCATCAGGAAAGGAGGTTCACAATGAACGAACTCTTTTTGAAAATTATCAACATGAGTATATCTGCAAGCTGGCTTATCCTGGCTGTGCTGATACTCAGGCTTGTTTTGAAGAAAGCTCCCAAGTGGGTCAATGTTCTGCTTTGGGGCATCGTGGCTGTCAGACTGATCTGCCCGTTTTCTTTTGAG
>ENA-OUOU01000943-OUOU01000943.1-human-gut-metagenome-genome-assembly--contig:-NODE-943-length-16189-cov-15.041279_pt1 | contig 16189 bp, 10 predicted proteins | sample MGYA00237936_ERZ548765 | MGnify/ENA primary metagenome ERZ548765 (study PRJEB26490, sample SAMN05356889) | human gut metagenome | biome: terrestrial biome; feature: human-associated habitat; material...
TGTCGGTGGAATTCTGCTTCAACTCTACCAGCATATCATTATAATGATTGCGGATTGACTTGTTCTCTCCCCAAACAGGCGTCCAAGTCTCGTCGAAAGTAGAAGTTTTCTCATCGATGACACTAAAATCAGAAAGCAGGTCCTTGCCATCCTTGCCGCCCTTAGCCAACTGATAACCCAGACGGCTAGGCTTGATGATGGTCTTGCCCTGATAGGTCACACTATAGGTTGGCACCGTGCCATCCAAAGTGAAGTTCACCTTGATCTGTCCGTTAGGAGAAGTGATGTCTCCTGCATCTGCTGAGATGCCAAAAGCCATCAGAAGGCTTGCGAGCAAAAAGAGTTTTTTCATATTTTTTGTTTAAAATTGTTTGTTGCTGCAAAAGTACGGCAAAAATCGATAAGTTGGTACGAATAGTAGGTTCTTGGTAGATTACCGCTATCTACCAACCTCCTCACCTCTCTGAATATCAACATTTTGCAAATTCTCAAAAAAAACGGCTAGTAGATGCGAGATTCTCAATGTTTTTTATTATTTTTGCAGCAGAATCTAAAAACATAGGAAAAATGAGACATCTTTTCGTTATAATCATCACACTGCTGATGCTACAGCCGATATACGTAAAAGCAGACAACAGCCAGCTCTACAAACAGCTGGATGCTGCCCTGGAAAAACGTGCGCATTATGTAGAAGTAAAAGAGAAAAGTCTGAACGACATCAAGCAGGGTGTCAAATATGTAACCAGCAACGAGGACAAGCTCAAGCTTTACGAGCAACTTGCCAATGGATACAAAGCCTACGAGTATGATTCGGCGATGACTTACGTAAAAAAAGGCCTTGTTCTTGCCCAAAAGAGCAACAACATCTTATATCATAAAAGATTCCAACTTAGCCAAACCAGCCTGCTTATCACACGTGGATTCTATGCTGAAGCAAAAAACATCATGCAGAAGATAGAACCCAAGAAAGAAGATCCACTTGACTATCAGTTTCAATACTATTATACACTTTACGGACTATACAACAACTGGTCAACCTATTGTGAAAACAATGAATTCAGCAAGATTTACGACCAGCAGAAAGTGGAATACCTGAAGAAAACATTAGAACTGTCGTCAAAGAAAGATGCATTCTATTACTACCTGCTGGGAGAGTTTTACTATTACAGCAATCATTCCAACAATAACAAGACCATCCAATACTACAAAAAAGCACTGAGTATGGAAAAGCCGGACAGCCGTCTCCATGCCATGACCGCCTTTGCGCTATCCGAAGTATACAAGAAATCCAACAACCAAAAACTGACGGAACATTACCTGCTGGTTGCAGCCATCTCAGACATCACTTCTGCCACAAAAGAAAACGTAGCCCTGCAAGACATCGCACTCTTCATCTGCAAACATAAGACCAGAAGTCTGAATAAAGCCCAGGAATACATCAACCTATCCCTGGAAGATACTTATGCATACAACAACCGATTGCGCCGCATTGAGATTTCATCCAAATTGCAGATGATTACCAATGCCTATACAGATGACATCAGAGCCACCAACAGCATGCTCTACATTGCGCTGTCGGTCATTTTCCTGCTTTTGCTCGGAGTGGGACTTAGCAGTCTGTTCATCCGTAAGAAGAACAAACTTCTGAAACAGAAGAAAGACGAAATCACGGCTACATCGGCAAAAATGGAAGTTCTCAACAGCCAGTTGCACCTCATCAACGACGAACTGAAGGACACCAACCAGAAGCGCGAGAGACTGATAAAGGTGTATATTGACCTGTGCTATAAGAACATAGAGAGAAACAGCAAACTGCGCACCTTGGCAGTAAGAAAGATCAAGGCCAACCAGAGTAAGGAGCTGCTGAGCCTCCTTTCTTCCTCAACCAATACAGAGAAAGAGAACAAGGAGTTTCTGACGGAATTCGACAAGGCATTTCTGTCTCTGTACCCAACTTTTATAACCGAGCTGAACAAGCAGCTTACAGAATCGGCACACATCCAGCTGAAAGAGAATGGAGAAATGCCCCCTATCCTCCGTGTGTGCGCCCTGTTAAGATTAGGCATTACCGAAAGTTCAAAGATAGCCGGCATCCTGTCTTATTCGCCACAAACCGTATACAACTACCGTTCCCTGCTCAAGAACAATGCCATCGACAAGGAGCACTTCGAAGAGAACGTACTCAGACTCTGCATGGTTATCGCAGACTGATCGGAGAAAGAAAAAGATACCTATATTTATAACAAATCCCGACAGGCAACAACATACCTGTCGGGATTTGTTAATTATCTGCAATTGATGAGAAATCTACTTTACTATATATTTCTTGCCACCACGGATATAGATACCATCATGTTTCACCGGGAGCGATACCTTTCGGCCATTGATATCATAAACATCGGAACTGCAAGGCTTAGTAAAATCGGTAACAGGAGTTAATCCTGAAGTCAAATCATAATCTATTTCACCATCATCAGGGCAATGAATAACCACCATTTCCTGATACCACTGATACTCCTCATCAACGGAGACACCATTATCCGTATACTCCAGAGGAAGGAGGCTCAAGTCGAAATAGCCATCACCTAAACCACCATAGCCCCAATTTACTCCTACGTTTCCATCAGCATCATAACCATCCAGCACAAAAGCATGGGAAGACATCTTGTCGTTTCCCTGCTTATTGGATGTACCGGCATACAGAATAGGATGCCCGGCGCTCAATTCCCGATAAATAACCTTTTTCCAGGCTGCATCATCATAGTTATTGGTCTGGGGATAATCCTTATAGCCATAATACTGGGTAAGATAGCCGAAATGCTTCTTCATGCCAGCCGCAGCATCTTGCAAAGATGCGCCACTGCCATCAAGAGAATAATTCATACCAGCCACACAACCGCAATGAAACATCAACTTGGCTACGGCGGCAGCCTGTTCCGAACTGTAGTTATTACCCGAATAAGCAGGCAACATCTCCGTCCACTTATACTCTCCCATACTCAGCATAGCAGTACGTTTCTCATCGCCAACGCTATAAGAAGCGACACCCTTGCCACGGGATGGATACTGGTATACAGAAATAATCTGTGCCATAGCCGTAGCCACACAACCCACCCAGCAGTTTTTGCCATTTACTTGTGGGCACTGGCTATTGAAAGGAGCATCCTGGCCCCATTTTACGGCAATAAGATGCTCAACACTCGACTTACAACCTGCAGGGATAACCTGATAACCCGTAGAAGCAGCACGAAGTGAAGCGTCATTAATTCTAGCCAAGAACCAGCCCAAGGCAGGATTATCACCAAAAGTACCCTCGTCAGAATAACCTATCACAGCCTTGAACGCATCATCATTGGCGAGAACTACAAATCCGTTCCGGTTGCGTCCTACAACCGTATAAGCATCCGTCTGTCGCATAACCCGAAGGCTCTCACCTACTCCTCCACGAGAAGTTTTCCCGCCAACAGAAGGCAAACGCTCCCCCAGCACCTCACTGGCTATCTCCAATTTCTGCTGAAGGCTCCTTTCCTTTGCCTCAGAGCAAAGGAAAGAAGCCAACATCAGAGAAAATATAAGAATCTTCTTCATAAGTCCAAAATCTTTAGGAAATCATTCGGTATTTCTACCAAACGCCATACACATTTACAGACTGCTGCTCAACACTGGAATCTATATATCCATTCAGATAGATGTATTTCTGTGTGAAGTCTATATAAGAATAGGTACTATAGCTATATCCACCATACCACATGAAAGAGTTGATATTTACATCTCCTACCGTCCAGTTCCACAAATAGTCGCCTGTAGAAGAATCAACACCAGCTACGATATAGTTTTGCTTATAGGTCTGATAGTCATATATGGCAGCACCCTTTCCTTCCACAGGAACCAGTTCACCGGAGCAATCAGCCAGATTATCGGCATTGAAAGTGCCATTAATCTTGAAATAAAGATCAGCACCCGAACCCAACATATTGGTGATATAAAACTGATTGACACCTTCCAGCTGGTAGATATCAGAATAGGTAACAGGCAAATCTGTGAAACCTGCGTAATAGAACCGCACATTCTCCAGTACTTTCTTCCACTGAGAAACCAGCACCGTTGACTGCAGCACCGTGCTTCCATCCTGCTTGGTATAAGGATCGGCATAGGCTTCATCGACATCTATCTTGAAACCAAATTTCTTTTTAGGTGTCAAGCCCTTTACAGAAATGGTCAGCGTAGCCTCCTTCTCGCCCTGGGCAAACTCAACCGTAGCAGGCACCTGAATGGCAGTTGTATCAGTATACTCTACCTTGACAGGAACACTCGCAGCCTCAGCGGCTTCCTTACGGCAAACCTTCACATCAACGGTTTCCTGGTCTGGAGTAAGAATAAACTCTGCCGCATTGCCGGCATCAAAATACACTCCCATGCAATTGTCTGGGGCAGGATTGCCTGGCGCATAATCATCGTCATCGCTGCAGGAAGAGAACCCCAACAGGAGACCAGCTGAGACAGCAAGTCCCAAATATCTAAAAAACTTTATATTCTTCATTGTCAATTCCATTTTAAAGATTGAAAAATCTCCTCATTTACTCACTCTTTGCCTCTACCACACTTGTAGGGTCCGGATTCAGTTCCACAGCCGGATTAGAACTCTTCTCATATTCAGGGATATAACAATCCATCCACGGAGCCACGAAACCATACTTGGAATTCAAGCGGTGACTCTCCAGGAAGTTGGTACCCGTATAGGTACGGACAACAGCTTCCTTAAGACGCTTATAATCAAAATACAGCAGTCCCTCTCCCCAGAGTTCGATACGTTTCTGAAGCAGCACGGCATCTTCAAGTGATTCGATGTCTGTAGCCTGACACTCATAAGAGCCATCTGTATAGCGATAAGCATTCATGAAATCATTCAAGACGGTCTTGGCAGCATCCACCCCTTCTGTATGGGCAATGGCCTCAATATAGATGAGATACATCTCTTCTACACGCATCAATGGAATATCACACAAACAGCCCACATAGAGATCAGACAAGTTACCTGAACCCGGATGATATTTCAGGTTGGTGTAAGCAGGCAGTTTAGCCCATCCTGCTCCATCCAGCAAGGTAGAATAGCCTGCCGGAACCTCAGCCTTGCCAGCATCCTCAGGGGCAACCCAAGTCTTCTTTCGCCAGTCGGCATCAGGTATCTGATTATAGAGCGAAGCACCTATCATACGGTAAGCCTTGCCATAACCACCCATGGAGAATGCGGTAGATTCAGAAGATACCGTACCCATCCAGGAATAGAACCAGCTGCCCAATTGCTCCTTTGTTCCCAGCGAAGCCTTCCATATCCAGGAAGAATTAGCAGTATTGAAACCTGTCTTCTTATTATACCATTCGCTCTGAGACATTGGCTGGCAACCGGAATTGTCGATGGCAGCCTGTGCATATGAGGCAGCCTTGGCAAAACAGTCATTAACCGCCGTAATGCCCAAGGCATCATAGCCGTCAGCATCATTCTCATGAGCCAACTGGGCTGTCAGATCATCTGCCGAATCATAAAAACGAGAACCCAGTTCCAACCAGAAGCGTGCCTTCAAACCATCTACCACGCTCTCATCCGGCTGCTCCTTGCCCGTACGCTTATAGCCCTTCAAGTATGCCTCAGCCTTATTCAGGTCGTGCAGGATGAAGCGATACATGGTATAATAAGGTACACGAGGATTGTTCTTACCCTCCTCGCCTGTAGTCTTCTCGGTCACGATAGGCACGGTAAGTCCCATTATCTTGGCTGCTTTGGCATCAAAGTCAGAGTATCCGGTCTTCTTGAATTCAAACATTCTTGCCATATCCAGGTATGCCAAAGCACGGTAAGCATAAGCTACACCGGCAGACGCCTTTGCTGATTCAGATGCTCCTTCCACATCGAGCGACGAGATGATACTGTTGGCATTGTTCACTAAACCATAATAGTAGAAATAGGTGTAATTGAATGGGCTACGGAGTCCCTTACCATTCTCTATATATGAGAAATAGTCGTAATCTGCATTGTAAACCGGAAAATCCTCTGTCATCACATCACGGATAATCATCTGGCTGGGATAACCGTTGTCGTAAGCCGAACCGTCGCCATACACACCACTCTTTACCATATAGGCACTCAAGCCGGTCAGCAAGCCCTGCTGAGCCGTCTCAGACCCCTGCACCTGACTGCCTGTTGCATAATCCTTTGGCAGTTCCTCCTCCAGACAGCTCTGCATCATCAAGCATGAAGAGAGCACTACTGTGAACAGAGAAACCTTGCGAAATATATTGTTCATCATATAAAATTCTCCTTAATCTATATAAAAATCTCCTTATCTAACAGTTTAAAATTGAAGTGTAATACCACCAGAGATGGTACGAACAAACGCATACTGCTCGTTGCTAGGTGAGCCGATGAAACTTGTACGAGGGTCGAATCCCTTTCGCTTGCTCCACAAATAGACATTGTCTGCCGCACCATAGACACGAACCTTAGTCAAGCCCAAACGACGTGTCAGGCTCTTTGGCAAGGTATAACCGATATTGATGCTCTGCAGGTTGAGGTAACTTGCATTGATCAGGAAGCGGTCAGAAGATGAGCTTGCATCCGTATCATTATACTGGAGGCGAGGGATGTTGGATTCTCTGTTACTTGGAGACCAGGCATCCAGCATATCCTTATGGAAATTAAAACCTGTCCAGCTATCATAAGGAACACTCATCAGACTCTGATAACCTGAATCGTAAGACTTGCCGCCGATGGAATAAGTGAAGTTCACACCGACATCAATACCCTTAAACGACAACGATGTACCAAATCCACCATAAAGATTAGGAGTAGGGTCGCCACAGGCAAAGTAAGAGCCTTCCGACCATTTTGCAGACTTGCCCAGCGAACCATCTTCGTTCTCAACATACCATGTGGATTCTCCTTTCTCATTTACGCCCGCATATTTCTTCAATCTCCAGGTGTAGATAGGCAATCCTTCACCATAATAATAAGAACCGTTATGATAACCGGCATATCCGCTCAGCATCTCGTTCTTGTTCTCTTCATAAAGCTTCGTTATCTCATTGGTATAGTGGGTGGCATTGAGATTGATGTTCCACGCAAAATCCTTGGTGCGGATTACATCTCCTGCAAGATTCAGTTCTACACCACGGTTCACCATGTTACCCACATTAGAGTAATAGCCTGCATAACCCATTGACATAGGCACGCTGATGAAACAGAGCATGTCAGTGGTTTTGCGGTAGAAATACTCCACATCACCGGTCAGACGACCCTTGAAGAGTTCGAATTCAAGACCTGCGTTGATATTGGTATTGGTCTCCCAGGTAATCTTATCATTACCCTTTGAAGCAAAGGTCAGCGCCATGTCGCCATTCATGCTACCGATGCCGTAAGTATCCAGATAACGGTTGTTACCGATGGCATCGTTACCCTGCTGACCGAAAGAGAATTTCACCTTCAGCATGTCGAGCCAAGACTTGGTGCCTGCCATCCAATCTTCCTTGGTCAGTATCCAGGCACCACCGAAAGAATAGAAATCGCCCCAGCGATGGGCTGGAGAGAAGCGGGATGAACCGTCACGGCGATAAGATACCTGACCGAAATACTTGCCATCATAATCATACATGCCACGGAAGAAGAAACCTTCGGTGTTGTAATTGGTCTGGTTGGAATATGTAGGCTCATTGGTGATAGCACCTGCCAACTCATGGTTTTCCTTGAAAGAGAACATGTTGGAACGGCCGCCATATACGTATTCATAAGTCTGCTTATAGTTCTCATGACCCAACAACAATGTCATGTTGTGCAGACCAAAAGAACGGGCATAGTTTACCAACTGCTGGAAGTTGACTGTATAATAACGGTAATGTCCTACGGTTACCTCACCATTAGGATAAGTCGTTGCACCAAATCCATAATAAGGCTGCTTGGTACTCTGATAGCGATATTCATAGTCATCTACCGTACCGTTCAAGGTAATTTTCAGCCCCTTGACAAATGTCGGGGTTATGTCTGCGAAACCATTGATACCGAAAGTATTGCCTACAGAATGGGATGCCTGAAGCTGGTCATCCTTCAACAGGTTGAGCTGAGAGAGTACAGGGCGATTCAAGCCTGCATTCATTCCGTTACCATAATCATATATCTTACCATTATCATCGGTCATGATATTGCCATTGCCATCTCTGAGATACAGCGGATAGATAGGAGCAATGGTATTGACCATGTAGAAGGTATTGGTAGTACTATTGTTTCCATCAGAATCTACCTCTGTGGCATTGTCTGTAACGGTATGGGCATAGTTTACGTTACCACCCACCTTCAGCCATTCATTTGCCTTATAGGTAGCCTTCAGGCGTGCAGTATATCGCTTAAACTGAGATCCGTATGCGATACCTGGGTTATCCAGATAGCCCAATGAAGCATAGAACTGGGAATTGTCGTTTCCACCATTCACATTCATATTATACTCCTGTCGGAGGGTGTTTCGGTAAGCCGCCTTGAGCCAGTCGTCCGGACTAATCGTATAGTCCTTTCCGTTATAAGAGATTTTATTGCCCAATGTGGCATTAGGATTCAGCTTTCCATTATCGCCAATGAGATACTGTCCCTCAGGCACATTGTAGCAGATATAACCCAATCCGCCCTTTTCTGAAGAACCACCAATTGCGTTATTGGCAGCCACATGAGCTGCATAAGCTGACATACCCTTGCCATTGGTATAGTAATTATATAATGACTTATAGTGTGTCTCATAATATTGACCGGGATCTGAAATCATATCATAAGTCTGAGAGCCACGGCTATTGCTGCCCCATTTGGCATCAACAGTGATGACGGTCTTGCCCACCTGCGGATTCTTGGTGGTAATCATAATGACACCATTGGCACCACGGGCTCCGTAGAGTGCATTACTTGCCGCATCTTTCAACACGGTAACAGATGCCACATCCGCTGGGTTGATGTCACTCCAGGAACCATAATAAGGTGCACCATCTACCACGATCAACGGATCCTGACCTGCATTGATTGAGCTGATACCGCGTACACGGATGGTAGGGGTAGAAGACGGATCGCCAGATGTATTTATCATCTGCACACCCGCTACCTGACCATTGAGGGCATCTACCACATTGGTTACCTGACGCACGGCAATTTTATCTGCATCCACTACGCCTGCTGAACCCGTGAAAGAGGATTTCTTCTGCTCACCATAAGCCACAACAATCACTTCGTCGAGCTGGCGGTCTTGAGAGTGCATGCTTACCTTCATACCTGGAGCCGCCTTCAATGTCTGGGAATCCATACCGAGATAGGTGATGACTATCGCCTCTCCTTTTTTAGCACTTGGCAAGCTGAACTTACCATCAATGTCGGTCACGGTTCCGGTCTTGGAACCTTTCACCATGATCTGGGCACCTACTACAGGGTCTCCGTTCTCATCGAAGACCTGCCCCCCCACCTGTGCGGAAGACTGTGCCAGCACTTGCCCCGAAGCAGCCAGCAACAGGGAAGCAAATAAAACCTTCATTCTCATAATATCTGTCTCTTCTTATAATTATTATCTCTCTTTATCTTGAATACACCTCTTTATATATAGCCAGTTATCCTTTACAAGTTTTATATAAAATATGTATTCAGATGCAAAGGTAATATAAAATCCATTAACTACCAAACAAAAATCACAATAATTGCCGTTTTTTATAGCAAAAAGATATATTTCACCCCAAAATCAGCGTATTTATGCCATTTTTCAAGATTCAAATTCCCGAAAAAGGCAAACACTTCTTTGATGCACGACTTCCTTACTTCTACATCGGACAACGACCTTATCCATACTGATTTATAACCATACATGATAAAAAACATAAGCATTTATTTGCTGCACAAAAGAATATTGATTAATTTTGCAGCCAAACAAACAGAATGATTATGATAGAATTAGATGATAAATTGATCAAGAAGTTCCATCAACAAAAAGATGGAGTATATGCACGAGACGAAGAGCAGCGCCTTTGTCTTGCTGCACAGGGATATTCTATCTGTGAAAACTCCATTGCCGTATTCAGCAATCTGCGTACTGATAAAAGTTATATTTTCTTCGGAAAGTCGTGCGAAGTATTGGGACTAGGTCAATCAAATTCAATACAGACGCTTGATTCCGTATGGGAAGAAGAAATTTTCAGTAGGATTCATCCTGATGACTGGAAGAAGCGTTGCCTGCAAGAACTTACCTTTTTCCGCATGATATCATCATCCCATTCCAAAGGATTGCAGACAGATTGGAGATAAGCAAGCATACCGTTGATCGTCACAGACAGAATATCATAGCCAAACTTCGAGTGAATAATACCACCGAAGCATGCCATAAAGCAAAAAGGTTAGGATTAATAGACTGACATGGCTTCTGCTTGCATGCTGTAGCCTGTTATCATGTCAAAATGCGCAGAAATCACAATCTGCAACAAAAAATAAATCAAATATGGAAAAGAAAGATTCATTTTTAAAGCCATTTGTGGCAGAAAACCTGTTTTGGATTAGAGAGCCAAAACAATATACGGTTACAGACTCTCTGATTACAATCGTTTCTGAACCTCACACAGATCTTTGGCAGCGTACCTATTATGGGTTCAGCAATGACAATGCTCCGGTGTTGCAAATGAAGACTTCAGACAAGTTCTTTTCTTTCACCGTCAAGACATCGTTCAATAGTTCTGCCTTATTTGATCAATGCGGTATTGCTATCTATCTTGATAGTGATAATTGGATGAAGGCATCAATAGAATACGAGAATGAGGAATATCAAAGATTGGGCAGTGTTGTAACAAACAACGGATACTCCGATTGGGCCACACACGACATATCTTCTTCTATCAAGGAAATGTGGTATCGCCTTAGCCGCAGAGAAAGTGACTACTATATAGAAACCAGTACAGACGGTGTTAATTTTCATCAGATGCGCGCATTTCATTTAGTCAAGGGAGATGGAGAAATTTCGTTCGGATTATACGCAGCTAGTCCTGTAGACCATTCATTTACTGCTACTTTTACAGAGATGAAAGTAGAAAAATGCAAATGAGAAACCTGGTCTGCAGAGAAAACCGGATTCAATCAAACTTCAAAATGACACAAACTTCTTACAAATAAACTACGAATCAAAGAAATTCAAAAGAGGGTGAGCCATGCATTTATGGCTCACCCTCATATCATTTTACAGGAAAAACATGCCGTAACATCTTTGTCGCAGCTTCGTCAATGCCTTTCAACCTCATCGCAATCGCGATGTAATAATACTGCCGTACCTTTGCAACCGAAATCAAACGATATAGGTTATGAATGCTAAAAGGGGAATTATTGTATTAGGATTGCTCTCGGCGGCTAGCATGCCAACGTGGGCGCAACAGATTAAGGGTGTCGTAATCGACCAGAAATCGAAAGAGACACTCATCGGTGCTGTCGTCACTGTGGATGGAACCAACGTGAAGGCTATCACCAACATCAACGGAAACTTCCAGATCGATGGATTGGATAAAGAAAAGACATATACACTATATATTAATTATGTAGGATATAAGACTCAAAAAATTGACGGGGTTCAGGCGAAGGACGCAGACCAGGTGATTGCGCTGCAACCTGATGAACAGCAACTGAAGGAGGTGACCGTTACCGCAGTGGAAAGGCGTAATACGGATGCGGCAATGATACAGGTGGCCAAAAGCAGTCCCGTCATCGTGAGCAATGTTTCGGCACAGGAAATATCTCGTACTCAGGATACGAATGCGGGTGAGGTGATACGCCGAGTGCCAGGCGTGAGCCTCATCGACGATAAATTCGTAATGGTTCGTGGATTGTCACAGCGTTATAACAATGTGTGGGTGAACGGAGGAGCAGTGCCTAGTTCTGAGGCTGATTCCAGGGCATTCTCCTTCGATATCATCCCAAGTTCGCAGATTGACAACCTCACCATCGTGAAGTCGCCATCGGCAGAATATCCTGCCGACTACTCAGGCGGTTTCATCATCGTCAACACCAAGGAGATTCCGGCAGAAAACAGTTTCAACATCGCCGTGGGCGGAAACTGGAATACATCTTCTGCCTTCAAGGACTTTTCTTACTCAAAAGGTTCCGGAACCGATTTTCTAGGGTTCGACAATGGACTGAGAAACCTGAACGGAGGCATCCATGCTGACCAGAATCCGCAGCTCGATGCCAACGGAAAACCGGTGGGCGATTATGCCACTTCGCTCCTGGGCAACGGGCTTAACAACGATTGGCTCATCAAGAACAAGAAGCCTTTGGGCGACTTGAAACTGGCAGCCAGCCTGAACCAGCGCTGGATGCTGGGCGGAAGAACACTCGGCATGCTCGCTGCCTTGAACTATACCAACGAATACCGCACCTACGAGAACATGGAGAACAACCTCTATGGCATCTATGATGCGGCCAACGATAAGCCGAACTATCTTCGTCATTCTGTTGACGACCAGTATAATAATAATGTCAGACTCGGAGCGATGCTCAACTTCACCTTCCTTTCCAAGGACGGCAACCACAAGTATCAGCTCAAGAACATCTTCAACCAGTTGGCTACAAGCCGATACACCTGGCGTGACGGTGTGAGCGCACAGTCGAACCTGGAGCGAAGTGCTGAGTATTACTACCGCAGTCGAACTACATATAACGGTCAGCTTACCGGCAAGCACACCTTCACCAGCGATGCCCTTGACTGGAGTATCGGGTATGCGTATGCCAACCGTCATTTGCCTGACCGTCGTAGATATCTCATCGACGATGCTCTCGAATCGGGTGTGTATGCCCTGAGCACCGGAAACGACATATCCCGCGAGTGGACACAACTCGACGAGCACATTCTCTCTCTTGGTATCAACGACAAGCACCACTTCAAGTTTGGCAACTTTGAGCCAGACTTGCAGGTGGGTGCCTACGGGGAGTATCGCAGCCGAGAATACCAGACCCGCAACTTCATCTACAATTGGAATGTTTCAGATAACAACATGCCATCCGACTTCCGCCACAGCGACATCCCTACCCTGCTCTCCAATGAGGCGAACATGGGTTACGACAAGCTGTATCTTCTGGAGGAAAAGCAGATGCGCAATAACTACCGCGGACACAACACCTTAGGCGCCGGATACCTGGCGATGTCTCTCCCCTTTGGCAAACTCGGCATCCACGCCGGTGTCCGCTTCGAGCATAATGATATGGAACTCATCTCCAATTCCCGTGACTACGAGAAGAGTGAATCGAGCCGTCATTACAAGACCGATGATGTTTTTCCATCTCTCAATACAACATATAAGATCAGCGACCAGCATCAGGTGCGACTGTCGTATGGCCGCAGTATTAACCGCCCAGAATTCCGTGAAGTATCGTCGTCGGTGTATTACGACTTCGACCTTGCCAGCAATGTGCAGGGAAACACTGAGTTGAAGAACTGTTATGTCGATAACCTCGACCTGCGATATGAGTGGTATCCATCCCGTGGAGAGCTCATTTCGTTGGCAGTCTTCTACAAGCACTTCGATTCTCCTATCGAGTGGACCTATACGGTGGCAGGCGGCACAGACCTCATCTATTCTTACAAGAATGCGAAGAGTGCCAACAACTATGGTGTGGAGCTGGACATCAGAAAGAATCTCAGATTCATCGGATTGAAGGATTTCAGCTGGTCGTTTAATGGTGCCTTGATTAAGAGCAAGGTGCAGTTTGAGAAGGGATCGAAGGAAGAAAACAGACCAATGCAGGGTCAGTCGCCATACCTCATCAACACCGGCATCTTCTATAAGAACGAGCCTTTGAAGATGGATATCGCCCTGCTCTACAACCGCATAGGCAAGCGAATCATCGGTGTGGGCAGAAGCGAGGGAAGCACAGGCGATGACTCCAATGCCCGAGTGCCTCACAGCTACGAGATGCCCCGCAACACCATCGATTTCTCGCTGGCCAAGAAATTCGGAGACCATCTGGAACTGAAGCTCAACGTAAGAGATCTTCTTGCCGAAAAGATATACTACAAGCAGTTTGCTGATGTAACATATAGCGACGGAAGCAAGAAGCAGGTGGAAGAGATTGCAAGATGCTACAAGCCGGGCAGAAACATCGGCTTGCAGGCGATATATAAATTTTAAAGAAAGAAAATATTAGATGTTTGTTTAATAAAAACAGAAAACAATGATGAACAAGATGTATTTTTTAGGATGCATGGGCATCCTCGCAGCATCTGCCATGTTGAGCAGTTGCAGCAGTGACAATGACGATCCAACTCCTTCTCCAAATCCAGGACCAGAAGTAGTTTACAAGTGGACAACCAATGGCGGCTTGAAGGCTTGCGACCACATCCTCTTCGGAACAGATGACAAGGAAAACGCCAACGGAACACAGATTGGCAACGGCGACCAGGAATTCGTCTTCACAGGCAAGCAGACTTTGAAGAAAGGCACTTATCTCCTCAAGGGATGGGTATATATTGCAGATGGTGCTGAACTTACCATCGAACCGGGAACGATCATCAAGGGCGACAAGCAGACCAAGGCGGCACTCATCGCAGAGCGCGGCGGCAAGCTCATCGCCAAGGGTACAGCCACAGAGCCTATCGTCTTTACATCTGAAGAGGCTGCCGGCAGCAGAAAACCTGGCGATTGGGGTGGCATCATTCTCTGCGGCAAGGCTAAGAACAACCAGACTGAGCAACAGATAGAGGGTGGTCCTCGTACCAAGCATGGTGGCGCAGATGATGCTGACAACTCAGGAGCCTTGAGTTATGTACGCATCGAGTTTGCCGGTTATCCATTCCAGAAGGATAAGGAGATTAATGGTTTGACTCTCGGTTCTGTAGGTTCAGGCACAGAGATTGACCACGTTCAGGTATCTTATTCCAATGATGATTCCTTCGAGTGGTTTGGCGGTACAGTAAACTGCAAGTATCTCGTAGCCTACAAGGGCTGGGATGATGATTTCGATACCGATAACGGTTTCTCAGGAAAGGTGCAGTATGGTCTTTCTCTGCGCGACAGCAAGATAGCCGATACCTCTCAGAGCAACGGTTTCGAGAGCGACAACTGCGCTGATGGTGCTACCGTGGACCCTCGTACCAAGGCAACCTTCTCTAACATCACCTTCGTAGGTCCTAAGGTATTGGATAATAAGTTCCAGAACACCACAGATTATATCAATGCCGGTGCATACAATCCAAACAATGGTTCAGCCCTTGGCAAGTTCCAGTCAGCCATGCAGATTCGCCGTTCTTCTAACCTCAACTGCATCAACTCAGTAGCCTTAGGCTGGCCTATCGGTTTGATTATCGATGGTGAGAAGGGTGAAACCGTGAAGGATGCCAAGGATGGCAAGTTCAAGCTTCAGAATGTATATTTCGCTGGTATGGATGCCGTTGGCACTGATGCCAACAAGAAGTATGAGGATTACCTCTACGATGCAGCCAACAAGAAGGATCTCGACAAGAATCAGAAGTCATACAGCAATACCTTCTTCTTCTCAGAGCCAAGCAACAAGTATTTTGACAGTTGGGCTTCATTGGTTGGCGCAGACGGTTATACTCCTATCGCCGGCAGTCCGTTGCTTGGAGCCGCAAGTTTCGCCGGCTGGACAGGTTTCGACACCGTAAGCTACATCGGAGCCTTCGATGGCAGCACCAACTGGATGAGCGGTTGGACTAACTTCGACCCTCAGAATGCAAAGTACTAGAAAAGATTAGTACCGGAAAAAGAATTAGAATAGCTAATTTCTATTTTGACTATAAGGTTTTCTTTTATTGGGGCATGGCGCAGTGATTTGCGCCATGCCTTTTTTGTTGGGTTATGGAGAGAAACGTTGATGTCCTGATACAGGACATCAACCTTCATCTGTCTTAATCCATGAACTTAATCATGTCCTGGCGTCTTGGCTTTGCCTCTGGCGATTCGTCAGGATAACCCAGAGCGATGCAGTAGAGCAGCTTATAATTCTTGGAGAATGCCATGCGGTCGAGGTAAGGCTTGGCTGATGGAGAATCCAGTATCCAGCGGGCAGAACTGCCCAGGCAGCAGGAACCGATGCCCTTTGACCATGCTGCAAGAATGATATTCTCACCAAGTAAGCCGCAATCAATCTGCGCCATATCATAAGTAGTATCGTAGGCGATGCAAACCACGC
>ENA-OUOU01000944-OUOU01000944.1-human-gut-metagenome-genome-assembly--contig:-NODE-944-length-16183-cov-3.722346_pt1 | contig 16183 bp, 17 predicted proteins | sample MGYA00237936_ERZ548765 | MGnify/ENA primary metagenome ERZ548765 (study PRJEB26490, sample SAMN05356889) | human gut metagenome | biome: terrestrial biome; feature: human-associated habitat; material...
CGCAACGTGCGCCGGATGCGCGATTTTTACAAGACTTATGAAAATGACCAAACGCGCCTCCGTCTGGCAATGAAAATCGGCTGGACGCTGAACGTGGTCATCATGGAAGCAGAGTTGACAAGAGAGGCTCGTAAATGGTATCTGGAGCAGGCGCAAGTGCAGCAATGGTCGAAGGCCATTCTGCTGGAAAAGCTGGCATCTGCGGCACATCTGGAAAAACCACTCGACGCGGAAGCGGATACCTGTTATACTAATAAAGAGGCAGAAGATGGGCCGCAGCATCCTGTGGTTGTTGCGTTCCGCCGATGCTGGTTCGTATCACCGTTTCACGAAATTGCTGCTCTGCTACAAGACTTGCCGATTCATTTCTTACGAAGGACAAGCCGAAGAATGCTTCATGCACGATGTTAGAGAGGTGTGCCGATGAATAACAAACTCATGGTCAACGGCGCGGAGATCTCCGTAACCACAATTGAAGACAAGGACTATATTTCGCTGACAGATATGCTGAAAGCGAAAGATGGCGACTTTTTCATTTCAGACTGGCTGCGCAATCGGAACACGGTCGAGTTCCTTGGCATTTGGGAGCAGATCCACAATCCGAATTTTAATTATGGCGAATTCGCCATAATTAGAAGTCAGGCCGGTTTGAACAGCTATAAGCTCAGCGTGAAGGAATGGGTTGAAAAGACAAACGCGATTGGACTCATGGCGCGTGCTGGGCGATATGGCGGTACCTACGCATACAAAGACATCGCCTTTGAATTCGGTATGTGGATCAGCCCGGAATTCAAGATTTATCTGATCAAAGAGTTCGAACGTCTCAAGGAACAGGAGCAGCAGCTTCTCGGATGGGACATCAAACGCAACCTTGCAAAAATCAATTACCGTATCCATACGGACGCGATCAAAGAAAACCTGATTCCGCCGGAGCTGTCGGCACGGCAAATGTCGCTGGTATATGCCAGCGAAGCCGATGTGCTGAATATGGCACTGTTCGGCAAGACTGCAAAGCAGTGGCGAGATGAGAATCCGGGGCTGAAGGGCAACATCCGCGATTACGCAAATGTGTCGCAGCTTGTGTGTCTTTCCAATCTGGAGAACCTGAATGCAGTGTTTATCAATGACGGTCTTCCGCAGCCGGAACGGCTGGCGAAGCTCAATGCAATCGCAATTCAGCAGATGCGTGTGCTGACGGAGGATCATCGGATTTTAAAACTGGAGAAAAAGTAATTTCAATACTTATTGCTTTTTTACTTGGCAAGTTGTATAATTAACTTACAAAAGTTGATTTGATACATTGGGACTTCATTGGTCTAAAGTGTTCGAGTTGCACATCAAGCTGCACCCAAATAGATGCCACTGCGAAAAGCCCAGAAGTTTCAACGACTTCCGGGCTTTTTTGCGCCCATTTTTTCAAGCGTGACAAAAAGATGCCAACTGCCGTGTCAGGCAAATTCGATGGACCTGTACCTTTACCCACGGCGTTTTGAGCCGCTTTTCCGAGAATTTTTCGGGAAAGCGGCTCTTTTTTGTCTTAGGCAAAACGTAGAATTTAAGTAGGCTCTTTTGTTGGTATTGCTAGATAGACATTCCGAGTGTATGTGCCATTGTGTTGACACGGGCAAAGCCCAAAACACACTATCATACCTCCAATCTCAGTGCCCTTTTTGAGCGCAAAAAAGGCGCTGGACTTGGTTCGTGAAAACCAACAATCCAGCGCCCATAATTTTGTGAAAGATTTTTCTCCGATTTTTCTGAAATCCAGCCGCCGCAGCCCTCTGAAAAAGGGCGCTGACAGCAAAAATCCCTTGAATATGGAAAACCAGAGGTTCAAAACCCCTGCCATCCGTGATTTCATCTATGGAGTTACCAAAGAATTTTGAGAATAAAAAATTGCCGAACCCCTTGAGATGACTGGCTTTTTCGCCATTTCATCTATAGTGTTCGGCAATCATGGTCCGAGTGACTGGATTCGAACCAGCGGCCTCTTGAACCCCATTCAAGCGCGATACCAAACTTCGCCACACCCGGATAGCTATTGAATTAGCTTATGTATCATAGCATATCCGGGTGGGTTTTGCAAGAGGTATTTTTATTTTTTACGCCAGCAGCTTTGCGGCGGCTTCGGCCAGGCGGGCAAGTTGGGCGTTTGCCTGCTCCACGGTCGGCTTGACGGCGGACAGGTAGGCCTTGATCTTCGGCTCGGTGCCGGACGGGCGGATGATGACCTTGCTGCCGCCGGGCAGGCGGTATTCCAGCACGTTCGCTTTCGGCAGGCCGGTGCCCTCGGCCTCGTAATCCGTATAGCCCTCGACCGGAAGTCCGGCGATCTCGCGCAGCGGCTGCGTGCGCAGGCCCTGCATGAGACTGGCCATCTTCTCCATGCCCGTCTCGCCCGCAAAGGCAAAGCTCTTCTGGGCGTTGCAGTAGCAGCCGAACTCGGCATAGAGCGCGTCGATGGCGTCGCCGAGCGTCATGCCCTTTTTTGCGTACCACGCGGCCGCCTCGCAGATGAGGAGCACAGCGTTGACCGCGTCCTTGTCGCGTGCGTGCGTACCGGACAGGTACCCGTAGCTCTCCTCAAAGCCGAAGATATAGCGTTCCGGATAGCCGCCCTGCTCCAGCAGCGCGATCTGCTCGCCGATATATTTGAAACCCGTAAGCACGCGGCGCAGCTCGACGCCGTATTTCTTCGCAACGGCTGTGACCATATCGGTCGAGACAATGGTGGTGACAGCGACGGGATTTTCCGGCATCGTGCCATTCGCGATGCGGCTGCGGCAGATGAAGTCCAGCAGAATGACGCCCATTTCGTTGCCGGAGATGAGCCGGTAGCCGCCCTTTCCGTCCGGCACGGCGGTGCCGCAGCGGTCGCAGTCGGGGTCGGTACCGATGAGAATATCGGGGTGGACGCGGTCGCAGTACTGAAGGCCCAGCTCCATGGCCTGCCGGATCTCCGGATTCGGATACGGGCAGGTCGGGAAATGACCGTCCGGCTGCTCCTGCTCCTTTACGATGGTCATGTTCCGGATGCCGAGCTTCTGCGTCAGCTTTTTGACGCATTCAAGTCCCGCGCCGTTGAGCGGCGTGTAGACGAGCTTCAGGTTTTCAATTCCCTCGCCGCTGCCCACGCGCTGCGCATAGACGGCGTCGACAAACGCGTCCAACACCTCGTCGGGGATATACCGGATGCTTCCGGCGGCCAGCGCCGTGTCAAAGTCCGTCGTCTTCGCGCTGGTGAAATAGTCCATGTGCTCCAGCAGAGAAACCACGCGCTTTGCCGCCTCCGGCGTCATCTGACAGCCGTCGGAGCCGTAGACCTTGTAGCCGTTGTATTCCGCCGGGTTGTGGCTGGCCGTGACGCAGACGCCGAGCCCGCAGTGCAGGTGACGCACGGCGAAGCTCAGCGCCGGGACAGGCTCGAGCCGGGGATAGAGGTACGCCGTGATGCCGTTGGCGGCGAAGACCGCGGCAGCCTCGCGGGCGAAGACGTCGCTCTTGATGCGGCTGTCATGGCCAATGGCGACGGTCTTCGGCAGCTCCGTCTCGTTGAGATACTGTGCAACCGCCTGCGTCGCGCGGCGGATCACGTAAATATTCATCCGATTCGTGCCTGCGCCGAGCACGCCGCGCAGACCCGCCGTGCCGAATTCCAGATCGCGGTAGAACGCGTCGGTGACCTTCTCCGCGTCGGAGTACATCGCGTCCAGCTCCTGCCGCAGCTCCGGCTCCAATCCCTGCTGCGCGAGCCACTGCGCATATCGCTTTTCTGCCAGTTCCATATCTGTAAACCTCCGTTTTTCAGTGTGATAGTTTATATGCTTAAGCCAGCGTGCCGCCGATGGCGTTCGGCATGGATGCGCCGGCTTCGATCAGCGGCAGGTACCAGTCGTCGTAGAAATACGGCAGGCGCGTCTCGTCGTCCGTGCGCACATCCTCCCAATCCATGCCCCAGGGGCGCAGATAGACCGTATAGACGAAGGAATCTTCGCTGTTTTCCGGGTCTGTATAGACGCCGGAGATGCAGATCATCTCGGAATACGGCATGGACTCGGATGGGGCCGCGTCAATGTACCACGCGTCCGCGCCGTCCAGCGAGCAGTCAAAGAAGCTGCCGCCCGTCGAAACGAGCCGTCCGCTCGTCGTCAGATCGGTGCTCGCCTGCACCTGTGCATCGGCGATGATCTGTCCGGCCTCGCAGGAATCGTCCCACAGGGTAAGCGTTCCGCTTCCGTCCGTGTCAAGCTCGATCTGTGCGCAGGCATCCCACCAGCTGCCTGCGTTGTCTTCATAGGCGCCGGTCCCGGATTCGATCATCCACCAGCCGTACCAGCTGCCGTTCCAGAAGGCCGTCTGCGAGACAGCATTCATTGAGGGATCGACCGGCTCTGCCGGCTGATAGGGCGCGAAAAGTCTCCTTCCCACCAGCCCCCAGAGCACGGCGGACAGCACCAGAACGCCTGCGATGATCCCGATCACCAGCGGCGCTTTGGATTTTTTCTTCGGCTTCTGCGGGGGAGCACTCTGCGCTGCAGGCTGCTCCGGCGGGGGAGGGAAGCCGTCTGCGCGTGTGGTCTGCGGCTGTGCGGGTTCGGGCTGTGCGGGTTCGGGCTGTGTCAGCTTTGCGCCGCATTCCGTACAGAATTTCGCTGTTTCCTCGATTTTACTTCCGCAATAGGGACAAAACGCCATGGTCGGTTCTCCTTTCTTATTTTGCCGTCCCGAATGAGTCCGGCATATCGGCAACGCCCCGCGCAAGCAACGGCGCGTACCAGCTGTCGTAATCTGGCGGGAGCATATTGCGGTACAGACAGCCGCTCGTGTCGCCGGTGCGCACATCCTCCCAGTCCGTGCCCCACGGGCGCAGATAGAGACGGAAGCGCACCCAGCCGCCGTTTTCATCCTCCGCACGGCCGGAAATGCAGATCATATGGTCAAACGTATGTACCTCCGACACGCCAGGATCGCAGGAAAGCCCATTCGTCAGATCGCAGTCCAGATACGTGCCGGAGTCCGCCGTCATGTGCCCGGCGTCGGTCGTCCCCGCCGAAAACGTGACGCTTGCCCGGAGCAGAAGCTCGCCGGGTTCATTCTCCGTATCCCAAACGGTGAGCATTCCTGCATCCCCGCGCACGCTGATGTGCGCGCAGGCATCCCATGCGGTGTCCTTCAGGTATTGCAGCTTCTCGCTCGCATCGGTAACAATGTGCCAGCCGTACCAATCCCCGGCCCAATAGGCCGCGTGATCCGGCTCTGCATCCGCGTCCGGCTCCTGTGCCTGCTCCGGCAGACTGTCCAGCAGCGGAAGCGCGGCGGAGGCCGTTCTGGAAAAGCTCATACGGATATCAGCGTCAAAAAAGCCGATGGTGACCGTGTTTGTGTCGATCGTTCCTTCGCAGCGCGCGCTGCCCATTGTCAGCGTGAGCCGTTCGCCTGATGTTTCCCATTCGACCGCGGCGGCTTCACCGTCCACGCAGAAAACGCCCTCGCCGCCTGCGTTCAGCGTGAGATAGGTCTGGCCGCTGTAGACCTCGCCGATCGACTGCCAGTCTCCGCCATAGACGCTGACCTGCTCGCCATGGAAGGTTCCGAGGCCCACGGCGGGCCGCGTTTCACGCTTACAGGCGCAGAGCGTCAGGAGCAGCACGGCGGCGATCAGAAGCGTGCCCGCCCGTTTCATCCAGCCACTCCCCTTCTGTCTGTTTCTCCTGTTTTCAGTATACAACAGCTGCCAAAAAAGCGCAAGAAAAAGTGCTGCCGCGCATCACAGCTTGAGCTGGCGGGCGGCGCATTCGTAGGCCGTTTTGTAGTCCTGGAGTTCGCGGGCGGCAAGCTCCATCGCCTGCAGCAGCTCCCGTTCGAGCAGCTTTGGCAGCGGGTCTGTCCGTTCGGCCTGCCGCAGCGCGGTCATAGCCTCCGCGTACCGGCCGGAGGCCGACGCGAGGCGTGCCTGCAAAACGCGGTATTCCGCCCGGCTTTCCTCCGGCGGCATGGGGACTGCGCGAAGCTCCGCCTCTGCGGCGGCCGTCTTCCCGCGTTCAAGCTGATAGCGGGCCATGGCCAGATGGTACCGGGCGCGGACGGGCTGCGCGGCATAGGCCTGCCGGTAGTCCGCAAAAGCGGCCTCCTCCTGTCCCGGCCCCGCGCTTTGTGCACACCGGGCCAGAATGTCCCACAGGTGCAGCATAAGCGCTGCACTTGCATAGAGGCTGCCGTTGTTCCACGCAAGCCCCCGCTGGGCCAGATGGCGCGCCGTGTCGAACCGCTCGGACTCCAGCGCCCGCTGCGCGCACTGCGCCGCGGCCATGGCCAGCGCCAGCGCCTGCTCGTCGTCCGGCGCGTGCTCCGGCGCAAGCTCAAGACAGGCGGCATACTCGCCGCTTTTCAGAAGTTCCCGCAGCCGCTGCGTGCGCCCGGCCTCCGCCTCCTCCTGCTCGTCCGCCAGCAGCCACGAGAGCCGGACGTTCAGCACCGACGCCAGATATTCCAGCGTCCCGACCGACGGCGAAGCCAGATCATTTTCGATCTGCGAGAGCATATTGCGCGTGATGCGGTCCCCCACGACCTGCGACTGCGTCATGCCGCGTGCAAGCCGCGTCTGCTTGAGCTTCTGTCCGAGCGTCATAGCACTGCCTCCTGCGTAAACGTCATTTACTCTGCATGCATTCTATCATATTGCGCATCTGCCCGCAAGCGGCATCGCATAAACGATTGATTTTCCGCGCCCGCATGGTAAAATAGAGGCATCTGAACGAAAAGGATGGGCTTTGCCATGCAGCGACTTCTGATCCGCAATATCAAAACCCTCGTCTCCTGCGACGAGCAGGATACCGTATATGAAAATGTCGACCTCTACGCTGAGAACGGCATCATCCGCGCCATCGGCCCGAAGCTTGACCGGCAGGCCGACGAGGTGCTGGACGCCAGCCATATGCTGTGCTATCCGGGCCTTGTCAACACGCACCATCATCTGTACCAGCAGTTTTCCCGCAATCTGCCGCAGGTGCAGAACATGGAGCTGTTCGACTGGCTGAAAACGCTCTATGAGATCTGGAAAAATCTCGACGCGGAGGTCATCCGCCTGTCGAGCCTGACCGGCATGGGCGAACTCATGAAGCACGGCTGCACGACCTGCTTTGACCACCACTATGTCTTCCCGGTCGGCGCGGGCGATCTGATCGGGACGCAGTTCGAGGCCGCGTCGGAGCTTGGTATGCGGATGCACTGCTCACGCGGCTCCATGGATCTGTCCGTCAAGGACGGCGGCCTGCCGCCCGACTCCGTTGTGCAGACGGTCGACGAGATCATGGCCGACTCCGCCCGCCTCATTGAAACATACCATGACGCGTCGTTCGGCTCCATGCGGCAGGTCGCGCTTGCGCCGTGTTCGCCGTTCTCCGTCTCGGCGGAGCTTCTGCGGCAGAGCGCCATCCTCGCGCGGCAGTACCATGTCCGCCTGCACACGCACCTGTGTGAGACAAAGGACGAGGAAGCCTATATGCTCGAACGCGAGGGGATGCGCCCGCTGGCGTTCATGCAGACGCTCGGCTGGGTCGGCCCGGATGTGTGGTACGCGCACGGCATTCATTTTCATGACGAGGAGCTGAAGCTTCTGGCCGAAACCGGCACCGGCGTGTGCCACTGCCCGGCAAGCAACATGAAGCTCTCCTCCGGCATCGCGCGCGTCCCGGATATGCTGAAGCTTGGCGTGCCGGTCGGCCTCGGCGTCGACGGCTCGGCGTCCAACGACGGCTCGAGCCTTATGGAGGAGCTGCGCACGGCGTTTTTGCTGCACCGGCTCAATTCCAGCCGCGAAGCGCCCTCGGGCTACGATGTTCTGAAGATCGCCACGCGCGGCAGTGCGCGGCTGCTCGGCCGCAGTGACATCGGCAGTCTTGCCGCCGGCAAGTGCTGCGACCTGTTTTTGATCGACAGCCGCCGGATGGAGCTCGTCGGGGCCTGCTATGACCCGAAATCCGTCCTTGCCACCGTCGGTGTGCGCGGCCCGGTCGATTACACGGTCGTAAACGGCAAAATCACCGTCCGCGAGGGCCGTCTTGCCAGCGTCGACGAGGAAAAACTCGCCCGCGACGCGCAGGCAAAATGCACGGAGTATCTGGAAAAATAGAAGGAAAGCGGTATATCCTCCCTGCCGTGTGCAAATGCTACGGCAGGGAGGCGTTTTTTATGCTGATTTCACTCATTCGCGCCGTGGTCTTATATCTGGCGCTGATCCTCGTCGTCCGGCTCATGGGCAAGCGGCAGCTGGGCGAGATGGAGCCGATGGAATTCGTTGTGACGATGCTGATTGCAAATCTGGCCGCCGTGCCGATGCAGGAGACGGGCACGCCGCTTTTGGCGGGACTGCTGCCGATCCTTGTCGTTTTGAGCGTGGAACTGGTTCTGTCCGTGCTGACGTACCGGAGCGTGGGCATGCGGCGGTTCCTGTGCGGCAAACCAGTTATTTTGATCGAAAACGGGCGGCTTTTGCAGCAGAATCTTAAAAAGACGCGCGTGAACACCGACGAGCTGGCAGAATATCTGCGCATTCAGGGCGTGACGGACCTTTCGCAGGTGCAGTACGCCATTCTGGAGACGAGCGGCGCAATTTCGACGTTCCTGTATCCGAAATACGAACCAGCGCCCGCAAAGGACGCCGGCGTGCAGGTAAGCGGGCGGAAGCTGCCCATTACCGTCATTGCCTCCGGGCGGCTCATGCGGCAGAATCTGCCGCTTCTGGGCCGGGATGAGGCATGGGTGCAGGAAATCTTGAAAAATTACAACTGCCGCGTGCAGGACGTGTATCTGCTCACGAGCGAACCGGACGGCAAGCTGTATTTTGCCGCCATGCGGGAGGATGAGGCATGAAGCATATTCTGATCGCGTGTCTCGTGTTTGCGCTGTGTCTGGCCGTGGGGCTGTTTTCGCTTTTTTATGTGCGTGCGTCCGGCGAGGAAACGGTCACGCTTCTGGAGCGCTCCATCCGGCAGGCGGAGGAAGAACAATATACCGCGGCAGCGGAGTCTCTGCGGCAGGCAAAGCAGCTCTGGGAGGGCCGCGAGACAGTCCTCGGCATTTTCCTGCACCACGAGGAGGTCGACGAAATTCTGGCCCTGTTCGCGCAGCTCGAGGCGTTTATCAAGCTGGAAGATCTGGACGATTACCTCGCCGCCTGCGGCGAACTCACCGCCCGTCTGGAGCACGTCCGCCGCATGGAGCTGCCGACGGTGGAGAATGTGATGTAGGCACGCTCCCGCGCCGGTGCTTTCCTGAAAAAAACGCCCCGCTGTTCAGCGGGGCGAAGCGTTTTATCGCTCTTCGAGAATTTTGTTCAGCTCGCGCATGAAGCTGTCGATGTCCTTGAATTGGCGGTAGACCGACGCAAAGCGGACATAGGCGACCTCGTCAAGCGGCTTGAGGCGTTCCATGACCAGTTCTCCGATCTTTTCGGTGGAAATTTCCCGGTCAAGCGAGTTCTGGATGGCCTGCTCGATCTCATCGGTGGCCTTTTCCAGCTCAGCCAGCGGCACGGGGCGCTTTTCGCACGCGCGGAGCATACCATTCAAAATCTTGTTGCGGTCGAACTGCTGCCGGCTGCTGTCGCGCTTGATGACGACGATGGGCAGGCTTTCGACCGTCTCATAGGTGGTAAACCGCTTCTGGCATTGCAGGCATTCGCGGCGGCGGCGAATGCTCACCCCGTCGTCCGAGTGACGGGAATCGACGACCTTACTCTCCTGATAGCCGCAGTACGGGCACTTCATGGCGAAAACTCCTCTCTTCATCCGGCGGACGCGCATCTTGCGCTTCTGCCCATTTTCTGTTATGATTGTAGCAAAAAAGAGAGGCCTTGTCTACTTCTTTCTACAGCCAGTCCTGGATCACATCATTCAGCGAATCCGGCGTGACGGCGAAGTAGGCCAGCTGGTCGATGAGCGTGAAGATGCTGGTCCCGCGCATGGTGATGCGCGGGATGCCGGCGTAGCACTGCGCCTCGCCGGTCTGTGCGAGGATCTCCACGCCATAGCACTCGGCACAGCCGCCCAGCACGCTGTCGTTGATCAGATAGTATTCCAGATGCAGCGGCGTGCCCTCCTGTGTCTTGACGTCCTTTGTGTGAATCAGACTCTTATTTCTCATGGTGTTCTCCCTCCCGGGAATATTGAACCATAACTTCTGCGATTCGAAAACCAAAAAATTTCGCATGATTCGACAAAAGCATTGTGATTTTTGATGATCTTTACAGAAAGATCATCCGCGTTTTGGGGAACCTGTGCAGGCCGGGACAGATTTTTGTCGAAAACTTTCGGGTATAGGAGGCGGCGGATGAAACTGAAAAAACAGCTCGAACAGCTGCTTGCGCGCGTCGCGGCCATGCAGATCCCGATTTACGCCGGCAACGCCTCGTTTTTCCTGCTGCTGTCGGTGTTTCCGATCGTGAGCCTGCTTTTGTCGCTGCTCCCGTATACACCGCTGACGATCGAGCATCTGCTCGGCCTCTGCGCGCAGCTTGCGCCGGAGTGGCTGCTGCGGCTGCTGGAATATTTTATCCGGACGCTCTACGGCTCAAGCTCGGCGGCGATCATCTCGGCCAGCGCCGTGCTGACGCTCTGGTCGGCCTCAAAGGGGATGCTGAGCCTGCTTTACGGGCTTGACGCCGTGCTGGAGGTGCGCGAGACGCGGCGGTACCTGCACCGGCGGCTGCTGTGCGTTTTATATACGGTCGGGATGCTGCTGGCGCTTTTGCTGACGCTGGGGCTTTATGTCGGCGGACAGGCGCTGCTGGCGTTTCTGCTGGCACGGGGCTTTTCCTTTGCCGCCGTGCTTGAGCCGATCCTGCGGAATTTGCATCTGTATTCATTCGTGCTGCTGACGGCGCTGTTTACGGGCGTGTTTCTGGCTCTGCCGGACAAGCGGCAGCGGTTCGTTCACGTTCTGCCCGGCGCGGCGGGCGCCGCCTGCGCATGGGTGATCTATTCGGAGATCTATTCGTGGTACGTCAACCACATCGCCAAAGCCTCAGCGCTCTATGGGAGCCTGTCCGTGCTGCTTCTGATGCTTTTGTGGCTGTACGCGTGTATTTCCATTCTGTTTTACGGCGCGCTGCTCAATCACGCGCTGTTCGACTGGAAGGAAGAGAAGGAGAAGCCGGAATGTTCGGATACGTGATCGCCGACCTTGCGCGGCTGGACGAAGGGCAGCAGACGCGCTACAAGAGCTTCTACTGCGGGCTGTGCCGCGCGCTGTACCGCGGCTACGGGCCGGTCCCGGCGCTGGCGTTAACCTATGATATGGCGTTTCTGACGCTGTTTCTGTCCGCGCTCTATGAACCGGCGGAGCAGTCGGGCGCGTCGCGCTGCCTGCGCCATCCGGCGCAGGCGCAGAGCTGGACGCAGACGGCATTCACCGGCTACGCGGCGGCAATGAACTGCCTGCTGGCCTATGAGAACCGCCGCGACGACTGGCACGACGATCAAAAGCTTTCCGCGGCAGCCGCCGCAGGGCTTCTCGGCCCCGGCGCGAAGCGGGCCGCCGCACAGTATCCGGAAAAGGCCGCCGCCATCCGTGCCGCGCTTCAGACCATCACGCAGGCAGAGGAAGACCGCACGGCTTATTCCGAAGCGCCCGCCAACGCGTTTGGAGAACTGATGGCGGAGCTGTTTACAGTGAAAGCAGATCGCTGGACGCCGGTTCTGCGGCAGTTTGGCCGGAGTCTCGGCAAGCTGATCTATTTTATGGACGCGGCCTGCGATCTGGAAGAGGATCGGAAAAAGGGCCAGTATAACCCGCTGGCGCTGCTGGGCGTACAGAGCGGCGCGGACTTCCGCCCGCAGCTGACGCTTCTGGCGGGCGACGCGGCGGAGGCGTTTGAGCGCCTGCCCATCGTGCAGGATGCAGCGATATTACAGAACATTCTATATTCCGGCGTCTGGACGCGCTTTGAGGCGGCGTTCCGGACGAAGCAGGAGGAACCAACATGATCGACGATCCCTACAGCGTGCTCGGCCTGACGCCGGACGCGAGCGATGAGGAAGTCAAGCGCGCCTACCGCGCGCTGGCGAAGAAATACCACCCGGACATGAATCCGGGCGACCAGCACGCGGCGGAGATGATGAACCGCATTAACGCCGCCTATGACCAGATCAAAAACCCGCAGCCGCGCATAAATACGCAGCAGCGAAGCTATCAGGCAGACCCCTTTGCAGGCTGGTACCGACAGAGCTATCAGGGCGCGTGGTCGGAGGCCGACCCGATGGAGTCCGCGCGGCGGTACATCTTTGTGCAGGAATACGAGCGGGCGCTGCGGACGCTGAACGCCGTGCCCGAATCGCAGCGCACGGCGCAGTGGTATTATCTCGCCGCCGTCGCGAATACGAACCTCGGCAACCGCGTGCTCGGCTATGAGCAGATCACCAGAGCCTGCGCCATGGACCCGGCGAACGCGGAATACGCCGCCGCCCGCGACCAGATCGGCCGAAGCGGCACGGTCTACCACAGCCGTCAGTCCGGCTTCGGCTTCGACAACATCGACCTGAGCCGCGCCTGCTGCGGAATCTGCGCCGCAATGTCCTGCCTCTCCGGCCGCTGCCCGACCATCCTGTGGTGCTGAGAGAAAGGCTGTTCTTTTGCGGCGGAGTGTGCTATAATAAATTAAATGCCCATCAATGCAAGAACACTTTTCGGTTTTCTTGGCTCTTTCCCGCGAAATTTGAAGCAGCTCAATACTTCCGACGCTGTTCTTAAAGCCGTTGTAGGGGTTGATGCCGGTCACAGCCGTTCGCGGCGAAGGAGCGTTACGGATGTGGGTCTGCCGCTTGCCGGTACACATCGGCCCGGCAGATTGCACCGCGTTTTACGAAAATCTTCGGCGAATTCGCAGCTTCCCAACGGGCCGATGTGGGCATCGGCCCCTACTATACTGTGCGAATCCGCACTGCCTGCAAATATGGCGAAGCATATCCAGCGCCCCTTTTCTCCCCCCCACCAACTCAACCAATCAACCCCACAAAACAGAATTGGAGGAACAAATTATGAATTTTCCCGCTGAACTGAAGTATTCCCGCGACCACGAATGGGTCAAGATGCTCGACGACACGACCGCTCTTGTCGGCATCACGGACTTTGCCCAGAGCGAGCTGGGCGATCTGGTCTACGTCAATCTGCCTGAGCCCGGCGACGAGGTGCTTGCGGGCGAAACGGCCTGCGACGTCGAATCCGTCAAGGCCGTGTCCGACGTTATGAGCCCCGTGACCGGTGTGATCGCCGAGGTCAACGAGGAGCTGGACGATTCTCCCGAGCTTCTGAACTCCGACCCCTATGAGGCGTGGATCATGAAGATCGAGCATATCACGGACTTCTCCGAGCTTCTGAGCGCGGAGGAATATGAGGCGTTCACGAAGGAGGAGCACTGATGGGCACCTTTGTCCCGACGACAGCTGCGGAGCGGGAGCAGATGCTGCGGACGATCGGCGTATCGTCCGTAGAAGATCTGTTCCGGGACGTGCCGCAGCAGATGTATCTGGACGGATACTTGGATCTGCCGCCCGGAAGGAGCGAGCTGGAAACGCTTGAGGCCGTCTCGGCGCTGGCAGAGCGGAACCGCGTGTTCAAAACCTGTCTGCGCGGCGCGGGCAGCTACCGGCATTATATCCCCGCGGCGGTCAAGGCCGTCGTGACCCGCGAGGAATTTGTGACGGCCTATACGCCCTATCAGGCCGAGATCAGCCAGGGCATTTTACAGGGAATTTTCGAGTACCAGACCATGCTCTGTGAGCTGACCGGCATGGACGTGTCCAATGCGGGCGTTTATGACGGCGGAACTGCCGCCGCAGAGGCCATCCCCATGTGTCGCGACCGCAAACGCACAAAGGCCTACGTCTCCGCAGCAATCGACCCGAACGTCCTCGGCGTTATGAAGACCTACTGCTTCGGTTCCGGGACAGAGTTAACTGTCGTCCCGATGAAGGACGGCAGAATAGACCCGGACGCGCTGCGCGCCATGCTCGGCGCGGACGCCGCCTGCTTCTATGTCCAGCAGCCGAATTTCTTCGGCCTGCTGGAGGACGCGGAGCTGCTCGGCGAGATCACGCACGCAGCCGGGGCCAAATACATCATGGGCGTGAACCCCATTTCGCTGGCAGTTTTGAAAACGCCCGGCGAGTGCGGCGCGGACATCGCCGTCGGCGAAGGTCAGCCGCTCGGGCTCGACACGGCCTTCGGCGGCCCATACCTCGGATTTATGACCGCGACGAGCGCCATGATGCGTAAGCTCCCCGGCCGCATCGTCGGCCAGACGCATGATACAGAGGGGAAGACCGGCTATGTCCTCACGCTTTCCGCGCGGGAGCAGCACATCCGCCGGGAAAAGGCCTCGTCCAACATCTGCTCGAACGAACAGCTCTGCGCGCTGACTGCCGCCGTCTATCTTGCCGCCATGGGCGAGGCCGGACTGCGGCAGGCCGCGGCGCTCTGCACGTCCCGCGCGCATTATTTTGCGCAGCGGCTCGAAGAGGTACTTGGCTGGAAGCGCGTCTATCCCGGTGAATTCTTCCATGAGTTTGTCACTGCCTGCCCGTGCCCCGAGCGGACGCTGGAAGTGCTGGAGGCGCACGGGATTCTGGGCGGCCTGCCGGTGGAGGGCGGAATCCTCTGGTGCGTGACGGAGCTGACAGATAAGAAAACGCTCGACCATGTGATCGGGCTTTTGCAGGAGGTGAGCGGCCGATGAAGACGATCTTTGAACAGGGCGCGCCCGGCCATGGCTTGTCGCTGCTTCCCGCGTGCGATGTGCCCGTCGTGACGCTGGCGCCGGCGCGCAAAAAGCCGCTGCGCCTGCCGCAGGTGAGCGAAAATGAGCTTATCCGGCACTATACCGCGCTGTCGCACCGCGTCCACGGCATGAACGACGGCTTCTATCCGCTGGGTTCGTGCACGATGAAGTATAATCCCAAGGTCAACGAAGCGCTTGCGGCGCTGCCGGGCTTTGCGCGGCTCCATCCGCTCCAGCCGGAGCAGACGGCGCAGGGCGCGCTGGAGCTGCTGTATGAAACCGGAAAGCTGCTCGGAGAAGTGACCGGCATGGACGCGTTCACGCTCCAGCCCGCCGCAGGCGCGCACGGCGAGTTTACCGGCCTGCTGCTCATCAAGGCGTATCACCTTGCACGCGGCGATGCAGCCCGGACAGAGATCATCGTCCCGGACTCCGCCCACGGCACGAATCCGGCCTCGTCCGTCATGGCGGGCTTCCGCGTGGTCAATATCCCGTCCGGTGCAGACGGCTGCGTTGATCTCGCGGCGCTCCGCGCCGCCGTCGGGCCGCAGACGGCGGGACTGATGCTCACGAACCCCAATACGGTCGGTATTTTCGACAAGAACATCCTCGAAATCACGAAGATCATCCACGACGCGGGCGGTCTGTGCTATTATGACGGCGCGAATCTGAACGCCGTTATGGGCGTCGTCCGTCCGGGCGACATGGGCTTTGACTGCATCCACCTGAATCTGCATAAGTCCTTTGCCACGCCGCACGGCGGCGGCGGGCCGGGTTCCGGCCCCGTTGGCTGCAAGGCGTTCCTCGCGCCGTTCCTGCCCGGCCCCATCCCGGAAAAGACCGAAAACGGCTTCCGCTTTGCGCAGCCTGCGCAGTCCGTTGGCCGGGTGCGGGATTTCTACGGGAATTTCCTCGTCGTCGTTAAGGCGTTCGCCTATCTGACCATGCTTGGCCGGGAGGGCGTGCATGAGGTGGGCCGCAACGCGGTTCTGAACGCGAATTACATGATGGCCGCGCTGCAGGATGTCTACGATATGGCCTATCCCGGCCCGTGTATGCACGAGTTCGTCATGACCCTCCAGGGGCTGGCCCACGACACAGGGGTCACCGCCATGGATGTGGCTAAGCGGTTGCTGGACTTCGGCATCCATCCCCCCACCATGTATTTCCCCCTCATTGTCCATGAGGCCCTCATGGTGGAGCCCACGGAGACCGAGAGCCCCGAGACCCTGGACCAGGCGGCCCAGGTCTTCCTGGATATCCTGGCTGAGGCCAAGGCGGACCCGGAGAGCCTTCACCAGGCCCCCCGCTGCTGCCCGGTGGGACGGCCCGACGAGGTGACAGCGGCACGGTCTCCCATCCTTCGGTATTCCTTTGGGGAATAACGGGGGCAGGGAGAGACCGACATGC
>ENA-OUOU01000950-OUOU01000950.1-human-gut-metagenome-genome-assembly--contig:-NODE-950-length-16142-cov-9.861690_pt1 | contig 16142 bp, 12 predicted proteins | sample MGYA00237936_ERZ548765 | MGnify/ENA primary metagenome ERZ548765 (study PRJEB26490, sample SAMN05356889) | human gut metagenome | biome: terrestrial biome; feature: human-associated habitat; material...
ACCTGACCGAGTCTATCCCGGCTTATCTCGCCATCATCGCTATGCCGCTGTTCTACAGCATCTCCGAGGGTATCTCTCTGGGCGTTATCTCCTACGTTCTGCTGAATGTTGCAGCCGGCAAGGGCAAGAAGGTTGCTCCGCTGATGTACGTTCTGGCAGTACTGTTCGTACTCAAGTATATCTTCCTCTAATTCAGAAATCGTAAAGATGGCAGAAGGCTGCCGAAGCTCGCTTCGGCAGCTTTTTTGTGGCATGAAAATCATGGTAAATATCAGAGAAAATAAGCGAAAACAGCGGAGATTGCAGTTGAACGGTGTCGATACTTGACAGAAAACGTAGGAGTTGGTAAAATATAAAACGACTAAATTGGGGCAGTATACCCGTTTATCTTGTATCCAAAGGGAAGGAGGCAGCGAATATGACACAGCAGCGCAAAAAGTGCGGAAAAGGCGGCTTTACTCTTGTAGAGCTGGTGGTTACGCTGGTCATTCTGAGCATCCTGTTCGCCATCGCTGTCCCGAACCTGCTCGGGTATATCCACCTGTCGCAGTTCCGCAGGAACGAGTCCTGCGCAAAGACCATGTATCTGTCCGCGGAATCCGCGCTGACGTACTGCCGCACCGGCGGCGAATGGGAGTCGTTTTGCAGACGGGTGAAGGACGAGGGCGTGCTCAACCGGTCGTTCGACGAGGCGGACGGGGAGCAGAAAAAGCTCAGCGGCCGCATCTACGGCATCCGTCTGGATGCGGCCGATGTGCTGGATTTCGATTTTATGCGCGGCCTGCGCCGCCTGGCCAATGAGGTGAAGCCGGAGTTCTGGCTCATGGGCGAGGTGATCCACGGCGATTACAGCCGCTGGGCAAACCCGGAGATGCTGCACTCGGTGACCAACTACGAGCTGCACAAGGGCCTGTGGAGCGGCCACAACGACCACAACTATTTTGAAATTGCCCACACCATGCGCCGGCTGCAGGGACTGTGCCACGACACCCGGCTGTATCTCTTCTCGGATAACCACGATGTGGAGCGCCTGCCCAACAAGCTGCGCAACCGGGAGCACATCCGGCACATCGCCATTCTGGTGTACAGCCTGTGGGGCATCCCGTCCATCTACTACGGCTCAGAGTTCGGCATCGAGGGCAAAAAGGAGTGGGGCAGCGACTGGCCGCTGCGTCCCTGTCTGGAGCTCAGTGACTACGCTGATGCAGAACGTACAAATCCTGTTACCAGTGTATACAAAGCGCTGGGAAAATGCAAGGCTGAGTTGCCGGAAATGACCTACGGCGAAGTAAAGGAATTGCAGCTCACCACCCAGTGCTACGCCTTTGCCCGGGTGCTGGACGGCAAGGCCGTGGTGGCGGTGCTGAATAACGGCGATACCCCCGCACAGCTGGAGTTCCAGCTGCCGGTGGAAGCTGCCAAGGTCACCGACCTGCTGGCGGACACCGTGGGTGCGCAGGAGGTGCTGGTCTCCACCGAGTGGAACCGCATGAAGGTGCAGCTGCCCTCCAATTACGCCACCCTGCTGAGATTGGAATAAAGCAACGCCTGCGGCGTGACCGGCGCAAAAGCCTTTACCCTTTGGAGATAGGTTTCCCCCTTCCGGGGGAAGCCTTTGTTCAGAAAGCTGAGATTGGAATAACCTTGCACATTTTGCTGCGTTTTGCTACAATAAGGAGAGAAAAGTCGTTTTACGGAAAGGAAGCCTGACCCCCTATGAATGCAGCACAGCGCAGAGAACGCATCCTGACCCGGCTGAACAGCGCCGGTGCCCCCTTAAGCGCCAGCACGCTGGCGGCAGAACTGGGGGTGTCGCGGCAGATCGTGGTAGGGGATGTGGCGCTGCTGCGCGCCGGTGGGGCGCAGATCGATGCCACCCCCCGGGGCTACCAGCTGCACCCGGCGGAGAAGGGCTGTACCGGCATTCTGGCCTGTGTGCACCGCACGCAGGAGGAGATGCGCCAGGAGCTGTACACCGTGGTAGATCAGGGCGGCACGGTGGTGGATGTGGCGGTGGAAAACAGCCTGTACGGCGAGATCCGCGCCACATTGAACCTGTGCAACCGGTACGACGTGGATAACTTTATCCGTCAGGCAGCCGATGCACCCGAGAGCCTTTTGAGCCGCATGACCGGCGGCGTGCACCTGCACACCCTGCGCTGTCCGGACAAGGATACCTTTGCCCGCATCCGCGATGCTTTGGAGCAGCAGGGGCTTTTGTACCGCAAGGAGTAACGCCGCTCCGCTTATACCCAGTATAAAAAGGGCTGCGGGGCTTGTCTATCCGCAAAACCGGAAAAATGTTGGAAAATCAACAAAAATGCAAAAGAGGTGGGTTTTCTGGATATCCGCATTGAAAAGACCGAGCGCGCCATCAAGCAGGCCTTTATGGAGCTGCGCCGCGAAAAGCCGGTGGAAAAGATCCGTGTCAAGGAGCTGTGCGACCGCGCCTGCATCAATAAATCCACATTCTACGCCCATTATCAGGATATCTATGCGCTGGCCAACGCCATGGAGGACGAGATGGTGCACGCGGTGGTGGAAAGCCTGCCCCGCCTGACCGCCAGCGATGTGAGCGAGCGCACCGAGTGGCTTGCGCGGGAGATGTTCCGCGCCTTCACCGCGCATCAGGCCGAGATCAGCGTGCTGTTCTCCGGCTCCCGGCAGGGGCTGTTCATCAACCGGGTGGAACAGGCCATGTGCCAGTGCATCGCCCAGACCGACCCCACCTTTGAGACGGACGTAGTGCGCAAGGTGGTGCTTTCCTTCTGCGTGCAGGGGTGCTACTACACCTTTACCACCTACTGCGGCCAGATGGACGAAAAGCGCCTTGTGACCCTGCTTGCCTCCATCGCCCGCGCCGCGCAGCGGATACGGATGTAACGCGGGACGATCAAAAATGGCCGCCGCGTGCGCTTTGGCCATCTTCAGAGGAAAAATTATTTTTAATAGAGCAAAGTCGGGCAGCCTGCGGGCTGCCCGACTTTGCATTTTCACAGGTGGGGTCGTAACCGAAAACGGCATTTGCAGCGCTTGTTTCCTGCGGAAACAGTCGCGCAGCGATGACTGAGAGAATTCCCCTCCCGTGAAAAAGTAGACCGGGAAAATCCGCAGATTTTCCTGTACCCCTTTTTTACGGATGGGGAAGTGCTTTGACAAAACCACCAAAAAATAAGACGAAAATTCGTCATCTGCACTTTTTTACCAGATTTTTTAAGAAAGAGTTTACACTATGCCGGAAACGGTGGTATTATATAAAATAGTATGGTATGGGGTAAAATGTGCCTGTGTACTCCGGGAGGGTATGGGATGAAGAACAGGATCTCGCGCCGCAGCTTTCTGGCGGCGGCTGCGGTCTCGGCGGCGGCACTGGCAGTGACCGGCTGCGATGCAAAAACGAGCAAAAAAGCAGTGACCGACATCACGGTGTGGAACTACTATAACGGCGACCAGCTGGAAAGCTTCAACCGCCTTGTGAGCACCTTCAACGAGACCATCGGCAAGGCAAAGGGCATCCGGGTGACAGGTTCCAGTCAGGGCACGGTGAACGACCTGATAGCCAACGTGATGGACGCGGCCGTGGGCAAGGTGGGCGCTGCGGAGATGCCCACCATTTTTGCCGCCTACGCGGATACCGCCTATAAGCTGGACCAGATGGGCATGGTGGTGGACCTGAAGGACTACCTGACCGAGGATGAACAGGCCGCCTTTGTGCCCGGCTATATCACCGAGGGTGATTTTGACGGCAGCGGCAGCATTAAAATTTTTCCGGTGGCAAAATCCACCGAGCTGATGTTCTTTAACGATACCGACTGGCAGCGGTTCTCAGAGGACACCTTTGTGCGTTACGGTGCCCTTTCCACCATGGAGGGTGTGACCGCAGTGGCCGAGCAGTACTATAACTGGTCCGGCGGCAAGGCGCTGTTTGGCCGGGACGCGCTGGCAAACTATATGATTGTGGGCGCAAAGCAGCTGGGCTGCGAAATTTTTGAAGTGCACAACGGCAAAATGACCCTGCACTTTGACCATGATGTGGTGCGCAAACTGTGGGATAACTACTATGTGCCCTTCGTCAAGGGGTATTTTGCTGCGAATGGCCGCTTCCGCAGCGATGACGTGAAAACCGGCGCACTGCTGGGCTGTGTAGGCTCCTGTGCCAGCGCCACCTTCTTCCCGAAGCAGGTCATGCCCGGGGATAACCAGGTCCACGATATCGAGATGAAGGTACTGCCTGCGCCCCGGTTTGCCGGGAGCGAAAAGGTGGCGGTGCAGCAGGGTGCCGGCATGGTGGTCACCACCGGCACCGAGGCCGAGATCAACGGCGCAGTCACTTTTTTAAAGTGGTTCACCGAGCCGCAGAATAACATCGCTTTCGCGGTGGAGTCGGGCTATCTGCCGGTGACCACCGCCGCCAACGACATGGACGCCATCCGCGCAAGCGGGCTGGAGCTGACCGACAATATGGAGCAGACCCTTTCCGGCGCGGTAAAAACGGTGCGCGAAAACGAGCTGTACACCCCTACGGCCTTTGCAGGCGGCAATGCAGTCCGCAAGATACTGGAATACAGCATGGGCGATCAGGCCAGTGCCGACCGGGACACGGTGCTGGAACGCATCGCCGCAGGCCAGAGCGCGGAGGCAGCCACGGCAGAGTTTTTGACCGACGACTATTTTGAGGCGTGGTATCAGGCCACCCTTGCGCAGTTACAGCAGTACGAGGGCTGACCGCCCGCAAAAAAGACGGAAAGGAGGCAGGGCGATGTTTGACGCATGGAAACAGCGCCAGCGGCAGCGCTTGGAAAACAGACCGGAAAGAACCGTGTTCTACAATATTTTTGCCACCATGATGCTGGTGCTGGCGGTGGAGCTGCTGATGGCAGTCGCCAGCATCCTTGCCATCAACGTGACCGAGCAGCTGGACGAAAACGCCAAGGATCTGCTTACCATGCGGGTGCGCAACCGCGCCAGCTATGTGCAGGAGATCCTGCGGAACGCGGAGGATCTGGAGCAGCTGAGCGAGCAGATCACCGCCACCACCCAGCAGCTACTGAAAAGCGGCGATATCTCGCTGGACACGCTGGATAACGGCAGCGAACAGAGCGATGCCCTGCTGGTAGCGCTTGCCCCGCAGCTTCTGGACACCCTGCGCACAAAGCAGGTGACCGGCATCTTTCTCATCCTGAACACCCATGATCTGGACACCTGCGAGGTGGGCAAAAAAATGCCCGGCATCTACCTGCGGGATATGGACCCGGACGCCCGCCCTTCGGAGCGCAACAGCGACCTTTTGCTGGAACGCGCCAGCGCCACAGTGGTAAAAGAGCTGGCCATCGGCACGGATAAGGGCTGGCAGCCCGCTTTCCCCTATCAGGGAGATACCAAGGGCGGAATCCTGCGCACGGTCTTTCAGACCGCGTATAAGAGCGATGCCGGCCTTTCGGCGGAAAGCTATGGCCGCTGGACCACCAACTCCTACTGTCTGGCAGGGGACGACCGGCACGCCATTGCCTACTCGATGCCGCTGATCCTGCCGGACGGCACGGTATACGGCGTGGTGGGCGTGGAACTGCTCACGGACTATCTGCAGACAAAACTGCCCTTCACCGAGCTGGACGAGGACAAGGCAGGCACTTATTTTATCGTGACCACTACCGATGATGCGCTGACGGACGGCGTGCTCTCCCTGCGCAAGACCGTGACCTCCGGCGAGGATCTGGTAACGGCAGATGCACCGCTGGGCGTTTTGAACTGCCGCAGCGATGGCAACGGCGGCAACTGGGTGGAGCTGAACGATAAGCGCTATTATATGGTGCTGGAGCCGCTGCAGGTGTATAACCGCAACGCGCCCTTTGCCGCCGAAAAGTGGTTTCTGGCCGGTACCATGGAACAGTCGGTGCTGCTGGCTTTTTCCAGCCGGGTGCGCGAGGTGCTGCTGACCACCATAGCGATCACGCTGGTGCTGAGCGTTTTGGGCAGCCTGCTGGTCTCGGCACGGCTGGCCAGACCCATCAACCGTTTGTACCGCGAGGTGATAGACGCGCAGGAGAAAAAGACCTTCCCCCGCCTGTCCCGCACCGCCATCCGGGAGGTGGACCGCTTTGCCGAGACCATTACCGAGCTGAACAAGGAGCTGGTGACCAACTCCACCAAGTTTTTGCGCATCATGGATATGGCCAGTGTGGAGATCGGCGGCTGCGAGCTGCGCACCGACACCGGCAGCGTGTTCGTGACCGATAATTTCTTCTCCCTGCTGGGCATGCCCGAGATGCAGGGCAAGCCGCTGAGCGTGCGCCGGTTCGAGGAGGTGCTCAAGGGCATCCGGGAAAAGAATCCCTGTGACCACACCGCCGAGGGCGACGAGCTTTTGACCATCCAGCAGCCGGACGGGGTGCGGTACATCATGCTGCGCAGCACCATCGAGGGGCACGCCAAGATCGGCCTTGCCGAGGACGTGACCGCCGCTGTGCTGGAACGGAAGCGCATCGAGCACGAGCGCGATCACGATATCCTGACCGGGCTGTACAACCGGCAGGCCTTCAACCGGGTGTGCACCGAGCTGTTTGCCGCGCCGGAGCGCATGGGCGTGGCGGCGCTGATGATGATGGACTTGGATAACCTCAAGCACATCAACGATACCTACGGCCACGACTGGGGCGACCAGTACATCCGCCGCACCGGTCAGTGCCTGCGGGACAATACCCCCGCCGGGACGGTGTGCGCCCGCCTTTCCGGCGATGAGTTCCTTGTGCTGTTCCATGGCTACCGCAGCCGGGACGCAGTGCGGGAAAAGATCGACTGCCTGACGAAGGCCATGCAGAAGAGCGTGGCACTGCTGCCCAGCGGCAACGCTTTGCACATCAGCCTTTCCGGCGGCATCGCGTGGTACCCGGACGACGGGCAGGACTGGGAGACCTTAAAAAAATACGCCGACTTTGCCATGTATCAGGTCAAGCATTCGGAGAAAGGCCGGGTGGAGGAGTTCGACATCGGGGTGTACAACCGCGAAGCCTACGCCGAGCGCACCCGCCGGGAGTTCCGGCAGCTGCTCAGCAATGCGCAGGTGTTCTACTGCTTCCAGCCCATCTTCTCGGCGCGCAGCGGCAGGGTAGTCGCCTACGAGGCGCTGATGCGCTCCGACCTGCCCACCCTGCGCTCCCCGGCCACCATCATGAAGCTGGCGCGGGAGCAGGGGGCACTGTACGAGATCGAGCGCCTCACCTTTACCAAGGCACTGGAGACCTTCGACAGCCTGTGCCGGGCGGGCAGTGTGTCCGGGGATGCCATGCTCTTTGTCAACTCCATCGCCAGCACCTGCCTGACGCAGGCGGATGTTGATTATATAGACAGCCGCTGGCATGAGTTGCGCCGCCGCATGGTCGTCGAGATCACCGAAGAAGAAGAAATCGACTACGAAGCACTGGAGAGAAAGCGCAATGCACCGGGCTTTTCCGGGATGTTTGCGCTGGACGATTACGGCAGCGGCTATTCCAACGAGAATACGCTATTGCAGCTTGCACCCCGGTTCGTCAAGGTGGATATTACCATCATCCGTGGCATCGACACCTCGCCGGACAAGCAGCAGATCCTGCGCAATATGGTGGCCTACGCCCACCCCCGCAGCATGAAGATCGTTGCCGAGGGCGTGGAGACCGCCGCCGAGCTGCGCACGGTCATCGAGCTGGGCGCAGACCTTTTGCAGGGCTATTTTCTGGCACGCCCGGCCATTGTGCCGGGAGCGATCGCGCCGGAAGCAGCGGGGATCATCCAGGAGTTGCAGCGCCGGAAAAAAGACTGAAATATATGCCCTCCCGGGCGCTGCGGCGCTGGGAGGGTTTTTGCAACGGAGGTAAAAAGATATGGTTCAGGTGGATCTCATCACCGGCTTTTTGGGCGCAGGCAAGACCACCTTTCTGCGCCGCTATGTGCGGTATCTGGTACAGCAGGGGCATAAGGTGTGTATTCTGGAAAACGACTTTGGCGCGGTGAACGTGGACGCCATGCTGGTGCAGGAGGTGCTGGGCCCCGGCTGCGATGTGGAGACCATCAGCGGCGGCTGCGACTGCGACACCCACCAGCGCCGGATGCGCACCAAACTCATCGCCATGGCCATGCGCGGCTTTGACCGGGTAGTGGTGGAGCCCAGCGGCATCTTTGATGTGGACGAGTTTTTCGATATCCTGCGGGACGACCCGCTGGACCGGTGGTATCAGCTGGGCAGCGTCATTGCCATTGTGGACGCCCTTCTGCCGGAAACGCTTTCGCCGCAGGCAGAGTACCTGCTGGCCTCCGAGACCATGAACGCGGGCTGCGTGCTGCTGAGCCGCGCCCAGCTGGCAGCGCCCGCCCAGTGCGCCGCCGCCGCTGCCCACTTGGAGCGTGCACTGGAAGCCGCAAAATCTTCCCGCCGCTTTGCGCCGGGGGAGATCCTTGCCAAGGACTGGGACGCCCTGACCGATGCCGACCTTGCCGCCCTTGCCGCCTGCGGCTACCGGCAGGCCAGCTGCGAAAAGCTGCATTTTGACCAGCACGCGGCCTTTACCTCCCTTTGCTTTCTGGAACTGCACCTCACCCCACAGCAGCTGCAGGCCGCCGCACAGCGGCTGTTCGCAGCGCCCGAGTGCGGGCAGGTGCTGCGGGTCAAGGGCTTTGCGCCCGCCCCGGCAGGCGGCTGGCTGGAGCTGAACGCCACCGCCGCCGGCTGCACCCTTGCGCCCATCCCGCAGGGGCAGGAGGTAGTCATCGTCATCGGTGAAGCACTGGATAAAGCCGCCATTGAAGCAAACCTGAAGGGGTGAAAGGCAGTTTTCCCCCATAACAAAACACATTGTGGAAAAACAGGAGGGAGCATCATGCAGGAAGTACGCGCAGCCGTTATTGGCACCGGGGTCATGGGGCGCAAGTATGCCCAGATGATCGCAGAAGGAAAGGCGGGGGCATTGCGCCTGACCGCCGTGGTCTGCCGCAGCGCCGGGGCGCAGCAGTGGGCAAAGGATACCCTGCCGGATACGGTGCGGGTGTGCCCCAGCGCCGAGGCGCTGTACGATTATGCAGAAGAGTTTGACGCCGTGCTGGTGGTCACCCCGCACAAGACCCACCCGGCGCTGGTGATGCAGGCTTTTGCCCACGGCAAGCACGTCTTGTGCGACAAGCCCAGTGCAAACGCGCTGGCACCGGCGCTGAAAATGAACCGCGCCGCCGAAAAAAGCGGCCTTGTTTTCGCCATGATGTTCCATCAGCGCCGCTACAAAAAGTATATGCGGCTTAAAAAATTACTGGATGATGGGGCATTGGGCGAGATCAAGCGGGTGCAGCTGGAAAACAGCCGCTACTTCCGCACATGGATGTACCACCGCTCCGGCAGCTGGCGTTCCAGCTGGGCAGGGGAGGGCGGCGGCGCGCTGCTCAATCAGGGCCAGCACATTCTGGATATCTGGCAGTGGCTGTTCGGGATGCCAACCAGTATTTATGCCGTGATCCCCTACGGGAAGTATAACGATTTCATGGTGGACGATGAAGCTACCCTGCTGATGGAGTACCCGCAGCAGCGCACGGCAACCTTTATCCTTTCCACCGGCGAGGGCAGCTACACCGAGCGGTTGGAGATCGTGGGCACCAAGGGCACCGCCCTGCTGGAAAAGGACACCCTCACCCTGCACACCTACACGCCAGACACCGAGACCTACCGCCGTACCGCAGACTGCACCGAGCGCCAGCAGCTTACCGAGACCACCACCACCGAGCAGTTCGCGCCGCAGGCAGAGCCTTACCCGGAGATGCTGGCAAACTTTGCGGACGCCATCCTGCACGGCACGCCTCTGACCGCCCCCGGCGTGGAGGGCGTGCGGGCGCTGGAACTGACCGACGCGGCTTACCTGTCCGCATGGCTGGGGGAAAAGCTCACCCTGCCGCTGGATGCAGAACGGTTTGAACAGGAACTGCAAAAGCATATTCAGGAGGAACAGAAAAATGGCTAAGCTGCGGTTTATCGTAGTAGGCTCCGGCTGGCGGTCGCTGTTTTACTGGCGCATCGCGCAGGCGCTGCCGGAACGGTTCGAGCTGTGCGCCATGCTTTGCCGCACCGAGGAAAAGGCCGAAAAAATGCACCGGGAATACGGCGTGCCGGTAAGCACCTCGGCGGAGCAGTGCATTGCCCTGCACCCGGACCTTGTGGTGGTGGCAGTGAATAAAGCGTCCATCGCCGCCGTCAGCACCGAATGGCTTGCCCGGGGCTTTGCCGTGCTGAGCGAGACCCCGGCGGCGCTGGAGGAGGACGCATTGCGCGCCCTCTGGCAGCTGCACCGGCAGGGCGCAAAGCTGCAGGTTGCAGAACAGTACTGGCTGTACCCCACGCTGGCAAAACGGCTGGCAGCAGTGCGCAGCGGCGCACTGGGCACGCCGCAGTTTGTCCGGCTGTCGGTGGCGCACGGCTACCACGCGGTCAGTCTGGCGCGGCAGTTCCTGAACGCCGGACAGCAGCCGGTGCGGGTGACCGGACGCAGCTGGACGGAAAGGATCATCGAAACGGATTCCCGCTGGGGCGCGGTGCATAACGGCGCTCTGGTGGAAAAGACCTTGCAGCAGCACACGCTGGAATTTGCAGGCGGCGGCACAGCGTTTCTGGATTTTAATGGCGTGCAGTACCACTCTTACCTGCGCAGCACCCACACCAGTGTGCAGGGAGAGCGGGGCGAAGTGTTCGACGACACCCTGCGCTGTCTGGATGCCGCCGGGGAGCCGGTGTGCCGTCAACTGACCTCGCTGCCCGACCCGCTGGCAGCTGCCGCCGCGCAGGCAGGGCTGAACGAGGACGAGACCGCCATCGCCTGTTTTCTGGACAGGATGCAGGGCTATCTTGCCGGCGGGGCAGAGGTGTACCCGCTGGCAGACGCCTTGCAGGACGCCTACCTTGCCCTGCTGATGGAGCGCGCCCTTGCCGCCGGTCAGCCGGTATTCCTCCACGCCGAACAGCTGCGATTCGTGTCCGTAATATGCGCGTTCGTTCATTTGGATGCTCCTTTCAGTCCAGACGTACATACAGACAGAAAGCCTGTACGTTGTTCCTTCTATCCTAGAATAACAGAAAAAACGTACAGGCAATAGTGATTTTTGTACAAAATCCGAAAAAATTATTTTTTGTCCGCCGCTTCGCTGCCGCTCTCCAGTTTTTTTCGGTATTCGCGCGGGGAACAGCCGAATTTCCGGTGGAAAACCTTGGAGAAATAGTTGTAGTCGTAAAAGCCGACGTTGGACGCGATCTCGGAGATCTGCATTGCCGTGGAGCGGATCATCTGCTCGGCCATGGAGATACGCTTGCTGCGGATATAGTCGGCGACGGAGGAATTGAAGCTCGTGTGGAAGATCTGATAGAGCTCGGCGCGCGAGACGGAAAAATGCGCGCACAGGTGCTCGATGGACAGATCCCAGGCGATGTTGTCGTTGATGTATTTTTCGATCTGCTGCGCCGTGTCGAGATTGCGCACCTCAAGCATCCGCTGGTGGTAAATGTGGCTGATGCAGGCGTCGAGAATGTTGCAGGCGGCCTTGATCTCGTCCGGGGAATAGTGCAGCTGCATATTGTAAAGCGAACGGCACTCCTCTTCGTCGATGCCAAACTGCGCGGCGTAGGCCGCGATGGTGTTGAGCTCCGCGTCCCGGCCGTTCGTGGCCTGTCCGATGCAGATGAACGCGACGATCACGCCTTCATAATACAGCGGCGCGAGATATTCCGTCAGCCCCGCGTGACATCGGTACTGCACGGGCTTTCTCGTGCGGCGGCAGGTCTGCATATGGGCGGCGTCGCAGCTGTGGCAGCGGCGCTCAAATTCCGGATTTTCCCGCATTCTTGCGCAGAAGGGATAGAGCTTGATGGGGGTGGACGCGCATTCCTCAAAGTCTGTATCAAAGATGCAGAGCTTCAGCCCCGTCAGCGTGTAAAAATCGTGCAGCAGCTCCGTCAGACCGGCGTTTTTCAGATCCAGCATATCGGCGGCTCCTTCCGGAAAAGTAGTAAATTCGTATGCGGGGACAAGTCGAATTTTCCCCTGTTTTCTTCTATTTTATATTGTATCAATCTGAAAAAAAGAATGATATATGGCAATATGCACAAAAATAGCACTTCCTTTTTTACGGTTTCAAAGATGTTTTTCTCTGCTTTGAAAACGTTTTTTACTAGTCCTTTCTTTTTTCACATGCTAAAATGAAATCACAAACGGGAAACTCCGTTTCAACATTACTTTAGGAGGAATTTCACAATGAAAAAGATCATCGCTTTGCTGCTTGCAGTGATGATGGTTCTGGCCATGGCTGCCTGTGCCGCCAAGACCACCGACACCCCGGCTCCCGCTGAGACTGACAACAAGACCGACGCAGTCCAGGAAACCGCTACCGAGGCTGCTGCCGACGGCAAGACCGAGCTGAACATCGGCGTTCTCGTCTGGAAGTATTCCGACACCTACGGCTCCTCTGTCCGTGTTGCCATGGACAAGTACGCCAAGGAGATCGGCGCTGAGAAGGGCCTGACCATCAACCTCGAAATGCAGGACGGCAACGACGACCAGGCTACCCAGAACAACCAGGCTGACGTTATGTTCGCCGCAGGCAAAGACCACATCATCATCAACCTCTGCGACACCTCCGCTGGCCAGTATCTGGTTGACCTTGCCAAGCAGTACAATGTCCCCATCTCCTTCTACAACAAGGAGCCTGTTGACTCCACGATCGTGACCGGTTCCAACTCCATCTTCGTCGGCACCAAGCCCGAAGAGGCCGGCATCATGCAGGGCGAGATCCTCGCTGACCTGTATGCCGCCAACCCCGAGCGCGTCGACAAGAACGGCGACGGCAAGGTCGCTACCCTTGAGTTCGAAGGCGAGATCAACAACCCCGAAGCCATCGCCCGTACCGAGTATTCCCTGTCCACCGCGATCGAGAAGGGCGTTCCCTGCGAGATGATGACCGAGAACCAGGTCGCTAACTGGGATACCGCCAAGGCACAGGAAATGATGACCGCGCAGATCGCCTCCCTCGGTGTTGAGAACATTGAGGTCGTCTTCTGCAACAACGACGACATGGCCATCGGCGTCATCGCTGCTCTGAACGAGGTCGGCTACAACCTCGGCGACGGCGGCGACGAGATCATCGTCATCGGCGTTGACTGCACTGATACGGCTGTTGAGTACATCAACGCCGGCAAGCTCTACGGTACTGTCAAGCAGGACGGCGACGCAATGGGCAAGGCCAACATCCTCATGGCCATCAACGGCGCTCTGGGCAAGGATTGGCTCGACGGCACCGACTACACCATGGCTGACGACGGCTTCTCCATCCGTATCCCGTACGCAAAGATCACTGCGGAATAATCTGTTCAGACCATTCTGCTGATCTTAGTAAGAGAATCGTAATCGAATCAGGTGGCCCTCCGGGGCCACCTGATTATGCAAAAAGGAATTGGTGATACACTTGGAAGAAAACTACCTGCTCGAAATGCTTGATATCGAAAAGCAGTTCCCGGGCGTCAAGGCGCTGGACCATGCCAAGCTCCAGCTGCGTCCCGGCTCCATCCACGCCCTCATGGGCGAGAACGGCGCCGGTAAATCGACGCTCATGAAGTGCCTGTTCGGTATCTATAAAAAGGACGCGGGCTCCATCCGGATGAACGGCAAGGAGATCAATTTCACCAGCCCGCGCAACGCCCTCGATCACGGCGTAGCCATGGTGCATCAGGAGCTCAATCAGGTGCTCTACCGCAGCGTCATGGAAAATATGTGGCTGGGCCGGTTCCCACTGAAGGCCGGACTGGTCGACCACAAGAAAATGTACAACGACACCAAGGCTGTTCTGGACGATCTGGAAATTAAGGTCGACCCGAAGACGATCATCGGCACCATGGCCGTTTCCCAGCGCCAGATGCTTGAGATCGCGAAGGCAGTCTCCTATAACGCAAAGATCCTCGTGCTCGACGAGCCGACGTCTTCGCTGACCAGCGAGGAGGTCGAGCACCTGTTCCGCATCATGCGCCGCCTGTGCGATCAGGGCGTCGGCATCATTTATATCTCCCACAAGATGGACGAGATCAAGCGCATCTCCGATGAGGTCACCATCATGCGTGACGGCCAGTGGATCTCCACCGACAAAACGGAGAACCTCTCGACCGACGATATCATCAAGCGCATGGTCAACCGCGAAATGACCAACCGCTTCCCCGCCAAGGACAATGTCCCCGGCGACGTGCTGATGGAGGTCTCGCACCTGACCGGCAAGTATATGCCCACCTGTCAGGACGTCTCGTTCGAGCTTCGCGCGGGCGAGGTGCTCGGCGTGGCCGGTCTGGTCGGCTCGCGCAGAACGGAGCTTCTGAGCACGATCTTCGGCATCATGGCGCGCGAGAGCGGCGAGATCAAGCTGAACGGCAAGCCCATTTCCAACAAAACGCCGCGTCAGTCCATCAAAAACGGCTTCGCCATGCTGACGGAGGAGCGCCGCGCGACCGGCATCTTCCCCTATGCCAGCATTCTGTTCAACACCGTAATTTCAAACCTCGGTTCCTATAAAAAGGGCCCGCTGCTTTCCGATAAAAAAATGACCGCCGATACGGACTGGTCCATTTCCTCCATGCACATCAAAACGCCGTCGCAGAAAACGCTCATCAAAAACCTCTCCGGCGGCAACCAGCAGAAGGTCATTCTTGGCCGTTGGCTGCTGACGAAGCCCGATGTTCTGCTCCTCGACGAGCCGACGCGCGGCATCGACGTCGGCGCCAAGTACGAGATTTACGAATTGATCCTGCAGCTTGCCAAGCAGGGCAAGGCTGTTATGATGGTCTCTTCCGAAATGCCGGAGCTGATCGGGATCTGCGACCGCATCCTTGTCATGAGCAACGGCCATATGGCCGGTATCCTCGAACGCGGCAAGGACTTCGGCGGCATTGAAAACGAGCAGGAAACCATTATGCGTCTGGCTGCGCAATATGTATAAAGAGGTTGAGAAAATGACGAATTCTAAGAAAATGAACCCGCAGAAGATGAAGGATACGCTGCTGAAATACGCGCTGTACATCATCCTTCTTCTGCTCCTTGTTGTGATCGTTGCGATCAAGCCCAACTTCCTTTCCGTCGGCAACCTGATCTCCATTCTGAAGCAGGCCTCCACAAAGGGCATTCTGGCCTACGGCGTCGCGGGCATCATCATCCTTGCCGGTACCGACCTGTCCGTCGGCCGTGTGCTCGGCCTCTGTGCGGCTGTTGCAGCCTCCTTGCTGCAGTCGGTCACGTTCGCTTCGAGATACTATCCCAGCATCACCGAGCCGCTGCCTCTGATCGTGCCGTTCCTCGCCTGCGTGGCCATCGCGGTCGTCATCTCCGCGTTCAACGGCTTCGGCATGGCAAAGCTCCATATGCACCCCTTCATCGTCACCCTCGGCACGCAGCTGATCTCTTACGGCCTGTGCTGCATCTACATCGAGAACCAGCCCTCCGGCTCCACGCAGGCGCTGTCCTCCCTTGACCAGCGCTATCTGGCGCTCGCGACCGGCTCCGTCGATATCTTCGGCTTCAAGCTGCCGTATCTGGTCATCATCTTCCTGCTGCTGGGCGTTCTGACATGGCTCGTCTGGAACAAGACCCGCTTCGGCAAGAATATGTTCGCCGTCGGCGGCAACTCCGAGGCGGCTGAGGTCTCCGGCGTCTCCGTCACGAAGACCATCATGGGCGTGTTCCTGTACGCCGGTCTGATGTACGGCATCGCCTCCTTCCTCGAGGGCGCCCGTATCCAGTCCGTCGGTACTGCAACCGGCATCAACTACGAGCTTGACGCCATCGCGGGCTGCGTCATCGGCGGCGTTTCCTTCAACGGCGGCATCGGCACCGTCCCCGGCGTCGTGATCGGCTCGATCATCCTGCAGGCGATCAACTACGGCCTGTATTTCCTCGGCGTCAACGCATACCTCCAGTACATCATCCGCGGCGCGATCATCATCATCGCCGTCGCCATCGACGTGCAGAAGTACGTTGCAAAGAAATAATTGCGCTGCGGCTTTTCAAAGCCACTGCGTTCTGATAGAATGAACGCAATTGCAGCAGATCTTCATGAGGCGCGTTGCTGCTGCAGCGCGCCTCAGCGTGTCGAAAAGGTCTTTTCGCCCCGCT
>ENA-OUOU01000959-OUOU01000959.1-human-gut-metagenome-genome-assembly--contig:-NODE-959-length-15969-cov-14.264044_pt1 | contig 15969 bp, 11 predicted proteins | sample MGYA00237936_ERZ548765 | MGnify/ENA primary metagenome ERZ548765 (study PRJEB26490, sample SAMN05356889) | human gut metagenome | biome: terrestrial biome; feature: human-associated habitat; material...
GCGCCGAGACCAGCTATGCCCGTCTCGTCACCCAGCTGTTCGGCGACCATATGTACGTTTCCAACGCCACCGGCTGCTCCTCCATCTGGGGCGGTCCCGCGGCTACCTCTCCCTACTGCACCAACAAGGAGGGCCATGGCCCCGCATGGTGCAACTCCCTGTTCGAGGATAACGCGGAGCACGGTCTGGGTATGTTCGTGGGCCAGAACAAGATCCGTCAGGATCTGGCCGACAAGACCCGCGAGCTCATCGCTGTGGAGTGGGCCCGTCCGGAGCTGAAGGCCGCCGCTCAGGCGTGGCTGGACACCATGGACGACGGTACCGCCAACGCTGAGCCCGCCAAGGCCTATGTCAAGGCTCTGGAGGAGAGCATCTGCACCGTGGAGGAGCTGGCCGCTGTGCCTCAGTTCGCTGCGCACGCCGCTGAGCTGAAGGACAAGGGCGCTCTGTTCTGCGACTGCGCTGCCTGCACGCTGGCGGCTGATATCCTCAGCAAGAAGGAATATCTGGCCAAGAAGTCCATGTGGATCTTCGGCGGCGACGGCTGGGCCTACGACATCGGCTACGGCGGTCTGGACCACGTCATCGCCTCCAAGCAGGACGTGAACATCTTCGTGTTCGACACCGAGGTGTACTCCAACACCGGCGGACAGGCATCCAAGGCCTCCAACATCGGTCAGGTGGCACAGTTCGCCGCAGCCGGTAAGGAGATCAAGAAGAAGAGCCTGGCTGAGATCGCCATGCAGTACGGCTATGTGTACGTGGCCCAGGTGGCTATGGGCGCCAACCCCGCGCAGACCATCAAGGCCATCACCGAGGCCGAGGCCTATCACGGCCCGTCCCTGATCATCGGCTACAGCCCCTGCGAGATGCACAGCATCAAGGGCGGCATGATGAACTGCCAGAAGGAAATGAAGAAGGCTGTGGAGTGCGGCTATTGGAACCTGTTCCGCTACAACCCCGAGGGCGAGAAGAAGTTCACGCTGGATTCCAAGGCTCCCGCCGGCGGCTATCAGGAGTTCCTGATGAACGAGGCCCGCTACTCCCGTCTGACCCGCGAGTTCCCCGAGCGCGCGGACGTGCTGTTCCAGCGCAACGAGGACGAGGCCAAGGCCCGCTTCGAGCACCTGCAGAAGCTGGTGGAGATGTACGACAAATAAGTCGTACCCCTTCACGGACATGCGATAAAAAAGGACCGCCGCGCTTATGCGCGGCGGTCCTTTTTTGCTGCGGAGACGAGGGGAGCTTTTACGGGGAAGTCCTTTTTTGCTGCGGAGGCGAGGGGAGCTTTTAGGGGAAACGGGAGCGTTTGTGTTGGGAGCGCGGCGAGCGGCGGTTGAGGGCGGGCGGCGGTGGCCGTGGGGGGATGCGGCGGCTTTCTGCGGCGAGGACGCGGCGGCATAGGGCGGGAAAATGGAGATTTTTCCGTGCGGTGCTTGACGGTGCGCCGCCGTGCCGCGTATAATGAAGCATATTTTTGTGTGGGGGCGCGTGGAGTATGAGGAGACGTTGGGCGGCATTTTTGCTGGCACTGGCCGTGGTAGGCGTGCCGTCATGGCTGGCGGTGCAGTTGGCGGGGGCGGCAGCGCCCGCGGCCGGGGAGGATGCCGTACCGGTGCTGGCGTCAGCCGCGGTGCGGGCCGGTACGGCGATGGAGGCGGCGCTGTCCGCCGCAGAGCCGCTGGATGCGGCGGTGCAGCAGCTGCGGGACAGTGTGGACGAGACGGTGGAAAAGGCGCTGCACAGCGGCCCGCCGGCGGACATCGACCTGAGCTGGTGGCAGGCCCGCTATCCCGACATCATCGGCTACGTGTACTGTCCGGGAACGCCCATCAGCTATCCGATCGCCTACGATGGCAACAACGAATACTACCTGCATCACGATCTGGACGGCAATTACAGCGAGTACGGCACCATCTTTCTGGACGCCCGGGCGCCGCGGGATTTCAGCGCACAGTGCAATATGCTGTACGGCCACCACATGAAGGACCGCACCATGTTCGCGTCCATCGACGGCTACAAGGAGCAGTGGTATTACGACGCGCACCCGTGTCTCTACGTCTATACCAACGCGGGGACGTATCGGGTGGATCTGTTCGCGGGCCTCATTGTGCCCGGAGAGCATGAGGTATTCAACACATCGTTCCAGACTGTGGATCTGGAGCGGTTCATCAGACAGTCCACGTTCTACGCGGGACGGGGCATCCCCACGGGACGCATCGTGGGGCTGTGTACCTGCTCCTACGAGGCGGACAACTACCGGTATGTGGTGCTGGGCGAGATGACGCTGATAGCGGAAGGATAAGGAGCAAATGACAGAGCAGGAAAAGGAAATTTTGTATGCGGCCGTGATGAAGCGGGCCAACCAGAAGGACACCTTCGGCGTGGAGAACGGCATGCGCATCGTGGCCATGGGCGAGGGCTGGGCCCGTGGGGAGCTGCACACCGAGGTGCGGCACGGCAACCCCATGGGTATCGTACACGGCGGCGTGTACTGCACCATGATGGATCAGGTGGCGGGGACGGCGGCGTGCAGCCGCGGCGCGCTGTGCCGCACCGTCACCTGCGACGTGCGGTTTCTGGCGGCGGGCGCGGTAGGCGGTACGCTGACCTCCCACGCGGAGGCGGTGCGGATGGGTCACAGCATCGTGGTGATGCGGGCGTGGGTGGAGGACGACGGCGGCACCGTGTGCGCCGATGGCATTTATACCTTCCGCATGAAGGCCGAAAAATGAGAAAAAGAGGGGCGCTTTCCCAAGGGAAGCGCCCCTCTTTTTATGCGGTTCAGAACAGCAGGCCGTATTTGTCGGACAGGGGCCGGAGAACGGACTCCGGCAGGCTGCCCTCGTACAGGGCGCGGCCCTGATAGACCCGCAGGGCCTGCTCCAGCACGGCGGCATCGCCGCAGACCAGGCACAGGGGCTTTGTCAGCAGGTACTGGCAGTCCGCCAGCGCGTTTACGTCCGCCATGGAGGCAACGCGGAGGGCCACCATGGGGTCGTCCCGCTCCAGCGCGTCGGACAGGGCATCCTCCAGACCGGGGGTCACGTCCAGTACCGGCCCGTGGGCAGCGTCGGCGGGCAGCAGGGCGGGGAGCTTCTCTGTGGCGGCGGGCAGCAGATCTGTGTGCAGCGGGGCGGGAGGCGTGATGGCCGCGCCGTCCAGCGCACCGCGCAGGGCGGCGATATGCTCCGGCGTGGTGCCGCAGCAGCCGCCGAAGATCATGACGCCGGAGGCCAGCATGTCCGGCACCAGTGCGGTGAACTGCTCCGGCGTGCAGTCGTACACCGCCTTGCCGTTCACGATGGTGGGCATGCCGGCGTTGGGCTTGGCGATCAGGGGGATGCGGGCGTACTCCCGCAGGCGGCGGAACTGGGGCAGCATCTGGTCCGGCCCCGCCGAGCAGTTGAGACCGAAGGCGTCGATGCCCATGCCCTGCAATACCAGCAGGGCGGCGGTGATGTCGGTGCCGGAGATGCTGCGGCCATTCTGGTCGCAGGTAAAGGTGACGAAGATGGGCTTGGCGGAGACGCTGCGCACGGCCAGCACGGCGGCACGGGCGTCGGACAGGGTCATCATGGTCTCAATGACGTACAGGTCCACACCGGCGGCTTCCAGTCCGGCTGCCTGTTGGGCGTAGGCGTCCACCAGCTGGTCGAAGGAGGCGCTGCCCAGAGGGGCCAGAAACAGGCCGGTGGGAGACAGGTCTCCGGCCAGCAGGGCCTTGCCGTCCGCGGCCTGACGGGACAGGTCCGCCAGACGGCGGTTATAGGCGGCGGTGTCCTCCGTTACGCCGTGCTCCGCCAGCTTCACGGCATTGCCGCCGAAGGTGGGGGTGTAGAGCACCTGGCTGCCGGCGGCCACGTAATCGCGCTGGATAGACAGGATGCTGTCCGGATGGGCCAGCACCCACTGCTCCGCGCTGACGTCGCCAGTGTAGCCGCGCTTTTGCAGCTCCGTACCGGTGGCACCGTCCAGAATAAGGGGAAAACGCAGTTCCATATGTGAATACCTCCGTGATGGGATGAAAGGGCCGCGCCGTACTTGACAGGGGGGAACCAGATTTCTATAATGATACCACTACTTTAAGCAGTGCGGGGCTGCTTTGTCAAGAGTCTTTGTGAGGTGAGCGCGATGATGACAGCGAAAGAGATCTTTCTGGAGCTTCTGAAGCCGGACGGACAGCCGGACCGGCTGCTGCGGCAGTACGAGGCGCTGCACATGTGCCTGGGCGATCCCATCAACACCTACCTGCGGGGCAACCGGAAGCGGGGCACCGTCAGCGTGGACCGGTGGGGCACCACCATCAGCTTTCCGGAGGACGCGCCGGGGCCCATGCCCGTCACCCACGATGGCCTTGCGGTGTGTCCCGATGTGACGCGGTGGCGGGAGACGGTGCATGCGCCGGATCTGGCGGCCAACTGCACGGAGGGCTGGGAGGCCGTCCGGCAGCAGGCGCGGGAGGCCTGCGGGCAGGAGAAGCTGCTGGCAGGGTTCATGGGCACCGGTATTTTTGAACAGTGCCATTTCCTGATGGGCTTTGAGGATACGCTGACGGCGCTGTACGAGCACCCGCAGGAGATGCACGAGCTCATTGAGTACATCACGGAGTACCGGCTGGGATATGTGAAGCTGCTCATCGACAACCTGCAGCCGGACGTCATCTTCTCCCACGACGACTGGGGCACCAAGAACGCCCTGTTCATGCAGCCGGAGATGTGGCGGGAGTTTTTCAAGGAGCCGTACCGCCGGTTCTATGGGTACATCCGGTCCCGGGGCTGCATCGCCGTCCACCACGCCGATTCCTATCTGGCGCCTATCGTGGAGGACATGGCGGAGCTCGGCATCCAGGTGTGGCAGGGCGTGCTGCCGGAGAACGATATCCCCGCCTTACAGCGGCAGCTGAGGGGGAGACTGGTGCTGATGGGCGGCATGGGCGCCGCCATCGACCGCGCCGACGCGTCGCCGGAGGAGATACGGGACTACGCAAAGAACGTGCTGGCGTCCTGCGGGCCGCTGGGGCACTTCATCCCATCCATCACCTACGGACTGGCGGGGACGGTGTATCCCCACGTGGACCGGTATATCGACGAGGCCATCGACGGGTATAACCGGCAGGTACACCTGCCGAAGTTCGATCTGCCGCCGGTGCCGCGGCGGGTGCTGGCGCAGAAGGAGAGCGGCGATGCCGTCCGGACTGCGGAGAGCGGCGACAACGCACTGGACCGCGTAGCGGCGGCCTTGCAGCGGGGACAGCAGAAAAAGGTGCTGGCCCTGTGCCGGGAGGCGCTGGATCAGGGCATTGCGGCGGCGGACATCCTGTCCGGCGGGCTGATGCGGGGCATGGACCGGCTGGGCGTGGACTTTTCCGCCGGTATCGCCTTCGTGCCGGAGATGCTGATGGCGGCGCGGTGTATGCAGGCAGCTCTGGAGCTGCTGCGGCCCCGCATGGCCGGCAGCGGCACGGAGAAGCTGGGCCGCGCCTGCATCGGTACGGTGCGGGGCGATATGCACGACATCGGCAAGAATCTGGTGAAGATCATGATGGAGGGCAGCGGCATTGAGGTGGTAGACCTGGGCGTGGACGTGGCGCCGGAGAAATTCGTGGAGGCCGCGCTGCACCAGAACTGCGGCATCATCGCCTGTTCCTCCCTGCTGACTACCACCATGCAGGAGATGCGGGACGTGGTGCGTCTGGCGGAGGAGATGGGCATCCGCGGAAGGGTGAAGATCCTGGTGGGCGGCGCGCCTATCAGCCAGAGCTTCTGCGACGAGATCGGCGCAGATGCCTACACTGAGGACGCGGCTTCGGCGGCCCGCGAGGCGGCCTCCATGCTCCGCAGAGGGCAGTAAGGGTATGAAGAAGTATCTGCCCTCGCTGGCGCTGCTGGCGGTGTTCGAGACGGTGGCCGTGGTGCTGTGGCTCACCAAGGACAACCTGTTCTACCTCTTTAATTTCAGCTATATCGGCGGCTCCATCGCCCTGGGGACGGCGCTGTTCGTGGGAAAATACAAGCACGCCCGACGGGTGACGCAGCTGCTGGTGGGATCGTACATGCTGGTGTATCTGGGCCTGATCTGCGGGGAGAATATGCAGATCGAGGGGTTCTGGTACTACCTGTTCACCGGCGTGTTCGAGGCGGCCACCATCCACTACGCCGTGGCCAAGATCTTCGGGCCGCTGCTGTTCGGGCGAGGCTGGTGCGGGTACGCCTGCTGGACGGCCATGGTGCTGGACTTCCTGCCCTACAAGGCGCCGCAGACACCGCGGAAGCCCATCGGCTGGCTGCGGTACGTGACGTTCACGCTGTCGCTGGTCTTTGTGGCGGCGTTGTTTCTGGCCAATGTGGGGCACCTGGAGCGCATCATGTTCTGGGCCTTTGTCATCGGCAACGCACTGTACTACGGAGCAGGTATCCTGCTGGCCTTTGCGTTTCGGGACAACCGCGCCTTCTGCAAGTACCTGTGCCCTGTGACGGTGTTCTTAAAGCCCATGAGCTATTTTTCCCTGCTCCGTATCACCTGCGACAAGAGCAAATGCGTGTCCTGCGGGCGGTGCAGAAGGGCGTGCCCCATGGAGGTGGACATGACGGACAACTCCCGCCGGCGGGTCAACGGCACGGAGTGCATTCTGTGCATGGAGTGTGTGAAGAGCTGCCCCAAGGGGGCGCTGTGAGAAAAAAAGAGTACGGACGCGAAAGTCCGTACTCTTTTTTGTTACATGCTGCGAATATCCTTCAGCAGGTCCTCCAGAGACATGGTGCGCACATCCTCATCATCCTTGGGAGTGGGCTCGTCCGCCAGTACCTGATCCACCGTGTCCGCCAGCAGGTCCTTGTCGGGAGCGGCGGGCTGAGGCGCGGGCCTGACGGTGGGCTCATCGTCCAGCGGGATGTCGAAGTCCTTCCAGTCACGGGCCTTGGGAGCGGGCTGCTGTACCGGCTCCGCCTGACGGGGCACGATGCGGGGCGCGGGGCGGGAACGCTCCGGCGCAGGGTGACGGTGCTCGCGGCGCTCCTCGCGCTCCTCGCGGTGGTCTCTGCCGCCGCGGTCGGGGCGGTCATCGCGGTCATCGGGGCCGCTGCCGTCATCATCGGGACCGCCGCCGGTGCCGCGACCGATGAACAGGCCAAGCAGGAACAGCAGGGCGGCCACCAGCACCACGCCGCCGATCAGGGCGACCACGGTGCGGACCTCGCCCAGCAGGGGCAGCTTGATGCTCACGGGGATCTGGAGCATGGGAGTCTCCGGCTCGGGCTCGGGCTCCGGTTCAGGCTCCGGTTCCGGCTCCGCCGCGGAGATCACGGGCAGGGTGCCGGTGTACTCCGGCATACGGACCACGTGGACGGTGTACTCCAGCTTGGTGGTCTTGTCCTCGGCGGTGCAGACCACGGAGATGGGGTTGTCACCCTCCTTGTCCAGCGTGATGTCGCCGGTGCCGGTGATGCCGCTGGACTTGCTGTCGTTGGCGGAGGCGTTGACCTTCACCGTTTTTGTCTCAAAGGGCACATAGACCACATAGTCGTGGACGGTGCTGCTGAAGGCGGGACTGAGGGGCGCACCCTCAATGCCCAGCGCCGACAAAGCGGCATCGGCGGAGGCCTTGTAGTTGGGGTCCTGCTCGCGGGTGACCTCGATGACGTAGGACTTGGTGGTGCCGTTGGCCGCCGTGACCTTCAGGGTGACGGTATTGACGCCTACGGCCAGGTCATTGCCGCTGATGTTGACGGTCTGGCCCTTGTCGTTGCGGTTATAATCCAGACTCAGCTTGGACACGCTGTAAGGGACCTTGGCGGTGTAGTACGTGGTGCTGGAGGAGAAGGCGGGGGACAGGGTGGCGTTGCCGCACATGATGGCGGACAGGGTGCAGTCACCGCTGGGCGCGGCGGCCACGCTGCCGGTCCAGCTGGCGGTGCCCACATCGATGTCGGTTTCGCCGTCGGAGGCCACGATATTGCTGAAGCTGGCGCTGAGGGCCGCGCCGCCCTGAACGCTGGAGGACACCTTCAGCGTCACGGTGATGATGCCGCCGCTGGCGCTGTTGGTGCCATAGACGCTGAAATGGTTCTGGTTCACAAGAATGCTCCAGCCGCTGACGGAGCAGGAGTAGTTGGTGAAGGTCAGGCCGTCGCCGCAGTTCAGGTCCGCTGTCAGGCCGAGGATCTTACTGTCCACGGACAGGGTCAGCGTCACGGAATTGCCGGCCTGGACGCTGCTGCTGCCGGAGAGGGACGCGCCGGCGGCCTCCGCCCGCTGGGGCAGGATGGCCAGCACCAGCAGGCACGCTGTGACCAGGGAAAGGGCGGTGCGAAGCAGTTTGTTTTTCATGTTTTTCATGGAGTACCTCCTGCTCAGATGGTGCGCTGGCCCACGGTGACCTGGGCCGCCTGGACCACATCGGTGATGGTGACACGGCCGTCGCCGTTGATGTCGGCGGCCTTCAGCGCGGCCTCGTTCAGGTCGCCTGCGCCGGCGGCGTAGTTCTGGAGCTTGACCACATCGGTGATGGTGATGCGGCCGTCGCCGGTGACATCGCCGGTGACGACGATGGTCAGGCTGGAGCTGCCGCCGACGGCGGTCATGCCCGTGCCCACGTAGCCGGAGGTGATCTCCTTCTTGCCGTCATACACGGTGTAGCCGGAGTCGTTCAGCGTCTTGACGGAGGTCTGGGGCGCGATACCGGTGAGGAACGCGCCGGAGGGCTCCGTGGGATCGCTGCTGCCGTGGTCGGATTTGGCGGTCTTGGTGAACTGGGCGGTGTAGGTGATGTCCTTGGTGCCCATGTAGGTGGCCTTGGCGGCAAAAACGTCGCCGTTCTGATCCACCCAGTTCTTGAAGCTGTACGTGTACTTGCTGTCCGCCGCCTTCACGGGGTTGGCAGGGGCGGTGATGAGATCGCCCTTGGCCAGCTTGAAGGTGCGGACCGTCTCGCCGTCCACTTGGAAGGTGACGGTGTAGAGGTCGCCGAAGCGGGCGTAAAGCGTGTGGTTGGAGGCGGCCACCGGCGAGTTGGGGGAGATCTCCGTGCCGTCCTCGCGGTACCAGCCCTGGAAGCCGGCCTCGTCCACTGTGGGCAGCTCGCCATAGGTGTCGGTAAGGCGGTACATGCGGCTTTCGACCACCACGTCGCCTATCTGGAAGGACACGGCGTACTCCTCGTCGGAGAGGTCGCCGGGGCTGAAGGAACTGTTGGCGTTGACCTTGAACTGGGACTCCGCCAGAGTCACGGTGCCTGCGCTGTTTGTCGCGGTGATGGTCAGGGTGTACTCACCGGCGCTGAGGCGGCTGAAGGCGCAGGCGCTGTCCAGCTTCCACAGGTCGTAGGAGTAGACGGTGCCCTTGATGCTGCTGGTGGCGGTAAAGCCGGTGCTGCCGCTGGAGGACACCGCCTTTACGGTGACGCTGGTGATGGGCAGGCTGCTGGTGATGACGCCGCGGACGGGGTAAGAGGATCTATTGGCCAGCAGTTGGGTCTCCTTGCCCTCGCTGCCGGGGTAGAACAGACCCTCGGAGCCCCAGACACTGCCATCGGCGGTGAGCTGGAGCTTGGTGGCGCCGGCGCTGTCCTTCACAGTGGACACGCTGTTGTCCGCGAGCGCCAGATAGCGGCCGGTGGCGCGGTTCTGGAGATAGTAGGGGCTGTCGCCGGTGAGGGCCCACAGCTGCTCGTTGCCGGCAGTGGCGGAGGCCAGCGTGACCTTGCCGCCGTTATCGCTGAGGCGCTTATCGCCCACCGTCAGGGTGTAGTAGCCGCTGGCGAAGTACGTCAGCTGCACGGAGGCGGCGGAGGAGATCTTGGTAAGACCCGACAGGTCGGCGGCCATGCCGCGGTCCGTAGTGCCGCGGGGCGACAGGCGGTAGGCGCCGTCGGCCAGCGGGGCGTCGGAGTTGGCGTAGAGCATTACCAGCGCGTCCGCCGGCTCATTGACGTGCAGGCGGCTGTACACGCTGAGCTGCACGTCGCCGGAGTTGGCGCTGAAATAAGCCATGGACTGGCCGGATACACCGTATTTGCTGGCGGCGTCGCCGGTCATGCGCTTGGGCTCGGGGGTCTTGTCCAGACGGCTGCACTCGGCGTAGATGGCCTGGATCAGCTGGGCCTCGCCCTGGTTCTTGAAGCCGCCCAGAGAGTCGAAGGCACGGAGGATGACGCCGGTGGCGCCGCTGCGCCCATCGCTGCTGCTGGCACCGCGGATCACACCTGCGCCGTGGTGGACGCTGCGGCTCCAGAACACATTGCGCAGAGCCACGGAGTAGTCATCCAGATCGAAGGAGGGGACGGCGGACTTGATGTTCTTCAGCAGGTCCGCATAGGCGTGGGTCTCCCAATAGTCCTTCTGAGACTGCATGAACTCGTCGGGGTAGTCGTCAGCCACGCTGCGCCAGGTGGCGTTGAAATTGCTGCCGTAGCCGGGGGAGTACTTGCCGTTGCGGTCGTAGGCGTAGGCGTTATACAGCGTGTCGCCCATGTCGCGGTAGATGGAGCCGGACTTGAACTCCTGCAGCCACTGGACGAAGCTCAGGGGCGTGCCGGCGTTGCTGGCGAACATATAGATGCCGTAGGACGTGCCGCCGCTGTCGCCGCGGACGGTGGAGACGTAGCCGGGGTCGGCGCTGTTGCCCGTTTCGTAGTACTGGCTCAGGTCGCCCAGTCCCGCGTTCTGCCAGTTCTTGCTGGCGGCCAGCAGCGCCGTGGCCAGCAGGCTCAGCACCACGGCGGCGGCCAGCACCATGGCGGTGCTCCGCTTCATCCTTTTCATCGCATACACCCTGCCTTTTCAGTAGTCGTCAAAGCGGCGGAGAACGCCGCTGATTTACATAATAATCACTGACAGTATACCATTCGTTCCCGCTGTTGTCTACCGGAAATGCGGGGAAAACCGGAAAAAGAGGGGAAATTTTGCCGCCGCAGGAAGAACAGGGTGGAAATATGGCGGAGAATATCGTATAATGTCCGCTGTAACACCAACGAGCACAAGGAGAATTTGCCTATGTCAACAAAAGAGAAAACCGGCAGCTCCGGCCGCACCGCGGGGATCCTCTTTATCCTGCTGGCGCTGGCGGCGGTGGCCGTGCTGGGCGTGTATATCTACCGGCAGCTGCAGCCGCCGAAGGCGCCGGAGACGGCCATCGGCTACGTGGCGTCGGAAACGGCGTCCGCGCCGGTGTACGACGCCGACAGCGGCGCGGAGCTGGGCGTACTGGTGCGGGGCAGTCAGGTGGCCTACGTGGCCGCAGACGTGGAGACGCCCCGTGAGGACGGCCGCGTCCGCGTGGTCAACGGCGAGGGGTATGTCCTGCTGGACGCGTCCCATCTGGCCGATGATCTCAGCCGGACGGTACAGGTGGAGACGGTGTACGCCCTGCGGGGCATGAGTCTGCTGGATGAGACCGGGGCTGTCCCGGGCTGCGCCGTGGAAAAGGGCATGGCCCTCGCCGTCACCGGCTTCGACGGGCTGGACGAAAACGGCGAGGTGCTGCGCTGGCAGGTGTCCTGCCAGCGGGGCGAGGGCTATATCGCCGCTGCCAACGTCCGCATGACAGAGGACGAGGCTCTGGCCCAGTACGATGCGGAGCTGTATCAGCTCCACGCCTCCCGCGGCGACAGCTGGGGCGGCGGCGATGCAGCGGGGCTGGACTACTACCCTGTGGAGAAGGGGGCCATCGAGGGCAACGTCATGCCCGATGAGGTGCGGGCCCTGTACCTCAACGGCTCCGCCGTCCAGTACGCCGACAGCTACCTGCGCGTGGCGGAGGGCAGCGGCGTCAACGCCTTCGTGGTGGACATCGTAGACGGTACCGCCGTGTCCTACGCCTCACCGGTGATGCAGCAGTACAGCCCGTCCGCCTACGCGGCGGCCATGGACACCAGAGAAAACTTCCAGACCAACATTCAGAAGCTGAAGGCTGCGGGATACTACCTCATCGGACGCATTACCGTGTTCAACGACGCCCATCTGGCGGCGGACCATCCGGAGCAGGTCATCTGTGACCTGGAGGGTACGCCTCTGAAGATCAGCTCCATGTACTGGCCCAGCGCCTACGACCGGACGGTGTGGCAGTACAAGGTGGATCTGGCGCTGGAGGCGGCGGCTCTGGGCTTCAACGAGATCCAGTTCGACTATATCCGCTTCCCCGATGGGGCGTATAGCTACGAGAAGGCGGGGACCATCGACTACCGCAACGCCTACGGCGAGAGCAAGGCCCAGGCGGTGCAGAGGTTCCTGCTGTACGCGGCGGAGCGGCTCCACAGCGCGGGGTACTATCTGTCCGGCGACGTGTTCGGCGAGTGCGCCAATCCCTACGTCACCGCCTGCGGCCAGTACTGGCCGGCCATCAGCGCGGCGGTGGACGCCATCTCCGGCATGCCCTATCCCGACCATTACAGCGCCCAGGGGGACTACAAGCCCTGGGAGCACCCCTACGACACGGTACACATGTTCGGCGCGGCCGCGGCGGCGCGGCAGGCGGAGACAGCCTCTCCGGCGGCGGTGCGCACATGGATACAGGCCTACAACGCCATCCGCGAGCCGTACAACACCTACGGCGCGGAGGAGGTGGCGGCGGAGGTCAGAGCTCTGCGGGACACCGGCTGCAGCGGCGGCTTTATGACGTGGAACGGCGGCTCGGACATCAACAAGTACCAGAGCATCATCAGCGCACTGAGCTGAAAAAAGAGGGAGAACGCGGAGCGTTCTCCCTCTTTTTTCATGATGTGTTACGCCTGACGCAGACGGGTTATCCCAGCTGTGCGGCGGCTTTGTCCGCGTAGCTGTTGTCTACCAGCTGGGTGAAGTCCACCCAGTCCTCCTTCTGCAGTTCACCGGCCTCGGTCATCACCGTCTCCAGACGCTCCAACGCGGACTGCTCCATGCGGGGTACCTCGTTCCAGGCGTCGATCTGCCGGTGGCGGGCCGTGACGGCCTCCAGCACGTCAAGGCTGGTATCGGGGAACTGATCGCAGATGGCCTCCGCCACCTCGCGGTCCGTGTGCTCCGTGATCCAGCGCTGGGCCCGGGCAATGGCGTTGGTAAAGCCCTGCACCACGTCGGGATGCGCGGCCATATAGCTCTGACTGGCGAAATAGGTAGTATAGGGGATTTCGCCGGAGGCTTCGCCGATGGAACACAGGACGTAGCCGTGACCGGCCTGCTCTACCTCGGTGGCGGTGGGCTCAAACAGCGTCACATAGTCCCCCTGACCACCGGTGAAGGCACCGGCCATCATGTTGAACTGCACGGAGGTGTCCACCACCGCGTCCACCTGCGGCACCACGCCGTTCTGCTTCATGACGTACTCCAGCGTCATCTCCGGCACACCGCCCTTGCGGCCGCCGATGACCGTGGCGCCCCGCAGGTCCTCCCAGGAGAAGCTGCCGCCGGTGCGGCCCACCAGGAACGAACCGTCCCGCTTGGTGAGCTGGGCAAAGATCACGGGGTGGTCGTCCTTGCCCTGATTGTAGATATAGATGCAGCTCTCCGGCCCCGCCAGACCGATGTCGGCGCTGCCGGACACCACGGCGGTCATGACCTTATCCGCCCCGCCGCCGTTGGTCAGCTCCACGTTCAGCCCCTCGTCGGCGAAGAAGCCCAGGCTCATGGCCACGTACTGCGGCGCGTAGAACACGGAGTGTGTCACCTCGTTGAGCCGCACCGTGGTGGCACCGCCGCTGCCGCAGCCGGTGAGCAGCACCGGAAGCAGCAGGGCGGCGACGCAGAAAAATGTCAACAGTTTCTTCATGATCGTACCCCCCAATAGTGATTCAGGATATTTTCCGCACGCAGCACCAGCAGGTACATCAGCACCGCCGCAGCCGCCAGGATCAGCACGCTGGTCATCACCAGATCCATGTTGAATACCTGAGAGCCGTAGACGATGAGATAGCCCAGACCGGCCCGCGAGACCAGAAACTCACCCATGATGACGCCCACCCACGACAGGCCCACGTTGACCTTCAGCGTGGAAAACAGGGTGGGGCAGTTGGCGGGAAACACCAGCATCCACAGGATCTGACGCCGTGTGGCTCCCAGCGTGCGCATCAGGCGCACCTTTTCCGGATCGGTGGCCCGAAAGCCGGTATACATGTTCAGAATCGTCACGATCAGCGAGATGGCCAGCGTCATGGTGACGATGGCCCCCGCCCCGGCGCCCATCCAGACGATGAAGATGGGGCCCAGTGCCGTCTTGGGCAGGGCGTTCAGCACTACCAGATACGGGTCTAAAATGCGGGCCGCCGTGTCCGACCACCACATGAGGATGGCTGCCGCCGTGCCCAGCAGGGTGCCGGCGGTGAAGCCCAGCACCGTCTCCAGACACGACACGCCGATGTGATGCAGCAGCTGGCCGGAGCGGCACAGCGACCAGAATGTGGCGGCCATGCGGCTGGGGCAGCTGACCAGAAAGCCATCGGACAGACCGGTGCGGCAGCTCAGCTCCCAAAAGCCGAACAGGCCGATGAGCAGCGCGAGCTGCCAGATGCGGACCCGCCGCTTCTGCCGCCGTACACCGGCCAGATACGCCAGACGGCGGGGCGACAGGGAAGCGTCAGCCATGAACGTCCAGCTCCTTCCATATCAAGTCGAAATAGCGGTGGAACTCCGCTGTGCTTCGCCGCTCCAGCGGCGGCAGGCCACGCAGCGCGCCCATGTCCAGCACGGTTTTCACCACGGCGGGGCGGGCGGACAGCACCACCACGCGGTCGGACATGCTCACCGCTTCCGCGATGTCGTGAGTCACCAGCAGAGCCGTCTTGCCCTCCTGGCGGATGATACGCCAGATGTCCGCCGATACCGCAAGGCGCGTCTGATAGTCCAGCGCGGAAAACGGCTCATCCAGCAGCAGGATCTCCGGATCCGAGGCCAGTGTCCGGATCAGCGCACAGCGCTGCCGCATGCCGCCGGACAGCTGGCAGGGCCGCTTTCCCGCAAAGCCCGACAGCTCGTAGCGGTCCAGCAGCTCCCGCACGTGGTCATAGGCGGCGCTCCCTCTCTCGCGCTGCACCGCCAGACCCAGCGTTACGTTGTCCCAGATGCTCTTCCACTCAAACAGCTGATCCCGCTGGGGCATGAACCCAACGCGGCGGGAGGGGCCCGTCACCGGCTGACCCGCCACGTTGACGGTACCGCCGGTCAGCGGCTCCAGCCCGGCGATGGCGCTCAGCAGCGTGGACTTGCCGCAGCCGGAGGGCCCCACCAGACTGACGAACTCCCCCTGCGCCACGTCAAAGGATACGTCGCGTACCGCCTCCACCTCCCCGTCGGGAGCCTGATAGCAGGCGGCAGCATGACGGAGATGTATGCTCATAAAACCTGTGACCTCCTGTCACAAAAAATACGGAGAGAGCCTCTCCGTTCTCATTCTATGCCCTGCGCCGCGGCGGGTGAAAAGATTTTCCGCGAAATACAAATTCCCTGTTGACAAATACTGGCATGCGTGGTATAACGTAACCAACCTACCGGATAGGTAGTAATTACGAAACAAAAGGGAGGGCGGGCCATGAGACGCCGGAAAGGGCATACGTATCTCCGATGTTGCGGCGGCAGCTGTTTTCCGCGCCGGAGCGCACCGCAGACCATCTGAATAAACAACATATGTGATATCGAAAAGGAGAATCGTTATGTCTAACATTTACACTTCCGCTGACCAGCTGATCGGTAAGACCCCCCTGCTGGAGCTGACCCATATTGAGAAGAAGTTCGGCCTGAAGGCCAAGGTGCTGGCCAAGCTGGAGTACTTTAACCCCGCCGGCAGCGTCAAGGACCGTATCGCCAAGGCCATGATCGACGACGCCGAGGCCAAGGGCCTGCTGAAGGAGGGCAGCGTCATTATTGAGCCTACCTCCGGCAACACCGGCATCGGTCTGGCCTCCGTGGCCGCCGCCCGGGGCTACCGGATCATTATCGTGATGCCGGAGACCATGAGCGTGGAGCGCCGCCAGCTGATGAAGGCCTACGGCGCGGAGCTGGTGCT
>ENA-OUOU01000968-OUOU01000968.1-human-gut-metagenome-genome-assembly--contig:-NODE-968-length-15885-cov-9.600884_pt1 | contig 15885 bp, 16 predicted proteins | sample MGYA00237936_ERZ548765 | MGnify/ENA primary metagenome ERZ548765 (study PRJEB26490, sample SAMN05356889) | human gut metagenome | biome: terrestrial biome; feature: human-associated habitat; material...
TGACCATGATGGCGCGGGTGTGCTCGTTGATCTCCGCCTCCACCTTGGCGCGGTCGGCGTAGTGATAGCCGTCGTGGGGAGAGGTGGGAATGGGGTGGATCTTCGCGCCGCAGGTATAGGCCATGGTGTTGTAGTTGGGATAGAACGGCTCGGGGATGAGGATCTCGTCGCCGTCGTCGAGGATGCAGTTCATGGCGATCTGCAGCGCCTCGCTGCCGCCGTTGGTGATAAGGATATCACCGGCGTCGAAGTGCATGTCCAGATCGGCGTAATACTTTCGGATCGCCTCGATCAGCTCCGGGATACCGGGGGACGGCGCATAGGCCAGCACCGGCAGATCAAAGTGCTTCACCGCGTCAAAATACGCCTTGGGCGTTTCAATATCGGGCTGGCCGATGTTCAGGTGATAGATCTTCTTTCCCTTGGCCTCCGCCGCCACCGCATAGGGGTGGAACTTGCGCATGGGGGACAGTCCGCATTTGAGAACCTTGCTGGAAAACTTCATGATGGATCCTCCTTCACCGTAATATTCGTATGAATATAGTAACGCGTTTTTTCCGGAGTTGCAAGGGGGAATTTGGCAAAATGCGGAGGGAGGGACGTCGAGGCCGCCGTCCCCTACAGGGTGCGGCGGTCATGCGGGCGGGCAGAGTCGTCCGCCCCTACATGCATGCCCGTCTGCCCCTACACATGGAAAAAGACCGCCGACGGCGGTCTTTTTTGATTCAGTTCATCTGCTTGCGGCGGCTCAGGTTCACGGTGCCGTCGGTCATGGAGTTCAGGGAATCCAGGCTCTTGCCCGTACCCTCGGCCACGCAGGAGATAGCGCCCTCGGCCACCACGGTGTGGATGCCCGTGCGCGCCTCGATCAGCCGGTCGAAGCCGTCCACCAGACTGCCGCCACCGGTCATGACGATGCCGTTGTTGGAGATGTCCGCCACCAGCTCCGGTGGGGTGCGCTCCAGTACGCCGTGTACCGCCTCCAGAATGCGCTCCACCGGCTCCTCGAAGGCCTCCAGCATCTCGGTGGAGGTGACGGTAATGGTCTTGGGCAGGCCGGTCATCAGGCAGCGGCCCTTGATCTCGATGGTAGTCTCCTCGTCCTTGGGGAACACGCAGCCGATCTGCATCTTCATCTGCTCGGCGGTGCGTTCGCCGATGAGGATGTTGTGTTTGCGGCGCATGTACTTGACGATGGCTTCGTTGAACTGGTCGCCGGCTACCTTGATGGAGGCGCTCTCCACCACGCCCTTCAGGGAAATGACGGCGATATCGCTGGTGCCGCCGCCGATGTCCACCACCATGTGGCCCTCGGGCTTGGTGATGTCGATGCCTGCGCCGATGGCGGCGGCCACGGGCTCCTCGATCAGATACACATGACTGGCGCCGGACTGCAGGCCCGCGTCCACCACGGCGCGCTCCTCCACCTCGGTGATGCCGGAGGGGACGCAGATGATGACGCGAGGCTTGAAGATGTGGTGGAAGCTGCCGCTGACCTTGCGGATAAACTCCTTGAGCATCCGCTCCGTCATGTCGTAGTCGGAGATGACGCCCTCACGCAGGGGGCGGATGGCCACGATGTTGCCGGGGGTACGGCCCAGCATGGCCTGGGCATCGGCGCCCACGCTGAGCAGGCGGCCGTCGTCCTTGTTGATGGCCACCACAGAGGGCTCATTGAGCACAACGCCCTTGCCCTTGACATATACCAATACCGATGCGGTACCCAGGTCGATACCGATATCCTTTGCTAACGAACACATAATGCTGCACCTCATTTTTCTGATATGGACCACAGCCCTCAGGGGGCCGTATTATTCCCTGATGCTCTATTATAATGGTGATTTTCCCATTTTGCAAGAGGATTTGCGTGATTTTCCAAATCGTAATCTTTTGTTCATATTTTGCAGCTTTTCCGCCGATGTCTCATTATGCACCGGCAGCGGGAAAATTATTCCTCCCGGCTGATGGCCAGGGTCAGGCCCACCACGTCGGCAGCCCCCGCCTGACGCAGCACCCGGGCCGCCTCAGACAGGGTGGCCCCGGTGGTACAGATGTCGTCGATCAGCAGGAAGCGCTTCCCGGCGATGTTCTCCGGACGGACAGCCTCGTATACGCCCAGGACATTGGCCCGGCGGGCGTCGGCATCGTCCAGGCCGGACTGGGCCGGGTTGTCCGTTGTCTTGCGCAGGGTCTCCTGGGGCTCCACATGCCACTCCACGCACAGGCTCCCGGCCAGATACCGGGCCTGGTCAAAGCCCCGCCTGCGCAGACGCTTCCGGCTCACCGGCACCCAGGTGATGGCATCGAACTCGCCGCCGAATTCCTCCGCGGCGCAGCGGGCCATGAGACTGCCGAAGCAGGGCAGCCCGCCCATGCGGCCCTTGAACTTGAAGTCCAGCAGGGCCCGGCGCACGGCATCCTCATAGTAGAGCGGCGCAGCCACCCGGAGCCCGGACACCTGCCGCCGGGCCCGGTCCCCGGTGTAGGGCAGGGTCTTTTCGCAGTCGCCGCAGATCAGGTCCCTGCCGCCGATGTGCCGATTGCAGAAGGGGCACTTCCGGGGAAACAGAAGGTTCAGCGCTCCCTGCTCCAGTTGGTTCAGGCGCTCATTCAGGTCACTCATGCCCATGGCTTTCTCCTCCTTGCTTGAGCCTGCGGCGCAGGCCGCTGTATCGCCGGGTGCGGCGGTCGTTTTCCGCCATCTGCCCGGGGATCACGTCGTCGCCTACCATCACCAGCAGCTCCCGTGCCCGGGTGATGGCGGTGTACAGCACGCCCCGCACCAGCAGGGACGGAGCCGCCGGGGCGGATACCAGCACCACGGCCCGGTATTCGCTGCCCTGGGCCTTGTGGACGGTCATGGCGTAGGCCATGTCCAGCTGGCCCAGCAGGTCCGCCGTGTACACGCTGACCCGGTCGTCGAAGCGGATGGTCACCAGCTCGCCGGAGGGGTCGATGTCCTCCACCGTGCCCACGTCGCCGTTGAAGATGCCGCTGCCGGCCTCGCCGCTGTCCTTCTGCCAGATCACATCGTAGTTGTTCTTGGTCTGCATGACCCGGTCCCCTACCCGGAACACCATGTCGCCCCAGGCCTTCTGGCGCTTGCCGGGGGACGGGGGATTCAGCGCCGCCTGCAGGGCGCGGTTCAGGCTGACGGTGCCGGTCTCCCCCTTACGGGTGGGGGAGAGCACCTGGATCTGTCCGGCGGGAATGCCCATATTTTCCGGCAGGCGGGTGCGGCACAGGTCCACCACCGTCTGCACCAGCCGGTCAGGCGACCGGCGGCACAGGAAAAAGAAGTCGTTCTGCTTGTTTTTCAGATCCGGGGACTGGCCCCGGTTCACCGCATGGGCGTTGCGGATGATGGCGGACTGCTCCGCCTGGCGGAATACCTCCGTCAGGGTCACCGACGCCACTGAGCCGCTGCGCAGAATATCCCCCAGCACGTTGCCGGGCCCCACGGAGGGCAGCTGGTCCGGGTCCCCCACCATCACCAGGCGGCACCCGGGCTTCAGGGCCGCCAGAAGGGCGTCCATCAGCGGCAGGTCCACCATGCTCATCTCGTCCACAATAACGGCGTCGGCCTCCAGCAGGTCCTTTTCGTTTTTCTTGAACGTCACCTCGCCGGTGAGCTCGTTGAAGGTCATGCCCAGGCAGCGGTGGATGGTCTGGGCCTCCCGGGAGCACAGCTCGCTCATGCGCTTGGCTGCCCGGCCCGTGGGGGCCAGCAGCAGCACCGTCAGGCCCATGCGCTCCAGCAGGGTCACAATGCCCCGGGTGGAGGTGGTCTTGCCGGTGCCGGGGCCGCCGGTCAGCAGCAGCACCCCGGACCGGGCCGCCAGCGTCACGGCCTGACGCTGGTGAGGGGCATAAGCAATGCCCTGCTGGCGTTCCATCTCGGTGATGATCCTGTCCACATTTTTCCCGGTCTGCCGCGGCGCATCCCGCAGGGACAGAAGCCGCCGGGCCACCCGGGTCTCCGCCTGATACAGGCGCAGCAGATAGCAGGCCTGGACATTGGCCACCTGCTCCTGAACGATGACGCCCCGGGTCAGCAGACCGTCCAGGGCCGTCTCCAGGGCGTCGGTGTCCGCGCCGATGAGCTGGGCGGCGGCGGACAGCAGCTTGTCCCGGGGCAGGAACACATGGCCGTTGTTCAGGTTGTGGGATAATTCGTATGTAAGAGCGGCCTCCACCCGGCAGGGGCTGTCGCCGTCGAAGCCCATGCTCAGGGCAATCTCGTCCATGGTGGAAAATTCCACGCCATAGGCGTCGCCGGTCAGCAGATAGGGGTCCTCCCTCAGCCGGGGCAGAGCATCCGCCCCGTAGGCCCGGTACAGCTGCATAGCCAGGGGCACCGGCAGCTCATACCGGGCCAGGAACTCCATGACCCGCTTGAGCCCCGTCAGCTCCCGGAAGGCGGCAGACAGCTCCATGGCCCGCCTGGCGGTGATGCCCTTGACGGTCTGAAGCCGCTCCGGCTCCTCCTCGATAACGGCCAGAGTGTCTGCCCCGAAGCGGTCTGCCAGCCGCTGGGCCGTGGTGGGGCCGATGCCCTTGAGAATGCCGGAGGACAGGTAGGATACGATCTCCTCCTCCGTCCGGGGCATCCGCCGCTCCACGGACTCCGCCGCAAACTGGGGCCCATAGCTGGGGTGGTTGGTCCACACCCCGGTGACGGTCATGCCCTCGCCGGGAGCGGCGCAGGGAATGCACCCCACCACCGTTACCAGCTCCCCGTCCTCCGTCAGCAGGGAGAGCACGGTGTAGCCGTTGTCCTCATTCTGAAAGATCAGGCTTTGTACGGCGCCCTCCACCGTGCAGCGTTCGGCCATACCGGCCCTCCTTATGGTAAATTCTGAACGATCTCCTCCGGAGCCAGCAGCAGGACGTTGTCATACCGCTGCGTAAGCTCCCGGGCCCGGGACAGTCCCGCCTCATCCAGTCCGCAGTCGCAGATCACGATGGGCGGCAGGCCCCGCAGCTGCCGCCGCAGGTCCAGCAGCTGGGCCACCGGGCCGGAAAAATCACCGCTCCCCCGGGCGGGGACCAGCAGCACGGCCCGGGCGGGCTCCCGCCGCCGCAGCCACCCCGTCAGCAGCCAGAACAGGGCCGCCGCTCCCGTGGCCGCCAGAAACGCCAATACGCCGTCTTGCAGCACCTCCATACACTCACCTCGGTACCAGTGTATGCGGCGGCGGGGACGGGGGTGCGGGCGGTCAGAAACGTGTTGCATTCCGCCGCGCCATTTGATACAATAGCCATGGCGCTGCACGAACGGCAGGCGGTTGGCTGATGATCCCCGAAAGGGGGTGACGCCATGCGGATTACATTACATATCGGGCCCTATACGGTTACGATCATTGTAAAGAAACGCGAAAACCGCCACTCGGCCAAGTGACGGTTTTCATTATGAATTCCTGATTGAACCGAGCCAACCGCTTGTCGCAGCGCCCTTTTCTGTGTTCATTATAGGCGGCGCAGGCCGTCTTGTCAAGCCCCGGGACCGTCTCCCGGGGCCTGATTTTCTTTTGTGCGGGTCAGGTACGGGGGTTGTGCGGTTTAATACTGATAGCCCCGCTTTTCGTCGCGGAATTCCTCCACCCGGGCCCGGTAGGCCTTCATGGCGGTGTCTTCAAAGGCCAGCTTCACGTCCTTTGCGCCCATCTGCTCCAGGAGGTACCGGGTGAAGGGCGGGTTCAGAGGCAGCAGCGGCCCGATGAGGTAGGTGGCCATGAGGCCGCCCCGGAGAAAGCCCTCGGCAAAGGCCCCGGGATGGCGGCCCACACCCCGCTCCACCCGGAACAGGGGGTTCGCCAGCTCATCATCGGGATAGGTGTGGCCGAACAGGCTCTTGAAGCCAACGATTTCCATATCCTGGAAGCTGCCCAGCAGAAAGCTGTTGTGCCGCTTCATCATGTGATACTCGGCGTGGGTCTTGAGAATGCCCAGGCCGTCGAAGGCGCGCTTGCCGTCGATGACCACATATTCGCCCAGGGCGTCCAGGGCGTTGCCGGTGGCCAGCATCAGCCCGCCGCCGTCCACATACCGCTCCAGCTCCGCCCGGTAGGGGGCCAGGGCCTGGACCATCAGCTGCAGGCCCCGCTCGGTGGCAGAGCCTACGTACACCAGGTCCACGCCGCCGTCCAGAAAGGCGGGGCGGTCCTTCAGACCGGTTTCCACTACCTCCATCTCCGGGCAGGACTGGCGCAGATAGGTGACGTTCATCAGGTCGCCGCAGAGGTTGGCCACCTCGGGGAACAAAATCTCGGTTTTCATGCCTGCACCTCCTGCTCCGCCGCCCGGGAACGGGCGATATCCTTCATCTGGTCATATACCTGATAGGCAAGCTCCAGGGTGTCCGTGCCGTAGAGCACATACAGCTCGTCGCCGGGCTCATAAGCCATCAGGGCCGCCGCGTCGCGCTCGTCTTTGGCGCAGGCCAGCCGGTCCTCCGGCACACCGGCCATCAGGCAGCGCAGCTTGTAGTCCTCGCACCGCAGACCGGTGCACACCACCCGGACGATGCTCTCGTCCGCCAGGTACTCGAAATCCGTGTCATAGAACCAGCACACGTTTTCCGACCAGTGGGGCACATCCGTCAGGGAGTTCATCAGCAGCATGACCTCCTTTTTTCCGGGACGGGAGGCGATATAGTGGAATACCCGGGAGCAGGCCAGGGCGTTCTTGTCCTTGGCCATTTCCCGGACCAGGGTGACGTTTCCCACCTTTTCGGCGTTGTGGCGGCTCTCGGTGATGGCGGACTCTGCCAGGACGCGGGCAATCTCCCCGTGGTCATAGCCCAGCTGCCGCAGCACGGCAATGACCGTTACCATATTATAAATATTGAACACACTGTCGGAGATCAGGGTATAGGGATATTCCTTACCCTTCTCCCGGATGGTCATGGTGCCCCCGGCGATGTCCACATGGGTGGCCAGGTAATCGCTGTCCGGAGAGTGGAAGCCGCAGTCCTGGCACACGGCCCGGCCAATGTGGTGGTAGCGGCGGTATTCATAGCGCAGCTTTCCGGCGCACTTGGGGCAGATGCGCACGTCGTTGATGTGGTTGACGCACTCCACGGTGTCCGTGGGCAGGCGGTCGATGCCGAAATACACCCGTTCATTTTCCGGAGCCAGGCCGCAGGAGATCAGGTCGTCGGCGTTGAGCACCAGCCTGGACGCGGCAGGAACGCTGCGGCTGATGATGTCCGCAATAAATTCCGCGTGGGCGTTGCGCATGATGCTGTCTCGGAACAGATTGGTAACGGCAATATAGTCCGGGGTGATGTAGGGATACACCCGCACACTGGACCGCTCGTCCACCTCCAGCACCGCCATGTCGTAATTCTTTACCCGGCCCGCCAGATCACAGCCCTTCAGAAGGGCTGTGGCAATGCCGCTGGCCACGTTGGAGCCCGCCCGGTTGATGAGCACACGGTGGCCCTCCTTCTCCAGGGTGTCCGCCAGAAGGTTGCTGACGGTGGTTTTGCCGTTGGTGCCGGTGACGGCGATGATGGCCTTGGGACGGCCCACATATTTCAGGAAGTCCGGGCACAGCTTCAGCGCCAGGGTCCCGGGGAAGTCCGTTCCGTTGTGCCGGGTGATCTTCAGCGCCGGGACGGACAGCTTCGCCATCCACAGCGCAAACAGGAATCGCAGTTTACCCATTGTTTTCAAGCCTCCTTGGTAACGATCGCCGCCGCCCGGCAGCTGCAGCCGTCGGCATTTTCAAATTTCAGGGGCATGGTCAGGAACGTGAATTCCCGGCCGATGAGCTGCGCCAGCCCCTTGAGGTTCTCGGTATTCACCAGCCCCGCGCCAAACAGAGTCAGGTGATTGGGGTAATCCACCGTGTCGCAGGGGTCCAGGGAGATGGAATCCTCCCCCACCCCCTTCAGAGGCAGGCCCGCCACGAACCGGGCGGCCTCCTCGGTCAGACACGGAAACCCCTCATAATAGGCATCGGTGCCCCAGTATTGGTCCCACCCGGTGCAGAACAGCAGAAAATCTGCGTCCCGTATGGCGGCCTCGTGCCGCAGCAGCAGATCCAGACGGATCTGGGCCTGGCCCCGGCAGTCCAGGACGAAGCCCCGGCCCACGAAGCGGTCCGCGCCGCAGCCGTCCAGGGTCAGGGCCCCGTCGATCATGTGAGCAGGGGCGTCCATGTGGGTGCCGGTGTGGGAATACATGTGCAGCAGCGTCTCCCGGTAGCCGCACTGGGAAACGGTGCAGGCGGTGGTGAGCCGGGGCTGCTCCGTGCCGGGATAGACGGGCATGTCCTCCCGGATGGTGTGGGTCAGATCGATAACAGTCATGCTTGCTTCCCTCCTTCGGGCCGTTCCCGGGTGTGCAGATATACCATCAGCGCCGCCACATCGGCGGGGGATACGCCGGATATGCGGCCCGCCTGGCCCAGGTTCTCCGGGCGCAGGGCGGCCAGCTTCTCCCGGGCCTCCAGCCGCAGGCCCTGAATATGACGGTAATCCATATCCGGCGGCAGGCGGCGGCGCTCCAGCTTCTCAAATTCCTCCACCTGCTTCTCCTGGCGGCGGATATAGCCCTCGTACTTCACGGTGATCTCCACCTGCTCCCGGACAGCGGGGGGCAGGTCCGGGTCCGCCGGGTCAAAGGGGCGCAGGTCCTCGTAGCTTACCTGGGGCCGGCGCAGCAGGTCGATGAGGCGGCAGCCGTCGGCCACCGGGGCGGTGCCCCGGGCCGTCAGCAGATCGTTCAGGGCTGCCGAGCCGGGGATGCCGGTTTTCTCCAGGCGCCTGATCTCCCGCTCCACGGCGGCGTATTTCTCCTCCACCTGCCGCAGCCGCTGCCGGGATACCAGGCCGATGCGGTATCCCACGGGGCACAGGCGGCGGTCGGCGTTGTCCTGCCGCAGCAGCAGCCGGTATTCCGACCGGCTGGTCATCATGCGGTACGGCTCCTGGGTGCCCTTGGTCACCAGGTCGTCGATGAGGGTGCCGATGTAGCTTTCGCTGCGCTTCAGGATCAGCGGCTCCCGGCCCAGCAGCTTCAGCGCCGCGTTGACCCCGGCCACAAAGCCCTGGGCCGCCGCCTCCTCATAGCCGGAGGAGCCGTTGAACTGTCCCGCGCCGTAAAGCCCCTCCACCGCCCGGGTCTCCAGGGTAGGCCGCAGGGCCAGGGGGTCGATGCAGTCATATTCGATGGCGTAGGCCGGACGCATCATCTCCGCCTGCTCCAGTCCGGGGACGGACCGCAGCATTTGCAGCTGCACATCCTCCGGCAGAGAGGAGGAAAAGCCCTGGATGTACATTTCCTCGGTGTCCAGGCCCATGGGCTCGATGAACAGCTGGTGCCGCTCCTTGTCCGGGAAACGGACGATCTTTGTCTCGATGGACGGACAGTACCGGGGGCCTATGCCCTGGATGGCCCCGGAATACAGGGGGCTTTTGTCCAGGTTTTCCCGGATGATCCGGTGGGTCTCCTCCGTGGTATATGTCAGCCAGCACACGGCCCGGTTTTCCGGGGGGCGCTCCGTTTCGAAGCTGAAGGGCAAGGGAGACGGATCCCCCTCCTGGAGCTGCATTCTGGAAAAGTCGATGCTTCGCCGGTTCACCCGGGGCGGCGTGCCGGTCTTGAACCGGCGGAGGGGCAGGCCCAGGGCCAGCAGGCTCTCCGTCAGGGGGCCCGCCGCATGGAGCCCGTCGGGACCGGAGTCCTCCGCACAGTCGCCCACGATGGTGCGGCCCCGCAGATAGGTGCCGGTGCAGAGCACCGCCGCCCGGACCCGGTACACGGCGCCGGTTCGCAGCACCACACCGGTAACATGGCCGTTTTCCGTGCGAACAGACACCGCTTCCGCCTGGCGCAGGGTCAGATGTTCCTGCCGCTCCAGGGTGTGCTTCATGATCTGCTGATAGGCCCGGCGGTCCGCCTGGGCCCGCAGGGACCACACGGCTGGCCCCTTCCGGCGGTTGAGCATCCGGTATTGGATGCAGGCCCTATCCGCCGCCCGGGCCATTTCGCCGCCCAGGGCGTCCAACTCCCGGACCAGGTGACCCTTGGCGGTGCCGCCAATGGCGGGATTGCAGGGCATGTTGCCCACGGCGTCCAGGTTGATGGTCAGGCACACGGTGTCCAGCCCCAGCCGGGCGGCGGCCAGGGCCGCCTCGATGCCGGCGTGTCCCGCGCCGATAACGGCAATATCAAATTGTCCCGCGTCAAATTCTCTCATGCTCGTTCCTCAGTTCCGGCGCAGGATCACCACCGCCACCTCCGGGCGGTTCAGGATCCGCACCATGCCGCCCAGGCCCCGGGTGACAAACACATCCGCGTCCCGGCAGGTGTAAAATCCGTTGGTATAGGAGGGCAGCAGCGCGCCGCCGTTGCCCAGCAGCCCGTCGGTAAAGGGCAGCCGCCACAGGCCGCCGTGGCCGTGGCCCGACAGGGTCAGATCCGCCCCCAGGGCGGCGTAATCCGTTTCAAAATGGGTATTCCGGTGGGCCAGCAGCAGCCAGAACCCGTCGCCGATGGCGTCCCGGACATCCCGGGCCACCTCCTGGGGCGTTTTCTGGTCGGCGAAGCCGTTGGGGTCGTCGATGCCCGCCACGGCCATGGCGCCGCCGTTCCGCTCCAGCGTTACAAAGGTGTTGCTCAGATAGGTGACGCCGCATTCCTTCAGCAGCGGCGTCAGCTCCGACATGGCCCCGGCAGCCCACTCATGATTGCCGGAGACGAAATACGTAGGCGCCATAGCCGTCAGCCCACGCAGCAGAGGCCGCAGATATTCCGTGCCGCTCCACTCGTCCACCAGGTCGCCCACCAGCGCGATGATATCGGGCCGGGCCTTCCGCACCGCCTCCAGAAGGCGGCTGTTGTCCCGGCCGAACCGGCGGCCATGGAGATCCGACAGCACCACGATCCGGGCCCCGTCCCACCCCTGCGGCAGCCGCCGGGAGGTGAAGGTGTATTCCTCGGTGGAGAGGGTGTAGTTCCCCCACCACAGGCCCGCCCCGGCCAGGGTCAGCGCTGCCAGCAGCAGCGGAAGGGCCGTGTTTTTCTTTTTGCGTTTCTTGTCCAACCGCGCCGCCTCCTTACAGGATACCCTATTATATAATAGGTTCCCCGGGGTTTGCAAGTCTTTTGTTGTGCAGAATAGCAAAAAGTGATCGTGCATTTTTATGAAAAATGTACATTTGCACCCTTGTGAAAATGCTCCCGCCGGCGTATACTATATATGTAAAAAGCGAAGAAAGGAGCGTGATACCATGACCAACATCTTCATGAAGGGCGATCTGGATGACATGATCTTCGAGGGAACCGATTGGCAGCCCAGCGAGCGGTAAATCCGGCGCTTACCAAGGAGAAGGCCACGCCAAGGCGTGGTGATTTTTTTTTAACAGAAAAAGCGTTTTTACGAGTTGATGCGCCGCAGGGCGCTTTTTTTGTGCCCATTTTTACGCTCATTTATCGTCTGCGGCGCCGCAGGTCGGCCGCGATCAAGACCCCGCAGGCCAGCAGCAGGCCCGCCAGAATGAGGAGGGCGCAGCTGCGGAAAAATTCCTCCGGCAGAATCAGGATCACCGGGTCCGTCATCGGGTCAAACAGCCAGTTGTCCTTTCCCGGAAAAAAGATGGTGTGGAACACCGTAAATGCCCGGTCGAAGTCCAGAGCCGCCAAACCCCCGACGATCATGAACAGTCCGCCCAGGCCACAGGCGGCCCAGAACCCCGGCCCGCGGCCTCCAAAGCGGCACAGGGCCATCCCCTTTCGCCGCCGCAGCAGGTACAGGGCCAGCAGTGCCGCCAGGGATACCGCCAGCAGCCGGATATCCAGCAGAAACAGCACCCGCACGTCGGCAAAGTGGCTGGCTCCCTCCTGGGAAAAGGGCAGCACCCCGGCGGCAAAATCCGGCCGCAGGCCCAGGCAGTAGTCCATCACGTCGCCGAAGGCATCCCTCAGCTGTTCCACCGTCAGGCCGCTGCGGGCGGGGATATCCAGGGCCTGAATCTGCGCCCAGTAGAAGGGCCGCACCAGCAGCGGCAGGGCAATGGCCCCTGTCAGCACCGCCAGAGCCGTCAGGGGAATGGTGAGAACGGACAGAAATTTCTTCATTTCGTTGGCTCCTTTCGGCCGGACAGCACCAGAAGCACCTGACCCGGCAGGTAAAACAGCCACATGCCCACCTGGGCAAAGGCGGCAAGCCACCCGGGAAACAGCTCCGGCTGATTGCGGATCCCCACGCACACGTCGCACAGCAGAAACAGCCACAGTCCCACGGAAAACAGCGGACTGTGAAGGGACACCGCCTGACAGGCGTTCAGCAGGAAATTCGTAAAGTACACCGCCGCCAGCAGATTCAGCGGCGACAGAAGCCCCAGGGCCCACAGGCCCGTCCAGGCTCCCAGCACCAGCACCAGCCGCAGAGGCCACAGGGTCCGTCCGCCGTTCCGCCGGCAGATCCGGACCAGATACAGGGCCTGGACCCCGCAGAACAGGGCCACTCCCGCGCCGTAATGGTCGTTCAGCAGCAGCAAAAACGTGTCTGCTCCCAGGGTCAGAGCCATGGCAGCGGGCATCAGGCGGCTGCCGCCCCGGCAGGCAAACAGCACGGAAAACACCAGACACACGGCGATGGAGGCGTATTTCACCGGGTCGCCGCTGCCCCCGGTCAGATCCATGGTCAGAAACACCGCATACAGGGCCGCCTCCAGCCCCAGAAACGCTGCCGTCACAGGTCCCACAGCTCCGGGTCGCTGGCGGAAACACACAGGGCGCCGGCAGACAGCGCCGCCGTCACGTCGGCCTTGTCTGCCAGCAGGCCCCCGGCGATGAGGGGCACCGGCAGCTCCCGGGACAGCCGGGCGATGACCTTATAGATGGTTCCCGGCAGCACCTCAATCAGGTCCGGCATGCCTATGCCCGTCTCCTTCCCCAGGTTGCTGACAGCCTTGGAGTCGATGGCAAACACCCGCAGCACCGTCAGCATTCCCAGCTCCCGGCCCCGGCGGATCAGGTGAGGCCGGGTGGAGATGATGCCGTCGGCCCCGCAGCGGCGCAGGTAGTCCACGGCGATCTCCTTGGGGGCCAGCCCTGCGATCAGGTCTGCGTGGATCACCGCCTGCTTCCCGGCCCGGTGGACCCGATCCACCAGCTCCCCGATGTTCAGAATATCGCCGCACAGCAGGAACACCGCCGCCCCGTCATGGCACAAGGCACGATCCAGGGTCTCCGGCTCCTTCACCGCCGGGATCACCGGCGTCCGCTCCAAAAGCGGCAGCATGGCATGGGCCATATTGCGCGCCCCCTTTCCGCAATTTTCTCTCCCTATGTTACCACGGCAGGGGGGCAGATTTCAACGATATTTTCATGAAAAAGTCCTTGACAGCCGCCGGTGTCTCTGGTATACTGTCTGAGAAAACAAAGAAGGCTGGGTGCATCCGCCTCACCTCCCGCCCGTGGCAAAGAGGTCAACAGCAATCGTTTCCATGGTTTCCGCATGCCGGGGGCCGTGTTGTTGCGCGGATGCATGGTGCATTCGCGTTTTTTTATTGATCGAATGGAGGTGCGACGGTTATTAGCAAGGTAGAGCATGAACTCAATGAAGAGATCCGGGATAAGGAGATCCGCCTCATCGGCGAAAACGGCGAACAGCTGGGCATTGTGTCCTCTGCGGAGGGTCTGCACATCGCCGAGGAAAAGGGACTGGACCTGGTGAAGATTTCCCCCCAGGCCACGCCGCCTGTGTGCAAGCTCATGAACTATGGCAAGTACAGGTTCGAGCGCAGCAAGAAGGAAAAGGAAGCCAGAAAGAACCAGCATGTGGTGGAGATCAAGGAAATTCGCATGTCTCCGGGCATCGATGTCGGCGACTTCAACACGAAGCTGAAAAACGCGCAGAAGTTCCTGGCTGACGGCAACCGGGTGAAGGTCTCCGTCCGCTTCCGCGGCCGCGAGATGGCGCATACGGATATCGGCCGGGATCTGCTGAAGAAGTTCGCGGAGCTTTGCGCCGACGTGGCCACGATGGATAAATCCGCCAAAATGGAGGGCCGGCTCATGTCCATGTTCCTGTCCCCCAAGGCCCAAAAGGCCGGAAAATAACACACGAGTTCTTCCCGTCCCCCTGGGAACGGGAGAATAGATGGAAGGAGTACTATTATGCCTAAACTGAAGACCCACAGCGGCGCCAAGAAGCGCTTCAATCTGACGAAGTCCGGCAAGGTCAAGAGAGCGCACGCTTTCAAGAGCCACATCCTCACCAAGAAGGACACCAAGCGCGGCCGTCGCCTGCGCAGCGGCACCTACGCCGACTGCACCAATGAGGCCACCATCCGCAAGATGATCCCCTACAAATAAGAGACGGATATCGTTAGAAATAGGAGGCAATTAAGAAATGGCACGTGTTAAAGGCGCTATGATGGCGCGTAAAAGAAGAAATAAGACGCTGAAGCTGGCCAAGGGCTACTGGGGCGCTAAGTCCAAGCACTTCAAGATGGCCAACGAGCAGGTCATGAAGTCCCTGACCTACGCCTATGTGGGCCGCCGCCTGAAGAAGCGGGACTTCCGCCAGCTGTGGATCACCCGCATCTCCGCCGCCTGCAAGCTCAACGGCATGAACTATTCCACCTTCATGCACGGTCTGAAGCTCGCCGGTGTCGATATGAACCGCAAGATGCTCTCCGAGACCGCTATTCACGATCCTGCCGCTTTCACCGCTCTGTGCGAGATGGCAAAGGCCGCAAAGTAAATCTTAGTAGCTAACGCATTTATGCCGCTCATTTTGAGCGGCATAAGCTGTATTTATGTGATTTTATGACAAAAAAAGAGAAAATCAATGCCGATGTATGGGCGGAGACAAAGCGCACGATGCTTGCGGTTCTTGCGTCGTTTATATACTCCGCTGCCATGAACCTGTTCGTGGTGCCGGTAGGGATGTACAGCGGCGGGCTGATGGGCATCTGTCAGGTCATCCGTACGCTGCTCGTGGAGCATCTCGGCCTGAGTGCAAATATCGATATTGCGTCGATCATATATTTTCTGCTGAATCTCCCTCTGCTGTATTTCGCGTGGCATGATGTGAGCCATATGTTTTTCGTCAAGACGATAATCTCCGTCGCGATGATGACGGTTTCCCTCGCGTTCATCCCCGTGCGCGCGGTCTTGCCGGACGATGTGCTGGCCTCGGTGCTGGTCGGCGGGCTTGTGTGCGGCGCGATGATGGGCATAGTCCTGCGCAGCGGCGGCAGCGGCGGCGGGTTTGATATCGTCGGAGTGCTGATGATCCTGCGCCGCAAGGAGACAGGCGTCGGGCGGCTCACGCTGTTAGTGAACGCGATCCTGTTTGCCACCTGCTTCTACGTGTTCGGCGTGCGCGTCGTCATATATTCGATGCTGTTCACGTTTGTGTACTCCTTCGCGCTGGACAAGATGCATTCGCAGAATATAAACGTCGAGGCGAAGATCATCACCAAGAAGGGCAAGGAGATCGAGGCGGAGATATTTCGCCAGATGGGTCGCGGCGTAACCGAGTGGGCGAGCGTCGGCGCATATACCGGACAGGGGAGCACCATGCTGTACGTGCTGATGAGCAAGTACGAGATAGCTCAGCTCCGCAGCCTCGCCAAGAAGATCGACCCCTCCGCGTTCATCGTAATAAGCAGCGACGTCCGTGTCTACGGCAATTTCCTCAAGAAAATGTAGCAGTGAATATCCCCTCCGAGCCATCGGAGGGGGCTGCGCGTTATGTGTGGAAAGGATATAAACTAACAGGACGGCACAGCGGCCGTCCCCTAAGATCATGTTTGAGCTGCGTTCTTCCTTTTATCTTCTGCACACTGGAGACCCCGCAGTCACGGCCTGTCTCTTATACACATCTCCGAGCCCACGAGGCGGACTCCTATCTCGTATG
>ENA-OUOU01000974-OUOU01000974.1-human-gut-metagenome-genome-assembly--contig:-NODE-974-length-15874-cov-12.443201_pt1 | contig 15874 bp, 17 predicted proteins | sample MGYA00237936_ERZ548765 | MGnify/ENA primary metagenome ERZ548765 (study PRJEB26490, sample SAMN05356889) | human gut metagenome | biome: terrestrial biome; feature: human-associated habitat; material...
TACGAGATAGGAGTCCGTCTCGTGGGCTCGGAGATGTGTATAAGAGACAGATCAAGATCACCCCCGATTTCCCTTGTATCCACTGTGGTGCCTGCGCCAAAGCCTGCAGCCACGGTGTGATCAAAATGGTGCCGAACGAGGAGGGAAAGCTTATCCCCAGGGTTTCCTTCGCTTCCTGCCGGTACTGCCGCGCCTGCCGCTGGGCCTGCCCCGTCATCCCGCGGGAAGAAGTCTGATCCTCCTATAAAAAATTTTTCCGGAAAATATGTCACACTTTTCCCGGATAGATCGTTTATAAAGGGTGAAGGCCATAAACGACAAACCGGAGGAGGATTACCCGCATGAAGAAAAGAACATGGCTCCTGCTGCTTGCCCTCGCCCTTTTGCTGATGGCGGGCTGCAGCAGCGAAAAAACAATGGGCGGCACCATCACCGAATACCTGCGCGGCGATACCGAGGTCAATGCTTTCCTGATGGAACAGGACGGCAAAACCATCGGCGTGCGGCTCACTGGGGAAACCGGCATCTACCCCGCCCTCGTTGATATCACCGATGAAGCCCTGCGGAATGCCGAATACCCCCACATGGAAGTTACCGTTACAGGAGAAAAAGCCGAAGAAAAGCTCACCGCTGCGGATGGCACCGAAGTGCCCACTTATACCGCCTCGGTCATTATCATCAATAGCATCCCCTACGGCGAACCGCTGATCCTTGAGGACGGCACCACGGTACAGGTACGGCTGAACAGAGAGGGCCTGGCCTACTACGCACCGGATGGCATGATGCTGCTTCAGATCCACAATCAGATCCCCGATGATATCTTTGTCGATCGGGTGGATTTTGATGTGTTCCCCAAGGAAGCGCAGCAAAAGGTCATCGACCACTATGAGGAACTGGGCTTCTTCTACGATACCGCGTACCAGGTGGAGCGCGCCTGGGCCGAATACAATGAACTGGGCTGCCCCAAGGATTTCCGTGCCTATGTGGCGCACCAGTCCACCGCCACCAGCTATTACAATGACCGCGTGATCTTTTACTGCACCAATGTGACCCTTTCCCGCAATACCCGCCGCAACTACGAAAAATACTACAATGCCGTCTATGACCGCAAAACCGGCGAGCAGGTATCCTTTTGGAGCCTGTTCAAACCCGATGAAAACTACATGCGCCAGTGGCTGCTGGTCCAGCTGGAGCCGCTGGACGCCGACCGGCGCAACCAGCTGGCGGAGGTCCTGTCCCCGGAATGGCTCTCCCTTGGGTACAACGGTCTCTACACTTTCATCCCGTGGGATGTCCTGCCGGGGGATGATGGCCCCTACCAATGCACCCATTTCTATGCGGATGAGGAGCTTACCTCTCTCCTCCAGGACTGGGTGTTTCCGCTGAAGGACCCCCACGGCGTTTCCCCGGATGTTCCTGCGCCAACCGCATAAATAAAAATTCCCCGGATACTGCGGTATCCGGGGTCTTGTTCATTAGGGGGAAATCCGCCCAAAGCAAAGCTCCCCGCCGGGCGGCAGGGAGCCATAGTACGGTCTTTCAGCGCATTACTCTTCTTCCGCGGGAGCGGTATAGCTGCCGGTCACGGTGGTCTGGCCATTCAGCACGCCGCCCTCTTCCACGGTCAGCTTGGCAACCTCTACATCACTATTGATAACGCCGGTCGCAGTCACTACCAGCTTACCAACATTTACGCTGTCACCGGTGATATTGCCCAGCAGCACCAGGTGGTCAGCGGTCACATTGCCCTCTACCGAGCCAGTCTTGCTGATATACACATAGCTGGTGGAATTGATATCACCAATGAGCTTACCATTGATGCAGATGGGCGAAGCACCCTCGATATTACCGGTAACGGCGTTGCGCGCACCGATGATGGTCTCGAACTTGCTCATGTCCTCTGTTTTTTTGCTGTGGTTATCCAGCAGGTCGATCTCCGGAAAATCATCTTCGCGTTCGCCAAAAAGCATCATTTGTCATTACCTCCATTGTTTGTTCCTTGTGCTGGAAAAACAGCACAGCTGCTATAAACCTATGCATAATATATGGAATGGGCACAAGATCTGTGAAAAAGCCCCGCCAATTTCTGTTTATTGTCCACACCACTGTTGTCACATTTGCATTTTAGCACTCCCTCCCGCAAATCGACACAAAAGGTGTGAATTGCTGTTTTCGGGGTGCAAAATGCACTGCCCCCACAAAAAGCATCTCAGCTTTAACGGGATATTTGTATTCCACCTACCTTCGCTTAACAAGAGCACATACGGTTTTTGCGGGCATAAATACCGCCCGACATTGCGCGTCGCGTTGACAGGCGCCAGCCTGCCTACCGCTCCGCGCTTCCTCTGGCGCCATTTCTCCCGCGCAAAAACTCCGCAGGACTTTTCGGCGAGGGAAAACCGGATGATGACAAGGAAGAGGACGCCGGCATACTGGCGTATGTCAAGGACGATGACGCTGTCAGCGCCGATTTTCGCTGCCGAAAAGCGTGTGTGTCCTTGTTAAACGAAGGTATGGTAAGAATAGACCACCAGCCTAAAGCGGACCTAAAGTCCCATCCCCTAAAAAGGCAAAAAAATGCCCCGCCATGCCGTTGCGCCGCTAATAAAACCCCGTCTTATGCGACAAGGTGGGTAGCCTCCCGGGCTTTCACGCTCCCTTCTTCCACCCTACGGATGGGAGGTCTGCAATCCGGCCAAACGGAGATCCGGCTCCCGAAAGAAAAGTGTTGGATCATATCATACGGCGCTGACGCACACAGCAGGGTGTTGCCAGCAGTTATTCACTTATAGCTTATGTCGATGCAGCGGGGATTATTCCTCCTCGTCCTCATCCAGGAATTCATACTCCTCGCTCAGCTTATCCCGGAAGATCTCGGCCACACGGTCCAGCTCATCCTCATCCAGAATGGCATCCAGATAGGCCTCGCCGTCCTCATCCAGCTCCTCGCTCACCTTCAGGAATACCAACTCCGCGGCATCCATCAGCGCTTCCTCCGGGTCCTCAATGATCGGCTCCAGGGCCATGTACTCGGTACCGTCCATTTCGGCACAGGCCACGATCTTGTATTCACTCTGGTTGCCTTCCTCGTCCATCAGCGAGATAATATCCTCGCCCCAGTTTTCGTTTTCCATTATGCGTTCCTCCTTTTGGTTTCTCTACTCTTATATTATGCGAAAACTATCCCAAAGTCAACCGATACTTGTATTCTACCCCGCAAATGCGGTATAATGAGGCAAAAGAAACCGGGCCTGTGCCAAACCCGCCGGCGGCGGGACGCCCGCAGGGCAAGCCGCCTTACGGCGGCTTCGGCGGCCTTCGGCCGCCGGCTCCGGCTGCGCCGGAGCGCCCTGCGGGCGCCTGCCGCCTTCTCCGCACCGGCCCCACAGAAAGGAAATCAAAATCATGGTTCTAAAGCAGTTTACCCAGTGCGAAGGCCCCCGCGCCATCATGCACACCAACATGGGCGATATTACCATCCAGCTTTACCCGGAGGTTGCCCCCAAAACCGTCGAGAACTTCGTAACCCTGGCCAAAAAGGGCTATTATAATGGCCTCATCTTCCACCGCGTCATCAAGGATTTCATGATCCAGGGCGGTGACCCCACCGGCACCGGTGCGGGCGGTGAGAGCATCTACGGCGCTAAGTTCGAGGATGAGTGCAGCCAGGAGCTGCACAATTTCCGCGGCGCGCTAAGCATGGCCAATGCCGGACCCAATACCAACGGCAGCCAGTTCTTTATCGTGCAGAGCAGTCAGGCCCCCACCCAGGACATCGATGCCCTGGCGGTGCAGGTGGCCTGCTATGAGCTGCTGAACGACGCCAAGCGCCGGGTGCAGATAATGCAGGAGGCCCTGGAGGATGCCCCCAAGATCCAGGCCTACATTGATGAGGTGAACACCAAGCTCAACGATTACCAGTCCCAGGGCCTGCCGGAGGATGTAAAGGAATATGCCACCGAGATCGCCAAAAAATACGCCGAGGTAGGCGGCACCTTCCACCTGGATTTTGCCCATACCGTATTCGGTCAGGTCATCGATGGCATGAAGGTCGTGGATGATATCGCCAATGTGCGCACCGCCCGCGCCGACCGTCCCCTGCACGATGTCACCATTGATTCCATCGATATCGTGGAATGATCCCCCATAAAAATTTCGCATTTTATATCCCCCGCCGGAGATAATAGCAAATGCTATTTTCTTGGCGGGGGTGTTTTTTATGCATAAAAAATGGTGGGGCACTCTGGGCGGCTTCGGCGCCGGGGTCATCAATGGACTGCTGGGTGCGGGCGGTGGCATGGTGGTGGTCCCATTGCTTTCGGCCCTGGGGGTGCGCGGCAAAAAAAGCCACGCCACTGCTCTGATGGTCATTGTCCCGCTTTCGCTGGTCAGCGCCGTTCTGTATCTTGTGCAGGGCCGTGTCACCGTGATGGATGCCCTGCCCTGGCTGCCGGGCAGCCTGTTAGGGGCCTACCTTGGCAGCCGCCTGATGCCGAAAATCTCCACCGGCTGGCTTAAACTCGTTTTTGGCGGGCTGATGCTGTGGGGAGGGATCCGCCTGCTATGAGTTGGTTCTGGATCGCCATTGCTTCTGTCCTCAGCGGCACGCTGGGCGCTATGGGCCTGGGTGGGGGCGGTATCCTGCTGCTGGTGCTGGTATGGGCCGGCTGGCCGCAGATGACCGCGCAGGGCATCAACCTGCTGATGATCCTCCCCGTTGGGCTGCTGGGCCTTTACTTCCACCGTAAAAACGGTCTGACCGATGGCAAAGCCGCCTGGCCTCTCCTGCTGGGCGGCCTGCCCGGCGTGCTGCTGGGGGTGCTGCTGGGCACCCGCCTGGGCGAAAATACCCTGCGCGCCTGCTTCGGGGTACTCATCCTGCTGCTGGCCGCGCGGGAACTATGGCTGGGTGTGCAGGCCATCCGCCGGGATGGCTGGCGATTCCGTGCCCCGGAGGACCGCGAAAAATCCGGGTAGGTGCGCCCGCGGGCCGCAGGCCAAGCCGTCCTCCGGACGGCTTCTGTGGGCTCCGCCCACAGCGGCGATGCTCCGCATCGCCGGGCCTGCGGCCCGCCCTGCCCTCCCGCCATGCATAATCCGCCCCCGGATGGTGAACAATAGCATTGACTCATTCAGTCGCACTACCACTTTGTGAAAAGGATGGTTGAATATGAACCAAAATCACCGGATCTGGTCCTTTATAAAAGCCAAGGGCTTTTACATCGCGTTGGCGCTGTGTATCACCGGGGCGGGCACCGCCGCCTGGCTCACCGCGCAGAATACCATCAGCGGCATCCATGAACAGCAGCAAAAGCCCCCCGCTGTCACCGAACAGGGGGAAGGCAACCAGTGGGATTATGAGGATATCCTGCAGCAGCAAACCGGCGGCGAGGCCAATACGCCCAAGCCCTCTCTACCCACTTCTCCCTCTCCCGCACCGGAGAACCCCGCTCCCACACAGCCTGCCGCGGCCGATGCCCCCCAGCCGCCCGCAAAATCCGAGCCCGCGGCGCCGCTGTGCTTCTGCCTGCCGGTGCAGGGCGCTAAGACCATCGCCCCCTTCAGCGGTGGAGAGTTGGTCAAAAACCACACCCTAAATGTCTGGCGCACCCACGATGGCATAGACCTGGCTGCGGAAAAAGGCACCGTCGTCACCGCCGCTGAGGCCGGCACCGTCTCCGCCGTGACCATGGACCCCATGTGGGGCGGCACTGTCGCAGTGGATCACACCGATGGCACCCAAACCATCTATTGCGGCATTGCGCCGGAAAAAGCCCTAAAGGCCGGGGATCGTGTCACCGCCGGGCAGATGCTGGGCAGCGTAGATACCGTCACCGCCGAGGTGGCTATGGAAAGTCACCTGCACTTCGCCGCCAAAAAGGACGGCAAATTCATCGACCCGCTCTCATTGCCGGGCCTGGAATAAAAGCAAAGCCCCGACAGGTTCACCCTGCCGGGACTTCTGTTTGGTTCTCTGTTAAAAGACAAGCTGCACCAGCAGCATATAGCATATCGTCCCGCCCGCGATGGAAAGCAGCATCTGCCGCTTCCACAGGTGCAGCCCCACGGTAACGGCAATGCCGATCAGCTCCGGCAGGCCGTGGCTCCCACTCAGCAGGGATACATTGCGCAGGCAGTAGATCACCAGCATGGCAAAGATCGCACCGGGCAGCAGCTCTCCAAGACAGTGAATATACTGGGGAGTAGGTTTGCGGGCATTGAAAACCGCAAAGGGCAAAAAACGAGTGAGCAGGGTGGCCAGTACGCACATCCCCACGGTGATGATTTGTTGAGCCAGGGTCATGGTGCGGTCACCCCTCTTTCCTTTTCCAGCGGACGGCGCAGTGCCGTCAATGCCGCCAGAATGCAGATCATTGTAGGGACCAAGAAGTTATCCGCCCCAAAGAGCAGCAGGCACCCCACACTGGCCGCCAGGCCGATCCATTCGCTGGCATGGTGCTTTTCCTTCAGCCACTGCTCCAGAAAGATAACTACAAACATCGCCGTCATCACAAAATCCAGCCCCTCGGTATTGAAATGGATGAAGCTGCCCAGCACGCCGCCCAATGTGGCGCTGGCCACCCAGTAGAATTGGTTGAGCAGCGTGACGAAGAAATAGAACCACCCCCGGTCGATCCCCTCCGGGATCTCGGCGGAGCAATTGATGCTGAAGGTCTCATCGCACATGCCATAGATGAGGTAGGGCTTTTTCCAGCCCAGTCCCTTAAATTTATCCAGCATGGCAATGCCGTAAAAAAGGTGCCGCGCCTGGATCATCAGCGCCATCAGGAAACACTGCACCGGCGCGTAGGGCGCCAGCAGCATGCTCACCGCCACAAATTCCAGGCTCCCGCCAAAGATAGTCAGGCTCATCAGCAGCGGATACCAAAAGCTGAAGCCGGAAACATTCATATAGATGCCATAGGTCATCCCCAAAAACCAAAATCCCGCAAAGATGGGAATGGTATAGGGAAAAGCGCATTTCAGCGCCGCGCGGATCCTCCCACCTCCAGCCGCCGCGCCGGTAGGGGGATTGGTAACAGGGTGTTGTGCCATAGAATCAAATCCTTGTTGGAATTATGCCGGAAATATAAAATATATGTTTATTGGCCGGCTGGTTCCTGTTATATTATACAGCCGCGCCTTTGCAGTAAAAATTTTCCTTATTCCATAGAAAATGAAAAGACGCTATGCGGCTGGCAAAAGCAGCGCATAGCGTTTTCCTCTTTACCGGGCAATTGATCAAATCAAGCCTCGGAGATGGCGCCAACGGGGCAGGTAGCGGCGCAGGAACCGCAATCAATGCAGGAACCCTCGTCGATCTCGCAAACGCCGCCGGCATCCTTGATGGCACCGACGGGGCAAGCACCCATGCAGGCGCCGCAGCCGATGCAGGCATCGCCAATTTTGAAAGCCATAGTTATGTACCTCCTGATCAGGTTCGTTGCCATCCTCCTTTGGGCAGCCCAACGCTGCCAAAGGAATGGCAAGTACAGGCCAGTTTCCCAGCCTGTTTAGGGGTATTATAGCATACTCTCCCCAAAAATCAATACCCTTTTCCCCACCCTGTTATGCAAAGTACGCAGCACAGTAAACCAGCTTGCCAAATGAAGAACAAATGTTTCACGTGAAACATTTTTGCGGAGAGGGATCCCTTCCAGGGAAGGGCCAGGGGTCGTCTGCGAAAGGGGCAAGACGGCCCGCAGGGCGCTCCGGCAAAGCCGGAGCCGGCGGCCGGAGGCCGCCGAGCCCGCCCGGAGGGCGGGTTGCCCTGCGGGCCGTACCCTGCGGTTTGTACAGACTGGCGGCGGTTACAGCTGGGCGGGCTGCTTGACCCCGCGCATGGTAAGGGAAATGCGGCCGCGCTTCTGGTCTACCTCCAGCACCTTTACCCGGACAATGTCCCCCACTTTCAGCACCTCGCTGGGGTGCTTTACATATTTTTCGCCCAACTGGCTGATGTGTACCAGGCCATCCTCATGCACGCCGATATCCACAAAGGCACCAAAATCCACCACATTGCGGACGGTGCCGGTCAGTTCCATTTCGGGCTTCAGGTCCTTCATCTCCAACACATCGCTGCGCAGCACTGTGGGCGGCAGCGATTCGCGGGGATCGCGTCCCGGCTTTTGCAGCTCGGCTATGATATCCCGAATGGTGGGTTCGCCGGCGGAAAGCTGCGCCGCCAGCGCTTTATAGCCCATCTTCTCCGCAAGGGTGGGCAGCTCCTTCATTTTATCGGTACCGATATCGGTCAAGGCGCAGCCGCAGAGGGTCAGCAGCCCTTCGGCGATGGAGTAGCTTTCCGGATGGACGGCGGTGGCGTCCAGCGGGTTTTTGCCGCCGGAAATGCGCAGGAAGCCGGCGCATTGCTCATAGGCCTTTTTGCCGAGCTTGGGGACCTTGAGGAGCTGCGGACGGGCGGTGAAGCCGCCGTTTTCTTCCCGGTAGGCCACAATGTTTTTGGCGATGGCGGCATTGATGCCGGCAATGTGCCCCAGCAGCGAGGGGGACGCGGTATTGAGGTCGACCCCCACCGAGTTGACACAGCTTTCCACCACGCCGGCCAGGGCAGCATCCAGCCGGGCCGGAGGCATATCGTGCTGGTACTGCCCAATGCCGATGGCCTTGGGATCAATCTTCACCAGCTCCGCCAACGGATCCTGCAAGCGGCGGGCGATGGAAACGGCGCTGCGCAGGTTGACATCGTATTCCGGGAATTCCTCGCTGGCCAGCTTGGAGGCGGAATAGACCGAGGCGCCTGCTTCGCTGACAATGGCATACTGCACCGGCAGGCCGCTTTCCGCAATGAGTTCCGCCACAATCTTTTCTGATTCCCGGCTGGCGGTGCCATTGCCAATGGAAATGACGGTAACTTTATGCTTCTTCAGCAGGTCGGTCACCTTCCGCTTGGTTTCAGCGATTTTATTAAAAGGCTGGGTGGGGTAGACAACGGCGGTATCCAGCACACGGCCGGTGGCATCCACCACCGCCAGCTTGCAGCCGTTGCGATAGCCGGGGTCCCAGCCCAGCACCACCTGACCGGTGAGGGGCGGCTGCATCAGCAGGTGGTGCAGATTTTCGGCAAAGACCCGGATGGCCTGCTCGCTGGCATTCTCGAACAGCTCCCGGAAGGTTTCATTTTCCATGCTGGGGGCAATGAGGCGCTTCCAGCTATCGGCGGCAGCTTCCATCACGGCGCGGCTGCAGGCATTATTGGCGATCACCGTTTTGCGGCGGATGGCCTCCAGGGCTTTTTCCTCCTCCAGCACAATGGCAGTCTTAAGGAAGCCCTCCTTTTCGCCGCGGTTGATGGCCAACACCCGGTGCGGGGCGATGCGGCCCACCGGCTCCTTGAAGTCGTAATACATCTTATAGGTGGTGTTCTCGGTGCTATCGCCGGTGGCGGTAACCACGGCCGACCGGTGGATCAAAAGGCGCAGCGCCTTGCGGATCTCGCCGTCATCGGAAATATCCTCCGCGATGATATCCATAGCGCCGGAGAGAGCATCCTCGGCGGTCTCCACGCCCTTTTCCGGGTTCACATACTCTGCGGCCATGCTAAGCGGCTCCCGCAGGGTATTCTGCACCCGGATGGCCGCCGCCAGCGGTTCCAAGCCCTTTTCCCGGGCAATGCTGCCGCGGGTGCGGCGCTTGGGCTTATAGGGACGGTAGAGGTCCTCCACCTCCGCCAGAGTGGCCGCAGCCTGAATGGCGGTCTCCAGCTCCGGGGTAAGCTTTTCCTGCTCGGTGATGGAGCGAATGACCTCCTCCCGGCGTTTTTGCAGGTTGCGCAGGTATTCCAGCCGGTCGCTGAGGTCGCGCAGGGCGGCATCATCCAGGCTGTCGGTCATCTCCTTGCGATAGCGGGCAATGAAGGGGATGGTGTTGCCTTCATCCAAAAGGCGCACGGCGGCTTCCACCTGTGCTGGGCGGAGCTTTAATTCCTGCGAGAGCTGCTGTATGAGTTCCATCGTTTTTCCTCTCCTTCGGGGCAAAATTACTTTTCTATTATAGCCTATCCGGGAGCAGGGAGCAACCGGAGAAACGGTACAGCAGCGTTTGAATATTCATTTTTATTTGAATAATTATACACAGTATAATCGCAAAATTGTTTGTTATCACTAATATTTAGTCGTAATTTTAGGCGGTTATCTCTGTTTTAATGCTTTACTTTTGCGAAATGTGATGTATAATAATTCATGTAATCACCACCCGGCCGGAGAGGACCCCGCCGGGACCGGAACGAAAGATATTTTATGAAAAAGATAAAAGGAGATTCTACCATGAAAAAACTGCTTGCTGTAATGCTGGCCGCCATGATGCTGCTGGCGATGGTTGCCTGTGGCAACAACAATAGCGAACCTACCCCTGAGCCTACCCCCACCCCTGACGAGACCAAGACCCTGTATATGGCCACCGAGGGCACCTTCCCTCCCTATGAATATTACGATGGCGATAAGCTGGTCGGTATTGATGTGGAAGTGGCCGGTGCCATTGCCGAAAAGCTGGGCATGAAGCTGGAGGTCGTTGATATCGCGTTTGATTCCATCGTAAGCGGCGTACAGGCCGGCAAGTATGATATGGGCATGGCCGGTATGACCGTCAATGAGGAGCGGTTGGAGCAGGTCAACTTCTCCGACAGCTATTCCACCGGCATTCAGGTCGTCATTGTAAAAGAGGGCGGCAAGGTACAGTCCCTGGACGATATGGGCGCTGAGGGCGTCATCATCGGCACCCAGAGCGGTACCACCGGCTTTACGTATGCCTCCGGTGACTTCGGCGACGAAAAGGTAAAGGGTTTCACCAAGACCACCGACGCCGTTGCCGCACTGATCAACGGTCAGGTAGACTGCGTGATGCTGGATAACGAGCCTGCCAAGGCGCTGGTTGCCGCCAATGCCGATGCCGGTCTTTCCATTCTGGATACTGCCTACACCGTTGAGGACTATGCCATCGCCATCAACAAGGACAACAATGACCTGCTGACCAAGGTGAACACCGCACTGGCCGAGCTGAAAGCTGATGGCACCCTGCAGGGCATTATTGACAAGTACATCAAGTAAAATCGTTTCCTCATTACCCATGCAGCGGGACGGAGCCACACTGGCTTCGCCCCGTGCTGCTATCTTATCACGATAGAAAAGAGGGGAACCATTGAGTAATTTCCTGCTGTGGTGGGAGCAGCTGAAGGCTGACTTTATCACCTGCTTTGTTACCAAGGAACGCTGGCGCTACATTACCCGCGGCCTGGGGAACACCCTGAAGATCGCGCTGGTGGCTGTACTGATCGGTATTGCCATCGGCTCCATTGTGGCCATTGTGCGCAGCGCCCACGATAAAAATATCCACGAGATGCGCCCGGGCCTGGGTCGCACCCTGCTGAAGATCGCCAACGCCATCTGCAAGGTATATTTGACCGTTATCCGCGGCACGCCTGTGATGATCCAGCTGCTCATCATGTTCTTTGTCATCTTTACCTCGGCGCGGAACGGCGTGCCGGTGGCTATGCTGTGCTTCGGCATCAATTCCGGCGCGTATGTGGCCGAAATTATCCGGGCCGGTATTATGTCGGTGGATAACGGGCAGAGTGAGGCGGGGCGCAGCCTGGGGCTTAACTTTGTGCAGACCATGTGGTATATCGTCATTCCGCAGGCGCTGAAAAATACCCTGCCGGCTTTGGCCAATGAGTTCATTGTGCTGCTGAAGGAAACCTCCGTAGCCTGCTATGTGGCCGTCAACGATCTGACGCGTGGCGGCGAGATCATCCGTGGTGCCACCTACCAGCAGCTGCTGCCGCTTTTGGCTGTGGCCATCATCTACCTGCTGCTGGTCATGTTCTTTAGCTGGCTGGTAGGCAAACTGGAAAGGAGGCTGCGCAGCAGTGACCACTAAACCGATCATTGAGGTAAAGGACCTGAAAAAATCCTTTGGCACATTGCAGGTGCTCAAGGGCATCAATACCGAGGTGCAGAAGGGCGAGGTCGTCGTTGTCATTGGGCCCTCCGGCAGCGGTAAGTCCACCTTCCTGCGGTGCCTGAACCTGCTGGAGACCCCCACGGCCGGTTCTATCTATGTGGATGGGGCGGAGATCACCGACCCCAAGTGCGATATCAACCTGCACAGGCAGAAGATGGGCATGGTGTTCCAGCACTTTAACCTGTTCAATAATATGACCATCCTGCGCAACATGACGCTGGCCCCCATGACCCTGCTGAAAAAAAGCAAGGAGGACGCTGAGGCGCGGGCACTGGCCCTGCTGCGGCGCGTAGGGCTGGAGGATAAGGCAAACGCCTATCCCAGCCAGCTTTCCGGCGGGCAGAAGCAGCGGATCGCCATTGTGCGGGCGCTGTGCATGGACCCCGAGGTCATGCTCTTTGATGAGCCGACCAGCGCGCTGGACCCCGAAATGGTGGGTGAGGTGCTGGATGTTATGAAGGAGCTGGCGCAGGACGGTATGACCATGGTGGTAGTGACCCACGAGATGGGCTTTGCCCGCGAAGTAGGCAGCCGGGTGCTGTTTATGGATGAGGGTGTCATCATGGAGGAGAACGAGCCGCATGAGTTCTTTGCTAACCCCAAATGCGAGCGGCTGCAAAGCTTCCTGGCAAAGGTGCTGTAAAACAGAAAGATTCCCCCACAGGCCATACGGTCTGCGGGGGATATTTTTTATTCCAGAATATTGCGGGCGACATAAACGCCGCTGGCGGAAGCGTGAGAAAGCGAATGGGTGATGCCGCTGCCATCGCCAATGATGTAAAGGCCGGGATGCTGGTTGGATTCCAGTTTTTTATTCACCTCAACCTCCATATTGTAGAACTTGACCTCCACGCCGTACAGCAGGGTGTCCTCATTAGCGGTGCCGGGGGCGATCTTATCCAATGCGTAGATCATTTCCACGATGTCATCCAGGATGCGTTTTGGCAGCACCAGGCTCAGGTCGCCGGGGGTGGCATTCAGCGTGGGGGTAATGAAGGCCCCCTCCATGCGCTCCGGGGTGGAGCGGCGGCCGCGGATCAGATCGCCAAAGCGCTGAATGATGACTCCGCCGCCCAGCATATTGCTGAGCCGCGCGACGCTCTCGCCATAGCCGTTGGAGTCCTTAAACGGCTCTGAAAAATGCTGTGCCACCAATAGGGCAAAGTTGGTATTTTCGGTTTGGCGAGAGGGGTCCTCGTAGCTGTGGCCATTGACGGTGATGATGCCGTTGGTGTTTTCATTTACCACGGCGCCCTTGGGATTCATGCAGAAGGTACGCACCTTATCGCCGTACTTTTCGGTGCGGTAGACGATCTTGCTTTCATACAGCTCATCGGTAAGGTGGGCAAAGACCGCCGCGGGCAGTTCCACCCGCACGCCCAGATCCACGCGGTTGGAGTGGGTGGGGATATTGAGCTCCCGGCAGACGGCTTCCATCCACTTGCTGCCGCTGCGCCCTACTGAGATGACGCACTTTTGGCAGGTATAATCGCCCGCCGCTGTGGAAACACGGTAGCCATCATCCGCCGCCGCGACTGCAGTGACGGGGGTATCAAAGAAGAAGGTGACCTTATCCTTTAGTTCCTCGTAGATATTCTGCAGCACCTTGTAGTTGATATCGGTGCCGAGGTGGCGTACCGAGGCATCCAGGAGATGCAGGTCGTTCTGGATGCAGACGGTCTTAAAGCGGGTACCAGCGGTGGAATAGAGCTTTGTCCCTTCGCCGCCATGGGCCAGGTTGATCTCATCAACATAGCGCATAAGCTCCAACGCCTGCTTTTTGCCGATGTACTCATACAGCGTGCCGCCAAAGTCATTGGTGATATTGTACTTGCCATCGGAGAAAGCACCCGCCCCACCGAAACCGCTCATGATGGAGCAGGTGGGACAGCCAATGCAGGTTTTTATTTTATCGCCATCGATGGGACAGCGACGGCGGCTGAGGGGATGTCCGGATTCGAATACCGCGACCCGCAGGGCGGGAGCCCGGTGGGTCAGCTCGTAAGCGGAAAAGATGCCTCCAGGGCCAGCGCCAATGATAATGACATCATAATTCATAGTGCGACCTCCACAAAAAAGAACAGTTGACCGCTGCGCAGCCAACCCTATCATCCAAGATAATTTATTTATAACACAGGTGCAGGAATTTTGCAATGACGCCGGCAGAGAAAAAACGCCTCTCCGACGAGAAAAACCGTGCTCATTGCCCAACTGCTCCCCCATAAACGGCACAGCCGCCCGCCCTATGCCGGCAGACGGCTGGGTATATGCTTTCTGCGGGCTTTTCCGCCGCAGCAGGGGAAGATGCTTGTTAAACGGGAAAGTCCGCACCAAGCGGCAAATTTAACGGCCCAGCGCCTTTTTGACATATTCCCGCAGGGTGTTGTCATCCAAGAAAGGAAGGAGCTCGGTGATGCTCTCTCCGCGGGCCAGCTTTTCCTTGGTGATGGCCCCCAGTGCCTTATCACCCAAAAAGGGCAGCATGGCGGTAACATCCTCACCGCGGAGCACCTTGGCAAGAGCCACCTCGCCCAGCTTTTCCTCCCCGGCAAAGGGGAGGAGTTCCCCGATGGAGCGGCCGTTTTTGGCACGGAGTTCCGCCAGCCTGCCCACCGCTTCTTCGCTCATGAAAGGGGCAAGTGCCACGGTATCCTTACCGTTCTGCTCCAGCAGCAACGCCAATTCATCCACCTTTTCTTCTGCCATAAAGGGGACCAGGCCTGTAACATCGCCACCCTCCTGCGCCAGCTGTGTGGCCAGCTCGCCCACGGTTTCCTCGTCTAGGAATGGCACCAGTGTCAGCAGGCTCTCTCTATCTTCCCTAACCTCCCCGGCCAGCTTTTCTACCTGACTGGGGCGCAGCACCTCGGCAGCCTCTTTCAGTTCCTCCCTGGTGTAATCGGCAGGCTGTACCGGCTCTCCGGCTGTTACCTTTTCCACCACGGGGTTGCCGCTGCCCAGGATCTCATCCACCGTGACGCCAAAAATTTCGGCCAACTCCGGCAGCTTGGCGATATCCGGCATGGAATTGCCCCGCTCCCAGTTGGAGACCGCCTGATAGCTGATGCCCAGTCGGTCGGCGATCTCGAACTGGGTCATATCCCTTTTCTTGCGCAGCTCTGCTATTCTTTTTCCGATTTTTACGGTATCAAACATATTGTACCGCTCCTTCCCGCCGGTCGCTTCCGGCATCATCAGCATAGCAAATCGCACACCAATAAACCAGCAACCGGTGCTTGAGTCCGGATATTCAACCCGCGCTTGAGCCCCATGTAATAGCCCGTTAACTGCCAGCACTGCACTTTTCGGCATCAATGGCAAGAACCACCATCAGAGCGGAAAGGGCGTCCTGCGGGTTCACCACGTCAATGACATAGGTGTCCGTCCAATTCAAAAGCTCCTTGCTGATGGTCGCTGCTGTTCTGCCGCTGCCGTCTACAATGGAATAATCCCAGCCCAACCAGTTGCCCTCCACATGCCAGCCGTTGCAATCGAGATTGTACCGGTGCCGGAACAGAGAAAATTCCTTTTTGAGGCTGCCGATCTGCGTTGCGCCGCGGTAGAGGTCGAACTTCGGCGGCAGGGTAAAAACGCGCTGCTTGACCATGCCCAGCTCGCTGCCGGTCGGGTCAAATATTTTAAGGCAGTGCCCCCACGAAAGCTGTCCCTTGACAACATACATCGTGCTACCTGCTTCATCATAAATATCGTAGCTGTCGAACCATGAGAAAAAACGCTGCTTAAAAAGTAGTTTCATCTACGCACTCTCCTTTCTACATGTATCATTTTAGCACATTGGCTGAAAAAAGTAAAAGCCCCGAGCGTTATTGCACTCAAGGCTTTGGCTCCCCCTGTCCGGCTTGAACGGACGACCCTGCGGTTAACAGCCGCATGC
>ENA-OUOU01000977-OUOU01000977.1-human-gut-metagenome-genome-assembly--contig:-NODE-977-length-15843-cov-9.070687_pt1 | contig 15843 bp, 14 predicted proteins | sample MGYA00237936_ERZ548765 | MGnify/ENA primary metagenome ERZ548765 (study PRJEB26490, sample SAMN05356889) | human gut metagenome | biome: terrestrial biome; feature: human-associated habitat; material...
CACTTTGAGCGAGGTGGCACGCCGAAAGGCGTGACGGAGAGGGCAAGGATGCTACAAGGAGGTCCCCTATGATCCAGCGTTTCCGTTTTGGCCTGCCCCTGCCCACCGACAGTGTGGTGCAGGAGATCCCAGTTTCCGCCGGGCCGGTGCCCTTCCTCACAGCCGAAGAAGACGGCTGGGCCTACCGGATGGCTCCGGATGCCATCGTGTACGGTCTGGGCGAAATGCCCCGCGGCATCAACAAGCGCGGCTGGCACTACGTGACCAACAACACCGATGAAGCCCGCCACAGCGAGGATAAGCTTTCCTACTATGGTGCGCACAATTTTCTGCTCATTGACGGCGGCGCAGGCCGTGAATGCTTTGGTGTGTTCATCGATTTCCCGGGCAAAGTGCGTTACGATATCGGCTACACCGAATACGATGCCCTGCGCTTTGCCACCGAAGAGCCGGATCATGAGCTTTACATCATTACCGGCGACGACCTGAACGATATCAGCCGCCAGTTCCGGCAGCTCATCGGCCGCAGCTATATCCCGCCCAAGTGGGCCTTTGGTCTGGCACAGAGCCGCTTTGGCTACAAGACCGCTGAGGACGTGCGGGAGGTGGCCCGCCAGTACAAAGAGAACGATCTGCCGCTGGATATGATCTGCATGGACATCGATTACATGCAGGACTACGCGGATTTTACCGTAAACAAGCAGCGCTTCCCGGACCTTGCCGCCCTGAGCGCCGAACTGAAGGCACAGGGCATCCGGCTGGTGCCCATCATCGATGCGGGTGTGCGCATCGACCCGGAAAACCCCGTCTGTGCCGAGGGCCTTGCAAACGGTTCCTTCTGTACCAAAGCCGACGGCACCCCCTTTGTGGCGGCGGTGTGGCCCGGCAAGGCTTATTTTCCGGACTTCCTGCGCCCGGAGGTGCGGGAGTGGTTCGGCCGGCAGTACAAGGCACTGACCGACTGCGGCATCGAGGGCTTCTGGAATGATATGAACGAGCCTGCGCTGTTTTACTCACCCGAGCGGCTCAAGGCTTTCTTTGAGAGCATGGACGAACTGAGCCGGAAGGACAACATCGTGCAGGATGAATTCTTTGGCAAGGTGGTGGGCGGTGCGCTGGGCCTGATGAATGCCCCGGAGGACTACGCCAGCTTCTACCACGATGTGGACGGCCAGCGGGTGCGCCATGACAGGGTGCACAACCTCTACGGCGGCAATATGACCCGTGCGGCAGGCGAAGCCTTTGCCCGCCTGCGGCCCGGCAGACGCACGCTGCTCTACAGCCGTTCCAGCTTCATCGGCAGCCACCGCTACGGCGGCATCTGGCTGGGTGACAACGCTTCCACATGGGCACAGCTTCTGGCCAATATCCAGATGATGCCCAACGTGCAGCTGTGCGGCTTTCTTTATACCGGTGCCGACCTGTGCGGTTTTTCCTACGATACTACGCCTGATCTGGCTCTGCGCTGGCTGGAGTTCGGCCTGTTCACGCCGCTGATGCGCAACCACGCCACCGACGGCTCCCGGATGCAGGAATACTACCGCTTTGCGGATATGCTGCCTGCCCTGCGGAAGATGCTCCGGCTGCGGTATGCCCTGCTGCCCTACCTTTATAGTACCTTCATGAAGGCGGCATTGGAAAATACCAGTTACTTCCGGCCCTTGGGCTTTGATTTTCCCGCTGACCCGGATGCCCGCGAGGTGCAGGACCAGCTGCTGCTGGGCGAGGGTGTGATGGTAGCGCCTGTCTACACCCAGAACGCCAGCGGACGGCATGTCTACCTGCCGGAAGCAATGAAGCTCTACCGCATCCGCAGTGTGGACGACTACGACACCGAGCTTCTGCCCGCCGGGCACCACTACGTCCGCTGCGCACTGGACGAAGTGCTGCTGTTCATCCGCCCGGGTCATGCGGTGCCGGTGGCAAGACCCGCCAGCTGCACCGCCCAGCTGGACGAGACCAGCCTGACCCTGTGGGCCTGCCCGGACGAAAATGGCAGCGCCCGCTGCCGGATGTACACCGATGACGGCGAGACGATGGATCCTGAACACGACGGGCACTGGACCGTGCTGGACGCCTCTCGCTGACCCAGTTTTCACAGCAGCCCCGGAACGTTTGCGGTTCCGGGGCTCTTGCGTTTTGCGGACGTCTGACGTATACTGACGTATAATAGGTACTTGTGCCCGGCTTTCCGGGTACGATCTAAAATCAACCGATTCAGATATCAAAAACATTTCAAGGAGGCGTGTGACCCCATGACGCAAACCCGGGCAGACCGTTCCGCTGACCTGACCAGCGGCCCGATGCTGCAAAAGATCATTCTGTTTTCCATTCCGCTGGCTGCATCCAGCATTTTGCAGCTGCTGTTCAACGCGGCAGACGTTGTGGTGGTGGGCCGCTTTGCCGGCAGCACCGCGCTGGCCGCAGTCGGCTCCAACGGTTCCCTGATCAACCTGCTGGTGAACCTGTTCGTTGGGCTCTCGTTGGGCGCGAACGTCGTAGCTGCCCGCTGCTTTGGCGCAAAGGACGAGCACGGCATACAGGACACCGTGCACACCGCCGTGACGCTGGGCCTTACCAGCGGCGTACTGCTGGCCGTGGTGGGCTTTTTTGCCGCCCGCAGCCTGCTGGAGCTCATGAGCTGCCCGGAGGATGTCATCGACCTTTCTTCTTTGTACCTCAAGATCTACTTCATCGGCATGCCCATGAACATGCTGTACAACTTCAGCAGCGCTCTGCTGCGGGCCGTGGGCGACACCAAGCGCCCGCTGTACTGTCTGGCCGCTGCCGGTATCATCAACGTGGTGCTGAATCTGGTCTTTGTCATCGGCTTTTCCATGAGCGTGGCGGGCGTGGCACTGGCCACCATCATCAGCCAGACCGTGTCTGCGCTGCTGGTGACCGGGATGCTTGTCCGGGAGAAGGGCGCGCTGCGGCTGGACCTGCGGCGGCTGGCCTTCCACGCCGGAACGCTGAAGCAGATTTTGCTCATCGGCCTGCCTGCTGGGCTGCAGAGCACGGTGTTCAGCCTTTCCAATGTGGTCATCCAGTCCTCCATCAACTCCTTCGGCTCCATGGTGGTGGCGGGCAACTCTGCCTCCTCCAATCTGGAGGGCTTTGTGTACACCGCCATGAACGCCTTTGCGCAGGCCGCTGTCACTTTTACCAGCCAGAACATCGGCGCGCGCAAGTACCACAATCTTGACCGGGTGATCCGCAACTGTCTGCTGTGTGTCGTGGTGACCGGCCTTGTGCTGGGCGGCGGCGCAGCACTGGCGGGGCACCAGCTGCTGCGCTTCTACTCCTCGGACACTGCGGTCATTGCCACCGGCGCCGAGCGGCTGCGCCTGATCTGCGGCTTCTACCTGCTGTGCGGCATTATGGACGTGCTGGCCAGCAGCCTGCGCGGGCTGGGCTACAGCGTGCTGCCCATGGTGGTAAGCCTTGTGGGTGTGTGCGTGCTGCGGCTGGTGTGGATCGCCACCATTTTCCAGCTGAACCGCACCCCTTTTATGCTGTACATCAGCTACCCCATCAGCTGGGCACTGACCGCACTGGTGCATCTGGCCTGCCTGCTTGTGGTGCGGCGTAAGCTGCGCCAGAAGCAGCCGCAGACGGTATAAATCCTTTTTGCATAAAAGCAGCGCCGGGCAGACCAAAAAAGTCTGTCCGGCGCTGCTTTTACTATATCACAGGGCCACATCCAGTGCCATCATCAGCGCAAACCCCAGCACGATGCTGATGACACCGGCCACTTCATCCGGTTCCACCGCCTCAGGGATCATCTCCTGTGCGGTCACACACACCATACAGCCCGCCGCCGCGCTCATAAGCCACGGCAGCGCTGCGCCTACCCACTCGGCCAGCACAAAGGCCAGCACCGCGCCCAAGGGCTCCACCAGTCCGGAGGCCGCCCCGGCGGCAAAGGACTGCCCCCGGGTGCGCCCGCTCTGGGTCAGCGGCAGACTGACCGCCGCCCCCTCCGGGATATTTTGCAAGCCGATGCCCAGGCTCAGTGCCAGCGCGCCGCTTACAGCGTCCGCGTCCCCGTGCAGCGCCAGCGCCGCAGCCAGCCCCACCACCATGCCTTCCGGCAGGTTATGCAGGGTGACCGCCAGCACCATACGCCCGCAATGCCCGGGGCCGCCCGCCAGCAGCTGTCCGGCGGCATCCTCCAGCCGTAAAAGCCCCACAGCGCCTAAAATAAGCCCCAGCGCCGGGGGCACCCATGCCGCCCTGCCCTCCGACCGGGCAATGGCCGGCAGCAGCAGGCTCCACACGCTGGCCGCCAGCATGATACCCGCCGCCATTCCGCACAAAATGCGCCGGGTTGCCGGCCTTGTCTGCCTGCGCAGCAAAAACACCCCTGCTGCTCCCAGCGCGGTACACGCCGCCGGGAACAGCCAGATCCCAAGTGTGAAAACGATCCGGTTCAATCCGCATTCCCCCTTTGCCCGTTGTATGCACAAACGGGCAAAAGGGTGCAGGCTCAGGAATCGTCCTCAGTGCTGTCGCAGCTGTCTGCATCGCAGTCTGCGTCATCGGATGAAAAGCTATCGGTGCTGTCCGTGCTGAAATTGCGCTCGAATGCGGTCATGTACTGGGCATAGCCCTCGTCGCCGGTGCCAAAGTAGCCAAAATCAAAGTCTTTCATTGTAGTATCCTCCACAAATATTTTTCTCGTTCAGCCTTCCGGGGGATGTCCGTCCCTCGTTGTGTCTCTATTATCCACATTTACAGTACAATAAAAAGGATTTTATGAGTATTTTTCAAATTTTTCTGTTTTTATGCTTCTCACCCGGCGGTACAGGCTCTATCCCGCGCTTTATTTTTGCCAAAAAGTCTTTTACTTTTGGCGAAACTTTATGACAACTATGCCGATTCTTTACGCAGATTATAACTTTCGACCAAAATCCTCTTGATTTTTTTCAAAAACGGATTAGAATATAGCATCGCAGTGAGGCGCTACCGAAAGCCCGCTGCTAAACATTTACAAGAAGACTAAGGAGATCATTGATATGAAACTCAAGAATATTTGCATCGCTGTTGTTGCTCTGGCTCTGGCTGCTGGCATGACCGCTTGCGGTGGCTCTGCTTCTAGCGCTGCTGCTTCCTCCACCTCTGAGGCTGCTTCCGCAAGCACCGCTGTTTCCGAGGCTGCTTCTTCTGAGGCTGCTTCCAGCGAGGCCGCTTCCTCTGAGGCTGCATCTTCCGAGGCTGCTTCCTCTGAGGCCGCTTCCAGCGAGGCTGCTTCTTCTGAGGCTGCTTCCACCACTGCCGCCTAAGTTTAACGCGCACAGCGTACATAACAAAATAGCAGAAGGCCGTTGCACATTATTTTGTGCAGCGGCCTTTTTGATTGCGCAGAAAGATTTAAATGCCCTCCGCGTGCGCTATGGGCATAACCAGCGGAATGATTTTTTTCGGGATACCGGGTCGTCTGCGGACGCCCCGGTATCCCATTTTTATGAAAAAAGACCGCCGCACAAAGCCATGTACAGCAGTCTCCTTACGTTTGAGAAGTGAGCTTCCCAGTATCATTTTTCAAGAATTGCGCGGATCTGAGCAAGGTCGGCAGCAAAGGTAATATTCCGCTGCCGCGCCGGAGTAGAAAGCCTCATGGCGATCATCTGCTGCAAAAGCTGGTGCAGGGGCTGGTAGTAGCCGTTCAGGTCGTAAAGGATGCAGGGCGCGTTCAGCTGTCCCAGAGACAGCTTGCTGATGACCTCGGTGATCTCCTCCAGCGTGCCGGTGCCGCCGGGAAACGCGATAAAGGCATCGCCCAGCTCGATCATTCTGGTCTTGCGGGCGGGGATGTCCTCGGTCACGATCAACTCGGTCAGTCCCTCGTGCTGCAGTTCTGCGTCCAGAAAGCACTTGGGTTCTACGCCGGTCACCCTGCCGCCTGCGGCCAGCACACTGTCGGCCAAAAGCCCCATCAGGCCGCTTTTGCTGCCGCCGTACACCAGCGCGTTGCCGCTTTCGCCGATCCAGCGCCCCAGCTGCTGCACGGCCTGCGGCAGTGCAGGGTCGGTGCCAAGGTTTGCCCCCAGATACACGGTAATGTTCATTTTGTCAACCTCTCCTTCCGGGTCAGATGCTCCACAACACCGCGCCCAGTACCGCAGAAAGCAGGATCATCCCGATGGGGGACGGTGCTTTCTGCGTTTTCTTTTTATAGGCAAAATGCAGGCCGCCCAACAGAGCAAACACCGCCAGCGCCCGCACATCCGGGGCAAAGCCGCCGGAAACAGTGGTAAAGCCTCCCAGTGTGGAAAGCCCCATGGTGCAGGCGGTGGCTAAAATCATAGCCACCACGCAGGGGCGCACCCCGGCTAAAAAGGCGTTGACCCCGGCGTACTTCATCAGGCTGTGCAGCGCCGCTGCAATGAGCAGAATGATGACAAAAGAGGGCAGCACCACCCCCACCGTTGCCACAAAGGAGCCTGCCAGCCCCGCCTGCGAAGCACCGATAAAGGTGGCCATATTCACCGCCAGCGGGCCGGGCGTAGACTCTGACACCGCGATAAAGCTGAGAAATTCGCTCTCGGTCAGCCAGCAGTGCCCCAGCACCGTTTCCCGTACCAGCGAGATCATGCCGTAGCCGCCGCCAAAGGACACTGCACCGATGACAAGGAAATTCCAGAACAGCTCCAACAAGATCATTTTGTGCCGCCTTTCTTCCCCTGCCCTACCGCGTAGGCCAACACCCCGGCTGCGCCGCAAAGCAAAATGCAGCAGATGGAGGAAAACTTTACCGCCAGCACAGAGCAGCCCACCATGGCCGCCAGCACCACCGCCACCACTGCCGTGTTGAAGGGGGTGCGCTGCAGATTTTTGAGCATCTTGACCCCTGCGGATAAGATCAGGTAGATGACACAGGCCTGAATGCCCTTGAAAGCATTAGCCACCACCGTCAGCTGCAAAAAGCGATCGAAGAAGAGCGAAATAAGGTAGATGACTGCAAAGGACGGCAGGCACACCGCCAAGGTAGAAGCCGCCGCACCGGCAGCACCGGCCAGCTTATAGCCGATGTAGGTGGCGCTGTTCACCGCCACAGGGCCGGGGGTAGACTCGGCAATGGCAACCATATCCAGAAACTCCTCCCGGGTGAGCCAGCGCTTTTCTTCTACAAATTCGTGTTCCAGCAGCGCCACCATGGCGTAGCCGCCGCCAAAAGTAAAGGCACCGATCTTTAAAAAGGTTCCGAACAGCTCCTTGGTCTTGGACATAGGCATTTTCCCTCCGAGCACTTACTGTTTGACCGACTCCAGCTCCAGATAGCACTCGAAAGCCGTTTTGTCCGCGCGCTTGGCAATAAAGTACCAGCCATCATCCGAAGGCGTGTAGAACACCTCCACCTGCTGCCCCATGGGGACTTCACGGTGGTAATTGATGGAGGCGAACTTCACAACATGATCGCGCATGATCTCCTGCGGCAGTGCATCGCAGACGATGTCCAGATAAAAGGCGTTGTTGATGTGGTAGTGCAGGTCGCACTGGGAGTAGCGCGCCGTAACCAGACCGGCGCTGGTCAGGCTGTCCCGGCGCTTATGCAGCAAAAGGGGCAGTTTCTCTTCCACCGTCTCGTTCCAGTATCCCTCTATCGTCCAGCCCGGCTGGCGCAGGATGTGCCCATCCTCAAGGCTGGACATGATCCAGCGGCTGTCCACCATGGCTACTTCCTGCCCGGCTTCGTCCGTAAGGGTGGTGATGCGCTTAATGGAGCCGCGGAGAGCCTTTTCTGAGCGGGAGCAAAGGGTCAAAGTCTCGCCACGGCGGGGCACGCGGTTAAAGCGCAGCGCCTGCTTGCCCACCAGAAACGCTACGCCGTGATCCTCAAAAAACTTATCGTCCATGCCAAAGTGGCGGGCGTGCATGGAAGAAATCTGCTCCACATAGCGCAGCAGAGCGCTGGCCTTGAGCAGGCTGTGGCAGTCTGCATCGGCATTTTCTACCACGGCGGTACCTTGATAATAAAACTGTTCCATAGTCTTTTCCTCCTATCGGAAAAAGGCCGCCGCACCACGTCCGGGACGGCAGCCTTGGTTGAAACGATCAATACTGATTGCGGGTCTTTCTGCGCACTTTGCGCCAGATATTGAAGCAGGCCAGCGCCAGCATGGCCAGAAGCAGCAGTAAAAACAGGTAGCTGCCGCCGCCTTCATCGTAGCTCTTCATCTCGCTCCACTTCAGATCCAGCTCGCTGTTCACCTCGTCGCTCAGGGCGGTGAACACCTTCTCGCGGGCGGCATCTTCCTCAGACGGATAGGCGATCTCGCTGGTTTTCAGATCCTCGTCCAGTACCTCCCATACATCGTGCATGGGGGTGGTGTAGCCGATATACTCGCTGTTGGCCTTGCCGATGTCGGTCTCGCACATGAAGTTGATGAACATCTCGGCGGCTTCCTTGTGCTCGCTGGCGGCAGGCACAGCCATGCAGTCCACCGAAAGCACACTGCCCTCCTCCGGGAATACCCAAGCCAGATCCGGGTTATCGTCGATCATGGTAATGGCATCGCCGGAGTAGTACACGCCGATGGCTGCCTCGCCGCCGATCATCTTATCAAAGATCTCGTCCATGACGTAGGCCTGCACCAGCGGCTTCTGTGCCTTGAGCTCCTCCACCACCTCGTCCACCTCTTCCGGGGTGGCGGGGTTGATGCTGTGGCCGCTCTTAAATGCAGCGATAGCGTAGGCGTCGCGGCTGTTGTTGAACATCAGAATGTTGCCCGCATACTGCTCATCCCACAGGTCTGCCCAGCAGGTAGGGGCTTCGTCCACCATAGTGGTGTTGTAGATGATGCCGGTGGTGCACAGCATATAGGGTACAGTGTAGGCGTTCTGCGGGTCGTAATCCGGGTTGCGGTAGCCTGCATCGATCTTCTGGAAATTGGGGATATTCTCGTAGTCAAGGGGTGCAAGCATCCCCTCGTTGATCATCTTTGCCACCATGTAGTCGGAGGGGATGATCACATCGTAGTTGGCTGCGCCGGACTTGAGTTTGGCGTACAGGGACTCGTTGGAGTCGAAGGTGGTGTAGTTCACCTTGATGCCGGTCAGCTTTTCAAAGGCGGCTACCACGTCCACGCTGTCGTCCGAACCGTTGGAGATGTACTCGCCCCAGTTATAGACGTTCAGGGTGACGTTCTGCCCCTTGAAGCGGGTCCAGTCGTAATCATCCGACACCGAGACGTCCTCGGTCACCTCGATGGTACCGGCGGCAAACACCGGCAATGCGGCGCACAGCGCCACAGCCAGCGTCAGCAGCAATGCAGCAATGCGTTTCATCGTGCGCCCTCCTTTCGCAGCGTTTTCTGATCCCGGCGGTAGCTGCGGCTCTCCATGGCATTGGACACCAGAATGACGCTGAGGATGACCACAAACATGATGGTGGACAGCGCGTAGATCTCCGGGCTGACCTTTTTACGGGTCATGGAGTAGATGGCAATGGGCAGGGTCTCCACGGTGCCGCAGTTGAAGTAGGAGATCATGAAATCGTCGATGGAATAGGTCAGGCAGATGAGGAAGGCAGAAAGGATGGCGGGGCTGATCTCCGGCAGAATGACCTTGAAGAAGGCCTGCCGGGGGTCGCAGCCAAGATCCAGCGCTGCCTCGTACAGCTTGATATCCAGCTGCTTGAGCTTGGGGCTTACGTTAAAGATAACGTAAGGCACGTTGAACGCGATATGCGCAATGAGCAGCGTGGGCAGGCCCATGATGTTGTCCGGCAGCCATGCGGACTGTGTGGCAAAGCGCTGGTAGGCCACGAACAGCAGCATCAGGGAGATGCCGGTGATGATCTCCGGGTTGACCACCGGGATATAGGTGATGTTGGTCACCAGCAGGCGGCTTTTGCGGCTCATGGAGGCAATGCCAAGGCTGGCTGCCGTGCCCAGCACCGTGGCGATGATGGCAGACAGGATGGCCACCTCAACGGACACCCACAGCGCGTGGAGGATGGACGCATTCGTGAACAGGCTGCGGTACCATTTAAAGGTAAAGCCTGTAAACAGCGAATAGCCCTTGCTCTGGTTGAAGCTGAACACGATCATGTAGGCAATGGGCAGGTACATGAAGCAGAAGAACAGGATGATGTAGACCCGCTGCATCAGGCGCAGATGTTTTGTTTTCATCAGGACACGCCCTCCATTTCATCCTCGTCAAAGCTGGATGTAAAGCTCATGCACAGCAGTACGATGATCATCAGCACAAGGCTCATGGCCGAGCCGACGTTCAGGTTATAGCTGTTACCCAAGAACTGCATCTCGATCAGGTCACCGATCAGCAGATTAGAGCCGCCGCCCAGCATACGGCTGATGACAAAGGTAGACACTGCCGGCACGAACACCATGGTGATGCCGGTGCTGATGCCCGGCACGCTCATGGGGATGAGCACCCGCACAAGGGTCTTGGTGGTGTTGGCACCAAGATCCTGCGCAGCTTCCACAAGGCTCTGGTCGATCTTGGTCATGCTGGTGTACAGCGGCAGGATCATGTAGGGCACATAGTTATACACCATGCCCAGCACCACCGCACCGGAGGTGTTGAGCATGGTATAGGGGCCAAGGCCGATAAAGCCCAGCAGGGTGTTCACCGGGCCATTGACGCTGAGCAGACCCATCCATGCGTAGGTACGCAGCAAAAAGTTCATCCACATGGGCAGCATGACCAGCATAAGCATGATGTGCTGCTTGTTCACCCGCAACCGGGACAGAAAATAGCCCACCGGAAAGGCGATGATCAGACAGATAACGGTAGCGATAAGCGCCAGCAGCAGACTGCGGGCAAACACCGAACCGTAGCCGCTGATGGAGGTAAGGTTATTCAGGGTAAAGTTGCCCTCGGCATCGGTCATGGCGTAGTACACCACAATGAACAAGGGCACAACGGTAAACAGCACCATCCATACAAAGTACGGATAGGCCAGCTTTTTATCATAAATCTTCATGGCACATCACCCCTCGCTCCGCGCCATGATATGGATCTCGTTGGGGCCGATGCGCATACCAATGGTCTCACCGGGGGTGCAGGCGCGGGTGGAGTGGATCAGCCACTCGCGGCCTTCGCACTCGACGTGCATCTCAAAGTGCACGCCCTTGAAGATAACATCATTCACCACGCCCACAAGCTGGCCTTCCACGGGGGATACCACCTCGATATCCTCCGGGCGCACCACCACCTGCACGCTCTGCTCCCGGGCAAAGCCGCGGTCCACGCAGGGGAAGTCCACGCCGGAGAAGGACACCAGAAAGTCCTTGTGCATCACGCCGTCCACGATGTTGGAATCGCCGATAAAGTCTGCCACAAAGGCATTTTTCGGCTCGTTGTAGATATCCTCCGGGGTGCCGATCTGCTGCACCTTGCCGCCGTTCATGACCACGACGGTATCGGACATGGTAAGCGCTTCCTCCTGATCGTGGGTGACGTAGATAAAGGTAATGTTCATCTCGCGCTGCAACCGCTTGAGCTCCAGCTGCATCTCCTTGCGCAGCTTCAGGTCCAGCGCACCCAGCGGCTCGTCCAGCAGCAGGATCTCCGGCTCGTTGACCAGACTGCGGGCAATGGCCACGCGCTGCTGCTGACCGCCGGACATCTGGCTGATGCTGCGGCGCTCGAAGCCTTTCAGACCCACGACCTCCAGCATATCGCGTACCTTGCGGCGGATGGTGTCCTCGTCCAGCTTTTTGAGCCGCAGACCAAAGGCCACGTTCTCGAACACATTCAGGTGCGGGAACAGCGCGTATTTCTGGAACACGGTATTCACCGGGCGCTTGTAGGGCGGCACACCGGTAATGTCCTCCCCTTTCAGCAGCACCTTGCCGGCGTTCGGCTCCAGAAAGCCTGCGATCAGGCGCAGGGTGGTAGTTTTGCCGCAGCCGGAGGAACCGAGCAGCGTCACGAACTCCTTGTCATGGATATCCAGATTCAGCCCATCCAGAATGCGTTGTCCATCAAATTCCACTACGATATCCCGCAGTGAAACGACCACCGAGTTGTCCATTTTATATGTTATCCTCCTTGTTCTCAGATACGAAAAAAGACAGGGAACCTGCCCCATCTTTTTTGCGTATAAGGGATGCTCCGCCCCGCGCAGCAGCATGATCTTGCGCGGCGGACTTACCCTGTCACGGTTTATAATAAACAATCACAGTCGGATTGTCAATCACTCTGCCGATGTTTGCCGCAACTTTATAAAAAGCTGCAAAAAAATATACGCTGCACCTTGTTTTCGGTGCAGCGTACAAAAACAATTATTCCTGCGTTTTCAGGTCGCTTTCCGTCAGCAGAAGCGCCTGCACAGTGCTGGTGTCCACTGTATATACCGAAGTATCCCCTTCCACCTGCAGATACCACCCGTCCGTACCGCAGGCGTAGGCCAGCTGCACGGTGGAGCCGTCCTCGCTGGTGACTACGGCGGTGAATACCGGTGCATCAAAACCGCAGGCAGAAAGGTCGGCGTCCGTGGCTTGGGCGGTAACGTAGGTGCACAGGGCAGACAGCAGGCTTTGCACCTTGTCCTGTGCAAGGCTGGCGGCGGGGTCAGAGGCCAGCCGCCACACCGTCTCGTAGGCAGCGGAAGAAGCGCTGTCAGCGCTTTCGGTCGGCTCACTGACGGCGTTCAGGGTGACGGAGGTGCCGTCTGCCAGCGTATAGGCTACCTGTGTAATGGTCGAAGCCGTAAGCCCGGTGGGGCAGAAGCTGCCGAAGAGCCCGGCCTTATCCAGCTGGAAGCAGGCGGCTTTGTTGCCGCTGACGGTGTAGATGGCATCGTCCCCGGCTTTTTGCACATAGAGATCCCCGGTGACCGGGTTTTCTGCCCCGAAGGTCAGGGTAGTGCTCTGCCCTGCCGCCGTGACCGTGACCGTGAGCTGCGGGCTGTCCAGCCCGTAGTCCTCCCCTGCCTGCGGTGTCAGGCTGCGCTTGGCATTCAGCGCCATCAGGGCGGTGCGCATGGTGTTGCAGGCGCTCTCGTCCAGATGATAGGCGGGGTCCTGTGCCAGCTGCCAGCTGCCGCCGGAATATTGCAGGGTGTAGGTCTCACCGTTGAAGGTGTATTCGATCTGCTCCAAGTCCTCGGCGGCAAAGCTGGAAAGCGGGATGCTGCCTTCGGCGGCGGCACTGGCGGCCTGCTCGGCCTTGGCGTTGCTGCGGATCACCGCCCACAGTGCCGCGCCCAGCAGCACTGCCGCTGCCAGCAACGCCAGCAGGACACGCTGTTTTGTTTTCATGGCGGTCTCCTTATCTGCGGCGGCGCAGCAGCACCACCACTGCCCCGGCAATGAGCACCGCCGCCGGGAGCACGAACACAAAGGTCAGCCCCAGTGCAGCGGCGGTAGAGCCTGCCACCGTGATGGGCTCGGCTTCCAGCGCCTTGGTGTCTACAAGGACATCCTGCCCTACCAGCGAGGCAGCGCAGCCCTGCAGGAAGGTCAGGTTGCCGGGCATGGACTGATAAAGCTGCTCGTTATCCATATTGGGGCAGCCGATCCAGAGAACCTCGGCACCGGTATCCTCGTTCCGCGCCCAGACGGCCAGCGCAAAGGGGCCATCTGCGTCCCCGTCCTCCCGCTCCATGGTGGTAAGGTCGTTGATGTCGGCTTTGGCATAGGCAGCGGAGGAGCTGTTCAGCAGCGGCTCGGCGGTGACATTCTCGGTCTCGGTGACCGTGATGCCCTGCGCCACCGACAGCATGACATGGGTGCTGGTATTCACACCGTTCAGCGCGGTGCTCTCGGTGGGCGTGCCGTAGTCCGGCAGCAGCGACCATGCAGAGTTATACAGTGCCTTGCTGCTGTCGCCCTCCACCACCATGCCCTCTGCGCGGGCAAGGCCGAACTGCGCCAGCACGGCGTCTAGCTGTGGGGTCTGGGCGTAGACGCTGCTGGTCAGCAGCAGCTTGCCGCCCGCCGCCAGATAATCTTGCAGCTGGCTGATCTCATCCACAAGGCCGTCCCCTGCGGTAAAATCGCTGGTGGGTGCGTTGATGATGAGCAGGTCGCAGTCCTCCGGGATGGTGCTTGTGAGCAGATCCAGCGGCTGGGCGTCGATATTCTGGGCGTCCAGCGCATCGGTCAGGGAGTCGGTCAGGGTCTGCTCGCCGTGGTTGGTGGTATAGTAGGCGTGGCTCTGCCCCGCTGCGGTGAGCTTATAGATGGCAGAGGTGATCTGCTTTTCGCCGCCAAAAGTCACGCTGGCAGAGCCGGTGGTGTAGTAGTCGGTATAATCGTACTCGTACAGGTCGGCGGCATCCAGTACGGTGCTGTTCTCCCCGCAGGTGACGATCAGACTGCCGGTGGAAACATTCTCTGCGCCATACTTTGCGGCAAAGGTGGGGTACAGGGTGGGGTCCTTCTGTTCCCAGCTCAGGTGCCCGCTCTCGGCGGCATAGTGGTCCAGTAGCTTTGTGATGATGGTATCCTCGCTGCCGGTCTCGCAGAGGTAATAAATGTGCACATCCTTTTCCAGCCCCTCCACCAGCGCTTTGGTGCTGTCGCTCAGGGTGTACATTTTGGCCTCGGAGAGGTCGAACTCGGTATATTTTGCAGGGATGGCCCGCACCAGCAGGTTGAGCAGCACCGCCAACACCAGCACTGCCGCCAGCATAGCGGTGGACAGCAGCCCACTGCGGAACACCCTGCCCTTTTGGGAGGCTGCGTTCTTGTTCCATTTCATCGTTATGGCCTCCTCTCAGTTCCAGCGGCGCTTTTCCAGCCCCTGCGTGGTGAAAAACAGGAACACCGCCGCCACGGTCAGGTAGTAGACCAGCGTGGGAATGGAAAAGCTGCTGTTGACAAATTCTTCAAAGGGGGTAAACAGGCACAGTGCGTTGAGCACTGCGCTGAAAGCCTCGGTCAGCCAGCTGCTCTTGAGCAGAAACAGTGCCGTAAGCGCCACGCAGCACCCCGCAAAGGAAAGGCAGCCCAGCGTGAAGCTTTTGCTGCGCAGCCCTGCCACCACGCTGAGCACAGCGGCAATGGCGGTGAACAATGCCAGCGCCACCGCGCTGCCGGTGGTGAACATGGTGCGCAGACTGGGCATCATATAGGCCAGCAGCAGCGCCGCCACGCCGGACACAGCGGCGATGATCTGGTTTTCGGTCAGGCTGGAAAGGAACACCCCGATGGCAATGGCGGCGCAGCCCAGCAGATAGTAGCACAGCAGCGCCGCAAAATTGGCCAGCGTACTGGCAGCGGTCGCCCCCAGCGCCTGCAGCGTCAGGATCATGACTGCGTCCACCACGCAGGGCAGTGCAAACACCACGCACAGGGCAAAGAACTTGCCCAGCACGATGCCCGGCACCGGCACCGGGCTGGTGAGCAGGAGCTGGTCGGTGCGGGTGCGGCGTTCCTCTGCAAAGGAACGCATGGTCAGCACCGGAAAATAGAACAGCAGCATAAAAATGGTGTTGTACAGCGTATAGTAGCCAAAGTCCGGCAGGCCGTAGCCCAGGTTCAGCGCCACAAAATAGATGGCCGATGCCACCAGCAGAAAGGCGGTGAGCACATAGCCGATCATTCCATGGAAGCAGCTGCGGACTTCCCGTTTGAAAATTGCGAACATCGGTCATTCTCCTTTCGGTTCGGTTTCCGGTTCTTCCGGCACATCGGCGGTTTCCCCGGTCAGAGCCAGGAACACTTCCTCCAGGCTACGGTTCTCCGCCGTCAGCTCCAGCACCGTGCACCCCGCCTCCGAAAGGGCGCGGGACACCTCGGCGCGGCGGTCGGTGGTGTCGGCAGTCTCCGCAGTAAAGGTCACCTCGCCGTCTGCTTCGCTGACCAGCTGCACCCCGGTGATACCCGGCACCGCTTCCACGACCGGCAGCACCGTATCGCTGCTGCC
>ENA-OUOU01000979-OUOU01000979.1-human-gut-metagenome-genome-assembly--contig:-NODE-979-length-15814-cov-5.498445_pt1 | contig 15814 bp, 16 predicted proteins | sample MGYA00237936_ERZ548765 | MGnify/ENA primary metagenome ERZ548765 (study PRJEB26490, sample SAMN05356889) | human gut metagenome | biome: terrestrial biome; feature: human-associated habitat; material...
GAAAACGAACAAGGAGCTCATCAACGTGGCGACCTCCCGCGCGCGGGAGCAGCTGGTCATCCTCTCGAATCAGGCCGCGCTGGACCGCCTGCACGCCGACAGCACCGACGACGATATTTACGAGCTGGTGCAGTACGTGCGCAAAAACGGCCAGTCCGAGGTGACCGAGAAGCCCGCCGCCAGCCGTGCACTGGGCATCAAGCCCTACAGCACCAAGACCGAGGATGCCTTTTTGGAAAATCTGAACCACGCGCTGGACAACGCCTTCCTCGACGGCAGCCGCTGCACAGTCCGCAAGGAGGTGCCTATCGCCCAGGTGTTTGAGGATAACCCCGGCTGCGCCGACCTTTTCTACACCGGGCGGTTCGACTTCGTCGTCTACCAGCGGGAGGGCCGCCGCCTGATGCCGATTTTAGCCATCGAGCTGGATGGCCGCGAGCACCGCGACGACCCCGCCGTCCAACGCCGTGACCGCAAGAAGGACCAGATCTGCCGCGAGCACGGCTTTGAGCTGATCCGCGTCGAGAACAGCTACGCGCGGCGGTATAATTATATCAAGAGTATTTTGATAAATTACTTCCGCAAGGTGTCGTAGCACCTGCAAACGGGCAGAGCCCCTCCGGGCATCGCTGCGCTTGCCCACCTCCCCTGTAAGGGGAGGCTCTTTGCGCGGGCAGAGCCCGCGAGAAAGCCTCCTCACGAAGTGGGGAGGTGGCCGAGTGGAACGAGGCCGGAGGGGCTCTGCCCGCTTATCCCAGCATAAAACCGAAAAGTCCTGCCTTCCTTTCCCGGAGACAGGACTTTTTCCTTTTTACCGCCAGTGAAACGTAACCATGCCGTAAATATAAATAAACAAAATCGCACCCGGCACAAAATACTTAAAAATCGGCTTCATCCAGGGGCGGACCTTCAGGCCCCTGCCGGTGTTGGCTTCGGCCACAAAGTTGTCCCAGCCCCAGCCAAAGCGGTTGCAGCAGAACAGCGCCAGCACCAGCGACCCCAGCGGCAGCACATTGTTGCTGACGATGAAGTCCCAGAAGTCCAGCCACGCGCTGCCCGGCGCAAACGGCTGGAAGTGCAGCACGCTGTAGCCCAGCGCCGTCGTCAGCGCCAGCAGAAAGATGCCGACGCCGCAGACCACGCAGCCCTTCGGGCGGCTCCACCCGGTCAGCTCACGCACCATGGCAAGGATATTCTCGCAGACGCCCAGCACAGTGGACAGCGCCGCAAACACCATGAACAGGAAGAACAGTGTGCCCCACCAGCGGCCCCCGGGTATGTGGGTAAAAACACTGGCCATCGTGTCAAACAGCAGGCTTGGCCCGGCAGTGACTTCCAGATCGTAGGTGAAGCAGGCCGGGAAGATGATGATGCCTGCCAGCACTGCTACAAAGGTGTCAAGAAAGATGACATGCAGCGATTCGCCCACCAGGCTGTGGTCTTTGCCGATGTAACTGCCGAAGATGGCCATGCCGCCCATGCCGACGGACAGCGAGAAAAACGCCTGGTTCATGGCCGCCACGATGACCCCGCCGTCAATGGCCGAGAAATCCGGCACAAGGTAGAACCGCAGCCCCTCCGCCGCACCGGCAAACGTCAGGCTGTGCACGGCCAGCACCAGCATCAGCACCAGCAGCGCGCTCATCATGTACTTGGTCACGCGCTCCAGCCCGCCCTGCAAATTAAAGCTCAGCAGCACAAACGCCGCTATAAGGACCACAAGCAGGTAGGTCACGTTCAGCCCGGGGTCGGCGATCATCTGCGCAAAGCCGAAATCCGCATGCTGCCCGGTCAGGAACTTGACAAAATAGTACAAGATCCAACCCGTGACCACCGTATAGAACGCCATGATGGCAATGTTGCCGATGAGGCTGACGACACCGAATACGCCCCACTTATGGCCGGGCTTTTCCAGGCGCTGGTACATGGTAACGGGGCTGGCCTGGGCGGCGCGGCCCACGGCAAACTCCATGATCATGACGGGCAGGCCCAGCACCAACAGGCAGAGGATGTAGAGCAGCATGAAGCTGCCGCCGCCATTCTGGCCGCACATCCAGGGGAATTTCCAGACGTTGCCGCAGCCGATGGCGCACCCCGCCGACAGCATGATAAAGCCCAAGCGGCTGCTCAGGCGCTCGCGTTCGTTCATAAATCAGTTTTCCCTTTCGGTAGTGATTTCCGCGCAGACAATTTCCGTGCGGCCCTGGGTGCGGAACTTGTAGCCCCAGGTGCCCGTGCCACCGCTGACGATGGCATCGCAATGGTCTGCAATGTGCTTTCTGCCGTAGTTGCGCTCATTTTTGGCAACCATGCCCACCGCACCCGCAGGCCAGACCTGTCCGCCGTGGGTGTGGCCGCTCAAAATCAGGTCTGCCCCCGCCGCGGCGGCGTTCTTAAAGTCCCGCGGCTCATGGTCGAGCCAGACCGTGTAGTGGTCGTCGGGGCCGCCGGGCATAAGCTGCGCCGCCGTGAAGCGGCTGCCGTTCGTGTACAGATAATCCTTGCGGCCCACGACGCGCACACCGCAGGGCAGCAGGACGGACGTGTCCTCCAGGATGCGCACGCCCGCGGCGGCGAACCCACGCTCCAGATCCGCGCGGCCAAAGCTCGGCTCCCGCCAGTGGTGGAACAGGTCGTGGTTGCCGAGGACGTAATACTTGCCCAGCGGCGCGTCCAGCTCGCCAAACAGCTTGCAGAAGGCGTCCAGCTCTTCCGGCTCGGTGAACTCGTCGAAAATATCGCCGGTCAGCACAAGCAGGTCGGGACGGCACGCCTCGATTTTTGCTTTCAGCTCCGGGATACGGGTGTGATCCATCGCCGCACAGGCGCGCGGGTGGACATCACTGACCTGCACGATGGTCAGCCTGCCGTTCGGCAGGTTTTTCCGCGTTGTCAGGCTGTATTTTGTCGTACAGAGCCGCAGCGCACGCCGCCGCCCCCACCACATGATAAGGCCCGTCAACAGCCACGGCGTTATGCCGTCCAGCCATATAATACGCCAAACAGTCAGCGGTGTGCCGCCGATGCGCCGCAGCGCCAGCCCGATGGCGGTACCGATGCAGTAGAATGTCACAAGATGTCCGGCAAACACGATGCCCAGCCCGAGCGGGTCGCGGCTGATATACGCCAGCACGCCCATCAGCACAAGCGGCAGTCCGTAATACAGCACCGGCCACCGGGCCACCAGCTGTAAGGGCGGCAGCTGCAAAAAGTTCAGGTACAGCAAAGCATCCAGCGCCACCTGCCCGAGGCGCGGAAGAACGAATTGGAAGAAAGGATGATACATGGTTGACGCCTTTGTTCGGTAAGAGTGCCTTTTCCCCCTTGGGGGAAGGTGTCTGCGGCCCCGCCCGCAGACGGATGAGAGGAAGCCTTTTTAACAAAAACAGCCCCGCACCTCGCGGCACGGGGGCTGAAATTTAATTTTTACTGTTCCTTCGCCTTGATGGCCGCGTCAATCGCGCGGGCAGCCTCTTTGCCGGCACCCATGGCCAGAATGACGGTGGCGGCACCGGTAACGGCATCGCCGCCGGCGTAGACGCCCTCACGGGAGGTGAGGCCATCCTCATTGACAATGATGCAGCCCTTCTTATTGACCTCCAGGCCCTTGGTAGTGGCCTTGATAAGGGGGTTGGGGGTGGTGCCCAGGGACATGATGACGGCATCCACAGGAAGGTCGAACTCGCTGCCCTTCTTCTCCACAGGGCGGCGGCGGCCGGAGGCATCCGGCTCACCCAGCTCCATCTCAATGCAGGTCATGGATCTCACACAATCCTGCTCGTCGCCATTGATCTGAACGGGGTTATTGAGGGTCTTGAAGATGACGCCCTCCTCGATAGCATGCTCTACCTCCTCGTGACGGGCAGGAAGCTCCTCCATACCGCGGCGGTACACCACATACACCTCGGCGCCCAGACGCTTGGAGCAGCGGGCAGCGTCCATAGCTACGTTGCCGCCGCCGACAACAGCGACCTTCTTGCCCTTGAGGTCCATAATGGGGGTGTCAGAGTCGGGCTTATAGGCCTTCATCAGATTGATACGGGTGAGGAACTCGTTGGCGGAATACACGCCCTTGAGATTCTCACCGGGGATGTGCATAAACATGGGCAGACCCGCGCCGGAGCCCACAAACACGGCCTCAAAGCCATTTTCCTTCATCAGCTCGTCGATGGTGATGGTGCGGCCCACAACGATGTTGGTCTCCACCTTCACGCCCATGGCCTTGAGCCCGTCCACTTCCTTCTGCACGATGGTCTTGGGCAGACGGAACTCGGGAATGCCGTACACCAGCACGCCGCCGGCCAGGTGCAGGGCCTCGTACACGGTGACATCATAGCCCTTCTTGGCCAGGTCGCCGGCGCAGGTAAGGCCGGCAGGGCCGGAGCCTACAACAGCTACCTTATGGCCGTTGGACTGGGGCTTTTCGGGGGCCTCGGTGCTGTGGGCGTTGTGCCAATCGGCCACGAAGCGCTCCAGGCGGCCGATCCCCACGGCCTCACCCTTCTTACCCCGGACGCAGTGCATCTCGCACTGGCTCTCCTGGGGGCAGACGCGGCCACACACGGCGGGCAGGGAGCTGGTCTGATGGATCACCTGATAGGCTCCCTCATAGTCCTTTTCCACGATCTTTTGAATAAACTCGGGGATGCGGACATTTACGGGGCAGCCGTTTACACAGGGGTGGGCCTTGCAATTCAGGCACCGGGCAGCCTCGTCCAGAGCCTGCTCCTCAGTGTAGCCCAGGGCCACCTCCAGAAAGTTATGATTGCGGACGTTGGGGTCCTGAGAAGGCATAGGATTCTTATCCTGACGCATATTCACAGCCATCTTACTTTACCTCCTTCTTAAAGAGGTTGCAGGCCTCTTCGTGCTTATGCACCTCGAAATCGTGATACATCTGGTTGCGCTTGACAGCCAGGTCCCAATCCACCTTCTGCCCGTCGAAATCGGGGCCGTCCACGCAGGCGAACTTGGTCTCGCCGCCTACGGTCAGGCGGCAGCCGCCGCACATGCCGGTGCCATCGATCATGATGGGACTCATGGAGACAGTGGTGGGTATGCCATAGGGCGCTGTGGTCTTGCAGACAAACTTCATCATGACCATGGGGCCGATGGCGAAAATCTCGTCATACACGTTACCGGCGTCCAGCAGCTCCTTCAGGGCCTCAGTGACCAAGCCCTTCTGGCCATAGGAGCCGTCATCGGTGCAGACCTTCAGGACGGAGGAAACGGCCTTGAACTTATCCTCCAAAATCACCACATCCTTGCTCTTAAAGCCCACCACGGCGTGGACCTCGGCCCCGCAATCGTGGAACTTCTTCAGCACCGGATAGGCGATGGCGCAGCCGACGCCGCCACCCACTACGCAGACCTTTTTCTTGCCCTCAGTCTCAGTGGGCTTACCCAGAGGACCGACGAAATCGTGCAGGCACTCACCCTGCTCCTTGTGGCTGAGCTTTTCCGTGGTAGCGCCCACGGTCTGCACAATGATCGTAACGGTGCCCTTTTCCCGGTCATAGTCATGGATGGTGATGGGGATACGCTCGCCATTTTCATCCACACGCAGGATGATAAACTGGCCCGGCTGTGCCTTCTTGGCCACCATGGGAGCCTCGATCTCATACAGGATCACGGTCGGCTTCAAGGCTGTTTTTGTAACAATGCGATACATACGTTATCTTCCTTCCTCGTTGAGTTCTTTTGGAAAAATACTGTCTTACTTGCCGGAAGTTTGTTCCAGGGTTTATTTTAACATTAAATTTCCATCCCGTCAATTGCTCCGCCCAACATCTCCGGCGAGAATCGTCACCTTTCGGCCCTCGATCCGCACCTCGCCGCCGTCGCGCATTTTCTTCAGCTCCCGCATCATGGCGCTGCGGTCGGTGGATATGTAGTCCGCCAGGGCACTGAGGGAAAAGGGCAGGTTGAAGCTTCCGCCGTTTTTGGCCTGCTGCAGAGAGAAATAGCACAACAGCTTATCCCGGATGCTGCGGCGGCTAAGCACCTCCACCCGCTCAGACAGGGCCGATGCCTTCTCGCTGATAAGGTGGAACATATTCTCTATCATGCGGTTGTGATGGCCGCAGTTTTTTTCACACCGGTTCTCCAGCTTTTCCTCCGGAAAAAACCAAACGCAGCAGGGCTTTTCACATGTCACGTCCACGCTGTCGCCCAGCACGTTGCGAAACATGAGCATCTCCCCAAACACACCCCCGGGCTGCAGATGCTCTAAAATGGTGCGGTCTCCCCGCTGATCCACCCGCTCCACAATGGCCGAGCCTGTTGCCAGCACGCCGATGGTGCGGCGGCCGGAATCAAAATCGTAGACCAGCTCCTCGGGCTTGAAGCACCGCTCCTGCACCCCGAAGCACTCGTAGATGCGCCGGCACTCCTCCGGTGAGATTCCGTCAAATACCGGCGTTTGGGGAATGGTCATAGTCCGCCTCCCTTTCCGGGCTGTCTGCGCCGCAGCGCAGGCCCCTTTTATCTCTCTTATGGCCGATGATAACATACACGATGATATACACCACACCGCCCCAGGCAAAACCTGCCGCCAGGTCTATGAAGGCGTGCTGCTTCACCAGCAGCGTAGACGCTGCAATGATGGCAAACCATACGGTACCCAGGACCTGCCAGACCCGCTTCAGCTTCGGCGAGTGCCACATGGCGGCAATAGCTGCCACCACACCCAGCACATGAACGCTGGGAAACACATTGGCATTATTATCGGCGGCCCAGGTCATCTGCAGGATCCAGGTGCAGATATTATGCCGGGGCAGCACCGCCGGGCGCAGGTCCTGTCCGTTGGGCACGAGAAAGCAAAAGAGGGTGGCGGTGGTGTAGGCGATGGCGATAAACCACATATACCGCCGGAAGCTCTCCGGATCCTTTACAATGAAAAACACACCCAGTACAAACAGCAGGATGCTCCAGCTGTTGTAGGGAATGACGAAATACTCACAGAAGGGGATGTAGTTGTCAATAGCGGTCTGGGTGGCCCAGTAATTGTCGGTGACCACATGCTCCACAGTGAAGTACATAATCAAATATACCGGCATATATAGGCCCCACCACATATGGGGATGGGTTTTAATGAATTGCTTGATTTTTTGCATGAATATCCTCCAACGCAGCTATACCGGCGAAAAATCCTTTGCCTTTTCCGCCTGTGGGCAGCAAGCTTAGCGAGGTCTTTTAGAGAAGCGGACGCCGCAGGGCTGCAAATAAGCACCCTGCCATTATAACACATTTCCCGGCAGATGCCATAGGGAGAAACAGAAATATCACAGTTTTTTAACATTTTTTAAATGCGGCGGCTTGCGGAAAGGGTCGTTCTTATATTATACTGTATGCATCTGTCAAATTTTGAGGAGGACGCAGTATGCTGCTGAACCGTGAAAACAAAGAAAACCGCCAGGTGGTGCTGACCATCCAGGTGGAGCAAAGCGCCTGGGAAAAGGCCCTGGAGGACGCTTATGAGCAGAGGAAGTCTCTTTTTAAAAAAGAGGACGGCTCCTTGCCCACCCGTCAGGAAATGGAGGAAAAGCACGGCGCGGATGTGTTCTATCAGGATGCGGTGAACAGCACCTTCCCTGTGGCTCTGGTGGAGGCCGTGCGCCAGGAGGACATCAGCGTGGCCGGGGCCCCGGAGCTGAGCGTGGAGGCCATCGGCCCCGAGGGCTATGTATTCACCGCCCTTATCGATTTGTATCCGGAGGTGAAGCTGGGCCAGTACAAGGGGCTCTCCGCCCCCCGGCCTCAGGTGGAGCTGTCCGATGACGACGTCACCGCCGCCATTGACGAGTATCTGCAGGGCCACCTCACCGAGGAGCACCCGAAAAAGGCCGCCATGGGCGACGAGGTGGTGCTGGACTTTGAGGGCTTTGTAAACGGCGTTCCCTTTGAGGGGGGCAAGGCCGAGGAATATCCCCTGCTGCTGGGCAGCGGCTACTTTATCCCCGGGTTTGAGGAGCAGGTGGCCGGCATGGCCGTGGGCGACGAGCGGGACATCCCCGTCACCTTCCCCACCCAGTACGCCCCGGAGCTAGCGGGCAAGGACGCAGTGTTCCACATCAAGGTCCACAAGATCACCCGCCGGGCAAGGCCCGTCATGAGTGAAGAATTTGCCAAATCCCAGGGCTTTGCCGATGCCTCCGCCCTGCGCCGGAGCATCATGGAGCAGGCCGTGCGCAATAAGCAACAGGAGGCCGCCGATGCCTACGCCGATGCTCTGGTGCAGCAGGTCATTGAGGGCATGGAGGTGGAGATCCCGGAGCGGATGGTCACCTGCCAGCTGGATGGGCTCATGCATGACTTAGAGCAGCAGCTGATGCAGCAGGGCGCCACCATGGACGCCTATCTGGAGATGGCCGGTATCACCCGGGAGGACCTGCGCCGCCAGGCGGAAGCCAGCGCCCGGGCCTCCGTGGAATTTGAGCTGGCCATGACGGAAATTGCCCGGCTGGAGGACATCCGCTTCACTGACGCGGAGCTGGAGGAGAAATACACCCAGATGTCCGCCCTCTACGGCATGACCCCGGAGCAGTTGAAGCAGAACCTGCCCATAGAGCGCCTGACCCACGACCTGCGCCTGGCCCGGGCCCGGGCCATTGTGGTAGACAGCGCCAAGCCTCTCTGAGCCAATAAGCCAAAAGCGGAGGAGCCCTATGGCTCCTCCGCTTTTTATGACATTTCCTTCTTCCCCGGGGTGAGCTTGCGCTTGTTGCCCTGCTCATCCACGATCCAGGTGTTGTCCAGCTCCCGGCGGAGGTTTCCCATGATGCTGTTTAGGTACTCCTGCCGCAGGGCGGCCCGCTCCTCGGTCTCCTCCGGGGTCAGGCCCTGAGGGGTCTTGGCCTTGCGGGCCAACTCGTTGATCCGTTCTATTTTCTTCTGTTCCATAGAATCGCTCCTTATATAAATCGTTTCATCGTAATGCCCGTGCGGCCCTTGCGGCTCTGTCCGCCTACCTCCGCCAGGCAGCACTTGCCCAGGCCCCGGATTGTCAGCACATCCCCCTGCTCCACCGAAAAATCCGGTCTGATGCAGGGCATCCAGTTCACCTCCGCCTTGCCGCTGCGGATCAGCTCCGCCGCTGCGCTGCGGCTGATGGAAAAGCCCGCGGCGGCCACGCTGTCCAGCCGCAGGGAGGCCACAGTGTCCCGAATCAGCTTCACCGGCTGCTCCGGCACGGCAATCTCCTCCAGCCCGATCTCCGCCACGCGCAGAGGCACCCGGCCCGCCTGCTTCCATTCCCGCAGGAGGAAGTCCGCCACGCTGCTGCCCACCAGCACATCCGCCCAGTGGGGCGACACCAGAATATCCCCCACCTTCTCCCGCGTCAGGCCCAGGCCCATAAGGCTGCCTAAAAAATCCCGATGGGTGGGGTGGTCCGTCTCATAGAACCGGCATTGCAGGCACCGCACCGCCGTTTCGTCCGGCCCATCCATCCAATCCGGCAAAAAGTGCAGCTGCCGGCGCTGGGCTCCCTCGCAGCCGCCCCAAAAGGCAAATCCCTCCCGATCGCCCAGGGCCTGCATCAGCTGCCCGGCCAAGGCCTGCTCATGGGGCGAGAGAAATCCGCTCACCTCCGGCACATTCCGGCTGCGGCAGCGCTCCCAGCCGTCCCATAGGCGGCCCAGCAGCACCCGCTCCTCCGCCGAGGCGGAGAGTTTATCCAAAAGCTCCCTGCGGTTCAAAACCATTCCTCCCGTAGTTTGTGGTAAAAACGCCCTGCCAAAGCAGGGCGTTTTATGATCGTTACCAAACCAAGGCCTCAATAGTAAGAGTCTGCCCATCCACAGCAGCGGTAATTGTAGTCTTTCCGGAGGAAACCGCCGTTACCACACCCGAGGCATCCACGGTGGCAATTTGGCTGTCAGAAGAACTCCAGGTGACCGTGGCATCCGTTCCGTCCACCTCTAGAGGAACCGTATCCCCGACATTGAAGGAAAACTGCACCGTCACTTCTGAGCCAAAAGCCTTCAGGGAAAGATCCTTCCCGGCAGGCGTGTCAGGTGTGACAGGCGTATCCGGCACATCCGGCGTAACGGGATCCGTCGGCTGATCCACCGTCGCCGTCACCGCCACGCGGCAGGTGGCCGTGGTGTCCGCCGCCGAGGCCGTTATCACAGCGCTGCCGGTGCTCACGGCCTGCACGGTGCCGTCCGCCGTCACGGTGGCCACGGCCTCGTCGCTGCTGGAGAAGGCCACCTTGTCCGCGCCGGAAACCGTAAGCGCAAAGCTGCTGCCCACGGTAAGCTCCACACTGGTTTTATTCATGGTCAGCACGGCGGGCTCGGGGGTGGGGGCCTCCTTTTCGCCGGTAAAAAATGCCGTGATCTGGTTGCCGAATATGGTATAGGCCGCCAGGCCCAGCACCAGCACCAGGCACGCGATCACCACGCCGCCGCCCACCTTGGGCTTGGCCCGGCCGCCGCCGGTGCGGCGCCCGGCGTTCTTCACGGGCTTGTTGCTATGGCGTTCTTCATCCTCTTGGCAGAAGGGGCAGGTTTTATATGTATCGGAGAACATCTCTCCGCATTTCGGGCATTTCAGCAGACGCATTGTATATCCTCCCAGGCAAATTCTATACGTTCTATTATACGGTTTTCTCCCCATGCGTCAACTGAAAAACATGGAAATTCATCCTTTTTTTACATTGTTCCTTGCTTTTGTCCACTCAGTTTTCTATAATAGAATAAAATGTATTGAAGCGGAGGGTCATCGCCTATGCACACCATGATCATCGGCATCGCCGGGGGCACCGGCAGCGGCAAAACCACCCTGACGGACCACCTGGCCGCCCACTTCGGCCCGGCCATCAGCGTGGTGCATCATGACAACTATTATAAGCGCCAGGACGTCCCCTTTGAGGTGCGCTGCCAGCAAAACTACGACCATCCCGATGCCTTTGACACGGATCTGATGGTCCAGCAGCTGAAGGAGCTGAAGGCCGGCCGCACCATCCGCTGCCCCGTGTACTCCTATGCCGACCACAACCGCACCGATGAAACGGTGCTCATCCGGCCCGCCCCGGTGATTATCGTAGAGGGCATCCTCATTTTCCACGACCCCCGGCTGCGGGAGCTGATGGATATCCGCATCTTTGTGGAGACCGATGCCGACGTGCGCATCCTGCGCAGAGCTCTGCGGGATGTGGAGGAGCGGGGCCGCTCCATGCAATCCATTGTGCAGCAATACCTCACCACCGTCAAGCCCATGCATGAGCAGTTTGTGGAGCCCACGAGAAAATATGCCGACATTGTGGTGCTGGAGGGCGGGCACAATCTGGTAGCCCTGGATCTCATTATGCAGCGCATTGCCGGCCACATTGCGGAAAATCCGCCGGAGGATGCAACATGAGCGGAGGCAGGCTCCTTCGGTACTCCTTGGCAGGGCTGTGCATCGCTCTGGCAGCGTTCTTCCTGCTGCCCCTGGCCATCGGTGCGCACCATATCGGGATGTTTTTCCCGGCGGCGGTGCTGGGTGTCCTGGCGTGGATGCTCCTGCGCCCCCAAAAGCTCAAAATGCTGCTCACCGGCAAGGGCCGCATCCTGTGGCGCAGCCTGCTGGCGCTTTTCGCCGCGGGCCTGCTGTGCGTGGCCGTGATCCTGGGGCTGATGGCTCGTCAGGCAGCGGACCGGCCCGAGGCCGTAGGGCCCTGCACGGTGCTGGTGCTGGGGTGTGAGGTCCGGGGCCTTCGGCCCAGTAAGATGCTGGCCGCCCGCATCGACAGCGCCTACGATTATCTCACCGCCAATCCCGAAGCAGTGTGCGTGGCCTGCGGCGGCATGGCTGACGACGAGATCATCACCGAGGCCCGGTGCATCCGGGACGAGCTGGTGCGCCGGGGCATCGACCCGGGGCGGATCTATCTGGAGGAAAAGTCCCTGAACACCCGGCAGAACATCACCTATGCCGTGGACATCATCCGGGCAAAGGGCCTGCCCACGGAGGCAGCCGTGGCCAGTGACAATTTTCATCAGCTGCGGGCGGCCATATATGCCCGCGGCAGCGGCCTGGAGGTCCAATCCCTGGGCTGCCGGTCCTACTGGCTTTTGGGCCCCGGCTACTGGGCCAGGGAGGTCATTGCCGTAGCCGCCGCCTGGGCCTTCGGGCGATAAAGTGATAGTGATTTGTATATTCTTATCCGGTTTATACAAATAGGAGTCAAAAGCTTCATAGCACTTGCATTCACAGACTACAGGCTTTTTTCTTGCAAAGCTCCTTGGATTTTGCGGCGATCTCAAAAAAACAGACGGCTGACTATGTCAGCCGTCTGTTTTTTCAGAAGGAAAATACCACGCCCACCACGGCGGAGGCCAGGATGAACAAAATAGGATGCAGGCCCTTGGTGGGCTTCACCCATCGGGTGAGGACCAGCAGCACAGCTGCAAGAAGGACGGCCTTCCAGTTCAACGCAGCCAGGCCCGTCATGCCGCTGTTGAGCAGGGCCACCCCCGCCACACTGAGACCCGCCGCCGCCACCATGGCCGCCGAAGCCGGGCGCAGGCCATAAAACACGCTCTGGACGATGCGGCTGTCCCGGAAGCTGCGCAGAAACGCGGCGATGATCAAAATGACGATGATGGACGGCGTTATCAGGCCGATGGTGGCAATGACCGCCCCCAGAACGCCCCCCACCTGAAAGCCCACATAGGTAGCCATATTCACACCGATGGGGCCCGGAGTGGACTCGGACACTGCCAGCATATCGGCGATTTGGGAGGTGGTGAACCAATCCGGATGCCGGGCGGACATATCATAGAGGAAGGGCAGGGTGGCCATGCCGCCGCCGACGGCAAAAAGGCCGGTCTTAAAATACTCGTAAAACAGCAGCAGATAGATCATTTCTTTTCCCTCCCCTTCACAGCCTGAAGCACTACGCCCGCCAGGCCCGCCGCCAGCACATACAGAATGGGCGACACATCGAGAACGAAGGACAAAACCAGGATCACCCCGAAAATCCCCCAGCACCAGGCATCCTTCATAGCGCCCTTCACCAGCTTCAGCACGGCGTTAAAGATCAGCACGCACACGCACACCCGGATGCCCGCAAAGGCGTGCTGCACCCAGCTAAGGTGGGCGTAGGCGGTGATGACCTTGGCCAAGGCGGAGATGATGATAAGGGACGGGAACACCACCCCCAGGGTGGCTATGATGCCGCCGGCGACCCCGGCGTGTTTCTGCCCCACAAAGGTGGCAGTGTTCACGGCGATGACACCCGGGGTACACTGGCCGATGGCGAAATAGTCCGTCAGCTCCTCGTCGGTGGCCCAGCCCTTTTTCTCCACCACCTCACGCTGCAATATAGGCAGCATGGCGTAGCCCCCGCCAAAGGTCATAACGCCCACCTTGGCGAAGGTGTAAAACAGCTCCCAAAGATCTTTCAGCATTGTTATCACTCCGTATATCCATAAAGTCCGCGCACCGACACCTCGCCGCTGCGCACAGTTTCCTCGCTTCCGTCCTCATGGCGCACCACCAGGCCGTACCGCTCATCAATTCTCAGGGCCTGCACCGTCTCCCGGGTATCGCCCCGAAGGAGGCGCACTGTCTTGCCTACGTTCAGGCAGGCCGCCCGATAGTCCGCCAGCCATCTTTCCGGGGCAAACAACACCTCCCGGCGCAGGTAGTCCATCTCCTCCAGCAGGGCCGCCGCCAATTGGGCCCGGCAGACCCTCCCGTCCAGGGACAGGTCCAGAGAGGTGGCAATGTCCGCCACCTCGCCGGCGAAATCCTCCGGCTGCTGGTGAACATTGATGCCGATGCCCACCACCACATGTGACACATGGCCGCTCTCGCCCTCCAGGGACATCTCCGTGAGGATGCCCGCCAGCTTACGCCCCCCCAGCACCAGGTCATTGGGCCATTTGATCTGCGGCCGGACACCGGTCACCCGCTGAATGGCGCGGCAGACAGCCACAGCGCTGAGAGCCGTCAGCGGCAAAAGCTCCTCCGGGGCGCAATCGGGCCGCCAGAGGATGGAGAAAAACAGACCCTTGCCTGCCGGGGACTGGAAGCTGCGGCCCCGGCGCCCTCGGCCCGCCGTTTGGCAATCCGCCAGCACCGCCGTTCCGTCAGGAGCCCCCTCCAGAGCCAGGCGGCGGCAGAAAGAGTTGGTGGAGTCCACCGTCTCCAGCACATGGAGATTCTCCCGAGTCCGGTGTAAATACTGCTCCACCGTCTCCCGGGAGAGGAAATCCGGGGCGCCTATGAGCCGGTAGCCCCGGCCTGTGCGGGCCTCAATGTCGTACCCCTGACGGCGCAAAGCCTCCACCGCCTTCCATACGGCGCCCCGGCTGATGCCCAGGGTCCGGCTCAGCTCCTGACCGGAGAGATAGTCTCCGCTCTCCTGCAGAGCCCGGCACACACGCTGCTGACTCATGCTCGTTTCCTCCTCTCCAAAAAATGTGCATTCCCGCACTCCGGGCGGACAGAGTCGTCCGCCCCTACAATGATGCCGATACCCCCGCCGTGTGTATGACAAGGGGCGCGGTACAGGCGACCCCTCAGTCACGGCTGCGCCGTGCCAGCTCCCCTTACGCAGGGGAGCCATTGGACGGGGGGATACGGATTGCCACAGCTGGTTTGCAAACCGGTCTCGCAATGGCATCTTTTTTGACAAAGAGAGTGTACCACCGCTATCTGAAATTGTAAACCAAATTCACATTAAAGGATTGACAAGTTTTTTATTTTGTTGTATTGTAAACCAAAATAGTTTGCAGAGAGGTTTACAAATATGAGCCAAAAAACGAAGATGCTGGCCCGGGCAGCCCTTTTGGCGGCCCTGACCGCCGTGGGGGCGTTTATTAAAATTCCCCTGGGCTACTCCTCCATCACCCTGCAATTTTTCTTTACGGCCATGGCCGGGTGCCTGCTGGGGCCCTATTGGGGTGCGGCCAGCCAGGGGGTATATGTGCTTCTGGGCCTGGTAGGTCTGCCCATTTTCACCCTGGGCGGCGGCTTTGGCTATGTGTTTCAGCCCACATTCGGCTTTCTGCTGGGGCTTATACCCTCGGCCCTGGTCATAGGGCTTATTACAAGGAAAAGCCGCCGTCCCCTGCGCATTATTCTGGCCTGCGTGGCGGGCCTGGCCACCCTCTACGCCGTGGGGCTGCCGTACATGGGGCTGATTCTCAATGTGTACCTGGACAAGGGCTGGAGCCTGGGACGGCTGCTGCGGGACGGGATGCTCCTGTTCCTCCCCGGAGACGCCCTGAAAATCGCTGTGGCGGCGATTCTGTTCCCCAAGCTATCAGTTTTTTTCGACAAAAAACAGTGAGCTTTTCGGTTTAGAATTGGACTTACTCCTAATTGCCTTTTGTCATTTGCCGCCGTATAATGTTCGAGATGAAATTTGAAGGGAGGCGACGACATGACCTTTTCTAACGCAAAAAAGAAATGCCCGATTGTTGGCGCCTCTGTTTTCATTTCTATATTTCCTTTTTGACCGGTATTTTTACCGGTCAATTTTTTTGCCAGTTTACAATTAAAAATGTAAATAAAATGAAGGAGGAGTTTCCCATGAAGAAGAAACACAACTTAGGCAATGAGGCCGTCTACGACGCCCGCACTCTAGGCCTGCCCCGGATGCTGGTGCTGGGCCTGCAGCATCTGTTCGCCATGTTCGGCGCCACGGTGCTGGTGCCCATCCTGGTGCAAAGCTACGGCCTGCCGCTCTCCATCCAAACCACCCTGCTGTTTGCGGGTCTGGGCACGCTGCTGTTCCATGTTTGCACCAAGCTGAAGGTCCCGGCCTTCCTGGGCTCCTCCTTCGCCTTCCTGGGCGGCTTTGAGGCGGTGGCCAGCC
>ENA-OUOU01000984-OUOU01000984.1-human-gut-metagenome-genome-assembly--contig:-NODE-984-length-15732-cov-11.063214_pt1 | contig 15732 bp, 7 predicted proteins | sample MGYA00237936_ERZ548765 | MGnify/ENA primary metagenome ERZ548765 (study PRJEB26490, sample SAMN05356889) | human gut metagenome | biome: terrestrial biome; feature: human-associated habitat; material...
GGTCTACGACGATCACGTCGGGACGCGCACCCTCGGCGGCGAGCTGGGCGGCGGCTGCACCGGCATCCTGACAGCGGAAGTCTGCCTTTTTTGCGTCCAGTCCCAGCCGCGCGGCGGTCTCCTTCGCGCCCTCGACAGCCTGCGGCACGACCTCAACGCCGACTAAGCGCTTGCAGTCCGCCAGCATCGAAAGCCCGATCGTGCCCATGCCGCAGTACAGGTCCAGCAAAAAATCGTCCGGCTTCAGCCCGGCGTACTCCCGCGCCTTGGCGTAGAGCACCTCGGCGGCGGGGGTGTTGACCTGGTAAAATTCATGCACACCCATCCGCAGCGGCACACCGGCCAGCGTGTCCTCAATGACGCCGGGACCCAGCACGGTGCGGGTCCTGCGGCCCAAAATCACGTTCGTCCGCTCACTGTTGCGGTTGACCAAAATAGTCGTTAAAGCAAACTCTTTTTGCAGTGTGGCGCAAATTTCCGCCTCGTTCGGCAGACCGTTGCCGTTTACCACAAAGCACAAAAGCCGCTGCCCGCTGTGCCAGCCCTGACGCATGTACAAATGGCGCACGCGGCCCGTGTGGGTCTCCTCGTTGTAGGCAGTGATGCCATTCTCCTCCAGCAGCGCACAGGCGCGGGCGGCCAGCTCGTTCATCCACGCGGGCTGCAGCTTGCAGTCGGTGCAGGCCACAATGCGGTGGCTGCGCCCGGCAAAAAAGCCGGTCACAATATGCCCGTTTTCGTCGGTGCCCACGGGCAGCTGGACCTTGTTGCGGTAGCGGTCCGTGTCGGGTGCGCCCAGCACGTCCGGCACCGATACGTCCAGCTTGCCCAGCCGCGCAAAGGCGTCCCGTACAAACTGGGTCTTGGCGGCGCACTCGGCCTCATAGCTGATATGCCGCAGCCCGCAGCCGCCGCAGGGGCCGGCAACGGGGCAGTCCTGCCGGATGCGGTCCGGGCCGGGTGCCAGCCGCCTCTCTACACGGCCGAAGGCATAGCTTTTCATCGGCTTTACGATGCGAACCTCGGCAATGTCGCCGGGGGCGGTCAGCGGCACAAAAACGGCCTGACCGTCCTTGTGGGCCACGCCGTTTCCGTCATTGGAGATGGATTTGATCTCGAGGGTGATGATCTGATTTTTCGTAAAAGGCATGTCTGCTCCTTATAAATAGTGCGGGAAATGTTACGGGTTGATGGCCTGCGGTGTGGCAGGACCCTCCTTCTCCAGCGTGGCCAGGTACTTGCTCGGCGGCACGCCCTTGACCTTTTTGAACACGCGGGAAAAATAGAACTGGTCAAAAAAGCCCACAGATACGGCAATTTCCGCAATCGACAGGCTGGAATTCTTCAGCAGGCTGCACGCCTCGCTGATGCGGTAGCTTGTCAGGTAGTCAATGGGGCTCTGCCCGACGTTCGACATGAACACGCGGTACAGGTGGCTGCGGCTGACGCCGACGGCCTTGGCAATATCGTCCACCGAAATATCATGCGAGTAGTTGAACTGGATATACTTGATGGCGGCCAGCACGTACTGGCTGCTGGACGAGCCTACGTTGGGCATCGCCTCGCGGGCCTCCTTCATCAGGTGCGCCATAAAGATATACAGATAGCCCGTCATCAGGGCCTCGCACTGTGGCTCCGGCCCGCGGGACAGGTAGATGTTGTACAGCGCCTCCCGCACGGTCTGCGGGTCCTTGCAGTGGTGTACGGGGTGCGCGTCAGAAAACGGCGTCTGCTGCACCAGCTTATTGGCGCAGGCCCCGTTGAAGCCTACCCAATAGTACTCCCACGGGTCGGTCTCGTCGGCGGCGTAGGTGATGAGCTGGTTCGGCTTGGCCAGGAACAGATCGCCCTCCTGCAGTGTGTGCGAGGCCCCGTTGACCTGATACACACCCTTGCCCGCCACCACCAGATGGATTAAGTAGTGGTCGCGCACGCCGGGGCCCCAGGTATGGCCCGGCTGGCAGTATTCATGCCCGCAGTTAAAAATCGAGAGCTCGACGTTGTCGGTGTAGCTCTGCTTGTAGGATTGCTTCATCTCATTGATGGTCATGGCGGCACCTCGCTCGTGTGATATTTTCATTATACCAAGCTATTCATCAAAAGTCCATAAAAGAGGCGGAAAAAATGTTTGCTTTTTTTGCAGGATTTGCTATACTGAAAACAAGAAACCTGCAGAGAGCCGCTCCTTTGGCTGTCTGCCTAAAAACATAAGGCTCAATTTGTGCATATCTACGAAAAGAGCCGCCCGACAGGAAAGGTGAGTGGAATCATGGCAAATACCATTGAACTCAAACAGCAGATCGCACAGGGCGAATACGACGCCGCCTTTGCCAAGCTGTACGGTGCAGACGCCGTGCAGGAGCAGCGCAAGCGCTATACCGACCTGATCGACGAATTTGAAAAGAAATACGGCACCAACCGCACGGTGCGCCTCTATTCCGCCCCGGGCCGCACCGAGATCGGCGGCAACCACACCGACCACAACAACGGTGTGGTGCTGGCAGGCTCTGTCAACCTGGATATGGTGGCCGTCGTCTCCCCGAATGAGGAAAATGTCATCCGCGTCAAGTCCCTGGGCTTTGACAAAATTGACGATGTCGATGTCACCAACCTCGTCCCGCAGCCGCGCGAGGCCGAGCACTCCGCGTCCCTGATCCGCGGCGTCGCCAAGGGCATCTTGGATGCGGGCGGCAAGGTGGGCGGTTTTGACTGCTACACCACCAGCAACGTGCTGCGCGGCTCCGGTCTGTCCAGCTCCGCAGCCTTTGAGGTCTGCATCGGTGCCATCCTGCGCGGCGAATATAACAACAATGACATGGACAAATTCAGTCAGGTCAAGATTGCACAGATCGGCCAGTACGCCGAGAATGTGTTCTTCGGAAAGCCCTGCGGCCTGATGGACCAGACGGCCTCCTCCATGGGCGGCGTGGTGGCCATCGACTTCGCGGATACAGCCCACCCGGCGGTGGAGCGGCTGGACGTGGATCTCCACGCCTGCGGATATGCCCTGTGTATTCTGGACTCCGGCGCGGGACACGAGGATCTGACCGGTGAGTACAGCGCCATCACCGACGAACTGCGGGCGGTCTGCCGCGTGTTCGGCAAAGAGGTGCTGCGGGAGGTGCCGGAGGAGGACTTCCTTGCGGGGCTGCCCCACGTCAGAAAGGCGGTGGGGGATCGGGCGGTAAACCGCGCCTTCCACGTCTACGGCGAGAATCGCCGCGTGCGGGAGGAGGTACAGGCGCTCCGCAGCGGCGATTTCCAGCGGTTTCTTACGCTGGTGCGGGAATCCGGGCGCTCTTCCGCCATGTATCTGCAAAACATCATCCCCACCGGCAGCACGGCGGCGCAGGAGCTGATGGTGACCATCGCCCTGTGCGAGCGCATGCTGGAGGGGCGGGGCGCCGTCCGTGTCCACGGCGGCGGCTTTGGCGGCACAGCGCAGGCATTCGTGCCGCTGGATATGCTGGACGGCTTCCGCGACAGGGTGGAAGCCTCGCTGGGACGGGGCTGCTGCCACGTGGTGCGCATCCGGCCGGCCGGCGGCATCCGGCTGGGATAGGAGGTGCGGCATGTGCTATCAGGCCATTGAAGATCTGCTGGGCTACGCCCTCCGCACAGGGCTTATAGAGGAATGTGACCGCACATGGGCGGCAAATCGTTTGCTTCAGACCTTGGGGCTGGAATCGTGGGAGCCGCCGCAGACAGTCCGGGAGCGGCCCTTGAAGGATATCCTGAAGGAACTGCTGGACGACGCGGCGGCGCGGGGCGTCATACAGAACGACATCACCAGCCGCGACCTGTTCGATACCGAGCTGATGGGCATACTGACGCTCCGCCCCGCTCAGGTCATCAGTGAATTCCGGCGACGGTATCAGGCCGACCCGAAGGAGGCCACAGACTGGTTTTACCGCTTCTGTCAGGACACGGACTACATCCGCCGTTACCGCGTTGCGCGGGACAGAAAGTGGACGGCCGCCACCCCCTACGGGGAGCTGGATATCACCATCAATCTCTCCAAGCCGGAGAAGGACCCTAAGGCCATCGCCGCGGCGAAAGCAGCGCCCCAGCGGGGCTACCCGAAGTGCCTGCTGTGCAGGGAGAACGAGGGCTACGCCGGGCGGCTGGGGCATCCCGCACGGCAGAATCTGCGGCTCATACCCGTCACCCTCCAAAAGGAGCAGTGGTTTTTCCAATACAGCCCCTATGTCTACTACAACGAGCACTGCATCGTTCTGAACGGGCGGCACGCCCCCATGAAGATCGACGGGGCGACCTTCCGCCGGCTGTTGGACTTCATCAGGCAATTCCCCCACTACTTTGTGGGCAGCAACGCCGATCTCCCCATCGTGGGCGGCTCTATTCTCAGCCACGACCATTTCCAGGGTGGCCGCCATGTTTTTGCCATGGAAAAAGCCCCTGTGGAGCAGCATGTCACCTTCCGGGGCTTTGCAGATGTGGAGGCAGGCATTGTCAAGTGGCCCATGTCCGTGATCCGGCTCCGCTGCAAAGATGATCAGCGTCTGGTGGAGCTGGCCGACCGCATCCTCGCCGCCTGGCGGGGCTACACGGACGAGGCGGCCTTTGTGTTCGCGGAGACCGACGGCGAGCCCCACAACACCATCACCCCCATCGCCCGGATGCGGGCGGGACAGTTCGAGCTGGATCTGGTGCTGCGCAACAACATCACCACCGAGGAATATCCCCTGGGGGTGTACCACCCCCATCAGGAGCTGCACCACATCAAGAAGGAGAACATCGGGCTCATCGAGGTCATGGGTCTGGCGGTGCTTCCGGCGCGGCTGAAGGACGAGCTGGACGGCGTGGCGCGGGCGCTGGTGCGGGGCGACGATCTGCGGGCCGACGAGACGCTGGCCAAGCACGCGGACTGGGCGGAGGAACTGAAAAGCCGCCATGTGTTCACGGCGGAAAACGCCGAAGATCTGCTGCGGCAGGAGGTGGGCGCGGTGTTCGCCACGGTTCTGGAGCACGCCGGCGTTTTCAAGTGTACCCCGGAGGGCCGGGAGGCCTTTTTGAGATTTATACATAGTGCTGAAATGTAAGGAGGAACTATATGGCAAAGAACAGGTATATTGGGGATTATCCCGCTATTGGTATCCGCCCGATCATTGATGGTCGCCGCGGCCCGATGCAGTTACGAGAAAATCTGGAGGATCAAGTTCTGGCGATGGCTTTGGCAGCCAAAAAACTGTTTGAGGACAACCTGCGCTATTCCAATGGTGATCCAGTTCGTGTGGTCGTTGCAGATAGCTCGATTGGGCGCGTACCGGAATCGGCTGCCTGTGCGGAGAAATTCCGCAGAGAAGGCGTGGCAATTACACTGTCTGTCACACCGTGCTGGTGCTACGGCTCCGAAACTATGGATATGGACCCGATGACGATTAAGGGTGTCTGGGGCTTTAATGGTACGGAACGTCCGGGGGCTGTATACTTGGCCTCTGTTTTGGCCACCCATGCGCAAAAGGGACTTCCTGCGTTTGGGATTTATGGCCATGAGGTGCAGGATCGTGACCAGGTCGCCTGTATTCCTGATGATGTAAAGGAAAAGCTGCTGCGCTTTGGCCGTGCAGCCGTTGCCGCTGCAACCATGCGGGGAAAAAGCTATTTGCAGATCGGCTCGATGTGTATGGGGATCGGAGGCTCGATTATCGACCAACAATTTATGGAGGAATATCTCGGCCTCCGCGTAGAGTCTGTGGATGAAGTAGAGATTCTTCGCCGCATGGAGGAGGGCATCTATGACCACGCTGCGTATGAAAGAGCCTTGGCATGGACAAAGGAGCACTGCAAAGAAGGTCGTGACGACAACCCTGAATTCGTCCAGTTTCTTGGAGAAAAACGCCGCATTAAATTCACTGCGGAGGAAAAGGAAAAGCAGTGGGAATTCACCATTAAGATGTACTGTATCATCAAAGATCTGATGCAGGGAAACCCCAATCTCCCAGACGGATTCGAGGAGGAAAAGTCCGGCCACAATGCCATTGCAGCAGGTTTCCAGGGACAGAGGCAGTGGACGGATCACTGGCCCAACTGTGATTATCCCGAGGCAATACTGAATTCCTCCTTCGATTTTGAGGGGAAGAAAGAACCGATGGTCTTCGCTACTGAAAATGATGTGCTCAACGGACTCAGTATGTTGTTTATGGGCCTGCTGACCAATCGAGCGCAGATTTTCGCCGATGTCCGTACCTATTGGTCGCAGGAAGCCACAAAGCGAGTTACCGGATATGATTTGGAGGGTCTGGCAAAGGACAACGGCGGGATTATCCATCTGCTAAACTCCGGCGCAGCCTGCCTTGATGCCTGCGGCGAGTGTTCCGATGAGAATGGGAATGCGGTAATGAAGCACTGGTGGGATGTCACAGATGAGGATATCCGGAAAATGACCGACGCAACAGTCTGGTGCGAGGCAGGACTGGATAATTTCCGCGGCGGAGGCTTTTCCAGCCACTTTGTCACCCGCGCAGAAATGCCCGTCACGATGATTCGCCTTAACCTTGTAAAAGGCCTCGGCCCGGTTCTGCAAATTGCCGAAGGCTGGACCGTCAAGCTTCCCGATGCAGTGACCGAAACGCTCATGGAGCGTACAAATCCCACATGGCCTTGCACATGGTTCACACCGCGCTGCAGCGGTAAGCCCGGCAGCCCATTCCAGGACGCCTACACCGTTATGCAGCATTGGGGCGCAAATCACGGCGCAATCTCTTATGGACACATTGGTGCAGATATCATCACGCTCTGCTCTATGCTGCGTATTCCCATCAGTATGCATAATGTGGAAGAGACTGATATCTTCCGACCGGCGGCGTGGAACGCCTTCGGCATGGATAAGGAGGGCCAGGATTATCGCGCCTGCGCTGCCTATGGCCCAATGTATAGGAATATCCGATGAAGGATTCGCCGCACCGTCTTCGACTCCATTGCAATTCCGCAATTCCAGAAAGGTATCGTGATTCCATGCGTAATTTACTGGCTTTTGATTTAGGTGCAAGTAATGGCCGTGCCATCCTGGGCCGATTCGATGGCACAAGGGTTACTCTGCATGAGCTTCATCGTTTTGAAAACAACTATATCGAAATGAACGGTGTGTTCTATTGGGATCTGCCGTATCTTTACCAACAACTTAAGCTCGGCTTTCTTGCCTTTCGGCAGGCTAATATGGGTGAGCTTGACTGCTTTGGCATCGACGCATGGGGTGTAGATTACGGCTTACTGGACAAGAACGGACATCTTCTTTCTAACCCAAGAGCCTACCGCTACGCTCGGGATGAGGATATGGCCGAAGTCTGGAAGCAGCTGGACTTTCCTGTTCTCTTCGCCCACACCGGCATAGCCGCCATGAACTTCAACACCATTTTTCAGCTCATGCGGCGCAGGTGCGAGGATGATGCAGCCCTGCAGAACGCTGAAACATTGCTGCTGATGCCAGATCTATTGGGATATTTTCTAACCGGTGAAAAGGCATCGGAATACACGAATGTGACGACCACCATGCTGTATTCTCCGGAGAAGCGAGATTGGGACAGAGAAATCATCTGCAAACTTGGTCTGCCGGAGAGGATTTTCACAAGGATAGATTATGCAGGGGATCTTCGTGGCAAGCTGCGTTCGGAACTGGCGAAGGAACTTGGAATCAACCAAGCGGCTTTTGCCGCCGTTGGTACGCATGATACGGCCTCGGCTGTGGCTGCTATTCCCGGAAACGGCAACTTTGCTTTCTGCTCCAGCGGAACATGGTCGTTGTTTGGTGTGGAAACAGATCGTCCCGTTCTGGAGAGGACGGTGCGTGACGCAAACTTCTCAAACGAAGGGACGATTCAACGAGGCTTTTGTCCACTTAAAAGCATTATGGGGCTGTGGCTCATTCAAGAGTGCCGCCGTGAATGGCAAAAGGAAGGAACGCTATACTCTTGGGATGAGATCGTGGATCAGGCAAAACAGGCAGAGCCCTTCCGATCTATCATCGACCCGGATTATGGAGAATTCTTCTCCGGCGGGGGGATGTCTGAAAAAATACAAGGCTTTTGCCGAAGAACAAACCAGCAGATTCCCGAGAGCGTTGGGCAGATGGCACGTTGTATCTATGAATCCCTTGCACTAAAGTACCGCTGGGCACTGGAACGCCTTGAAGACATCAAGGGACATCGCATTGATAGGCTGCACATCGTTGGCGGTGGTTCGCAAAACCGCTTTCTTAACCAGCTTGCGGCAGATGCCATTGACCGTCCGGTCATTACAGGCCCGGTGGAGGGTGCAGCCCTTGGAAATATCCTTGCTCAAGCTATGGCTCTGGGTGACATCAAGAGTATTGATGATCTGCGCGATGTTGTTCGGGAATCAGTTGACATGGAGACTTATACGCCGAACCATACATTAGGATGGGAAGCGGCATATAGAAAACTATGTGATTTTTATAAGGAGCTTTCATCATGAATATTCAATACATTCACCCCGCAGATCAGATTGTAATGTTTATGCAGAGGGTCTACGACAAAAAACTCACCTCCATGTCTGGCGGCAATCTGTCGGTCCGAGATAATGAGGGAAACATTTGGATCACGCCTGCCAGTATCGACAAGGGTTCGCTTACCAGAAGGGACATCATCTGCGTTCGCCCCAACGGCGATTGCGAAGGCCCTCATGCGCCCTCCTCAGAGCTGCCTTTCCATCGATCGGTCTATAAGCTGCGTCCGGATCTAAACGCTGTTTTGCATGCGCACCCACCTGCACTTGTTGCATTCTCTGTCGTTCGCAGGCTTCCGGAACTTAACCTGACTCCAACGGTGCGGTATATGTGCAAGAACATAAAAATGGCGGCTTATGCCATTCCCGGAAGTCAAGCACTCAGTGCAGAGGTGGGGAAAGTGTTTGAACAGGGCTGCAACATCGCTTTGCTGGAAAACCACGGCGTATGCGTGGGCGCAGCGGATATGCTTACAGCTTTTCAGCAGTTCGAAACACTCAATTATGCTGCTGAACTGGAAGCTCTGGCAACTCGCCGTGGAGAGATTCGCCCACTGTCGGAAACTGCATGCCAAATGAGCAAAACAAATGTCTGTTCTGAACTGCGAAACGTATCCCCGCAACCTTGTAGTTCGGAAGAATTGGCAGCCCGGCGCGATTTGATTGCACTGATACGGCGTTCCTATAAGATGGGACTTTTTACGGCGGCTCAAGGAACCTATTCCACCCGGCTGTCAGACGGGAGCTTTATCATCACACCTCTTCATGCTGATCCTGCCTATTTGGAGGCAGATGACTTGGTACGTATACAGGACGGTGCGAAAGAACCTGGGAAGACCCCGGATGCAGATGTGTTGCTACACCAGAAAATCTACGATAAAAATCCCAAAATCGGTGCGATAGCCTTTGCTCAACCGGTTCATTCCATGGTGTTTGCTGTTACTGATATGCCATTCGACACGCGAACGATTCCGGAAAGCTATATTCTTTTGCGCGATGTAAAGCGGATTCCATTCGAGGCAGCTTATCAGAATTTGGACGATGTCGCAGATGAGTTTGATAATGCCCATCCGGTTCTTCTTATTGAAAACAAATCGGTCATGGTAACGGGTGCTTCGATGCTGCAGGTTTTCGACCGTCTCGAGGTCATGGAAATGACGGCCGCATCTATTTTGGATGCCCAGGCTCTTGGGACGATAGCCCATATTCCATCGGACGAAATTGCGGCACTGAAAACCGCATTTCACTTAGAGGACTAATCATCTTCGATCCCAAGCCCAAAAATCCTTTTTCGCAGATAACTGCGGCTAAAAACAGTGGAACCGCCGGACACCCGGCGCACACATAGGGGAAAATCACAGAAAAAGGAAAGGAGCGAAATAACAATGACATGTTGGACCAGACTCTTTAGAAAGAGACTGCTTCCACTTCTGCTGGCGGCTGTCATGTTGACCGGGATGCTGCCCCGGTTGACGGTAGTTGCGCAAGCGGAGGAGCAAGGCAGGAAGATCGACTTGACCGAAAGCAGCGTAAGTCATCATGGAACCACTGCGGACAATACGCGGCCCAAGCGATGGGTCGTGGACGGAGACCGGACACAGGCAAACTATTTCGTGACCGGCAATGATCAACCGCAGACGGCAAACACCGAAAATCCTGCGAACCCCGGCTACTGACTTCAGCTGGATCTGGGTCAGAAGTACAGCATTACAAAGCTGAACCTGTGCATTTATTACGATGGACGCTACCTGAAGGATCTGGTGGTGCTTGCCTCAAATGAGGCGGAGTTTACCAAGGAGAACAGCCAGGTAGTCTACAATGCGGACAGCAACAACTTCTTCGGCCTCGGAGCCGGGACGGATTTGGAGATGCCTGCCCAAAACAACAGTGCTGGCTTTGACATCACGCCGACGCCAGTGGTAGAGGCTCAGTATCTCCGTATTTTCAACAACGGCAACAGCAAGAACGACGGCGCCCATTGGATCGAAGTGGAGGTCTATGGAACTGAGACAACCGGTCAGCCGATGCTCTATAATGTAGCCAACGGTCGCAAGGCCACGGTCAACAAGGACGGCAGTGTGGATCCCAATCGTCCCGCCTCCCTGATGACGGACGGCGACAAGAGCGTCGGTCAGTACACCGAGATCAGCCGCGACAAGGTTCAGGATAAAAACGATCCTTCCTACGCTCAAATCGACCTTGGGGATGTGTATCCCATCAGCCGAGTCAACTTCTGGAACTACTGGGCGGATGGGCGAACTCTCAAGGATCTGAAGATCATTCTCAGCGAGGACCCGCATTTCAACAACGCGACTACGATTTATGATGAGGACTATACCGCCACCGAGCAGGGCCTTGCGGCCACACCTGAAAATCCTGTCCGTGCCCGCTATATCCGGGTGTGGAACGACGGACACGACAAGGGGAACGGTGGCCACTACATCGAGATCGAGGCATGGAGCACGGAGACCCAGCGGCCCGTGCAGCCGGAGCCCTTCCAGTTGGGCGGAATTCTCAATATCCCGACCTATACCGCCAATGGTAAGGACGGAGAAGGTGTCACCCACCCGGATGTCCTTGACTTTGCCCAGATCAAGGGCACTGGCGGCGCAGCGCTGGACACCTGGGGCGGCTATCGCTACTGGATGGCTGTGACACCCAACCAGACTGGCAACTCACAGTTTGAAAACCCCTGTCTCGCCGCCTCCAGCGACGGTATCACTTGGGTGGTGCCCACAGGCATCACCAATCCGCTGACCAATGTCCCAAGGGAACCTGACAACACCCACAACTGTGATACCGATATGATCTACGACCCGAACTCGGATCAGCTTTGGGTCTACTATATCTGGGAGCAGGATAGCCCCAGGGGCACCCCCTCCGAGCTGCGCAGGATCAAGGTGGGGTATTCTGAGGGCAACTTCACCGTCGGTCAGTATGAGGTATGCACAAAAAGCAGTTACCAGTACGACATGCAGTCTCCCGCCGTGGTGCGGAGGGGAACTGGTCAATGGTTGATGTGGTCCAATAACTCCGACCAGAACGACGGCGTTGCCGGCTGGCAGAATCAGAATGCCTTTGTGGAACTGCGCCAGTCACAGGACGGGAAGACCTGGGGGGCTGCCAAGAGCCTGAAGCAATCCCTGATCCTGAAAGGCGAAGGCGGTGTGGAGTACTATATCCCATGGCATTTGGATGTGCAGTGGATGGAGAGTGAGAACGAGTATTGGGGCCTGTTCTGCGCCTATCCGAAGGGCGGGAATACCCAGAGAACCTATCTCCTCTTCGCCACATCCGTCGACGGTGAGACGTGGACCAGCTATCCCAAGCCGCTCATCTCTCCCACTGATGGTGGGTGGTACAACAATTTTGTCTACCGCTCCACCTTTACTTATGAAAACGGCAAACTCCGCGTTTGGTTCTCCGGCGGCGAATCCCAAGGCTGGCGCATCGGCTACACGGAGTTCGACAGCTTCAAGACAACGGTCCTTCCCACTCTTGGAACAGCCTATACGCCGGACGCCCCCACTCCGCCGCAGCCCGGCAACTGGCGTGATGTCACGCCCGGAAGTGGAGACATCCTCTTCGACCCCTATACGGCGGCCAACGACGGCTGGAAGGTGGAAAACGATACGGATGCCGCCTCCTACCGCAAGGGAAGCAAGGCTACCTTCTGCTTCTATGGCACAGCGGTACAGTGGATCGGCCAGCAGGAGGACTGCTTCGGCCCTGCCGTCCTCTATCTGGACGGAAATCCAGTGGCCGAGGGTGACATTAAAAACCAGTACATTTCCAGCGGGAACAATCATGATGTGATTCTGTTCACTGCGGAAAGCTTGGAGAACAAGGCTCATGTGCTGACCATTGAGCCTAAAAACGATGGACTGCGTACGCCTACAGGAGGAGGACCACGGCCCCACGACGGCGTACAGATCACAAAGCTGCAATATAAGGGTCCGGAGAAAGGGCAGGCCCCCGACGGTCTGTATTCCGTTGAGATCGATCAGACGGACATCCCCGTGGGAGGAACCGCCCGGATCACCGCCCTGGCACCCTTCAACTCCGCCAGCTCCGTCAGCTATGAGTCCGCTGACAAGAACATTGCCACGGTCAGCACCGACGGTATTGTCACCGGCGTGGGAGCGGGGCAGACGACAATCACCGTGAAGCACGGAAGCGACAGCAAAGAGGTCGCCGTCACCGTCACGGCCGGTCAGCTCAACACCTGGGTGCGGGTGGACAGCCATGACGGGCGCATCTCCTACACCGGCAGCTGGATCGATGAGAACAGCAGCGGGCATTATCAGGGCAAGGCGAAGGAGGCCAAGGACGCCCCCGGAGCGGCAGCCAGCTTCACCTTCACTGGCACCGGCTTCCGCTGGATCGGTCAAATGGATAGCAACTACGGTCTTGGCCGAGTATATGTGGACGGCAAGCTGGTGGCCATCGGCGATGCAAACGCCCCCAGCGGTAATCCCCTTCAGGCCATGATCCTGGAATTGCGGGGTCTGCCCGAAGGACAGCACACCGTCAAGGTGGAGGCAGAAAGCGGTGCTCCCATCCAGGTGGATGCCTTTGAGTATTACAACGGTACGCTGGATACCACCGTCAGTTCCGTGGTCATCCATCCCTCCGCGCCCATCCTCCTGGAGGTGAACGAGAGCATCGGCGTCCTTGCCACTGCCATGCATGGCGACCGGGTGGCCGTCCTCACCGACCAACTGGAGTACGCCGTGGAAGCGGATACTCTGGCAAAGGTGGATGCCTCCGGTGCGCAGCCGATGCTGATTGGTTTGGCGGCGGGGCAGGGCAAGCTCATCGCAAGGCTCAAAAATGACGGTGCGAAGTCCGCGGAACGGGCTGTCACCGTACTGAGCGGGGGCATGCAGGAAACACCGCGTATGCCGGTGGACAAGGAGCATCCCCTTCTGCTTGTCAGCATCTACGCACAGACCAAGAAGCAGGACTGGTGGGAGGCTGGCAAGCCCGCTGGCATTCCCTCCCAGGGCAATTTGAGTGTCACTGGCATCTGGAACAATATCCCGGATGATCTCAAGCCTTACACCGCCATCCAGCTCCACGCCGATGACTTTGTCGGTCACGGCTACGGCGGGTACGGCGACCACGACAGGCTTTGGGCATGGTACAGCTATTTCGTTGATCAGGCAGAAGAATATAATCGGAACGAGCCGGATTCGAAAAAGCACATCAACATCTACCTCACGCTGATGACTGGAGGAACCCCTCTCAGCTATCTCTCTCGTACCATCCCCGATGATGAGTTGGTCGCATTCATCAATACCCATGAATGTGTCAAGGGCGTCGTCCTCTCGGAAAACTACAACAACGGCGACACGGTAGGCGTGGCGAAGGTGACGGCCAAGTACCTGAAGCTGATGGCACAGCAAGGCTGCTATCTGGTACTGACCGATATTGATAAGCCGGGCTCGAATATGATGGAGAAGTGGTTCAACGACACAGATGAACTGCATAATGCCGCTAAGAAGTACCACAAGTACCTTATCATCAACTCCAAGAGCACCTCCAGCTCCGGCTTTAATACAGTGCGTAGCTTCGCTGTGGGCGCATGGCTGGCTGGCCTGGCAGATAACTGGGGAGCACTGACCGATGCTTGGGCCTGGTATGAGTCTGGCTATGGACAGCTCTTTAAGCCAAATAGCAAGCCAAGCTATGAGGATGTGCGCAGGGTCTATACCTTCCCGGAAACTCTCTTTGCCATGAACATGCTCCAGTGCTATGCCAACGGCGCAGTGGTGTTCAACGCCGAGCATCCGTTCTACTGCACCGGCGTGGACGACAAACCCTCCTGGGTTCTCAAGGAGTCCATTCTGCCGGCCTTCCGCTATATCGTCCAACATCCCGCAGCGGACAAAGACACCGTAGCAAACCAGATCAAAGCGGGCATTTTCACCAATGGCGGGTATCTGCCCCAGAACTACGCAGCAGGTCTTTACGGAAACCACACCGACACCAATATTCTTCAGTCCACTGGGCGCTATCGGGTGCTTCCTCTCTTCACGAAGTATGTGCAGAGCGCCGACCTTGCTACGATCAGCCAGGCTCTGTCCGTCAGTGATTTCAGAGGAAGGACGGAGCAGCAGAAGCAGGATATGCTGGCCGCCAACTACCCGGCCCGCTACCAGGGCACGGCCTTCGCCGAGGAACTCCTGGGCGGTGGTCATCGCTGGCTGGTGATGAACAGTTCCTTCAACGAGAATACGAATCAGTCCGCTGAGATCACCCCCATGCAGGGCAGCTTTGCCACCAAACTGGAGTTCACCCTGACGCCCCACACCTACCTGATCTCCAGCGAGACGGCGGATGCTCTCGAGATCGAACTCAATAACTTCCGTGCTGACAAGGACGAGCTTTGGGTATCCGGAAAGAGCCTGAACAATGTTGACTGGGCAACCGTATCCCCGGACGGCTCCTGGAACGGAGACAATCAGCGCCATGTAACGGAGTATATGGCCTACCACATCGAAAATCCCCAGCTTGATAAGCGGGACGGGGAGCGGCATGATCTCCGGGACACCGTTATCAAGGTGACCTCTGACAATCCGCTGACTGCCTCTGTGGAGCGGTTGGGCGAGGGCAGCAAAAAGCAGGATGCCTTCTATACGGAAAAGTACGAGGCTGGAGTCTACACCCTGACCATCACGCACAACGGTCAGGTTCGTGTTGCCATCCGAGCCAAGGCCACCGCTCCCGCGCTGCCGGATATTGCCGTCAGCCAGAAGTACACTGTGACCACCGGCGAGAAGGCAATCGGCACGGTGATGCCCGCTGACGCAGGCGCGCTGACCTACACCAAGGGTGCCGAGAGCAAGACCGGCTCTGTGGCGATTGACAGCTGGGATGTGGATTCCACCGGCAAGGTGACCTACACCCTGTCCAGCGGTGCGGCCGGTGATACCGTCACCCTGCCCGTGACCATCGGCTCCGACAACTATGCGGATGCCACCGTCAATGTGGTCATCACCCTCACGGCCAAGGACGACCAGGCGGCTCTGACTCTCACCGGCGGTACCACTGTGGTCTATGGTCAGACCCTGCAGCTGGGTACCAGCGGCGGCACCGGCACCGGGGCTGTGACCTATGCTGTGACCAACGGCACCGGCGAGGCGACTATCGACGCCGCCACCGGCAAGCTGACTCCCGTTAAGGTCGGTACCGTAAAGGTAAAGGCCACCAAGGCAGAGGATGCGAACTACAATGCCATCACCA
>ENA-OUOU01000985-OUOU01000985.1-human-gut-metagenome-genome-assembly--contig:-NODE-985-length-15730-cov-3.407400_pt1 | contig 15730 bp, 11 predicted proteins | sample MGYA00237936_ERZ548765 | MGnify/ENA primary metagenome ERZ548765 (study PRJEB26490, sample SAMN05356889) | human gut metagenome | biome: terrestrial biome; feature: human-associated habitat; material...
TGCTGCTGCGGGAGGACGCGGGCGGCTATGTGCTGGTGGCCGTCGTCTCCTTTGCCGCGGCGGCAGCGTTCACCGCGCTGTGCTTCCGGCTCAGAAACAGAGAAAACCAGAAAAAAGGCGGGGCGGACAAACCGAACCGACACGAACAGGAGGAGAAAAGCCAATGAAGAAACGAATACTTAGCATCCTGCTGCTGTGCTGCATGGTGCTGACGCTGCTGCCGACAACAGTATTGGCAGCGGACGGGCCGATGGATACCATACCAAAGTACGACGTGAGCATTGACGTGTACAACCGGACATCGGACATATCCATTAAGGACAGTAGGAGCTACTACATCTACTCGTCCGTTCCCGATAAGCTCAGGGACACATGGGCATGGGATAAGAAGATATTCATCAAGGGAGATAAAACCGCGCCGCACGTATTTATTGACGGCGTAAATATTAAAATGAGCCCCAGCTCCCTGGGGCCGGCCATAGAGTTGAACAAAAAGGCTTCGGCATATATCTATTTCATCGGCAAGAACAGCTCCCTGCAAGGCGCCGACGGCCGCGCGGCAATACAGAAAAACCGCAGCGAGGGTCAGCTTTATGTTCTGGCGCGCACAGGCACCACGGTGACCTGCAAGGGCGGCGACAAAGCGGCGGGCATAGGAGGAAGCTACGCGACCCGCAATATTTCCAACGGTTATTACAACGGAGATATGTACGGCCACGGCGTGAATATGCACTTTGGCTCTCGGAGCAATCCTGACTACTGGGGCGGCACGATTGTGGCCGACGGCGGCCAGGGAGGTGCCGGTGAAAAGCTGTATTTCTACTCCGGTACGATACAAGCCACCAGCGACAGATTTGCTTCCGGTATTGGCGGCAGCTATAAGGGTCGCGGCAGTGAGATCTATATTTATGGTGGCACAGTCAGCGCTCAAGGCGGCGAAGGTGGCGCTGGTATCGGCGGCGGCTGTTGGAAAACGGAGCAGGACATGAATGGCATCAACGCCGCTCACGATATCTACATCTCCGGCGGCACGGTCACGGCCAAAGGCGGCTACAACGGCGCGGGTATCGGCGGTGGGCAGTATGTCCCCGCCCGTAATATCACGGTGACGGGCGGCGTTGTGACGGCGACGGGACACTACGGAGCGGCGATAGGCGGCGGTCGCTGGTGCCACGGAATGGACATAACCCTTACCGACGCCACTCTGAATCTGTCGACCAATTACCGCAGCAACGGCTCGGACGCGGCGGCTGTCGGCTACGGCGACATTGTTTACAAACCGGAGCAGCTCGTGGCGGATCCGTCAATCGCGACGAATGACCGGATAAAGGTCGGCTCAAAGAATGGAAAGATCGTCATGCTGACGGCTAACGGTCACGCGCTCAGAACGGATGGGAAACCGAGCTACTTCATGCATCTCACTGATTTCCTGATTCCGGACAGCGACGGAATGATTGACCTGTCGCTGCTGACTCTGCCATACACGCAGAACTACGGATGGGCGATCACCGATCTTGATGTGAAAATGATGGAGACCTCCTGCGAGGGAAACCATACGTACGGCTGGAAAGACTGGAATGGCTGTCATGTCTGGGGATGCACACGCTGCCCGGCTCGGGATCCACTAAAGAGTGGACCTGCGCCGGATGGTGAACATATTCCCGGAGAATGGGAAATCCAGGAAAAGAAGTGCACTGTGTGCGGGCATAAGCTGATGAAGGACACGACCCCGCCGGTGATTGAGGGAATTACGAATGGAATGGAGTATACCGCCGACGACACCGATGACGGGCAGCCAGGCACGATCAGCTTCACAGTCAGCGACCCGGTGAGAGACAAGGAGGTGTCCTCCGGCGTCAAGTCTGTGACGATCAACGGTGAGGAGCAGACCGTGCAGACCGGACAGGCTTATCAGCTGACCGCGCCGGACGGCGGCAACAATGATGAGGGATTTGTGTATGAGGTCGTTGCTACGGATAATGCGGGCAACAGCACCACGACAACGATAAGGCTGTACAGAAGACACCGGGTCCTGATCCTGAGTGACAGAAACGACCCGAGCAGCGCGATCCTCCACCTTGGCGTGCCGCACGGGTTTGAACTGGAACTGCCGTTCGATCATCTGCCGAAGGAAGCGTATTTTGTCGACTGGGATAACGAGGACATCAAAATAAGCCGCGGGGAGAATAATGACTATAACTTTGGCATCATCAGCTCGAACCGGACGTTCCTTCAGGTGATTCCGGAGACTGAACTGCCAACGCTGGAGTTAGGGCTCAGAAGCAGGCGCTTCTGGGGCTATCACGCAGACTCGGAGAGCGATTTCTGCTACGCGGATATGCCGTCAAAGACTGAGGAAGGCTATCTTATGGATATCCGCGTCACATCAAACAAAATCGGCTACTACTTCGGATCGCCGGTACGCTACACGCAGGAGCAGCTGAAAGCACTGGATGCAGAGGGCAAAATCAAGTGGACGCAGTTCGACACGACCTCGCTCCTGACATTCGATGTGATTTCCTATGAGGAATATAAGGGAAGCTGGTACTACTATGCGAAAGCGACAAACGAGGTGGGGACAAGATACGTTTCAACGCCGAACATCATCATAGACGCCGACCCGGCGGTGGCGCTGGAATATCCCTCCGGCAAGGAACTTACCGGCAAGTATGGGCAAACCGAGAGCGGTACATACTGGGGCGATCTGCAATTCACCGTGGTTGATGAATCGGAGTTCACCGTAAAGGACGGGAGTACGCCTCTGGAGCCGGATGAGAATGGCGTCTATACGATAAAAGCGGACATGGACGAGGGCATAAAGCACGAGATCGTTATCATGGACGCCGGCAACAATAGAACTGCGTATATCAACGAGATACGTATGAACACGCTTGACCGCAGGGATAATCCCTCTGCCCTGAATCTACCGAACGGCGCGAATCTGGAGGAAAGTCTCCCGAAGACGGTTCGGATTCTCACGGCAAGAGACAGCTCTATGTTTACCAATATCCCTGTGATATGGGAAATACCAGAGACGTATGAGCAGGCGTCAAAGCGGGAGCAGAGCTTTACCGTGAACGGAACGCTTGACCTGTCTGGTACGGATATCGTGCTGCATCCGGATAAGACGGAGCTTGGAAAAGCCCAGATATCCGTGACGATTGCGGGCGCGCCGCGCTACACGCTGACGATAGCGGATAGCGCAAACGGCAGTATAACGGTGGTAAATGCCACAGAAACCGCCGAGGACGGCAAGCCGCTGTTCTTTAAGGACGAGCTTGTTATGCTCTCCATCGCCCCCGACGAGGGCTATATGCTCAGCGCGCTGTCCGTTAACGGTATCCCCGCCACCGTTGCGGTTGGAGACGATACCTATACCTTCGCCCAGCCGGAGGAAAACGTCACCATAACCGCAACGTTTGAAAAGCGCAACGAGCATACCGTCACGTTTGACGCGAACGGCGGCTCCGAGCCTGAGGATCTGCCCGAGGAGGTCACCACCGCAATGCCCGCCAAGAAGGTATTGCACGGCAGCGAGTATTATCTGCCGGAGTGCGAGTTTGTTGCGCCCGAAGGAAAGCAGTTCAAGGCGTGGCAGATAGACGGTACGGAGTATCCGGTGAACGCCCCCGTGACCGTCACCGCTGACATCACAGTCAAGGCGCTGTGGGAGGACGCACCTCCCGCCCCTACTGAGTACATCGTTACCGTCACCAATGACGGAAACGGCATCGGCACCGCAACCCCTTCCACCGCTGCGGCCGGTACGGAGATCACCCTGACCGCAATGCCCAGCGAGGAATACCACTTTAAGAAGTGGCAGGTCGAATCTCCGGCAGGGCTTGTAATCACCAACAACAAGTTCACCATGCCGGACGGCAATGTGGAGGTCAAGGCTATCTTCGAGAAGGACGCACCTCCTGCGCCTACCGATCCCGCCAAACCCAGCATCAGCGTCATCGGAACCTATACTTACAATGGCTCCGAGCATACCGCGACCGTGATTGGTTATGATTCTGCCACAATGGACATCACAGGCAACACCGCCACGGATGCGGGCGATTACACCGTTAGCGTCACATCCCAAACGGGCAAATGGGCGGACGGCAGCACCGACGCCGTGACCGCAGCGTGGAGCATCGGCAAAGCCACGCAGGAAGCGCCTAACGGCTTGATCGGTGTCGCGCCCACTACCGAGGGCGGCAGCGACGGCAAGATCACCGGCGTGGATGCAACGATGGAATACCGTGTGGAGAGCGAGACTATCTACACCGCCTGCACCGGTATCGAGATTGAAAACCTGCCTGCCGGCAATTACTTCGTCCGCTATGCGGAGGATCACAACCACTTTGCCAGCCCCGATGCGGAGGTCACGGTGGGTGAAGGAAAGCCGCTCGCAGACTTTACTATCACCTTCAACGGCAACGGCGGCAGCGGCAGCATGGAGCCTGTTACCGTCAAGGCAGGGACAAATTACATCCTGCCCGCCTGCGGCTTCACCGCTCCCGCCGATCAGGAGTTCAAGGCTTGGGAGATTAGCGGCACAGAGTACAAGGTGGGAGATTCCTACACCGTGAACGGGGATATTGAGATCAAAGCACTGTGGAAGAACAGCGTTATTACCCCCACCACCTACACCGTCACCGTCAGCAATGACGGAAACGGCACTGGTACCGCAACTCCTTCCACCGCTGCGACCGGCACGGAGATCACCCTGACCGCCATGCCCAAAGAGGGCTACCACTTCAAGGAGTGGCAAGTCATCAGCGGCGGCGTGACCATCAAGGACGACAAGTTCCTCATGCCGAACGACAACGTGGAGGTCAAGGCCATCTTCGAAAAGGACGCGCCTGCACCCACCGAGTACACGATCACCTATGATCTGGCCGGAGGCACTGCGGAGGGCAATCCCGACACCTACACCGTCGAGACGGACGCCTTTACCCTCAAGAACCCCACACGCCCCGGCTACACCTTCACCGGCTGGAGCGGCACCGGCCTGACGGGCGAGGATAACCTGACCGTCACCATCCCGAAGGGCAGCACCGGCAACCGCAGCTATACCGCGCACTGGTCGCTGAATACCTACTCTATCACGTATGACCTGAACGGCGGTACTGCCTCCGGCAACCCGACGTCCTATACCGTGGAATCGGCAACAATCACGCTGAATCAGCCGACAAAGACCGGATACACGTTCACGGGCTGGAGCGGCACGGACCTGACGGGCGAAGACAACCTGACCGTCACGATTCCCGCAGGCAGCACCGGCGACCGCAGCTACACTGCACACTGGTCGCTGAATACCTACTCTATCACGTATGACCTGGACGGCGGTACGGCTTCCGGCAATCCGGACTTCTATACCGTGGAATCGTCGACCATTACCCTGAATCCGCCGACAAGAACCGGCTATACGTTTATCGGCTGGAGCGGAACTGATCTGTCTGGCAGCGATAACCTGACCGTCACCATCCCGACCGGCAGCATCGGCAACCGCAGCTACACGGCACACTGGTCGCTCAATACCTACTCCATCACCTACGATCTGGACGGCGGCACAGCGTTCGGGAATCCGGATTCCTATACCGTAGAATCCGCGGCAATCACGCTGAACGAGCCGACAAAGGCCGGATATGTCTTCACCGGCTGGAGCGGCACAGACCTGGTGGGCGAAGATAATCTGACTGTCACGATTCCGGCAGGCAGTATTGGCGACCGCCGCTATACGGCGCACTGGGAATTCGACCCGACGATTATCGCCGCGCTCAATCCCACGCCGAACGTGGACTTCCTCGACGTTTCCCGCGTCGACTGGTTCTATTACGATGTGCGCTACGTCTGCGAAAACGGCCTGATGAACGGCACGTCCCGCAACCGGTTCAGCCCCTACGGCACGGCGACGCGCGGTATGCTCGTGACGATCCTGTACCGTATGGAAAACGAGCCGAGGTGCTTCGGCAGCGCGGCGTTCTCGGATGTAAAGCCCGGCGCGTATTATGAAAAGGCAGTCGTCTGGGCCTCGCAGAACAACATCGTCAGCGGCTACACCGACGGAACCTTCCGCCCCGACGCGCCCGTCACCCGCGAACAGCTGGCCTCCATCCTCTACCGCTATACCCTCTATCGCGGACAGGACGTGAGCGCCGCTGGAACCACCAGCTTCACCGGCTATGGCGACGCGCAGACCGTGTCCAATTACGCGCTGCCCGCTATGCGTTGGGCCTACGGCACGGGCATCCTGCAGGGCGCAAACGGCAAGCTCAACCCCTCCGGCCTCGCCACCCGCGCCCAGCTCGCAGCCATGCTGCACCGGTATCTGACAAAATAATAGCACTGAACCACGCGGGCAGGCACAATTTGTGCCTGCCCGCATATTATTCACGAAACGTTCACAACTATCGCGTATACTGACAGAACCTGCGGCACAAAAACGCGTCTGTAGGATGACGCGGGATTTTCCCGCGTCAGAAAAAAGATTCCAAAGGAGTTCCAACATGAAAAAACTGATTGCGATGTTTCTGGCCGCTCTGACGGCACTTTCCCTGACAGCCTGCGCGGCAAAGTCTGACACGCAGCCGGACGCGTCGGAAATTCCCGACGCGCTGACCATCCTGAACACCGTCTGGGCAAGCTATTCCGAAGACGAAAAATTCCCTGCGGCGGGCGGCGATTATTCCGAAGACAACATGACCGATGGCCAGCCCGGAACGGTCGGTCTTGAAAACGCGTCCGACGTTGAATATCTGCTGAGCATCCCCGCATCCGTCGTCGCGATGGCGGACGACGGCGCGTCGCTGTTCCATATGATGAACGGCAACACCTTCACCTGCGGTGCGCTGCGCCTGACCGATGCGGGGAAGCTGGATGAGGCGGCAAAGGAAATCCGGGACTATATCATGGCCAAGCAGTGGATGTGCGGCTTCCCGGACAAGCTGATCGTCGTTTCGGTTGACAACTATCTGATCTCGTGCTTCGGCGCGGAGGATCTCGTCAACACCTTCCGCGACAAGCTGCAGGCCGCGTATTCTGGCGCTGTTGTCATCACTGACGAGCCGATCGTGGCGTGAAATAGTTAATTTATGTAAACCGAAAGGGCCGCCATGCTGTTTTCTAGTGTTCCGTTTCTGTTTTATTTTCTCCCCGCTGTCCTGCTTGTCTACTTTCTCGTACCCAAACAGGCGAAAAACGGCGTGCTGCTCCTGTCGAGCCTTGTGTTTTACGGCTGGGGTGAGCCGCGCTATCTGCCGGTCATGCTCGTCTCCATCCTGCAAGGCTATATTTTCGGACGGCTGATCGAGCGCTTCCGCGATACCAGGCGGGCGAAGCTGTTTCTGGTCCTGTCTGTTCTCCTGAGCCTCGGGACGCTTGCGTATTTCAAGTATGCCGATTTCATGATCGCAAACCTGAACGCGCTGACCGGGCTGTCCGCGCCGCTGCTGCGCCTTGCGCTCCCGGTCGGCATCAGCTTCTATACGTTCCAGATCCTGAGCTACACCGTGGACGTGTACCGCGGGACGGTCCCGGCGCAGCGGAATTTTATCGATCTTGCAGCCTATATCGCCATGTTCCCGCAGCTGATCGCCGGGCCGATCGTCCGCTATTCCGATATCGCCGTGCAGCTGAAAACACGCGAACACAGTGTGTCAGAGGCGGCCGCTGGCGCGCGGCGCTTCATTCTGGGCCTTGCGAAAAAGATCCTGCTTGCCAATCTGCTCGGAGAGCTTGTGTCAAGCTTCCGCGCGTCCGCCGATTTGTCGGTCCTGTATTACTGGCTGGGCGCGATTGCGTTCACCCTGCAGATCTACTATGATTTCTCTGGCTACAGCGACATGGCCATCGGCCTTGGCCGGATTTTCGGCTTCCGGTTTCCGGAGAACTTCCAGTACCCCTATCTGTCCGGCAGCATCACGGAATTCTGGCGGCGCTGGCATATTTCGCTCGGCTCGTGGTTCCGTGATTATCTCTATATCCCGCTTGGCGGAAACCGGAAGGGGAGCGCCCGGCAGCTGCTGAATATCCTGCTCGTCTGGCTCGCGACCGGCCTGTGGCACGGCGCGGCGTGGAATTTTGTCCTGTGGGGTCTTCTGTACGCGGTTCTGCTCACGGCGGAAAAGCTGTTTTTGCTGCGTGGACTTCAAAAGCTGCACGTGCTGAACCACGTCTATGTACTCCTGTTTGTGACGCTCGGCTTCGTACTGTTCGACGCATCCAGCGTGCAGGACGCCGCGCAGTCCATCCGCGCCATGTTCGGCGGCGGGGGCCTGCCGCTGGTCAGTGCGGAAAGCCTGTACGAGCTGCACAGCTGCACCGTGCTGCTCCTGCTTGCCGTTGCCGGCGCAACGCCGCTTGCGAAAAGCCTGTGTGCAGCAGTCCAGCGCAGCCGAGCAGGAAAAACGGCGCTTGCGGTTCTGGAGCCGGTCGGTCTGACCGCGCTTCTGGCTGTCTGTACGGCCTTCTTGGTTGACGGCTCGTTCAATCCGTTCCTGTATTTCCGGTTTTAGAGGGGAGGCCCCATGGAAAAACGAAAGAATCTTGCAGTCGTCTGCCTGACGGCGGCGTTCCTGCTCGGATTTCTGGTCTGGAGCCTTCTGAAGCCGGATGATGCGGTTTCGCAGAGTGAGCGCCGGAAGCTGGCGCAAAAGCCGGAGCTGACGGCCGCTTCTGTGCTGAACGGCACGTTTATGACGGATTTCGAATCCTATACGCTCGACCAGTTCCCGCTACGCGACGGCTTCCGGCGGCTCAAGGCCGCTGTTCTGCTGGATATGCTGCGCGAAAAGGATAACAACGGCATCTATCTTGCGGACGGCTATGCCGCCAAGCTGGAATATCCGTTGGACGAGTCCTCCGTCCTCCATGCCGCAGAGCGCTTCCGGACTATCTATGAAACGTACCTGTCCGGGACAGATGCCAGAATCTATGAAGCCGTGATCCCGGACAAGGGCGCGTTCCTTGCTGCGCAGAACGGCTATCCGTCGCTTGACTACAGTGCGTTTTCCGCGCTGCTTCAGAAGAATATGCCTTATGCGGAAGCAATCGACCTGATGCCAGTGCTGTCTCTGAACAGCTATTATCGTACTGATCTGCACTGGAGACAAGAGGCGATTGTGCCGGTTGCAAGTCAATTAGCAGAAGCAATGGGTGTGAAACTGTCGGAGAAATATGATACGGTGACGGCTGACACGCCATTCTACGGTGTCTACTGCGGACAGTCGGCTCTGCCGCTTGCCCCGGATACGCTCCGCTATCTGACGAGCGAGACGCTTCTCGGCTGCACCGTCTACGATTATGAAACGGACAGCACCGGGCCGGTCTATGATCTGCCCGCGCTGGAAGGGGAGGACCCGTACTCCGTGTTCCTCTCCGGCTCAAAATCCCTGCTCACGATCACGAACCCCAGTGCGGATACGGACCGCGAGCTTGTGATCTTCCGCGATTCGTTTGCAAGCAGCCTTGCGCCGCTTCTGACCAGCGCCTATGCGAAGATCACACTGGTCGATATCCGCTATGTGCAGCCGGAGCGGCTTGGCCGCTGGCTGACGTTCGATTCACAGGATGTCCTGTTCCTCTACAGCGTCTCCGTTCTCAATCACAGCGAAACCCTCAAATAAAAAACGCCCGGCGGCCAGTCATGGACGCCGGGCGTTTTGCGTGCGGTTCTGCAAAAACTCCTGCATAAAATGCGTTATGTCAACAATATCCGTGCGTTATGTCGTGAAAGTTCTTCGTTTTTCGCCCCTGAAAGATACTGGCAAAAAGACGTGTATTTGTCGAAATATGTGGGAAATTTGCGTGTTGACAAATCTGTTGACAGTGTGAATAACTTTTTGCGGCTTCTATTTCAAAAAAATTATGGTGAACCTTGTGCTTTATGGCTCCGGCATGGCGGACAGCATCTGTTCCAAAACGGGCAGATGCGAACCGCTCAAGGGCGTCAGCGGCAAACGCGGCAGACCGGCCGGAATGCCCTCCAGCGCCAGCGCCTGCTTCACGGGAATCGGGTTGACCTCGCAGAAAAGCGCGTCTACAAGCCCCATCAGCGCCGTCTGGATCCGTCCCGCCTGCGCGTATTCGCCAGTCTGACAGGCGCGGACCATCTGCAGCGTCAGCTTAGGCCGCACATTGGACAAAACGGAGATTGCACCCCTCGCGCCGACCGCCATCAGCGGTACGGTCAGATCGTCGTTTCCGCTCCAGAGCGGAAGCTCCTCCGCGCAGGCGTCCAGAATGCGCATGGCCTTCGGGACGCTGCCGCTGGCCTCCTTGATCCCGCCGATGTTCGGATGCGCGCAGAGCGCACGGCACGTCTCGACCGAGACGTCCACGCCCGTGCGGCTCGGCACGTTGTAGACGATCACGGGGCAGGGGACGGTGTCGGCTGCCGCGGTATAATGCGCGATCAGCCCTGCCTGCGTACACTTGTTGTAATAGGGTGTCACCAGCAGCACGGCGTCCACGCCCATAGACGCAGCGACACGGCTCAACTGCAAGGTGTGAGCCGTGTCGTTTGTACCGGTTCCGGCGATGATTTTGCATCGTCCGGCGCAATATTTGACTGTGTGCGCGATCAGCGCAAGCTTTTCGTTGTCCGTCATGGTGGAGGCCTCTCCGGTCGTTCCGCAGACGACGACCGCGTCGACGCCTGCGGCAAGCTGCAGATCCAGCAGCTGATTCATGACGGCAAAATCGACCGTACCCTGCTTGAACGGCGTAACGAGCGCAGTCGCGACGCCTTCAAAAACGGGCTTTTTCAAAGAATCGCTCCCTTCGGGATCATTTCCTTGTGATATATCCTTCCGCGCAAAGCAGTTCCGCCAGCAAAACAGCGCCGCCGGCTGCTCCGCGCAGGGTATTATGAGACAGGCAGACGAATTTGTAATCGTACTGCGTATCGGGGCGCAGACGGCCGATGGAGACGGCCATACCGCCCTCAAGCATACGGTCGAGCTTCGTCTGCGGACGGTCGGCTTCCTCAAAGTAATGCAGGAACTGCCTGGGAGCCGACGGCAGCTTCAATTCCTGTGCGCGGCCCGAAAACGCTGCCCAGTCTGCCTTGATCTGCTCCAGCGACGGCTTCTCGCCCTTGAACGAAACGAAGCACGCCGCCATATGACCGTCCGAAACAGGCACGCGCAGACACTGCGCGGTGATGTTGGGTTCCGTCGCATTGACGATCTTATCGCCCTCGATATGGCCCCAGAGCTTCATCGGCTCCTGCTCGGACTTTTCTTCCTCGCCGCCGATATAGGGGATCACGTTGTCAATCATTTCCGGCCATGTCTCAAATGTTCTGCCTGCGCCGGAAATTGCCTGATATGTGCAGACCAGCGCCTGTTCCACGCCGTATTTCATCAGCGGGTGCAGTGCCGGGACATAGCTTTGCAGGCTGCAATTGGATTTGACGGCGATAAAGCCGCGCTTTGTGCCGAGCCGCTTGCGCTGTGCGTCGATGATGCGGATGTGGTCGGCGTTGATCTCCGGCACGACCATCGGCACGTCGGGCGTGTGGCGGTGGGCGGAATTGTTTGATACGACCGGGCATTCGAGCTTCGCGTATTTCTCTTCCAGCGCCTTGATCTCGTCCTTTTTCATATTGACGGCGCAGAAGACAAAGTCGACCTGCCTCGCGATCTCCTCCGCGTCCGCCTCGGCGTCCATCACGATCATGGATTTGACGCTTTCCGGAATTGGTTCAGCCATATGCCATTTTCCTTCGATCGCCTGCGCGTAGGTCTTGCCTGCGCTGTGCGCGCTGGCGGCCAGCACAACCGGGGTGAACCACGGGTGGTTTGCCGTCAGCAGCACGAACCGCTGCCCGACCATACCCGTTGCGCCGATGATACCAACTCTGAATTTCTCCATGATGAAAGCTCCAATCCTCAAACTCGCCGGAAAGTTCCGGTTGCATGTCACTTTGGAATGTAATATAATACATTTGGTTTGTGCAGAAATAAGATGTTCTTGCACGATGGACAAATGTCCGCGAATTCCAGCTGCCTCATCATATCATATTCATTCCTGCCTGTCAATGTGAATCGCGGAAAAAATCGGCGTATTGGAAAGGGCTGTATTTGTTGAAAACACATGATTTTTATTACGATCTGCCGGAGGAGCTGATCGCGCAGACGCCGCTGGAGCGCCGCGACGCGTCCCGGCTCATGACGCTCGACCGGAAAACGGGCGAGGTCACGCACCGGCATTTTTACGACCTGCTTGAGCTTCTGCAGCCAGGAGACTGCCTGGTCATGAACAACTCCCGTGTGCTGCCCGCACGCCTGCTCGGCCATCGGGTGCCGACCGGCGGCGCGGTCGAGGTGCTGCTGCTCAAGGATCAGGGAAACGGCGTCTGGGAGTGCCTTACGAAGCCTGGCCGCAAGACGCACACCGGGACAGAGCTGTCCTTCGGAGACGGCGATCTGACGGCGACCGTAGTAGGGGAGAGGGACGACGGCAACAAGCTCGTGCAGTTCCACTATGAGGGGATCTTCCTTGAGGTGCTGGAACGGCTCGGAAAAATGCCTCTGCCGCCGTACATCAAGGAAGAATTGCAGGACGGCGAACGCTACCAGACCGTCTATTCCAAAATCAACGGCTCTGCCGCCGCACCGACAGCCGGTCTGCACTTTACGCAGGAGCTGCTGGACAAGCTCGCCGCCAAGGGCGTTAAGGAAGCGTATATCACGCTGCACGTCGGCCTCGGCACGTTCCGTCCCGTCAAGGCTGCGGAAATCACGGAGCATCATATGCACTCCGAATTCTGCATGATCTCCAGGGAAACCGCGGATATCATCAACGAAACCAAACGCGCAGGCGGGCGGATCGTCTGCGTCGGCACAACTTCCTGCCGGACGCTGGAATCTCTGGCTGACGAAAACGGGTATTTCCATGAAGCCTCCGCATGGACGGATATTTTCATCTATCCTGGCTACAAATTCAAGGCCATGGATGCGCTCATCACAAACTTCCACCTGCCGGAAAGCACGCTCGTCATGCTCGTCTCCGCATTCGCAGACCGTGAAAAGATCCTGAACGCATACAACATCGCCGTGCAGGAACGCTACCGCTTCTTCTCCTTCGGCGATGCGATGTTAATCTCGTGATTTTGCATAAAATAACATTACTTAGATAGATTAAAATTATGCAATATTACCAATTAGTAAGCACGAAATACCATATGGTAACATCGGTTGACCGATATTGATAAAACATTTCGGGAAGAATTGATATCGGCGTAACTTTTTCGTTCAAGAAAAACGTTCATTGTTGACTTAGAAAAATAATATGGCATAATAGAATTACCGGAGCAAATGATGATGCGATTTTGAACACGGAAAAAGCGAGGAGAAGATCATGCCGGAACTTTGCAGATTTTATAACATCGTTATCAAGATGATTTTCAGCGACACTGACAAGCACCACAAGCCGCACTTTCATGTTTATTACAACGAGTACGAAGCCTCTGTGGCGTGGATGGCGAATTGATCGCGGGAAGTCTTCCAGTCAAACAGTTGAAGCTGGTGCAGGCTTGGGCTGCCATCCACGAGGACGAACTCTATGCCGCGTGGAATAAGGCGGTGCAGAACATTCCGTTCGGCAAAATCGAACCGCTGAGATAAGGAGGAACGCTTATGTATATTTCTAACGGAATTGCGTATGCAGGGGAGCAGGAGCCAGTCATCAAGGTCTGCGGCGTTCGTCCGCTGCCCGGTCATAGGCTTTGGCTCCGATTTACAACTGGCGAAGCAAAAGTTTTTGATTTTACACCCTTGCTGAAAGATGCAGGTTTTGCGCCGCTGGCCGATGAACATACCTTTGCGGGCGTCTATATTGACTACGGTGTGACTGTCTGGAATGACGGTGACATTGACATTGCGCCAGAATATTTATATCGGCATTCGAAAGAAGCGGAAGGCATCGCCTGATGGCAAGTGATTTCAACCGGAAGTACGGTGGCCATGGCTGCCGTACTTCGCTATGAAAGGGCGTAGGATCATGTGCAGTTTATTCACTTTCCCGACTCCCGTACACATCGGCGACGCGATGTTCATCTATTAAAAAGTTGAGGTAACAATGTTTAAAGTATTAAAAACAGAGGGTGCTGCCCGCAGAGGGGAGTTTTCCTGCCCGCATGGGACAGTTCAAACTCCGGTTTTTATGAACGTCGGTACACAGGCTGCCATCAAGGGTGCGCTCTCGGCCGCAGATTTAGAAAAAATCGGAACCCAGATCGAACTTTCCAATACCTATCATCTGCATCTGCGGCCCGGAGACGAGGTCGTGCGCGATATGGGCGGCTTGCACAAATTCATGACGTGGGACGGCCCGATCCTGACGGATTCCGGCGGATTTCAGGTCTTTTCCCTGGCCGGACTCCGAAAGATCAAGGAGGAGGGCGTGACGTTCGCGTCCCATCTTGACGGCCACAGGATCTTCATGGGACCGGAGGAGAGTATGCGCATCCAGTCGAACCTCGGCTCCGATATTGCCATGGCGTTTGACGAGTGCGTGGAAAACCCCGCAAAATACCAGTATGCCAAGGCGTCCTGCGAGCGCACGGCGCGCTGGCTTGCCCGGTGCAAGGAGGCGCTTGCCCGATATAACGCTGAGCCGGGCGCTGTCAATCCAGGTCAGCAGCTCTGGGGGATCAATCAGGGCGCGACGTTCAAGGATCTGCGCATCTGGCACATGAAGGAGATCGCCAAGCTCGACCTGCCGGGCTACGCCATCGGCGGTCTGGCCGTCGGCGAACCGACTGAGGTCATGTATGAGATCATTGAGGCGGTCGAGCCGTATATGCCGAAGGACCGGCCGCGCTATCTGATGGGCGTCGGCACGCCGTCGAACATCATTGAATCCGTCGCACGCGGCGTGGACTTCTTCGACTGCGTCATGCCGGCCAGAAATGCGCGGCACGCCAAGCTTTTTACATGGCAGGGGAGCATCAACCTCAAAAACGCGAAGTACACGCGTGACGACGGCCCCATTGATCCGCAGTGCGTCTGCCCGGTCTGCAGGCGCTATTCCCGCGCGTATCTCCATCACCTGTTCAAAGCGGAGGAGATGCTCGCCATGCGCCTGTCCGTCATGCACAATCTGTATTTCTATAATACGCTGACCCGGCGTATCCGCGACAGCCTTGACACCGGGACCTTCGGCGATTTCCGCGCGGAGTACTCGCAAAAGTTGGCGGAAAAAATATAAAACGGAAATTTATTCAGAAATCCTGTCGCGCCGACTTGAAATGTTGCCGCAGACACGATATAATAAACGAAATTCAAATATGGAGGAAAGACCATGTACCTTTTCTTAACCGCAGCGGATTCCACCGGTGCAGCAGGCGGCGGCGCGTCCATGATCCTCATGTTCGTCGTGCTGATCGCAGTGTTCTACTTCTTTATGATCCGCCCGGAAAACAAACGCAAAAAAGAAGCGCAGCAGATGCGTGACTCGCTGAAGGTCGGCGACAATATCACGACCATCGGCGGCATCATCGGCGATATCGTCTCGATCAAGGACAACTCCATCGTCATCGAAACGACCACCGACCGCGTCCGCGTTGAGTTTGCAAAGTTTGCTGTTTCCACCAACAACACGGCGGAAAAGGAAGCTGCCAAGCAGAAGGCCGCAGCTCTGGCTGCCCGCAAGGAGCAGAAGGAAAAAGAGAAGAAGGCCAAGAAGGATAAATAATTGTCTGACCCCGTACAAGGCGGCAAAAATGAAGTGTCCC
>ENA-OUOU01000992-OUOU01000992.1-human-gut-metagenome-genome-assembly--contig:-NODE-992-length-15681-cov-11.677205_pt1 | contig 15681 bp, 6 predicted proteins | sample MGYA00237936_ERZ548765 | MGnify/ENA primary metagenome ERZ548765 (study PRJEB26490, sample SAMN05356889) | human gut metagenome | biome: terrestrial biome; feature: human-associated habitat; material...
GTTGTTTGCCCATGTTGACTCCCAACCCAATTCCTCGTTACCACTCTGTGATGGATAGAAACCGGCAGTATCATCGTAGTTGGCACCACCAGAAACCAAAGCCAGGTGATAATAGTTTGGAATCTCAGAGTTACCCGATGTACCTGTACTTACGGCAAGCTGAGCAGAGCTGAGCCACTTTACATCCTTCAGCCAATCGGTAGATTTCACATTGTACATGAAACCGAGTGACCAGAAGGTACCCCAGCGATGATCCTTACCAAAACGTGAAGAAGCATCGGTACGCAGAGAGAAGTCAGCGTAGTAAAGCTCCTTGTAGTTGTACTCGCCACGCATGAAGAACGAGAGGTAAGAGTAGTCAGAAGATGAATCTGCCCAACGGCTGGCACGTGTACCAGAAGATACGTTGGTCAGGAGATCACTAGTCTGACCCTTGGAATATACCTGGAATCCCTCTGAATGATAGCTTACTGCCTCCTGACCCAACATCACGTTGAACGCATGGATATCGTTCAGACTGAAGCGATAGTTGGCGGTGGTAGTCTCTGTCAGGTTGATGGCATCGCTGCTCTGTCGTGCCGCAGTACCCTGACCATTGTTGGAAGAGAGACTTGGGAATGACTGCAGGAAGGCTGTAGAGTGAGTGAAATCGGCACCAAACTGGGTGCGGATAGTCAGATTCTCTATCGGATAAACCTCGGCATACATGGTAGAGAGCACCTTGTACTTCTTGTTCTTGATAGGATTCTTGCCCATATAGACGATAGGGTTCTCACTGGTTCCAGCCCAGTTGCCTGCTGCAAGCGAAGCCAGACTGCCATCCTTGGCATACGGATTCCAGTAAGGCAACATGAAGCGGCAAGCAGAAATAGGAGTCACGGTAGTATAGCTACCATCATCAGCCTGCTGAGCTTCCTCATAAGCAGCCATGGTATTGGTACCTACCTTCAACCACTTGCTAGCCTTGACATCAGCATTGGTGCGGATGTTGTAACGGCGGAAGGTTGAATTCTGCGCAATACCATCCTGGTCGTAGAAACCACCCGAAACATAATAATTCAAACGGTCGGTAGCACGGTTGATAGAGAGTTCGTAGCTCTGCAGCGGAGCACGGTCGTTGAACACCTCATCCAGCCAGTTGACATTCACCTTTGAAAGGAGGTTGTAATCCTTACCGGCATCCAAGCCAACTTCCTTTTCAAACTGGATACGCTCATCGGTGTTCATCATCTTCCAGCTACTCTGAGCCAGTTCAGAAAAACCATACTGTGCGCGAAGCGTGATCTTCGCCTTGTCCATCGACAAACCTCGCTTCGATGTAATCACCACCACACCATTTGCCGCACGGGCACCATAGATAGAGGTAGAAGAGGCGTCTTTCAATACCGAGATACTCTCGATGTCGTTAGGACTCAAGGTGTTGAAATCGGAGCTGGAGATAGGCACACCGTCCAGAATAAAGAGAGGAGCCTTGCCAGAGTTGATGGAGTTGGTACCACGAATCTGGAAAGTGGCAGCCTTGCTTGGCTCACCCGAAGAGGCGATGACCTGCAAACCTGTACTCTGTCCCTGCAAAGCCTGATCGAAGCTGGCAGCTGGAACATTCTCAATCTTTTCTGCCTTCACAGCAGACACGGAACCCGCAATGGTTCCCTTCTTTCGCACACCATACGCCACAACGACAACCTCGTCCATCATCTTTGAATCAGGAGCAAGGGTGATGTTGAGCGTATTTGTTTGCTCTTTGACTACATGCTTCTGGGTCAGACATCCGACATACGAATATGCCAGTGTAGCTTTCGAAGCCCCTTTAATTTCGATGATATAGTTACCGTCAATATCGGTGACCACACCATTTGATGTACCCTCTTGCTTAATCGTCACACCAATCATCGGTTCGTTGTCCTCAGCAGACACAACGGTACCTTTGACGCGGAAACTCTGCGCCAATACGGATTGGATAGACAACAATACAAGAGAGACAAGTAAAAGAGTTAATCTTCTCATCCTTGTTTCTTAAATTGTTTACTATAAATTGATACTTATTTTTTCTTTCTTGTACATAATCAATTACTGCATCCCATCTTGAGGTGTTTCGCTCAATACCTCTTTCAGTTTAGACCAATAGTGCTTGATAGTCCACGCATGGACCTGTACTTCGATTCAAGGTGCAAAATTACTAATTTTTAATAACTTAAGCAAGAATTAAAACATAAAATAACGAATTTTGCCTAAAATCATAACATTTTTCTGTAAAGTTATGATTTTAGGCAACATTTTCACTCCTAACTGCGCATAAACTCGGTTGGAGTCATTCCAAACGCCTTGGAGAAGCACTTGGAGAAATAGCTGCTGTTGGAGAAGCCAACGGTGTACATTACCTCCGACACGCTGAACTTGCCTGCCTTTAATAATTTTGCCGCCTTCTGCATTCTCATATCACGGATATACTCCACCGGAGTCTGACCCGTAATTGCCTTCAGCTTGCGGTAAAGCTGCTTGTTTCCCATGCCCATCTTCTCCTGAAGCACCGACACGTTAAAGTCGGAATCCACCATATTCTCTTCTATCGTCTCCTTAATCTCGTCGAGCAGTTTCTTATCCAGCTCATCGATCTCAACTTCCGGAGTAGTCTGCTGACCATTGAAATTTACGATCATTGCCGACTCAGATTCGCTGCCGGAAGCATTCACATCAAGATTAGAGACTACCAGATGGTTGACTTCCTCGAACGATTGGTGAGCGGCAGCATTCTTCAGGTTATCGGCAAGGTTGGCATAGAACTTCATACGCGCCTGCACCTGCTCCAGGATTTCCTCCTTCTGCTTTTTCGCCTCGTTCAACTGCTTTCTTACGAAATGGGCATTGATGACCCAGGCTATACCCACAATCAGGAGGGTAAGATAGAACAGCTTGCACCAGATGGTGAGATACCATGGTGGAAGAACGGAGATTTCGAGCTGATAAACTTCATCTCCGATATTTCCCTCGCCATCCACCACATGCACGGTGAGATGATAATCGCCATACGACAATCCATTGTAAGTGATGTCAAGATTGCCCTTGTCCAGATAGTGCCACTCGTGGTCGCTACCCTCCAGGCGGTAGGCATAGACGGCGGTAGGATGATCGGCAAAAGGCAAATCAGACAGCTGGAGCGTGAAGTTGTTCTCATCATGCTTCAGTACAAGCGTCTTCAGTCCCACAGGCGAAACACCCGGTGTTCCCTCAATGTTCTCGTCGAGCAGGGCATCCTGGGTCTGTCTGCCATTCACCACGATACCCGCCAGGAGCAGCTGCGCCTTGTCGTCCTTCGGCATGGAAAGGTCGGCACGGATGGAGATGAAGCCATCATTGCCACCCATCACCACTTCGTGGTTCAGCTTGGAATAATAGATATTGTTCGGACTCTCCATCGGAATGAAGAATCGGAAACTGTTGTTCTCTGAATCCAGCACGCTGCAGACATTGCCTGCTACGACCCAGACCTTGTCTTCTACGTCACACATGGAGACCACCTTCCCACCGATCTTCCATTCCTTGCTTTCCAGTTCCTTGCCCTTCATCGGCAGGTTCACCATATAGCACTTCACGCTGGAATTATATCCTACCCACACATTGCCGTTATCAGATTTCATCAGATAATTGATGGCATCATTGCCTGGGATATGGGAGATGCGAAGGGTACGGGTATCGATACGGTCGAGATGATTATAAGATGATGCCCAGACCATTCCCTTTCCATCGAGTACCAGCTGACCGATGTGCAGACCGGAGAGGGCGTTCTTTCCCTTGTCTGAGAAATGATAATCCGCCACACAGGTGGCAGTAGCTGCAGATGACAGGGAGATGGCTGCCAGAAGGCGCTGCTTGTCAAGCACGAAGACGCCACCCTGATAAGATGCCATCCACATTCTGCCCATCTGATCCTGAAGAATATCATAAGCCCAGGCAGTAGAATACTTGCCAGTCTTGTCATAAACGATGAAGTTGAGCAACTTTCCCGTACTCTTCTGGTAGAGGTTGATGCCGTGGTCTGTACAGATCCATACATCCCCCTCCTTGTCTTCATAAATCTTGCGCACACGGTTGTGAGCAAGAGGAGCCGAAGGATTGTTCTGCTTATACCATACCACATTCTGATATTCAGATGCAGCTCCCTGCACGCGCACTCCCTCTGCATAGTGAATCAAGCCGTTGGTTCCGCCCATCCACCAGTCGCCGCTGCGGGTCTGAAGGATTGCATGCAGACAGTTGCCCTCGCCCGAGAAGGTAATCTTATCGAGCGAAGTGAAGCGATAGTAGGTATGGGTAGATAAACGGGAAAGTCCGTGATCGGTACCGATCCACACATTCTGCCACTTATCCACATAACAGGACCATACGATATTGTTGGGGATGGTTGCCTCATTGCGCGAGTCGTGAACGAAATGCTCCAGACTGTTGTTCATCGCCATGCGGTAAAGACCATTATCCGTACCGATATAGAGATTGCCATCCTGGTCTTCGTCCAGACACTTCACGGAGTTTCCATCCAGTGCCGCAATCTTGGAGAAGTTCTGCAAAGCCTGGTCGGCGCAGTACAAGGCTCCCTCGGTACCTATCCAGTAACAGTGGCGCTTGGCATCGTAAGCCAGGGCATTCACCAGCGGCTGTGCTCCGGGAGTCAGGAGAATCTGGCGCTGGTTGAGACGGAGTCCGGCGAGAGAACCCACCAGAAGTCCCTTCTGTGTATGCAGGATAGCATACACATCGTTGCCAAAGGCATCTTTCCTGCCCTTCATATCAAGCACTCGCAACTCCCTTACCGCCTTTTTCCTGCCCTTGTCTCCATCAGATTCCATCGCTGGCGCAGAAGCATAGATTCCCTGCTGCGTATCAAACTTCAGCATTCCACTTCCCGTAGCCAGATAGAGCATGCTACCCTCGAAGCCGAGCGCATTGATGCGGATATGACTAAAGGTATGGGGAGCAAAATGGCGATAGTCGTGGTAGCCATCGTAACTGTAGAGACCATTGTCGGTACCCAGCCAGACAACTCCTGATGTATCTTGGGTAATGGCATAGACAGCCTGAGCACCATCCAGGGTGGTGTTGACGAAACGTTGCGCATGGAGCGCTATGGTTATAAAAAGCATAGCTATCGCCATGCTTATTTTAGATAAAGCGGTTAGTGATTTGTTCATAGCTGCAAAAATACACATTATTCACGACAATGCCAAATATTATTAGAGAAAAATAACAATAGAATAAGGAGAAGTTCCGTCCAGGCCTATGGAAAACGGATGAAAGGATAAGGAGAAGATACTCAAAGTATAGAAAGAAGTTGTTGAAAGAATAGGGAGAATTTGTTGGTACCATTAGAAGAAATCTCCGTTCAATACTGCTGAACCTATGTTCAACAGTGCTGAACACACATTCAACAGTGCTGAACACACATTCAACGTCGCTGAACGAAGAATTCCCCTAGGAGTAAGAACTTCTACTCCTAGGGGAATCTATATTTATCATTAGTAAGTTTGCTTTATATTGCCTGCAGCGTAAGCGACTTCTCGATATTGCGCTTGCCATTCTTTACTGTGAGGATGATGTCGCCCTTCTGTGCCTTGCTCTGAACAACAATAACGAGTTTGCCAGAGAAGAGTCGCATGTGTGGCTGAGTGAAGGAATCGAGCGAAGTAGCATCACCATTGCATGCTGCCTTGAAGGTTCCGGCACCCTTTACCTCGAAGGTAAGTTCATCATCGGCGAGCGGACACTCATTGCCGTCCTTATCCAGGAGGCTCACGGTGATGAAGGCAAGATCGTTGCCATCGGCATTCAGAAGCACGTTGTGCTCATCGGTGCAGCCTTCTACCATGCAGGCGATAGGCTCATGGTCTGGAGTCTCCACGCTGAACTTCATCTGCGCAGGTTCACCGGCTGTACGCTTCACGTCCTCTCCTACCTTGTCGCCATACTGATTGTAGGTAACCACGCGAATCTCGCCTGGTTCATACTTCACATTGTTCCAGCGGAGGCGATAGCGGTCCAATCGGCTTGACTTGTCCTTACGAACTCTGCCCTGGCTCTTGCCATTCACGAAAAGTTCGCCTTCCACACCATCGGTGTAGCAATATACAGGGGTAACCTGTCCTTCCCTGCCCTTCCAGTTCCAGTGAGGAAGAAGATGGGTGGTATGCTGATGATCGTTCCAGCGGGCACGATACATATAATACCGGTCCTTTGGAAGTCCGGCAAGGTCGCAGATACCAAAGTAGCTGCTGCGGCTTGGCCAGTAGGTATCGTATGGAGTCGGCTCGCCCAGATAGTCATAGCCCGTCCATACAAACTCACCGATTACCCAACTGTAATCATCCTGCATCTTCCAGTCATCATCCGGGAGATTACTCCAGGAGCAATACTCCGTGTCATAGCTGGAGCACTGGCCGTCGGCGTATGGATTGTTGTTGCTGGCACGCACCTGAACCGGGAACTTATACACGCCTCGGGAGCTGACGGTAGATGCTGTCTCTGAACCCAGGAGGAATCCCTGAGGCAACTGCTCGATATTCTTATAATATTTATGTACACGATAGTTGAAGCCCGGAACGTCCATTACCTGGGCAAATCCACTCTTCAAGGCATCCTCAGCCCTATCCATACCCTGGGTTACAGGGCGGGATGGATCGTACTGATGACAGATATCCTGCAGATGCTTGGCAATCTCCATACCCTCCTTGCTCCACTGCTCAGGAATCTCGTTACCGATACTCCACATAATGATGCTAGGATGGTTGCGATGGTGCTTCACCAGGTTGGTGATATCCTTGTCGCTCCAGTCCTTGAAGAACTTGGCATAGCCATTCTTGCACTTAGGATAAATCCACATATCGAAGCTCTCAGCCATTACCATCATACCGAGGGAATCGCAGATTTCCATCTGCATGGTAGAAGGCATGTTATGGGCTGTACGGATGGCGTCGCAACCCATCTCCTTCATCGTCTTGATCTGGCGGATGAGTGCCGCCTTGTTCTCTGCAGCTCCCAACGGACCGAGATCGTGGTGCAGGCAGACACCCTTGATCTTGCGGGTAATGCCATTGAGCTGGAAACCATTATTCCTGGATACCGAGATGGTACGGATACCGGTCTTCAGCGTCTGTACATCAGCCACCTTCTTTCCTTCATATCGGGTTAACTTCACCTGATAGAGATAAGGAGATTCCGGAGACCAGAGCTGAGGATTTGCTACCTTCAGGGTAGTCTTGATGGCTGGGGTGGCACCAGAGATCGTCTGCTCGGCAACCTTTGTACCAGCCTCATCGAGCAAGGCGATGACCGTCTTGCCCGACTTTCCAATCTTTCCTTCCAAGAGAGCATTCACTTCTACTTCAGCCTCCTGCCTGTCTGCTTTCAGGGTACGCACGAAGGTATCCCAGGTAGAGAAGTTCTCGTTGCCGTAAAGTTCCACGGAAACCGGACGGTAAAGACCGCCGCCTGGATACCATCGGCTGCTTTCCTCTACATTGTTGAGATGAACCTCTACGAGATTCTTCTTTCCGCCAAACTTCACGTAAGGTGTGATGTCGATGCGGAAGGCATTGTAGCCGTAAGCCCATCTGCCAGCCTCCTTGCCATTCACGCTTACCACAGGCTGACTCATCGCACCATCAAAAACGAGGACGGCACGCTTGTAGCCCTTCGGCAACTGAAGATTCATCTTATACATACCCTCTCCAATCCAAGGGAGAGCTCCAGAGCGTCCCGACTTCTCGGTTTTCTCCTTTTCGCCATTCTGCTCGATAGCCACCATCTGCAGATCCCATTTCTTATCGAAAGGACCCGCGATAGCCCAGTCGTGAGGCACGGCTACCTGAGACCACGCTTTGCCATCGCGGGAGAAATCCCACGATGGCAAATTAATGACTTTTCTGCTCTGTGCCTGGCACATGGTGGAAAGAGCCAGGGCGAGAGACACGAAAGTAATGCTTCTCTTGATCATATCTTTTCCTTCTAAGTTAGTACAATATTCCATTTTAAAATTCGCTTCTATCGCTCCCAGAGGAAGCGAAGAAAGCTAACTTGCCCGATTACTTGAAAGCATCGAGTGCAGCGGTAGGCTTGCCGCTGTTATCGAAGGCTCCCTTGTCGTAGCCGTTCCAGCCGCTGTTGCACTCAGGCTCCCAGTAGAACACGCCCTCGCAGGTAGAGATAGCCTTGCAGCCATCCACCATCTTCTTGAGGAATGGAGCGGCATTCTCAGAATTCCAAACCATACCAATCTCAGAGATGATGACATCGCAGTTGTATTTGCCGGAAAGGGTCTTGATGTTGCTGAGACAGTCATCAGAAACCTGCTCCCAGGTCTTGTCAGTAATCCAATCTGGATAGAGCGACATACCGATGACATCCCACTTGGCTCCATTCTGCTTCAAGCCGTCAAACATCCAGGTATATTGACCCAGATTGTTTCCCTTGTCGAGATGCACAATCACCTTAGCCTCCGGATAAATCGCCTTGACAGCATCATAACCGGCATTGATGTAAGCGGCAAAGTTTGCCATGTTCTTAGAGGCACGGCCTGTCACCTTCAGGGCAGCATCGCCATCCTCATCATTCCAGAGCATACCGTCGGTGGTCTCATTACCTACCTGTACCCACTCTACGTTGACACCTCTTGCCTTCAAGGCATTCAATACATCCTTGGTATGATCGGCAACCGCCTGCTTCATCTGATCGAAGTCATAGTTCTTCCAGGCAGCAGGAACCCCCTGCTTGGATGGGTCTGCCCAGGTATCAGAGTAGTGGAAGTCTATCATCAGACGCATACCGAGCTGCTGAGCTCTCCATGCCTTTGCCACCACATCATTCTTTCCGTTCCATCCATCCTCAGGGTTTACCCATACACGAAGACGGATGGAGTTCATGCCGAGGTCGCGGAGAAGCTCCATACACTCGGTAGCCTTACCGTTAGCATTATAGAACTTCTTTCCGTTCTGCTCCATCTCTGTAATCCAACTTACATCGGCTCCCTTGGCGAAGCCACTCATATCGTATGTCTTCTCCTTTTCGGGAGTGGTATTATCATCATTGCTGCAACTCGTGCCCGTAATAGAAAACAAGAGCGCTGAAGCCAGCAATATGGCTTTTCCTAAAATATTCTTCATTGTTATTCTGCCTTTAAGTTATTATTATAATGCAAAGATAATCAAATAAATGATTCGTTTACAATAAGGAAACTTACCCATGATGAATATTCTGCGCAATCGGTTGCGCAGAATATTCATTAAGCTATTCATACTTCCATGTCATGGTGTTGAGATCGGCTGTAACCGTAAACTCTGTTTCGCCATTCTCATCGCCAAACCAGATATCCCAGGCACCATCGCCTGAAGTTAACTTGAACTGCTCGCCATCAGCACCATACCAGGTCTGCTTGTCATCCTTGTTCTCACCCACGAAGATGAAGCGGAAGTTCTCCCAGGAAGTTGGCTTGTACTTGCAGGTATAAACACCATCGCTCACTTTGTTCATCACGGCAAGGAGGGTGTTACCGTCCTTGCTGAACATACAGAGGGTATTGTTTGCCTCTGGCTCAGGTGCTGTCTGGTTGCCAGATTCGATAGAGTAAGTCAGGTCGCTGTTCTCGCCCACCTTCACGGTAATGGTATAAGTACCCGCCTTGGCGATATTCACGCTGCCAGCAGTTGCGGCATCAGTCATCTTGCCATCAGCAAGAGTGTAGTTCATTGTCTTCACTACGGCTGCAGCATCATCCGTTGCGGTTGCCTTGCTGTACTCCGCACCAGTAGCTACAATACTAATAGGTGTATTATCTGCTGTGGTTGTAATCACCTTGGTCCAGGCATAGTTAGGAGCATCATAGGTCATCTCCTCACCATTCAACTGCATCGCCTTGATGTAGGTTGGCTTGAATTCCTTAGCCTTTGTATCTACCACTGTATAATAAATACCTGTCTGACCAGGGAACCAGAAGTTCCATGCAGATTCCGTATTATCCATTTCATATACATGGCCATCCTGTCCAACGTTACCCCAAACGGTTCCGTCATTCTCCTTGCCCCAGAAGTTGAGCCAGGAAGAAGCATTCATATATCCTGCGTAGATGCCATCCTCGTTTGGAGAATAAAGATAGGTCAGCTCCTTGTTCTTATCCGCATTCCAGATGGTCATCTTGTTCATGTGTATAATATAAGGTGTAACGTTCACCTGGCACACATTGCTGTAAGCAGCATCGAGATTGTTGCCCATCAGACTCTTGATGCGGAAATAGAGAGGCGCACTCTGACCCGGAGTTGTTCCCAGATCCTTGGCAAGGGTGTTGAGATCAGCACCGGAGAAAGCCTTGGAGAGATCGGTTACGGAATATTCCTTTACCGTAGCAAAGCTCTCTGAAGGAGATGCCTGCAGATAGGTTTTCAACACACCGTTGCCCGCAGGCTTGGTCTCGTCGCTCGAAAGCAAGCTAGGATTCTTCCAAGCCATCGAGAGCACGATGTCCTTCGTATTGTCAACAGACAGGACCACATCGCTGGCAGATGCCATCAGATCGGATGCCTTGAAGCCATCCAGGTATATCTTGTCGCCACTCTCGTCGCAACTCACCAGAGCGGTGAGTGCGCAGAGAAGCATCATCAGGTTTCTAAATATCTTTTTCATTCTTTTATCCTATTAATAGTTGTCGTTATGAAGATTTGGATTGGCGGTAAGCTCGGTGTTAGGGATTGGATAGATGTTGTACTTGCTGTCAACAGCCTGTCCATCGTGGGTGCCACCCTTCCACTGCCAGATATACTTGCTGGTGGTAAACTCGCCGAAGCGAATCAGGTCGGTGCGGCGATAACCCTCATGATAAAGCTCACGAGCTCGCTCATCGAGAATGAACTGGAGGAACTCATCATCGTTGGCAAAGTTGTTAGCCCATACATCGGTATTACCTGCACGTTCGCGGAGGAGATTGATCCAATAGATGGCTCCCTGCTTGCGGGAAGCGATGACCTCAGGATCGGCGGCATCCGACTTTCCTTCTGGCCATGGGTCCCAACTTGCACCCTGGGTACGGGCCACGCACTCGGCATACATCAGATAGACATCAGCCAAGCGGAAGAGTGGATAATCGGTATCCACACCTGCATCGGCAGTATTGGAAGCGGCAGTACCATCATCCTTCAGATTACTCCATTTCTCTGAGAGATAACCGGTGGTTTCATCGGTCATGCTGGTTACATCCTTGCTCTGACCATTGGTGAAGAACTTGCAGCGCTTGTCGCCATTGCCATCGATATCTGTCTGGGTAAACTTATCCACGAACTCCGGACGGAGACGGAACTCGCTCCAGCCATTGGTAACACCGAAGTCGGCAACATTCTGGTTGGCATTCGACATACTCAACTGTCCACACACCAAGTAAGTGGAAGAACCCCAGCTTACGGTATGCTCTGCACTTACCGGCAAGGCGAAGATAATCTCGTTGGTACGCTTGTCGTTATCAGCATTGAAGAGCTTGCTGTAATCAGACTCCAAAGAGTAGCCCATATTCATCACCTTCTCACAAGCCTCCTTGCACTCGGCATACTTGGCAACGCCGGTATAAACCTCGCTGTTCAGATAAAGCTTGGCAAGCAGAGTGTAGGCTGCGCCCTGAGAAGCCTGGCCATAAGGACAGGTAGATGCAGGAAGCATATCGCCTACACAATCCTTCAACTCGCTCTCGATATAATCGAAAGTCTGCTGTGGAGTATAACGTGGAGGGATGAAACTGCCCACAGGATCATTCTCTGTTACCATCGGAATGTTGCGATAGAGATCGAGAGCATGGAAGTAGAACAAGGCGCGCATGAAGCGGACTTCTGCCTTATACTCCTTCATCTTCACCTCATCCTCGCCAGAGAAGCTGGCGCTATTGGCATTGCGGAGGAACTCGTTGCAGAGGGCGATGTTGTAGTAGATGCGATAATACATATCTGATACCCACGCATCGTTGGCATCCCAGGAAAGATAGCTCAAGCCTGTGGTCTGCTCACCTGTCAGCCAGGTAGAGGCAAGCTCATCGGTACCACACTCCTGGAGGTTGAAGAACATACGCATGTAGTCGAAGCCACTGCCGTTGTTCAATACAGATTCCATATCCTTGTTGTCGCCGCCCTTACCCTGACCGCTGGTCACCATGGCAGCATAAATCTTACCCAGCACAGCCTCATAATTGGCAAGCGAGGTATAAACATCCTTAGAGGTAGTCTCCGTCTGAGGATATTGGTCGAGGTCGGATACACAGCTGGTAGCGCTGGTCAGCGCTGCTGTTCCCAACATCATACTATATAATATATTCTTAAGTTTCATTGTTATCAATTTTGATTGTTAGAACTGAAGTCCGAGGCTTACTGAGTAGGTGCGAGGACGTGGATAGAATGAGTTGTCCATTCCGTTTGGCACCTCAGGATCTGTGCCTGAGTAACCGGTAATGGTGAATACATTCTGTACCATCGCAGATACGGTGAGTGAAGCCCACTTGTTGATCTTACCTACATTGTAGCTCAGGCTCAGGTTGTCGAGCTTCAGGAACGAAGCATTCTCTACGTAGTAATCTGAGAGATACTGACGGGTCTTGAAACCGGTCTTCAGGAAGCTGGCGTTGAGGTTATTGAGCTGTGAGTTGTTGTAGCTCACGGTCTCCCATGCACCTGTGCTCATACCCATGCCATTATATACGTAGTTATCGATGTTGGCACGGAAGCTCATACCGAGAGTCAGCTGCTTGTATCTCAAGGATGTGCTCAAACCCATGATGTACTTAGGGGCTGGAGAATGATAGCGGTAGAGATCGGCATCATTGATTTCGCCATCGTTGTTGAGATCGGCATAAGCACCCTCGATTGGCTTGCCTGTCTTAGAGTCATAGAGCTGATGATATACATAGAACATGTATGGCTCATATCCCTCTGAGAGTACCTGGAACTGGTAAGCATCGATAGATGGACCTACCTTCACATTGGTCTGACTTCCACCCTGGGTGAGCGAGAGGTTCTTCACCTTCATGTTCTGCCAGGTGAAGTTGTAGCTCAGATTCCACTCCCAGTCCTTGGTCTGGATAGGAGTTGCATTCAGGGAAACCTCGATGCCCTTGCTATCTACATTACCTACGTTGGTAAGGATAGTCTTTGAGAAGTTGGTACCTGCCGCTGTAGGAACAGAAGCCAGCAGATCCTTGGTCTTGCGGGTATAGAAATCGATGGCACCACCGATACGACCATTCAGGAATCCAAAGTCGAGACCGAAGTTCCAGGAAGTAGTTGTCTCCCACTTCAGGTCTGATACGTATGCCTCTGGACGATAAGTTGTGATATACTGTCCGTTGATGAGTGCCTCGGCACCTGTTACACTGGATGTATAAACCGGCAGATAGTTGTAGTTGCCGATACCTTCCTGCTGACCGGTTACACCATAGCTGGCACGGAGCTTCAGGTTAGAGATAACCTTGTTATCCTTCAACCAAGGCTCCTCTGTCAAGGTCCATCCCAAAGCTACAGATGGGAAAGTACCCCAGCGGGTATCCTTAGAGAAGCGGGAAGACGCATCGCGACGAACGGTAGCAGTCAGGAGATACTTTCCATCGAAGGAATAGTTGACACGACCGTAGTATGACAACATCACGTGGCGGTAATCAGAAGCCTTCACGGTAGAAAGGGTTGTACCTGCCGCACTCTTGGTATAATAAAGAGGTGTAGTACTCTTCCAGAACTGATAGTCATAACCAGCTGTCAGATCCACATTGCTCTTGATATTCTCGAAATATTTTGCGTAGTTGGCATAGAGGGTAAGCAGACGGTTCTCGTTCTTCTGAGGACCATACTTGTAATCGCTACCGCTCAAAGACTCATCCTTGTTGAATGCCTGTGCTGCGTAGCCAGGAACATAGATGGTACCATCACCCTTGGCATAATCAGCACCAATGGTAGCATGGAGCTTGAGGTCTGGCAGGAAATGAACCTTGTAATCTACATCCATCGAACCGATGAAACGGCTCACCTTACTCTTTGAATCATAAAGATCCACCAGACCACGTGGGTTTCTTACACCCGCATTTACTGGATAACCATCAGCATCGAGAGCCTCGTTATAGCCACCATAGCTGTTATTACCTGAATATACAGGAATGGTTGGGTTGAATGTGGCAGCTGCCCATACTGCACCACCATTATTGAAAGAGTTGTTATTGAGTGTACCCTTGGCGTTGATGGTCAACTTCAGGTGATCCTGGAAGAAGCTAGGAGTCAACACCACATTACCTGTCCAGCGCTCAACATTGTCCTTGCGCACCAGACCACTCTGGTTGTAATATCCGGCAGAAACACGGAAAGGCAAATATTTACCGATGCTTCCGCTTAAGCTGAGGTTGTTATCAGTACCGAAAGCTGTGCGATAAACCTCGTCGTTCCAATCGGTATTGGCATTGCCGAGCAATGACTTCTGGTTATCTGTACCAAACTGATTGATGACATTCACGAAATCATCGTGGCTCAGCATATCCACCATCTGTGCACGGGTCTGCATACTGTTGGTAGTATTGAAGTTCACCTTCAAACCGCCCTGCTGTCCCTTCTTGGTAGTGATGATGATGACACCATTGGATGCACGGGAACCATAGATGGCTGTAGAGGAAGCATCCTTCAACACAGTCATGCTCTCGATATCAGATGGGTTAATCATACTGAGGAAGTTGCTGCTGTTACCAGAGATACCGCCCTGCTCCAATGGTACACCATCGAGCACGATAAGCGGGTCGTTGCTGGCATTCAGAGAAGCACCACCACGCACACGGATGGTACTACCTGCTGAGGCAGAACCACTGTTAGACATGATCTGCACACCCGAAACTTTACCATTGATCAACTGCTCAGGAGATGAAACAAGACCCTTGTTAAAGTCCTTTGCCTTCACCGTAGCCACGGAACCCGTCAGGTCGCTCTTGCGCGCAGTACCATAACCGATGACCACGACATCGGCAAGCGCCTTGCTATCCGATTCGAGATTCACCTTCATATTTTCAGAAATAGCCAGTATCTTATCTATATAACCTATATAAGATACCTTAATCTTCTTGGCAGAAGAAGATACTTGAAGACTAAAGTTACCGTCGAAATCAGTAACCGTACCACCCTTTTCGCCTTCTACCATAATGGTAGCGCCGATAAGAGGATCACCATTTTGTGCATCTGTCACTTCACCCTTAATGGTGCGAGTCTGCGCCAAGAGCTGCAGACATCCCATGAGCAACAATGCCACGAGAAGGAGACTTCTCTGTTTTGTTTTGCTTAAGACGTGATTCTTTTTGCTTAATTGTTTTCAGGTTCTTTTGATTTTTTATTTGATTTCGATTGCAAAAGTAGGTCAGAATACCGCAATCTCACGCTAAATATCAGACAAATCTAGCAACAAAAGGGACAAATACCCGAAATATATCGAAGAAAAAGGGAAAAGAAAGAAAAAAGACGCAGAAATCCAAGCCCCCAACATAGCCTAGGACAACGCCTAGGTTAACATTACAAGATAGCTATGCGCCCTGAAAGGGCAAAAGCCTTATAAACACCAAAAAGCCGAACCTCTTTGAAGAAGTTCGGCTTTTTAAGTGGTACCACCAGGAATCGAACCGGGGACACAAGGATTTTCAGTCCTTTGCTC
>ENA-OUOU01001001-OUOU01001001.1-human-gut-metagenome-genome-assembly--contig:-NODE-1001-length-15607-cov-3.633873_pt1 | contig 15607 bp, 9 predicted proteins | sample MGYA00237936_ERZ548765 | MGnify/ENA primary metagenome ERZ548765 (study PRJEB26490, sample SAMN05356889) | human gut metagenome | biome: terrestrial biome; feature: human-associated habitat; material...
TCTTGCAGCAATTCTATTCAAACATCGACTACTACATTCCCGACCGCTACGACGAGGGATATGGAGTGAGCCGTAAGGGTATCGACTTCGCCCACGAAACGGGTGTGGGACTGATAATAATACTCGACTGTGGAATAAAGGCGATAAAAGAAATTGAATACGCCAAAGAGCTGGGCATAGACTTCATCATCTGCGACCATCACGTGCCGGATGAGGAAATGCCACAAGCTGCCGCTATTCTGAACCCCAAAAGAGAAGACGACACCTATCCTTTCAAACATCTGTGCGGATGCGGTGTGGGATTCAAATTCATGCAGGCGTTTGCAAAGAGCAACGGCATTTCTTTCTCAAGACTGATACCGCTGCTCGACTTCTGTGCCGTGAGCATCGCTGCCGACATCGTGCCGGTGACGGGAGAGAACAGGATTCTTGCCTACCACGGACTGAAACAGCTGAACCAGAACCCTAACATCGGACTGAAAGCCATCATCGACATCTGCGGACTGAACGGACGCACGCTGTCGATGAGCGACATCGTGTTCAAAATCGGACCGAGGATCAACGCTTCCGGACGTATGGAGAACGGAAGGGAGAGCGTGAACCTGCTCGTGGAAAAGGATTTCGCCGTGGCTTTCGACAAGGCGAAACACATAAACGAATACAACGAGCAGCGCAAGGACATAGACAAGCAGATGACCGAAGAGGCAAACTTGATTGTGGGCAGACTGGAGAGCCAGCAGAAGCACTCGAGCATCGTGCTCTACGACGAGAACTGGAAAAAGGGCGTGATAGGAATCGTGGCTTCCAGACTGACGGAAATCTACGTGCGACCTACCGTAGTGCTGACACGCGACGGCGAGCTCGCCACCGGTTCGGCACGAAGCGTGGCAGGATTCGACATATATGCCGCCATAAAGAGCTGCCGTGACCTGCTGCTGAACTTCGGCGGTCATACCTATGCAGCCGGACTGACGCTGAGATGGGACGACGTGAAGGAATTCAGAGACAGGTTCCAGGCATACGTGGAGGAACATATACTGCCGGAACACACCGAAGCGGCACTCAACATCGACGCCGTGATAGACCTGAAGGACATCACGAAGAAGATGCACAGCGAACTCAAGAAGTTCGGCCCCTTCGGACCGGGCAACACAAAACCGATGTTTGCCACAATGAACGTATACGACTTCGGCACGAGCAAGGTGGTGGGCAGAGAGCAGGAACACATCAAACTGGAACTCGTAGACTCAAAGTCTAACAACGTGATGAGCGGCATCGCCTTCGGACAAAGTGCCGCAGCACGATACATCAAGTCGAAACGCAGCTTCAACATCGCATACACCATAGAGGACAATATCTTCAAACACAACGACGTGCAGCTGCAGATAGAAGACATACAGCCGACAGAGGGACAGGCTTGAACATTATAACACTGGCAGATGGCAGACGACAAATACCTCAGGATTCTTAAGGAGTATTGGGGCTACCCTGACTTCAGAGGAATACAAAGAGACATCATTGAAAGCATCTGTGCCGGGAAAGACACTCTCGGACTGATGCCTACCGGCGGTGGAAAGTCTATCACCTTCCAGGTGCCTGCCATCGCCATGGAGGGGGTATGCCTCGTCATCACCCCACTCATAGCGCTGATGAAAGACCAGGTGGACGCTCTGAGAAAGAAGGGGGTGAAGGCATACGCCATCTATGGCAGCATGAAACATACTGAGATACTGAAGATTCTCGACAATGCCGTGCTCGGTGGCGTCACCTTATTATATATATCCCCCGAAAGACTGTCGTCTGAATTGTTTCTCAGCAAACTGAGCCACATGACCGTGAGCTTCATAACCGTTGACGAAGCCCACTGTATCTGCCAATGGGGATATGACTTCAGACCATCATATCTGGCAATATCCGAAATCAGAAAGATAAAGCCGGACGCACCTGTCCTCGCACTCACAGCCACCGCCACCCTACCCGCCATCGACGACATACAGAAGCAACTCAACTTCAAGGAAAAGAACGTATTCCGCATGAGCTTCATGAGGAAAAACATAGCGTATATCGTCAGGACAGCCGACGACAAGCTCGAACAGGCTGCACATATCATACGATCGCTCAGCGGTTCGGCAATCGTGTATGTATACAGCAGGAAGAAGACCAAAGAAGTGGCTGAATATCTCAACGACAACAATATCAGCGCCACCTTCTATCATGCCGGCCTCGACCATGCCGTGAGAGACTTGCGGCAGTCAATGTGGCAGGAGGACAAGGTGAAGGTGATGGTAGCCACCAATGCCTTCGGCATGGGTATAGACAAGCCGGACGTGAGGGTCGTGATACATATCGACAGTCCTGACTCCATAGAGGCTTATTTCCAGGAAGCCGGGCGCGCAGGCAGAGACGGAAACAAGGCTTATGCCGTATTGCTTTTCAACGGCAGGGACAAGTCGATACTGCAGCGCCGCATCGCCGACCAGTATCCTGACAAGGAATATATCAAGACCGTGTATGAACATCTTGCGTATTTCTTCCAACTCGCCGTGGGCTGCGGCTTCGAAAGGACTTTCGAATTCAACCTCGACAAATTCTGCAGAAACTTCAAACACTATCCGGCAAGAGTGGAATCGGCACTCAAGATTCTTGAAAAATCCGGATACATAGAATACAGCGAGGCAAGCGACAACAAGGCAAGGATGCGTTTTCTCATCGGACGCAACGACCTTTATCGTCTGAAAGACATGACCGATGAAGAGAACGCCGTCGTTGTGGCAGCACTCAGAAACTACAGCGGCATGTTCTCCGATTATGCCTATATCGAAGAGGCGCTTATCGCACAGCAGAGCGGTGTGGACGACCAGCAGACTCATGAAATACTGAAGACCCTGAGCAGAAAGCATATCATACATTTCATACCCCGCAAGAGCATACCACACATCAAATATACGCAAAGCCGCGTTGACTTCGAGGAGATTGTCATCCCGATGAAAGTGTATGACTGGCGAAAGAAACTGGCTGAGAAGCGCCTTGAGGCTGTGGTGACATACGCCGAGAGCGAAAAGGTTTGCCGCAGCCAGCAGTTGCTCAACTACTTCGGAGAGACACGGTCTGAGAGATGCGGACAATGTGACGTGTGCATAGAACAGAAAAAGAGAACAAGAGAGGACAAACAGAGAGACAAGGATATAAGACTCGCCATTCTGAAACTGCTCGAAGACAAGAAGCCTCATCACATAAAGGAACTTTACACCCTCGATTTCGACATGCCGTCGATAGAACGTGTGCTGCGATATATGGCGGACGAAGAGGAGGTGTATAATATTGAAGGCAAGATAACACGCTGACATCCGCATTGCACACTTCATATTATAATGTGTCATTATTCTGACGTTTCTTTATTATTTTAAGTTTTTTTGTTTTAAATGTATCTTAAAAAAGAAAATACGTGTGTCATTTTGTTCTATTGTTCGGAAAAACAAGTACCTTTGTAGGCAAATGCAAGGGCAATTGCCCAATATTCAACAATAGCATTATTTTTGGCGTACAATCATAAACGCTCAAACACAAATTTGCAATACAAGGTATTAGCTTAACACTAAAAAAGGAATAAGATGAAGAATAAGTTGAGAAGTGCGGTATGCACCGAAGGAAGGAGAATGGCAGGAGCCAGAGCCCTCTGGGTGGCGGCAGGGATGAAACACGAACAGTTCGGCAAGCCAATCATTGCCATCGTCAACTCTTTCACTCAATTCGTGCCCGGACATACTCATCTGCACGACATCGGACAAATCGTAAAAGAAGAAATAGAGAAAATGGGATGCTATGCCGCCGAGTTCAACACTATCGCCATCGACGACGGAATAGCGATGGGACACGACGGAATGCTGTATTCCCTGCCTTCACGAGATATCATTGCCGACTCCGTGGAATACATGGTTAACGCCCACAAGGCTGATGCCATGATATGCATATCAAACTGCGACAAAGTGACGCCGGGAATGCTTATGGCGGCAATGAGACTTAACATACCTACCGTTTTCTGCAGTGGCGGACCGATGGAAGCGGGACGCTGGAAAGGCGCAAACGCTGACCTCATCACCGCCATGGTGAACGGTGCCGACAAGAGCGTGAGCGACGAAGAACTGAAGGAGATTGAAAGTTGTGCCTGTCCTGGCTGCGGTAGCTGTTCAGGTATGTTCACGGCAAACTCCATGAACTCGCTTACAGAGGCAATCGGCATGAGTCTGCCGGGTAACGGAACGATTCTCGCCACCCACAAAAACAGAATACAGCTTTTCAAAGACGCCGCACACCTGATAGTGGAAAACGCCATGAAATATTATGAGGATGGCGACGACAGCGTGCTCCCGAGAAACATTGCCACAAGGGAGGCTTTCCTCAACGCCATGACTCTCGACATAGCGATGGGAGGAAGCACAAACACCGTGCTACATCTGCTCGCCGTGGCACAGGAGGGCGGCGTGGAGTTCACGATGAGCGATATCGACAGGTTGAGCCGTAAGGTGCCTTGTCTGTGCAAGCTCTCGCCGAACACACAGAAATACAGCATTCAGGAATGCAACCGTGCCGGTGGAATCTTTGGAATTCTGAACGAACTGGCAAAGGGCGGTTTGATACACAAAGGCGTGAAACGTGCTGACGGAAAGACTCTCGGCGAACAGCTCGAAAAATACGACATCACGAAATCTGTAGTCGACGAAGAGGCTGACAGAATATACCGCAGCGCTCCCGGAAGAAAGTTCTCTACCAAGATGGGATCACAAGACGAAAAATGGGAGACGCTCGACACCGACCGCAGCGAGGGCTGCATACGCGACCTCGGCCACGCTTATACGAAAGACGGTGGACTTGCCGTGCTGTTCGGAAACATCGCACAGGACGGATGCGTGGTGAAAACTGCCGGAGTGGACCCTGCATTGTGGCACTTCGAAGGACCGGCAAAGGTATTCGATTCCCAGGAGGATGCCTGCGAGGGAATCCTCGGCGGAAAGGTGAAGAAAGGCGACTGCGTGGTGATAACCCACGAAGGACCGAAGGGCGGTCCGGGAATGCAGGAGATGCTCTACCCCACTTCGTATATCAAGAGCATGCACATGGGTAAGGAATGTGCGCTGATAACAGACGGACGATTCAGCGGAGGCACATCGGGACTCAGCATCGGACATATATCGCCGGAAGCGGCAGCCGGTGGAAACATCGGAAAGATAACAGATGGCGACATCATAGAGATTGACATACCTGACAGAACGATAAACGTGAAGCTGACCGACGAAGAACTGGCGGCAAGGGAACAACGCCCGATGACCCGCCAGCGCACGGTGAGCAAGGCTCTCAGGGCATACGCACAGAGTGTAAGCTCTGCCGACAAGGGGGGCGTCAGAATAATAGAATAGGCTGACGCCACAGTGAACACCAAACCGGAAAGCGGATTGGAATTGAAGCACAAAACACGAATCAACAAATTGTAAGAGAAGAATGGCAAGAGAGAAGATAACCGGTGCGGAGGCGCTGATGCGATCATTGGCAAACGAAGGGGTGGATACCATCTTCGGTTATCCCGGAGGAGCGATAATGCCGGTGTTCGATGCGTTATACCACTATACCCGCGGCGACAACAAGGTGTTCAACCATATCCTTGTGCGCCATGAACAGGCGGCGGCACATGCTGCAGAAGGATATTCAAGGGTGAGCGGAAAGGTTGGAGTATGTATCGTGACAAGCGGTCCTGGAGCCACCAACACCGTGACGGGTGTTGCCGATGCGCTCACAGACTCCACTCCTATTGTGGTCATTGCCGGACAGGTGGGCATCAGCGCTCTGGGTACAGATGCCTTTCAGGAGGTAGACCTCGCCTGTCTCGCACAGCCGATATGCAAATGGAGCTACCAGATAAGAAGACCGGAGGATATAGCCTGGGCTATCAGCCGGGCATTCTATATAGCTAAATCAGGAAGACCGGGACCTGTGGTCATCGACTTCCCGAAGAACATACAGCAGGCTCTTACTGAATATGAGCCTCAACACATCGACTTCATCAGAAGCTATAATGCCTATCCGCAGCCGGACGAAGAGAAGACGAGGCTTGCGGCAGAACTCATCAACAAATCGAAGAAGCCGATTGCCCTCGTCGGTCATGGTGTGGAGATTGGAAATGCCCAGGAGGAACTGAAGGAGTTTCTGGAGAAGGCCGACATACCGGCAGCAAGGACTCTCATGGGACTATCTGCCCTGCCATCCGACCATCCGCTGAATATGGGAATGCTCGGCATGCACGGCAACTATGCACCGAACATAAAGGAACAGGAATGCGACTTGCTGATTGCCATAGGAATGAGATTCAGCGACAGGGTGACGAGCAATGTGGCTACTTATGCCAAACAGGCAAAGATAATCCATCTCGACATCGACGCTTCGGAGATTGACAAGAATGTGAAGACCGACATTGCCATCGTTGCTGACTGCAAGGAGTCGCTGCCCAAGATTACGGCTCTCGTCCACAAGAACTGTCATAAAGAATGGATAGACAGTTTCAAGCCTCTATACGAAACGGAACGTGAGCGTGTGATAGAGCCTGCCATCCATCCGAAAGGCAAATTCCTGCTTATGGCAGAAGTGGTGAACGCCGTGGCTGAAGCTACCGACGACAATACGGTGATGGTGAATGATGTGGGACAGAACCAGATGTTCTCTTGCAGATATTTCAAATTCGCCAAACCGCTCTCGTTAGTGACAAGCGGCGGACTCGGCACTATGGGCTTCGGACTGCCTGCTGCCATCGGTGCCACATTCGGAGCACCTGGCCGCACGGTGTGCATGTTTACCGGCGACGGTGGATTCCAGATGAACATACAGGAGCTCGGCACCATTATGGAACAGCAGACACCGGTGAATGTTATCCTGCTCAACAACAACTATCTCGGCAATGTGCGCCAATGGCAAGACATGTTCTTCGGAGGCAGAAGGTCGTTCACAAGGATGATGAACCCGCAATACGAGCTTATCTGCAAGGGTTACAACATACCGTATGGACTCGCCGTGACCCACGAGGAACTGAAGGGGGAAATAGAGAAGATGCTCAGCACCGACGGACCGTATGTCCTTGAATGTGCTGTCTTGGAGGAGGACAACGTGATGCCGATGGTGCCTCCCGGCAAACCTATCAACGAGATGATTCTCGGAAAAGAGGATTTCAAAGAATAAAGGACTACAGAAATGGACAACGACAAGAAATTATATACTCTGCTCATTTATACAGAAAACATGGTGGGCATGCTGAGCCAGGTGACCGCCGTATTCACCCGCAGACAGGTGAACATCGAGAGCATCAACGCTTCGGCTTCAAGCATAGAGGGTGTACACAAATACACCATCACCACATGGAGCGACGAGGAACAGGTGAAGACGATAACGAAGCAGATAGAGAAAAAGGTGGACGTGATAAAGGCCGACTACTATACCGATGACCAGATATTCATCCGCGAAGATGCTTTGTTCAAGCTGTCAACGCCTGTCGTGATGGAGAATCCGGAGATTTCAAAGATAATACGTCGTGCCGACGCACAGATCATCGAGGTGAACCCTACGTTCTGCACAGCCATGCTGAGCGGCGTGACAAAAGACATCATCGCCCTTTACACCAATCTGCAGGAAAGAAACTGCGTGCTGCAGTATACTCGAAGCGGAAGAATAGCCATAACGAGGAATCCTGTGGAAGAAGTGAACGACTTGATATCAATGCGCGAGAACAACATGAAAAACCAATAAAGATAAAAGAAAATGGCAACATTAGGAAAAATCGGAAGATATGACTTCCTGTCGGAACCGTTCCATTGCGACTTCTCAAAGAAGCTCTTCATGGGACATCTGGGCAACCACTTGCTCAATGCGGCGGATTTCCATTCCAACGACCGCGACTTCGGTATGAACTATCTCAACCCTATCCACAAGACCTGGGTGCTGTCGCGACTGGCGATAGAGATGGACGACATGCCGGCGGCATACGAGAAGTTCAGTGTGGAGACATGGGTGGAAAACGCCTTGAGATTCTTCACCAACAGAAACTTCCGCATCTGCAGCACCGATGACAGCCGCACATACGGCTACGGCAAGAGCGTGTGGGCGATGATAGACACGGAAACGAGACAGCCGCAGAATATCCTCGCCATCAGAGACGGTGAGATAGAACGGTATATAGAGAAAGACAAGGAATGCCCTATCGAAGGCCTGTCGAGAGTGAAGATGGGCAAGGAGGCGAAGCTCGCAAGGACAATCGACACGTATTACTGCGACGTTGACGTGAACGGTCATATCAACAGCATCAAATACATCGAGCATATCCTCGACCTCTTCGACATTGACCACTACCGCAAATTCCGCATCAGACGCTTCGACATAGCGTATGTGGCAGAAAGCTACTGCGGCGACAAACTGAATTTCTATACCGAAGAGCGCGACGACGATACGGTCTGCGTAAGGGTAACGAAGACAAACGCCGAGACCGTGGATGCTGAAGTGGTCAGATGTATGTTGAAGTTCGAGAAGATATAATAAAGGCTGATAGCAGTATATATAAAATACACCATTAACGGTCATTGGATCGTTAATGGTTATAAGGTAAAAAGAACATAAGTGCCTGAGGGCACATAACTAAAACAAAACAAATATGGCAGAAATGAATTTCGGTGGCGTTATCGAAACGGTAGTCACCAACAAGGAATTTTCCTTGGAGAAGGCACATGAAGTATTGAAGAACGAGACAATAGCTGTGCTTGGCTATGGCATCCAGGGACCTGGCCAGGCTTGCAACCTGCGCGACAACGGTTTCAACGTGATTGTTGGTCAGCGTCAGGGCAAGACCTACGACAAGGCAGTGGCTGACGGATGGGTGCCGGGCGAGAGTCTCTTCTCTATCGAAGAGGCTGCAGAGAAGGGTACCGTGATATGCATGCTGCTCTCAGACGCCGGTCAGATACAGGTATGGCCTAAGATAAAGAAATATCTCACCAAGGGCAAGACTCTGTATTATTCTCACGGCTTTGCCATCAACTGGAACGACCGCACCGGTGTGGTGCCTCCAGAGGATGTGGATGTCATCATGGTGGCACCAAAGGGATCGGGCACCTCTCTGCGCACCATGTTCCGCGAGGGACGTGGCGTGAACTGCTCTTACGCCGTATATCAGGATGCATCGGGCAAGGCTGAGGAGAAGACTTTGGCATTGGGTATCGGAATCGGTTCGGGCTATCTCTTCAAGACCACTTTCCAGCGTGAGGCTACAAGCGACCTCACCGGTGAGCGCGGTTCGCTGATGGGAGCCATCGAGGGATTGTTCGAGGCTCAGTATGAGGTGCTCCGTGAACATGGACACTCTCCATCAGAGGCTTTCAACGAGACCATAGAGGAACTTACACAGAGCCTCATGCCTCTCTTCGGCGAGAAGGGAATGGACTGGATGTATGCCAACTGTTCTACTACAGCCCAGCGTGGCGCTCTCGACTGGGCTCCGCGTTTCCGCGAGGCCATCAAGCCTGTCATGGAGTGGCTCTACCTCTCTGTAAAGACCGGAAAGGAGGCTCAGATTTCTATCGACAGCAACTCAAAGCCTGACTACCGCGAGAAGCTTAACGCCGAACTGAAGGCTATGCGCGAAAGCGAAATGTGGCGCACCGGAGTGACCGTGCGTCAGCTCCGTCCTGAAAACAACTGATAAGCTTGGATTAATCCACAAAAAAAGAACTCTCCCGATAAGCATCAAGTCTTTGCCTGTAGCCTATCGGGAGAGTTTCTTTATTTTAGCCCCAACCGGTCTGAATATAAAGACCGATTGGGATTGACGTTTATTCTCAAATCAGAGAACATTTCTGCAAATATTATTCTGTTATCTGCACATTTCCACCTGATTGTGGTGTGAATCGCAATGTGTAACCATAGCTGCTATTCCAAGAAGAAGATGGGCACACATAATCAGACAGGCAGCTGTCGCCACCACAGGAGTTGTTGCCGAGTCCGCGCTGCATATAGTCGAAGTGGGCATAAACCTGCGGATTGCGTGTCAGGTCATACCAGTGGAGCTTTGTATTCCACATAGAGTCACCTGATGTGCACCACTTTGTCTCGTCGTAGTGTGAAAGAGAGAATGATGCTCTTCCGCCTGCCTTGATTCCGATCTGCACGTTAGAAGCCTTGTTGGTGAGAATAAGCTCACGCATATCCTCATGGTCGCCGAATGTCTGAGGATGTATCATCTCGTCCACCATGTCGTCTACCGTAGTGGTGAAGCGGCCGAGATAAGAACCTGTCTTGCGGTCGCTGTAGTTGGAACGAGGACCGCGGGCATAGAACTCCACGTTCTCGAAGCCGGAAGCGAACTGCATACCGAGGCCGATACGGGCAAGAGATTGACTTGGCGAGAACTTCACGTTCATGTCTACAGTGCCATCAGGATAGAATGTATAATTGATGGTGTAGCTGCAGCCCGTTGCCGAACCCTTGACTGACATCGTAGCGTTGTTACCGCTCTTTGCGAGTGCTCTTGTGATGCTGAGGCTTGATGAATTGCTGAACGAAGGACTGAAACCACGGTCATTGTCCACCTTACGGTAGCTATTGAAGTCTGGACCTGCTGCAATAAGGTTCTTGCCATCGTATGTCCATGAGGTCATCTTGCCTGATGAATTGAACACAATAGAATATGCCTTGCCGTTGTTGTCTGTACCGGAAACGGTATTATTTTCAACTTTCAACGAGCCACCTGCAGAAGTGTAGCTTGGCAGCACCGGGAATCCCATTGTGCCGTCTGTACCCTTGGCAGTGCCGTTAGAGGTATTCTGCTCAGAGAGCGAGAACTGTGCGTCAGCGATGCTGTATCCTTCCTCTGCCCATATAGTCCAGTCGGCAGCGCCATTTGTTGGCTTCTTTACGCGCAGTTCTATGTTTACAAGATACTCTGCGCTTTTGTCCACAGCTGTATTTATTGGCAAGGTTACAGTTGCTGAAGAACCTGCAGCGATAGTCTGGAATGAAGCAAGAGTTCCTTCCTCCATCAAGCGACCGTCTTTCATCACACGATAAGCGATGTCGAAGTTGTCTGATGAGATAGGCATGAACGCATACTTGTTCTCAATCTTTACAGACTTCGAATAAGCAGTAGGCTGAGTGAACTTCACATACTGATATACCTTCTTAACCTCAGAGAGCTTGCCAGTCCATGTGCGGTCCGGTGTGATGATACCGTTGTTGAGGAAGTTGCCCTGGAAGCCATAGTTAACACCGCCTGGTGAGTTGTAGTCATAGCCAGACACCCAGTAGTTAAAGCCGTTTTCGCTCTTCTTCTGACCGTTAACAAGCTTTGTAGGATCGTAAACCGACTGGTCTACCCAGTCCCAGATACAAGCGCCGATGATACCGGTGCTACCCTCAATCTGATCCCAGTATTCCTTCAAGTTACCGACAGCCTGACCCATTGCGTGAGCATACTCGCAGATGAAGTAAGGCTTGCCGTTCAGTCCGCTTCTGTTTTCTCGTACTGACGAAACGGTTGGATACATGTTAGAACCGAGGTCGGAGTAATTTGTTCCGCTTCCTGCTCCCTCATAGTGAACGAAGCGTGAGTCGAGGTTCTTACACGTATTGTATGTAGTAGAGAAGTTGCTACCGCCGCCGCACTCGTTGCCCAACGACCAGAAGATTACACTCGGGTGGTTGCGGTCGCGCAGCACCATGCGCTTTGTACGGTCGTCCATAGCTGTTATCCAGCTGCTGTTGCTTGACAAGTTCTGGTTGTAGTGGCACTCCACGTCAGCCTCGTCCATCACGTAGAAGCCGAGAGCGTCCATCATAGCGTACATCTTCGGCTGACGCGGATAGTGCGATGTGCGCACGGTGTTCACGTTAGCCTTCTTCATCATTGTGAGGTCCTTCATCATGGTCTCCATGTCGATGGCACGACCATACTCAGGGTGAGTGTCCTGAGTGTTCACGCCCTTGAAGTAGACACGCTTACCGTTGATGTTGATGAGGTTGCCGCTCTTTGTAATGTTGCGGAAGCCGTACTTTGTAGAGAATGCCATCTCCTCTGTGCCATTCTCATCCTTCTGAGTCACCACAACGGTGTAGAGATAAGGATCTTCAGCGCTCCACGGATGCAGACTGCTGAGACCGCTGAGTGTAATGGTCTTTTCATCTGTTGATGTACCAGTGTATGTCTGTGTTCCAGAACCGATCTGCTTTCCGTCACGGTCGAGCAACGACACCTGAAGAGTCTTTGTTGCAGAAACGTTGTCGCGGTTGTCCACTTTCATCTTCACCGTCATGCTGCCGCTTGTAGCGTCGCTGCTGAGCGAAGAAGTGATATAGTGGTCTGCCACAAACACCTTCGGCATAGCCACGAGATATACGTCGCGATGAATACCAGAGAGGTGCCACATATCCTGACCTTCAAGATACGAACCGTCGCACCAGCGATATACACGTACCGAGAGCTGGTTATCGCCAGTCTCTACAAAGCCGGTGATGTCGAACTCGGCATCGGTGTTAGAACTCTGTGAGTAGCCTACGTACTTGCCGTTCACCCATACCACGGCAGCGCTGTATACGCCGTCGAAGTGTACAAACACGCGCTTGTCCTTCCATGTCGCAGGAATGTTGATGGTACGGCGATAGAAGCCCGTTGCGTTGTGGTCTGTTACGCCATACTGTGACATTCCAGAGTTCGCATTAGGTGGGTTGTTGCTGAACGGATAACCAACGTTGGTGTATACCGGTTTGCCGTAGTTTGCCATTTCCCAGGAGAGCGGGACGCGGATGTCGTTCCAACCGCTGTCGTTAAAGTCCTTTGCCTGGAACTCGCTTGAGCCAGGACCTGATGCTGTACCTGGAATGTACTTGAACTTCCATGTTCCGTTGAGGTTGATATATTCAGCCTTGGTCTCGTCGGGCTGCTGCCAAGGCTCTGCATAGTGAGTGGCGTCAGCCTTCATCTGCTCTACTGAAGCGTATGGGATGAATGTAGCGTGTGCATCCTCCTTGTAGTCGCCCACCTTGCTCTGGTCTTTTATCCAACTAACGCTGAACGAGCCATGATTAGAAGATGTTCCGCCGCCGGTTGATCCTTCTACTTTGATGAAACCGAAGGCTGTAGCGCTGTTTGAATCTGTTGTACGGCCAAGCTTGCCGCCGTCGGTTCCATCGTATGTGAGGTAATAAGTTTGGTTTTGTGTATAAGCGTAAATCTTATATGTATGATTTGTTGCATCTACCTCCTCGAACTTCCACTCTTGATTGGCATTGGCTCCATTATTATCGTTTTCGGATGTCCACTGGAGTGGCATTACAGTAGTGTTGTTGCCTGCCATGTCAAGAGCCTTGGAAGACATCACATTGACAATATGCCAAGGATATGTTGTAGAATACTTGCCCTGCTTTGTTATCCACTGCTGTCCGGTATTGCCGTCTGACTTGGCGGTTACTGTAATCTCCTCATCATTGTTAGATGTAGTAACAGTGAAGCATCTTGTAGGATAACCGGCAGGACATATATAATATGTGGAACCGTATGCCGGAACAGAGAAAGTTGTCGTTGGAGTAGTTGTGCCACCAGTAGTCTCCTTTGTGATGAGGCTAACTGACTTGTATGTAGCCCATGAGCGTGTACTGCCCTGAGTGCTGCCGTAGAGAATAGACGTAAGGCTTAGGATATTGCTGATATTTGATGCATCGCAAATCTTCGTATCGTTAAGATACAGACCGTTCGAGTTCAACTCTATAGTAGTTTCGCCCGAGATGTTGGTGTGGTCTTTACGGTAAGTGTAGCTTGCGCCACCATTGAAGCAGTTCACCTGCAAAGTATTGCTGCTCTTAGTATAGAAGAGGTGGATGACGTTAGCGTTTCCCCAGTCATTTGTACCCTGCAAGTCGTCGCCGAAAGAGAGCACGTTCTCGTTTGTTGAGGTGCTCTGGTAAGTGCTAAGATCGAGCACCGCCTTGAAACTCTGCTTCTGGAAGTCTATCGCTGTCTGGTTAGAGAACGACGATCCGTTTGGCGTATAGTCAGTGAGGATGTCTGTCTTCGTTTCCGCCGCAAAAGCCTGCGTCACCACAAGAGCGAGCAGTGCCGCTAATGCGACTATATGTTGCTTTATGTATGTTTTCATAAGGTCTTGTTTTTTATTTGACGATGAGTTTTATGCCGTTCACGATATATACTCCCGGTGTCAGTTTCGTTGAACTGCAACGATGGCGCACACGCTGACCGTTGATGCCATAGACATCACCGCTGGCAGCGCTTGCCGGATCAAGAACGGACGAAATGTCGTTGGTCTCTGATGGATTCTCATCAACGCTCCATGTCAGTTCGCGAGCTGACTGCGGACCAGCCACATCTTCAAAATAGATACGGAATCCTTTTGCATTCATATCTGACGTGAGATGATAAATTTTGTCAGCACTGAAAACGTAAGACCTCGACTTGACGATGGTCGGAGAGAAGAATCCTGTCACCCTTGTCTGTCCTACAGTATACTTCGGATTACTTTCACCCTTATACCAAGAGGATGCGGTGATGCCAGCAAACTTATACGTCTGGTCTTCGTTCACTCTCTCTGGCTGTAGCAGGCAAGGCTGTCCTGCCTTAATGTCTGTGCGATAGGTGAAAAACAGTTTGGTATCGCTATCACTGGTAAGATACGCCACCTTGGTTCCTACGCCCCAAGTCTCAGCTATCTGTGCAGCCGACAAAGGGAAAGGCAGACACAGGGAGTTCCACTGTCCTGTCTTGAATTTACGCTTCAGCGTCACGTCCACATACTCTTCTGAAAATGTGGGGCGCACATAATCCTGAGCCTCATCGAGAATAATTTCCTGATACGGAGCTACGGCAGCTACCTTCCATTGTCCGGCAGCGAATGTGGGGTCTGGTTCCTCATACGAGGTCGATATAGCTCCAGACTGTGCGTAGACAAATGCCGTGGAGTAGGCATCACTGTCCTGATAGCCCAAGGTGTATGACTGGTCGGCAGACGACTTCAATATCCACTTTACGTCTTTGCCGTTGAAATTCATACGCCCGGCATCAGCTTTCTCATCCACCATGGAGACTTCCAGCTTCACCGGTCGGTTTGATATTGCCGGCTTGCCATCGTCACCTACGGTGAGATACTGCCCCTGCGAATTGAATATATACACAGAAGTCAGTGCCAATGTATAAAATGTATTCATGATAAAATGTTTAATTCGTAAAATCTGTTTTTGGCGAACACCAATGTCTGTTCACCAATAAGAAAAGTGGGAATATGGCTTATGCCGTTTTGTCAGAACAGGTGCAAATCCTCATCCGTATCATCGTCCTCCAGGATGTCATCCCAGAGGAAACCGCTAACTGCATTATGTTCTTTGGCATCTATCTCAGGAGGATTGCCTTCCAATGTTTTATCTTTACTGAATCTTCCCAGAGTTACGCATGTTTCAAGCGCAATGACCTCGAGATCCGGTTTTAAGTACTTCTTTTTCATAAATATAAAAATAGCTTATAAGTTTTGGGTCAGCGGATTTTTCCGGTTGGTAACACCGTATGTTAGGAATAAAGTCGTAC
>ENA-OUOU01001010-OUOU01001010.1-human-gut-metagenome-genome-assembly--contig:-NODE-1010-length-15474-cov-2.774369_pt1 | contig 15474 bp, 14 predicted proteins | sample MGYA00237936_ERZ548765 | MGnify/ENA primary metagenome ERZ548765 (study PRJEB26490, sample SAMN05356889) | human gut metagenome | biome: terrestrial biome; feature: human-associated habitat; material...
GGCACGTAAACGCCCTTTATTTTTGCGGCGGCACGCAAAAAATCCGTTCTGCTTCCGCCTGAGTTTTTGTTTTGCTTGTAAAGGTCGATTACTTCAAGGTCAACCTTTTCACCCTCGCCCAAAAAGAATATATCAATAAAATCGGCAAGCGGTTCGGGGTTGCAGGCGCAGGGTCCGCCGGCAACGACAATCGGGTCGTTTTCGCCGCGGTCGGCGCTTTTAAGCGGTATTTTGCCCAGGTCAAGCATAGAGAGTATGTTTGTGTATGACAGTTCATATTGCAGTGTAAATCCCACAAAGTCAAAATCTTTTATGGGGTCGCGGCTTTCAAGTGCGTAAAGCGGAATGTTTTCATCCCTCATTATTTTTTCGAAATCCACCCAGGGCGCAAAAACGCGCTCGCACCATATATCTTTTCGCTCGTTAAAAAGCGAATAGAGTATTTTTATGCCCAAGTGGCTCATACCTATTTCATAAGTATCGGGAAAACAAAACGCAAACCTCACGTCAACCTCGCTTTTGTTTTTAATAACCTGATTTATTTCGCCGCCCGTGTATCGCGCAGGCTTTTGCACCGAAAGCAAAAAGTGCTCTAAATTTTTTTCACTCATACCGTCACCGTTTTTTTCTTTTTAAATAATGATACAATAAAATTTAATTACTTTCAATGATTTTATTTTAAAATTAAGCAAAAATGTCTTTTATTTTAAGAGGTGTTGTGTTATAATTCATTATGTATAACTCTGTGTATTATGTAAAGGGGAGGCGTGTGCCGTGAAAGCAAAAAAAACCGTTTGTTTACTGATTGCTTTTTGTATGCTTTTTGTGTTTTCGGGGTGCGGTTTAAGCGGCGGCAATAATTTGGTGTCGCCACCCGAACTTACGGGTGAAATGTACCCGATAAGCAAAGCGCTGCGCGACAGTGCCGGCAGTGATTACGACCTTAAATATCCAACCTCGGGTGAAAGGCGTTCTGCGATAGTTCTTGAAGATATAAATTCAGACGGCACGTTTGAGGCGTTTGCGTTTTACAGCACCAATGAAGATGAAATGACACATATGCACATAACCGTTATATGCCAAACAGATGCCGGCTGGGTTTCGGTAAACGACCAGACGATTGTTGCCACAGGCGTTGAAACGGTCGATTTTTGCGACCTTAACAATGACGGCATTGAAGAAATACTTGTGGGTTGGGTTGTAAACGGTACAAGCGAAAAACAGTTGAGCGTTTTTACCTTTGAAAACGATAAACTTGTTCAAAAACTTATACAGCCGTATACAAACTTTATCTGCTGCGACCTTGATAACAACGCTGTCAGCGAATTGTTTGTACATCTGCTTAACACGTCCGAAAAATCAAACAAAGCAATAATTTACAGTTTTAACGGCAGCGATATGGCGCAAACCGCAGGCTGCATTATGGACCGCAACGTCAAAACCTCTGAACCGCCTACGGTTTCGGTGCTGTCATCGGGGCAAAAAGCAATATACATTGATGAGATCAAGGGCGTAGGCGCCGTAACCGAAGTTTTATATTTTTTGCGCGGCGAACTTGTAAATCCGCTGCTTGATACCGAAAACTCTTATGAAAACACAGTTACCCTGCGTGCGGCGTCGCTTAGGTTTAAAGACATAAACGCCGACGGAATAATCGAGATACCCGTTGCGTCGGATCTGCCGGGGGCAGGCAGCGATGAAAGCGCTTACTACACCAATTGGTGCTCTTTTAACGGCGAAAAACTTTCAACAAAACTTGTTACCCTTGTAAATACGGTAGACGGCTATTACCTGATTTTGCCGAACAGTTATATAGGTAATATTGCGGTACTAAAAGATTTAGACGAGCATAAAAGACAGATTTATACATACGATCAGGCGACCGAAACTGTGGGCGACCCGCTGTTTTCAATAACCGCTGTTGATATTAAAAAATGGCAAAGCGACGATTACGACACCTCGGGTATGACCGAAATAACCCGTACCGACAGCACCGTATTTGCCACAGCGGTAAGCGGTACCGAAAGTTTTAAGATAAGTATTGATGAGATAAAAAATATGTTTAAAATAATTGAATAATGGGGTGCAGACTTGAAAAGAATTCTTATTGTTGAAGATGAGGTTGCCATTCGCGAATTTGAGGCAATCAACTTAAAACGTGCGGGTTACAACATTGTTGAAGCCGGCAGCGGCGAAGAAGCACTTGAAATATACGATAACGACTTTGAGGGTTTTGACATTGCCCTGCTTGACGTTATGATGCCCGGTATGGACGGTTTTGCGCTTTGCAAAGAGCTAAGAAGCCGCAGCGAGACTATAGGCATAATAATGCTTACCGCAAAATCGCAGGAAATGGATAAAATAAGCGGACTGATGATAGGCGCTGACGATTACATAACAAAACCGTTCAGCCCTACCGAGCTGCTTGCGCGTGTGGATTCGCTTTACCGCAGGGTGGGTACCACGGCTGTCAAACCGCAGAACACAAGCGAACTGAGGTCCGGCGAATTTGTGCTTGATCTGCGCCGCCGCGCTTTGTTTAAAGACGGAAAAGATATTGAACTTACACAGGTTGAATTTCAGATTATGGAATACTTTTTTACAAACCCCGACGTTGCCCTCGGCAGGCACGATATACTTTTAAAAGTGTGGGGCGACAGTTATTGCGGTGAAGAAAAAATCGTAGACGTAAATATACGGCGTTTGCGTATGAAAATTGAAGACGACCCATCAGAGCCCACGCATATTTTAACGGTTTGGGGTATGGGTTATAAGTGGAACGCAAATTAAAACACACTGAAAATTTTTTAAGAAAGGCGGGATTGCACGGTGGAGCGGATTAAATTTAATTTTAAAAGCATAACAACGCGTTGGCTTTTGAACGTTTACCTTATTATTGTTGCTACGGTTTGCGCCATAGCGGTAATAATTTCGGTGCTGTTTGTTTCGCTGACCTTAAACAGTGTGCAATCTCAGGCGGCGGATTACGCGCAGGATTTTGAAAATTTAAGTTCTGCAAGCCGTGAAAATTTTTACGATCAGGCAATAAATTTTTCTGAAAATTTTGAATACAAAGATAAAGTAGAAGTTCAGGTTATGAACGCCGACGGCAAAACTATTGTATCAACCACCGGATTTCAGCCTTCGGACGCGACCGATGACGATTTTAAACGCGCGCTTGACTCGCAGACGGGTACCGCCGTTTATAAAGGCAAAAATTCGGGCGGCGAACGCATTATGGCCGGCACAAACATAATCTATAATTCCGATGGTGAGGTGCTCGGCGCTTACAGATGGATAACTTCGCTTAAATCGACCTATGTGCGCACCAACCTTATCATCGTTATAATAATACTTGTTTCGCTGCTGGTTTTGGGGCTTTGCGCATGGTCGGGATTTGTTTTTATGCGCAAAATAGTTTCGCATCTGCGCGAGATGGGCAATACAGCGCGTAAAATTGCAGGCGGCGATTTTAAAGCGCGTCTGCAAATTGAAAAAAATGACGAGATCGGCGAACTCAGTGAAACCATAAACTATATGGCAAGCGAACTCGAAAACGCCGAAACTATGAAAAACGATTTTATATCATCGGTATCGCACGAGTTGCGTACTCCGCTTACTGCGATCCGCGGTTGGGGTGAAACCGCGAAAATGTCGGTCGGCACTGATGAAGAACTTGTATCGCGCGGACTTGACGTAATACTCGGCGAGGCAGACCGACTTTCGGGTCTTGTTGAAGACCTGCTTGATTTTTCACGCATACAGTCGGGCAGAATGGCGGTAAACGTTATGCCGATAGACGTATCACAGCTTTTGTGTACGGTGTCCGATATGTATACCGAACTTGCAGTAAAACAGGGTATAGAACTTTCATACACGCCTCCGGTGCAAAGTTCAATAGTTATGGGCGACCCCGACCGTTTAAAACAGGTGTTTATAAATGTTATTGACAACGCCGTAAAATATACCGAAAAAGGCGGACTGGTGCTTATTGCCCAGACCCGTGAAGAGGGTTGCGTGCGAATTGTTGTAAAAGATACCGGCGTCGGCATTCCGGCAGAGGATATAGACCACGTTAAAGAAAAGTTTTTCAAATCAAACAAAACCGTACGCGGCAGCGGCATAGGTCTTGCCGTTGCGGATGAAATAATAAAACAGCATCAGGGCCTTTTGTTTATAGAGTCGACCGAAGGCGTAGGCACAACCGCAACAATAGTTTTACCGCTTTATGAACCGCCTGAGGAGCCCGAAAAAGCAGAGGAGATCATAGAACCTCTTGAAACGGTTCAGGAGGAGCTGCCTTTGATTACCGATACCGATAAAGACGCGGACGATACATCACAAGAGCAATAATTTGCGGCAAATGAAAACAAAGGAGATTTTGTTTTGGCAAAATACACATCAATAGGCGGGCAGGCGCTTATTGAGGGTATAATGATGAAAAACCCTCAGAAAAAGACCGCCCTTGCCGTAAGAAAACCCGACAAAACAATTGACATAACATTTTTGAATCAAAAAAGCATTAAAGAAAAATCCGCTTTTTTAAGATTGCCCATAATACGCGGCATTGTTTCATACGTTGAAACAATGATTCAGGGGTATAAAGCGATGATGCTGTCTGCCGATATATCGGGATTTACCGATATTGAGGATGAAAAAAAAGACAAAAAACCCGACGGCAAGGCTAAGTCGGCACTTGTTGCCGCAGTTATGACAATAGGCAGCGTTTTGGGCGTACTGCTGGCGGTGGTCCTGTTTATAGGTATACCCCGTTACGCCGTCGCAGGTTTTGAAAAACTTTTCGACGCGTCATTCTCACCTATAATAAGGTCAGGCATTGAGCAGCTTATAAAACTTGCCGTGCTGGTGCTTTATATGTGGGGCATATCATTTATGCCGGATATACGCCGCGTGTTTTCTTATCACGGGGCTGAGCACAAAACAATTTTCTGCTATGAAAAGGGGCTTGACCTCACGGTAGAAAACGTAAAAAAGCAAAAGCGGTTTCATCCGCGCTGCGGAACATCGTTTTTGATACTTATGATACTTGTAAGCCTTCTCGTTTCAACTGTTGTGCAAATGATTTTTCCGTCGGTCTACGATGTAAAGGCGCTTTGGATAGCGGTAAAAATACTTTTGATACCCATAATTTGCGGTCTCGGATACGAGGTGCTCAAAGCCTGCGGCAAATACGATAACCTTTTGACGCGCATAGTTTCGGCGCCGGGTATGTGGCTGCAGCGCATAACAACAAAAGAACCGGACGACGGTATGATAGAAGTCGCAATTGCGGCACTCAAGGCTTGCGATGAAATTGAGGACCCCCTGCAGGAAGAACCTGCCGAAAAGGAAATTGCAGATGAGCATGACAATATTTGAAGCATACAACGATTGCAAAAGGCAACTTGAAGCTGCCGGAATTGAAGATTATGTTTTTGAATCAAAGCAGATAATAAAACATATAACGGGGCTTACAAGCGCGCAGATACTTACAAATTATATGAACACTCTGACCGAGTTTCAGCAAAACAACCTCACCGTAATAATCAGGCAACGCCTTATAAGATACCCCTTGCAGTACATTTTCGGAAAATGGAATTTTTACGGCCGTGAGTTTTTTGTCGGCACCGGCGTGCTTATTCCCCGAAGCGATACCGAAACGCTTATCGATTTAAGCTTTGAAATAATAAAGAAAAAAACCACTCCCAAAGTGCTTGACCTTTGTGCAGGCACGGGCTGCATCGGTATAACCTTAAAATGCGAACGACCCGACGCCGATGTTACGCTTGTCGAAAAGTACGAGTACGCTTTAAAATATCTTAACAAAAACGCCGCTCACAACAATGCGGTTGTAAAAATTATAAACGGCGACGTTTTAAATGGCGACGGGTCAAATGAAAAGTATGATCTTATTGTAAGCAATCCGCCTTATATTACAAAAGCCGATATGCAAAAACTGCAACCCGAAGTAAAATACGAACCGGCATCTGCGCTTGACGGCGGTTCTGACGGTCTTGATTTTTACCGCGCCATTGCAAAAGCTTATAAAAACAGTTTAAACAATGACGGCGTTATTGCATTTGAAGTCGGCGTAAACGAGGCCGACAGCGTAGCCGAAATTTTAACCGGCGAAGGTTTTGTAAATGTCGAAAAACGTAAAGATTTAGCGGATATTGACAGGGTAGTTTTTGGGACAGTGAAAAATATATAATTAAACCAAATCTAATTTGGAGGTCATAAAAAATGGCAAAAGAAAAGGTAACTAAAACAGTAGGAACAGATAAATCCGCAGACGGCAGGGAAAAGGCGCTTCAGACTGCAATGGCGCAAATTGAAAAGCAATACGGCAAAGGTGCCGTAATGCTGCTCGGCGAAAACGCTTCAATGAATGTAGAACACATCAAAACAGGTTCAATGGCGCTTGATATGGCGCTCGGCATAGGCGGCATTCCGCGAGGCAGAATTGTTGAAATATACGGCCCCGAATCATCAGGTAAAACCACATTGGCTTTGCACTGCGTGGCAGAGGCGCAAAAGGCAGGCGGCACAGCGGCGTTTATTGACGTTGAACACGCGCTTGACCCTGTTTATGCGGCGGCGCTCGGGGTAGATATTGACAGTTTGCTTGTATCGCAACCCGACTCGGGCGAACAGGCGTTGGAAATAGCCGAGGCACTGGTGCGTTCGGGCGCAATTGATATAATTGTAATCGACTCGGTTGCAGCGCTTGTAACACGCGCCGAAATCGAGGGCGAAATGGGCGACAGTCACGTGGGTCAGCTTGCAAGACTTATGTCACAGGCTTTGCGCAAACTTACGGGCGCGCTCTCAAAATCCGATTGCAGCGCAATTTTTATCAATCAGCTGCGTGAAAAAATCGGCGTTATGTACGGTAACCCCGAAACCACCACAGGCGGTCGCGCACTCAAATTTTATGCGTCGGTGCGCATAGACGTAAGAAAAATAGATACAATCAAAAACGGCAGCGAAATAATCGGTTCACGCACAAGGGCAAAGGTTGTGAAAAACAAGGTAGCGCCCCCGTTCCGCGAGGCAGAATTTGATGTGATTTACGGCAAGGGCATTTCACGCGTGGGCGAAATCGTTGATATGGGACTTGAACTTGAAGTTTTAAAACGTTCGGGTGCGTGGTTCTATTACGGCGAAACACGCATAGGTCAGGGCCGCGACAACGTAAAGCAGCTCCTTGAAGAAAACAAAGAGTTAGCCTCTGAAATTGAGGAGAAAATCCGCGTAAGATACGCCGAAGTTATGGGCGCAAAGGGCAAAAAAGAAGTCGAGCATGACGATGAACCCGTTATTATGCCGGTTGAAGCCGAGCCCAAAACCGAAATCAGGCACAAAAAAGTAAACATAGACATAGCAGTTGACGACTGATGATAATTACTTCGGTTGAAAAAGATAAAAAACATACCGTAAGGGTAGAATTTGACAATTCGCAATCGGTGCTTTTTGACAGTGATTATTGGCATTCGGTCTGTTTGCAAAGCGGTGATAAAATTTCGGAAGAAGCGCTTAAAAAATATTTAAGCGAATCCGAATACATACGCGCAAAATCACGCGCACTCTGGTTTTTGGACCGCGCCGACCACAGCGAAAAATCGCTTTACGAAAAAATAATCCGCGGCGGTATATCAAAAGGTGCTGCCGCACGGGCAATTGCACGGCTTAAAGAACTCGGTATGCTTGACGACCGCCGCTATGCCGAAAACCTTGCGGAACGTATGGCAGAAAGCAACGTTTCAAAGCGCGAGGCTTATGCAAAACTGCTTTTAAAGGGCATACCCAAGCAAATTGCAAACGAGGTTCTTACCGAAACGCAGTTTGATGAGTCGGAACAGATTGCCGCGTTGATAGATAAAAAATACCGATTGAAACTGCAAGCCCCCGAAGGCGTGCAAAAGGTATATGCAGCGTTGGTGCGCCGCGGTTTTTCGTACTCGGCGGTGCGAAACGCAATAAAACAGTACACAACTCAGGAGTTAGACGGTGAAATTTGATGTATAAAATAAGTATGGTATCGCTTGGTTGCCCCAAAAATCAGGTTGACGCCGAAATGATGCTCTATTCTTTAAAACAGGCGGGTTATGAGATAGGCGTGCCCGAATCCGAGGCAGACGCAATAATAGTAAACACCTGCGGCTTTATTGAAGAGGCAAAAAGAGAGGCAATTGAAAATATCCTTGAAGCGGCGCAATACAAAAAAGAGGGCAAATGCAAAGCCGTAATAGTTACGGGCTGCCTTGCCGAGCGTTATAAAGACGACGTTACCGCCGAAATACCCGAGGCAGACGTCTGCGTGGGCATAGGCTCTAACAGCGACATTGTAAATATTGTCAAAAATGCAATTGAGGGCAAAGCCGAAAACACATACGGCGCTAAAGAACTGTTAGACCTTAACGCAAACCGTATTCTCGGCGGAATGCCTTTTACGGCATATCTTAAAATTGCCGACGGCTGTGATAACTGCTGCACCTATTGCGCCATACCCAAAATAAGGGGCAGAATGCGCAGCCGCACTGTTGAGGACTGTGTAAACGAGGCGCGCAGACTTGCAAGGGGCGGTGTCCGCGAACTTATAGTTGTAGCGCAGGATACCACTGCGTACGGCAGCGATATATACGGCGAAAGCAAACTTTGCGAACTTTTAGAGCAACTTTGCGATATAGACGGTATAAAATGGATACGCACCCTCTATACATACCCTGAAAGAATAACCGACGAACTGTTAAACCTTATAGCAGCAAAAGAAAAATTGGTCAAATATCTTGACATACCTATTCAACATGTAAACGGCGATATTTTGAAACGGATGAATCGCCGCGGAAACGCCGAAAGCCTTATGGCGCTTGTTAAAAAAATAAGGGCAAAGGTGCCGCAGATAACATTGCGCACCACGCTTATCACGGGGTTCCCCGGTGAGAGTGAGCAACAGTATGCCGAACTTCACGATTTTGTAAAGCAGGCAAGGTTTGACAGGCTGGGTTGCTTTACGTATTCTGCCGAGGAGGGCACAATAGCCGCAGAATACCCCGACCAGATACCCGAACAGGTAAAGCAGGACCGCGCCGAACATATAATGGAAACTCAGCTTGACATAGCCACCCAAAAAAATCAGGAAAAAATCGGCACCGAACAAACCGTGCTGGTAGAGGGCTGGGACGATTACATAAAGTGTTATTTCGGCAGAAGCGAGGCAGACGCCCCCGAAATTGACGGCAAAGTCTTTTTTATGGCACACAAACCGCTTGTAATAGGCGATTTTGTAAAGGTTAAAATAAACGATACCATTGAATACGATTTATTAGGAGAACAGATATGAACACACCGAACAAACTGACGCTTGCGCGCATAATCGCCACCCCCGTATTTATGGCAACAATGATTGCGGATTTTAAATATCACTATTTGATATCTTTAATACTTTTTGCCGCCGCCTCAATTACCGATATGTTTGACGGAAAAATGGCGCGTAAGTATAATCTTGTAACCGACTTCGGCAAATTTTTGGATCCCCTTGCCGATAAAATGCTTACAACTTCCGCATATCTGGGATTTTTATTTACGTATGCTGCGGACAAAACCTACGGCAGGCAAATAACAGCAATAGTCTTTATTGTATTGTTCCGTGAGTTTACGGTGTCGTCTTTGCGCCTTGTTACCGCAAAATCGGGTCTTGTTGTTGCCGCAAACATCTGGGGCAAATTAAAAACCGTTTCGCAAATGGTGGGTCTTGTGGCGGCGTTGCTTTTCAGTGCTCTGAGTGCCGATTTCGGTTTAACACAAATACAACCTGTATGCGATATAATAATAATGGTACTTTTCTGGATCTCTGCAGTTTTGTGCGTGATCTCGGGAATTATCTATCTTGTTCAGTGTAAGGATTATATAAATCCCTCAAAGTGACTTTCGGAGTTGATGAGAATTGTTTGATTTGTTAAAAGAGGATATTAAAGCGATACAGGACCGAGACCCTGCGGCAAAATCAGTTCTTGAAATTTTGCTGCTTTATCCCGGTCTTAAAGCCATAAGAATGTACCGCCGCGCTCACAAACATTATCTTAAAGGGCATAGTTTCAGAGCCCGTTATATCTCGCAAAAAGCGGCGCGTAAAACCGGTATTGAAATTCACCCCGGCGCTACAATAGGCAGGCGTCTGGTTATTGATCACGGAACCGGCATAGTAATCGGCGAAACAACCGAAATAGGTGACGATGTGCTTATTTATCAGGGCGTAACCCTGGGCGGCACCGGCAAAGATATAGGCAAACGCCACCCAACGGTCGGCAACAATGTTATGATAAGCGCAGGCGCAAAGGTTTTGGGACCTATTAAAATAGGCGATAATTCACGCGTTGCGGCAGGTGCGGTAGTGCTTAAAGACGTTCCGCCCAACTCAACGGTTGTGGGCGTTCCCGCAAAAGTGGTACGCCAAAACGGCAAAAAAGTTACAATAACTCCGCTTGATCAGATTCACATTTCAGACCCCGTTCAGCAGGAGTTTGACAACATAAACAAAAAAATCAGGCATTTAGAAGAAAAAGTGAAGGAGTAAACCTTATATATGAAAATTTTTAACACTTTAACCCGAAATAAAGATGAATTTATACCCATAAAAGAGGGCGAGGTAAAAATATACGCCTGCGGTCCTACCGTGTATAATTATATTCATATTGGAAACGCGCGTCCGCTTTGTGTGTTTGACGTGCTGCGCCGCTATCTTGAGTGGCGCGGATATAAGGTTACTTTTGTTCAGAATTTTACCGACATTGACGACAAACTTATCAAAAGGGCAAACGAGGAGGGCATAACAGTGCCCGAAGTTGCCGAAAGATATATAAAAGAATTTTGGGTAGACGCCAAAGGTCTTAACGTGCGCGAAGCCTCCGTTCATCCGCGTGCTACCGAAAATATTGATGAAATCGAGCGTATTATATCGGAACTTGTCGAAAAAGGTTATGCCTATCAGGCAGGCGGCGACGTATATTTCCGCTCCAAAAAATTTGACGGATACGGTAAACTTTCGCACCAGCCCCTTGAAGATTTAGAGGCAGGCGCCAGAATTGCTACCGATGACATAAAAGAAGACCCTATGGATTTTTGCCTTTGGAAAGGCGCAAAACCCGATGAGCCGTATTGGGATTCGCCGTGGGGCAACGGCAGACCGGGCTGGCATATCGAGTGTTCGGCAATGGCGGGCAGGTATCTCGGCAAAACAATAGATATCCACTGCGGCGGTCTTGACCTTATTTTTCCGCATCACGAAAATGAAATCGCGCAAAGCGAGTGCGCCAACGGGCAGGAATTTGCTCACTATTGGATGCACAACGGTTTTATAAATGTTGACAATCACAAAATGTCAAAATCGCTCGGCAACTTTTTTACCGTGCGTGATGTTGCCGAAAAATACGGTTATGAGCCCATACGCTATTTGATGATCTCATCGCAATATCGCGGACCCATAAATTATTCGGTTGATATTATCGAGCAGGGCAAAAATGCACTTGAACGCCTTTATACCTGCCGCAATAATATAGATTTTGCTTTTAAAACTGCTGCCGACGGCGGCGAAGTGCCTGCGTTTATAAACGAGCGCAAGCAGGAGTTTATAAACGCTATGGATGACGACCTTAACACGGCGGACGCCCTTGCGGCTTTATTTACGCTTGTGCGCGATATAAATACAGCCGCTGCAAACGGTGCCGGCAAAGATACGCTTAAAGCGTGCGCCGATATTTTTGATGAACTAACCGGCGTTTTGGGTCTTGTTTACAACCGTAAAACCGAGGTGCTTGACAAGGATATTGAAGAACTGATACAAAAACGCACCGAGGCCCGCAAAGCACGTGATTTTAAAACCGCAGATGAGATCCGCGACAAGTTAAAAGAGATGAACATTATACTTGAAGATACTCCGCAGGGCGTAAAATGGACCAGAGTATAAATATAAAAAAAGAACCGATAGGCAACGGCAAATATATTTATGTATCGCCGCACCACACTTTTGGCACAGACGCAGTATTGCTGGCGCACTTTTCCGCGGCAAAGAAAAACGATAAACTTGCAGACCTCGGAACAGGATGTGGAATAATTGCCTTTTTGATGCTGCGCGACGGCAAGTGCGATACGGCTTACGGCGTAGATATTTCAAGCGAAGCGATTTTACTTGCCGAAAAGACAAAAAAGGAGTATAATTTTAAAAACTTCATACCCGTTTTGTCAGACCTTAAAGATTTAAATGGCAAGGTGCCTTTCGGCTGCCATACGCTTGTTACCTGTAATCCGCCGTACAAGGCGCCAAATGCCGGTCTTAAAAACCCCGACAGCGTTAAAAGCGTGGCGCGCCACGAAGTTGAATGCACTTTAGAGGATATTGTTGCCACGGCGGCAAAGTTATTGCAAACGGGCGGCAGATTTTGCATTTGCCAGCGGCCCGAACGCCTTGCAGAACTGATGTCGCTTATGAGAAAATATAAGGTTGAGCCTAAGCGTTTACGGCTTGTCTGCAAACAGGCCGGCGAAAAACCGTGGCTTGTTCTGGCAGATGGCAGACGCTGCGGCAATACGGGGCTTGTTATCGAGCCCGATTTGTATATTGAAGACGGCAACGGCAATTTTTCGCACGAGATGATCGAAATTTACGGCAGTTACAAGAAGGAGTACTTAAAATGAGCGGCAAACTTTATGTGGTCGGTACGCCGATAGGCAATCTTGAAGATTTTTCGCCCCGTGCCGTGCGAATTTTGTCTGAGGTTGATTTTATTGCCGCCGAGGACACGCGCGTTACGGTAAAATTACTTAACCGTTTTAAAATAAGTAAACCTATGATAGCTTATTTTGAACATAATAAAAAAGAACGGGGCAATGTGGTTATCGGGCGCATACAAAGTGGTCAGAACTGCGCCCTTGTTACCGATGCAGGTATGCCTGCAATATCCGACCCCGGCGAGGATCTGGTGCGTGAGTGCCACGAAAACGGTATTGCGGTCGAATCGGTTCCCGGTCCTACCGCGTTCGCTACCGCGCTTGCGGTTTCGGGTATGACAAGCGGCAGATTTTGCTTTGAAGGCTTTTTGTCTGTAAACAAACCAAGCAGAATAAAGCATCTTAATGAGGTAAAAAACGAACGCCGCACCCTTATTTTTTATGAAGCGCCGCACAAACTTTTACGCACGCTTACCGATATGCTGGCGACTTTCGGCGACAGAAAAATCGCCCTTGTACGCGAACTTACCAAATTGCATGAAACCGTAAACCGCACAACTCTTAGCGAGGCGGTGGATTATTACAGTCAAAACGAACCGCGCGGCGAATATGTTTTGATAATTGAGGGTGCGCCCGAAACCGTTAAAACGTATACCGTTGACGACGCGTTAAAAATAGCAAAAAACCTTGCAAAAAACGGCTTGTCCGCTTCGTCTGCCGCAAAAGAGGCAGCGCAGGCGACCGGCATTAAAAAAAGCGATATATATAAAGCAATGATCTAAATAGTAGGTTTAACAACAATACAGTGTGCAAACCCTGTCGGTCGCGGTCAAGGGTTCAGCATATAAAAATTGAATTTCGGCGGCAGGATGGGGAAAATATGCGTCTTTCGGAAACACCTGTAAAGAAGAGCGAAAATTTACATTTAATGCGATTTATCGCGTCAGTCATGGTTATATTCGGTCATTCATACGCACTATCGGGCTGTGAACTCAAGTCCGATTTTGTAGACAGACATACAAACGGCATAATATCAATAGGCGGTATTTGTGTTACGCTGTTCTTTTTGTGTAGCGGCTATCTGATTTCAAAAAGCGTGATGCGCACCGATAAATTTTTAAGTTATATAAAGGCAAGAATTATACGGCTTTTGCCCCCACTGGCGTTTGTTGTATTTGCCGCAATAATTGTGGGTGCGGTAATCACAAGACTTTCGCCGCTTGAATATTTTACATCGCTCAAAACTTATAAATACCTCCTCAATGCGGTAATGATTCCCGTGCATGAGTTACCCGGAGTTTTTGAAAACAATGCTTATGACGCCACGGTAAACGGCGCCTTGTGGACGTTGCCTGTTGAATTTGCCTGCTATATTGCCTGTTACATTTTTTACAAATCTAAATTGCTTGATAAAAAGCGATTTTGGTATACAGCCCCCTTTGTTTTGGCAGCAGTTGTTTTTGAAAAGTATGTACCGGGCATATTAGGCGATATGGTTCGCCCGTGTGTTTTCTTTTACATAGGTATGTTTTACTATGTATACCGTGAACATATCATTTTAAACATAAAGTTATTGCCGTTGGCGGCAGTCTTATTGACAGTAGGCTTTATATGGCCGGAATTTGTAAAACCTGCGATGATAATTTTTTGGCCTTATGTGTTGTTTACAATTTGGTTTGCATTACCACAGTGTCCCAAATTTTTAGGCAACATGGGGAATATATCTTACGGAGTTTATCTTTGGGGGTTTTTTGTGCAGCAATTACTTGTATTTATGTGGGGTGGCTCAATGCCGAGACTTTTGAATTTTGTTCTCGGCACGGCAATCTCAATATATATGGGAACATTAACCTTTTATATTACCGAGAAACCTTTTTCGAAAAAACGGGTTAAATAATACAGAAGATGTGGGAGTTAAAAAAATGAAAGAAAACGAAAATTTCAACGTTAATTTTGACGATAAATATGAGGAAATTATCGCTTCGCTGCAGAAAAAGTGTGACGAATACGATGATATTGTATCCGACTCAAGGCTCAGGGGAGGAGATATAAGTTCAACGTCGTCGCATTATAAAAAGAAAAACCACGGCAAATCAAAAAGCTTTAAAGATTGGTGGCAGCGCCTTACAAAGGGCAAAAAAGCGGCGCTTATCAGTGTTACTTCAATAGTTTTGGTAATTGCAATTTTGCTCGGATGGTTTTTCTCATATTTTAAATACAACTATAATTCCATAACCGAAAACCCCGAAGACCTCGGCTTTTCGGGCACGATCGATAAAAGCGTAATAAACATTGCACTTTTCGGCGTTGACGCACGTGATGAAAAAAAATTCACCGGCAACACCGACAGTATTATGATTATGAGCCTCAATACAAAAACCAAAAAGGTTAAAATTATTTCCGTTATGCGTGATACACTTGTGCCTATGGAGTATGAGGGCAAAAAATATTACGGAAAAATAAATTCGGCATACGTAAAAGGCCCCGAACACGCCATTAAAACTCTTAATCAGGCGTTTGATCTTGATATTTCCGAGTATGCAACGGTCAATTTTTACGGTATGACCGATATAATAAACGCGGTAGGGGGCATAACCGCTACCATTACCGACGACGAACTTAAATGGAAAGGCTACGACCACCCCAATCTCAATAACTGTATGGATGAAATATGCAACCAAATGGGCCTTAACGCTGCCGATTATTACATTAAATCAGCAGGCGAGCAAACCTTAAACGGCGTTCAGG
>ENA-OUOU01001015-OUOU01001015.1-human-gut-metagenome-genome-assembly--contig:-NODE-1015-length-15425-cov-7.426805_pt1 | contig 15425 bp, 14 predicted proteins | sample MGYA00237936_ERZ548765 | MGnify/ENA primary metagenome ERZ548765 (study PRJEB26490, sample SAMN05356889) | human gut metagenome | biome: terrestrial biome; feature: human-associated habitat; material...
CAAGCAGATGGAGCGCACCCGGAAATCGCTGGAAGTGAAGCTCAAAAAGCTAACGGACACGGGAAAGAAGGACGACGCTGTGACGTTTGAGGAGCTGGGCGTGGATCGCCTGTTCGTGGACGAGGCGCATCTGTACAAGAATCTGTTCGTCGTCACCAAGATGCGCAACGTCGCAGGCGTTGGGCAGTCGGAGTCGCAGAAGGCGAGCGATCTTTGGATGAAGTGCCGCTATCTGGATGAGATTACGGGCGGCAGGGGCGTCGTGTTCGCCACCGGCACGCCCATATCCAACAGCATGACGGAGCTGTACACCATGCAGCGGTACTTGCAGTATGGGGAGCTGCAGCGGCAGGGCCTGCAGCACTTCGACGCATGGGCGTCCACATTCGGCGAGACCGTGACGGCGATAGAGCTTGCGCCGGAGGGCACCGGGTACCGCGCCAAGACGCGGTTCTCGCGGTTCTACAACCTGCCGGAGCTGATGACGCTGTTCCGCGAGGTCGCAGACATCCAGACCGCGGATATGTTGAACCTGCCTGTGCCCAGGGCACAGATTCACAACGTTGCCATTCCGCCGACGGAACAGCAAAAGCACATGGTGGAAAGCCTGTCCGATCGTGCCGAGCAGGTGCGCAGCGGCAGCATCAGCCCGGACAGGGACAACATGCTGCTTATCACCAACGATGGGCGCAAGCTGGCGCTCGATCAGCGTCTGATGCAGCCATTGCTCCCGGATGCGGAAAACAGCAAGGTGACGGCCTGCGCGCGCAATGTGTACGACATCTGGGCGCGTACGGCAGATGACCGCAGCGCGCAGCTCGTGTTCTGCGACCTGTCCACGCCGGGCGCAGGCTTCAACGTGTACGACGACCTGCGGGACAAGCTCGTGGAAAGGGGCGTTCCGGCACAAGAGATCGCCTATATCCATGATGCGAACACGGAAACGCAGAAGAAAGAGCTCTTTGCTAAAGTGCGCAGTGGTCAGGTGCGCGTGCTGGTGGGTTCCACTGCAAAGATGGGGGCGGGAACCAATGTGCAGGAGCGGCTCATCGCGCAGCACGATCTGGACTGCCCGTGGCGGCCCTCCGATCTGGAACAGCGCGCTGGGCGCATCCTGCGGCAGGGCAACCGCAACCCGGAGGTGCACATCTACCGCTATGTCACCGAGCAGACCTTTGACGCCTATCTCTACCAGCTGGTGGAGAACAAGCAGCGGTTCATCTCGCAGATCATGACGTCAAAAAGCCCTGCGCGGGTGGCGGACGACGTGGATGAGGCGTCGCTCTCCTATGCGGAGATCAAGGCGCTGGCCACCGGCAATCCGCTGATCCGGGAGAAGATGGATGCGGAGGTCACGGTCGCCCGTTTGCGCATGCTGCGCGCCAGCCACATGAGCAGGCGGTATGCGCTGGAAGACCGTCTGAGAGGATTCTATCCGGCGCAGGAGGCGGGGCTGCGGGATCGTATCGCGCGATGCGGGCGGGATGTGGAAGTGCTCAGGCAAAGCGCGGTGCCGGAGGGTACTTTTCCGCCCATGGTCGTCTTTGGCAAGTCTTATGCCAGGAGAAACGAGGCGGCGAAGGCATTCTGGGAGGCGTGCAGAGCCGCGCCCGGCGATGCACCGGCGCGGGTGGGAAGCTGGCGGGGCTTTGAACTGGAGGTGCAGTTTGATCCGTTTACGCGCGAGATGCAGGCGGTGCTGGTGGGCGCGGAGCGGCACAGCGTGGCATTGGGCAGCGACCCGGGTGGCAATCTCACCCGCATGGAAAACCGGTTGGAGAATCTTCCGGAGGATCTGCGAAAACTGGAAATGCAGTTGTCAGATACGCATCGCCAGATTGACAATGCTCGGGAAGAGGTGCAGCGGCCCTTTCCGCAGGAAGAGGAGCTGTGCGCAAGGGAGGCCCGGCTGGCCGAGCTGAATGTACTGCTCAATCTGGACGAGAAGGAAACCGTGCTCTTGGACGAAACGGAACAGGAGGAACGGGAAGAAAAAACGCTCCGCGTTGCGGAGCGCTGAACCGGAGAGGGAGGAAAACAAGACATGAAGCGCTTTACGGAAGAAGAACTTGCCAGAGCCAACAGCGTGGATCTGCTGACGTATGTGCAGAGCCGGGGCTATGAAGTCAGGCGCATGGGGCGGCAGCACTGCCTGGCCGAGCACGACAGTCTGGTGATCGAGGGCAACAAATGGTACTGGTTCTCGCAGCGTATGGGCGGAAAGACCATTGATTTTCTCGTAAAGTACGAGAAGATCCCCTTTGTCGAGGCTGTTCACACGCTGCTGGGAGATGCGGTTCAGAAGATGACAGGGCCGGTGAAGCGAGCAGAGAGAAGTGCGGCGAATGCAGACAAGCCGCGCAAGCTGATGCTTCTGCCCGTTGCAGAGCGGAACGATGAGGCCATCGCCTACCTGCAGGGGCGGGGAATTCCCATGGAACTCATCCAGCGCTGCATCGATGAGGTGCGGCTTTATCAAGCGGATACTTACTGGCGCAGGAAGGAGGACGGCAGCTACGAGGAGCTGCCCGGCAAGCAGGTGGTGTTTGTAGGTTACGATGCGGATTACACGCCGCGCTATGCGTGTTCGCGTTCGCTGCAGGGCAGCGGTAAGCACGAGGCGTATGGCAGCGACAAGTCGTATGCGTTTGCGCTGCCGGCCCCGGAACCGGAGTGCAAGGTGCTTTGGGTATTTGAAAGCGCCATTGACGCGCTGTCGCATGCGGCACTGTGCCAGCAGGGGAACAACCCATGGCCGGCGCACCGGCTGTCGCTGGGAGGTCTGTCCCCGCTGTCGCTGGAGCGATTTTTGTCGGAGCATCCGGCGATCCGGTACGTCAATCTCGGGCTGGATAACGATGAGCAGGGACGTAGAGCTGCGCAAGCGATCACGGCTTCTCTGGCAGGCCGGTATATTGCATTTCACCATCCGCCCAGGCACGGCAAGGACTACAACGACGAACTGGTGTTCCAGCTGCGCACCCGCAGCCGGGAGGCGGAGCGGTGAGCAGAGCAGACGGCGGCCGTGCGCGCAGCGCCGGACGCGCAAGCATCGCCTTTGTCAATACAAACGCAGCCTGCAAGGGAAACCCTTGAACCCAATGCCGCTGGTGCGGGAGGAGAGCGATGAGGAATCGGAGCATTCCCGTCATGGTCTATCTGAATGCGGAGGAATACGGAAAACTGCAAAACGACCTGAAAAAGACGGGGCTTACCAAGAGCAAATATCTCCGTGCGCTGATCATGGGGAGAAGAATCAAAGAGAGACTGCAGCCAGACTATTACAGACTGTGCACGGAGGTCAGCCGCGTGGGCAGCAATGTCAACCAGATCGCCCGGATTGCGAACGCGCATCCGGAGTCCGTTCAGGATATGGCTCGGGTGGAACACCTGCTGCGCGAATTGATCCGCATGGTGCATGATCTGGCTGAGACGGAGTGAAGGACGAGATGGCGATCACAAAGATACTGCGCAGGAAGAGTCGAGTGGATAAGCTCATTGCCTATGCGCTGAACCCGGCAAAGACGGAAAACGGCAGCCTGACGGCGCACATCCATTGCAGCGACGGGTATGCGGCGCAGGAGATGCAGTCTGTTCGGAAAAACTGGGATGCGGAACAGGGTACGCAGGTCTTTCACATCATACAGTCCTTTGCGCCGGGGGAGATCACGCCGGAGTTGGCGCTGCAGCTGGCGCAGGAGTTTGCACGGGAGCACCTGCAGGGGTATCAGGTGGTTATCGGGACGCATTGCGACCATGCGCACATCCACAACCACATTGTGTTCAATGCGGTGTCGTTTGTGGACGGCAAGAAGTACCACAGCACACCGCAGACCTATTACCGGCAGGTGCGCGCGATTTCGGATCGGCTGTGCAGGGAGCACGGATTGTCCGTCGTCATGGGGGACGGGGAGCGACGCAGGGGCATGTCCTATGCGGAGTGGAAGGCTGTGCAGGATGGCGGGGTCAGCCTGCGGCAGGTGGTGGCGCGCGATATCAGGGAGGTGCTGTCCTATGCGCTGGATTACGGAGAGTTTTTGGCGCTCATGGAAGGCAAGGGGTATGAGATCCGGCATGGAAAGTATCTGTCGTTCCGACCATACGGCTATGAGCGCTTTATAAGGCCGCAGCTGGATGGCGTGAAGTACAACGAGGATGCGATTCGTGCGCACATTGAGGGGGAGCTGGAGAATCCTGCGGCGCAGGTGCTGGTGCCAAGAGCATATCGTCCGTATTCGCGACCCATGGTTGGGATTCTCGGGGTGTATCGGCATTATCTGTATCTTCTGGGCTGCGTTGCCAAACACAAGGGTTCGTCGCAGCAGAGCGCGCTGCTGCGTAGTGAACTGCGGCATTTTGAGCGATACAAAACGCAGCACCGCTATCTCGTGCAGCACCGCATCGTGACCGGGGAGGATCTGCAAAAGCATCAGGAGGTACTGAATGGGCAGCTTCAGGCGCTGACCAGAACCCGCACCATACTGAACACACAGAAGAAGCGGAAAGGCAAATTGTATATGGCACTTGCCACGGTGGAGCAGTTCTCTCCCGTGGCTGATTTATTGTCTGACGGTACGGTCGGCACGGCGGAGGAACAGGTGCGTTGGAAGGAGGCGTTGGCATTGCTGGAAGGACAGGATACGGAGCAGCTCGGCCGGGAGAAGGCGGAGCTGTTTCAGCGTATTGCGGATGTGAACCGGCAGATGCGGGAGATACGCATGGAGCTGCGCGTGTGTGAGGGCATTGCCCGCGCGGCTCCGCAACTACAAGGACAGCTGCGAGCAATTCGGGATGAGAACAGCATAGGAGGCGAACAACATGAGCATGAACGGCGGTGACGCGGCGGAGCAGATGGTGAGGATACTGCTCGACGGTACGGAGACGGTGGTGAAGATCACGGGGGAAGGGGCGAGGCAGCTTGCGGCGTTTTTGTATGCGTGGGCGCAGCAGGAGCGTGGGAAGAATCCGGCGCAGCATGGCAGGACGAGCATGGTGCGGCTGCTCAAGTCGGGGCAGGAGCTGCAGGTGTTCCGGCTGCGGAAGGAGGAGTATGCGGCGTTCAAGCCGCAGGCAAGGCAGTACAAGCTGCTGTATGCTGCGCTGCGCAACAGGCGGGATCCGGACGGGCGCATCGATGTGGTGGTGCGGGCGGATGAGATCCCGCGCGTCAACCATGTGCTGGAGCGGCTGGGGTACGGGAGCGTGCAGCAGGGGGAGAATTCTAAAAAAAAAGAACCTCCGTCGTCGCGAAGCTCGAGCGCTGCAGGGGACAGGCTGAGGCGCTCGGCAGAGGACGCAGACAGCCGTGGTGAGCGAAAGACATCCGTCAGGGCGAGGCTTGAGCTGTATCGGAAGGAGGCGGAGAAACAGTCGTCCCGGACACCAATCAAGGGGAAGATAGGAAAAGACAGAGAATAAGAGCAGTATAATGCATTTTCGATTGATGTTATCACGGTATCGTGATATAATGGAAAGCGAAAGGAGAGAGGTCTATGCCGGTATTGGCCAGATTCTATGGCATCGTGATCAGAATGTACTTTTTACAGAGTGAGCATAACCCGCCGCACATCCATGCAATCTACAATGATGATGTGGCCGCGATTGACTTTATGACGGGGGAAGTATTGGAAGGATATTTACCCGGGAAAGCTATGAATATGGTATTGGAGTGGATTGGCCTGCACAGACAATCGCTTAGGGAGATTTGGGAAACACAGGAGTTCAGAAAGCTCCCGCCGCTTGAGTGAGGAGGAGAGAAGTATGTTCCATAGAGTAAAGAGTGTCGCAGCCCTGCCGGATAACAAACTGAGTGTTCAGTTTCGGGATGGACATGTGCGCGTTTATGACGTCAAGCCGCTGTTTGAACGGATTCCCTGCTTCCGATATCTGCAAGAGCATCCGGAAGAGTTTGCTTGCGTGCATGTAGATACTGGCGGATATGGAATTGTTTGGAATGACGAATTGGACCTGTCCTGTGAGGAGCTGTGGGAACACGGGTTGGCAGTTCAGACGCCGTTTGATGGCCTTATGGCCTTTGGTGAGGCGACAGAGCTTTGGGGGCTGAATGAGAGTACGCTGCGGAAAGCCATTGCATATGGAAAACTCAGAAATGGGATCGATGTCTGTAAGTTCGGCAAGCAATGGGTGATTTCAGTGGAAGCGATGGAACGGGAATACGGCCCTGCAGAAAAGTAAATACAGTTCATAAGATACGGGAAAGCATCTGGAGTTCGGATGCTTTCTTTTTTTGCAAAAGGATGGATGGAGATGACCATGCTCAGGAACGTGGAGCTGACCGAGACGCTGCGCGCCATTATGTCGCGCAACACGGAGTACTATCAGACGGATTACGCGGAGGACATGCAGGAGCTGCTGCATGGGAGGCAGCGGCATTATCTGTTCATGAGCTACCGGATGGGGACACTGCTGGTACCGGAGGAGAGCGTGTATACCCGCGAGAGCAGCTGTCGGAAGGGGTGGCTGGAGTGCGGAACTGAGCGCCCTGACCTGGTCAGGGCGTTTGCCGTGCGGGTGGACAGGCGCATGCCCGGGCGCGTGCGTGGGGATGTGATCCTGCTGGACTACGCCAGTCATGCGATCGAAGTGGAGATGAACACGGTGTCGGTGATGGACATGGAGCGGGATGTGGGCGGGCATCTGCGCAGCCTGCATGAAGCGCGGGAGGGGTATGAGGCGATCTCGCCCGGAGGGTATCTGCGGGGGCTGGCGACAGCGTATCTGGCGCGGGCTTGTCCGTATCGCACAGGGTTTCGGCGGGTCTGCAATGCCGATGCGCGGGCGCTGCTCAATGAGGAGGTGCTGCCGGTGTATCGGCTGAACGGCCCGGATTACAGCCGTCCGCTGCGGGCGGGGGAATTGAAGCGCATCGGGGAGGGCGAGGTGTTCGGCATCCGGGCGGGCGACAGCGGCGATTACGACCGCTGGCAGAGGGAATCGCTGGAGCAGTACGCGCGGCTGCTGCAGAGGGCGCAGAATCGTCAGGAGGCCAGATGATGCGGCATGAAGAAGGACGAACGGCTGATGCGGTGCGCGCTCTGGGCGGCGGGGCTGCTGCCTGTGCTTTGGCTGGCGATGGCGTTTGTTCAACCCACACAAGAAACCGGGTTATCCGGCCGCCTTGAGGCGCTTTCCGTGGCGATGGAAGCGCCTTTTGCTTTGGTCTGGACGGCGGAGAGCCTGCGGGTGTGCGCGCTGTTCGGGCTGCTGTATCTTGCGGCTGCCGTTGCGGTGGAGGGGACGCGGCCCAGGCTGCGTCCGGGCGTCGAGCACGGGTCGGCGCGCTGGGGCGATGCACGGGAGCTGAACGCGCGGTTCGCGCAGAGGGGCATGGAGAACGTGCTGCTCACGCGCAATGTGCGGCTGGGGCTGGACGGGCGCAGACACCGGCGCAATCTCAATGTGCTCGTCATCGGCGGCAGCGGCGCGGGCAAGACGCGCTTCTATGCCAAGCCCAACCTGATGCAGTGCAATACCTCGTTCGTCGTCACGGATCCCAAAGGTGAGCTGCTGCGCGACGTGGGCGCTTTGCTGAAGGCGCGGGGGTATCGCATCCGGGTGCTCAATCTGGTGGAATTCTCGCAGTCGGATCGGTACAATCCGCTGGTTTACATACGGGATGAGAAGGACGTGCTCAAGCTGGTCACCAACCTGATTCGCAACACCACGCCCAAAACCGCTTCGTCCGGCGATCCGTTCTGGGAGAAGTCGGAGACGGCGCTGCTGGAAGCGATTCTGTTCTACCTGCTGTCCGAAGCGCCGGCGGAGGAGCAGAACTTCTCCATGGTCATGACCATGCTGGAGTATGCCGACGTGCGCGAGGAGGATTCCGGGTATCAGTCGCCGCTGGACATGCTGTTTGCCGCGCTGGAGCGCACGCAGCCCGGGCACATCGCGGTGCGGCAGTACAAGGTCTACAAGCAGGCGGCGGGCAAGACCGCAAAGTCCATCCTGATCTCGCTGGCGGTGCGGCTGGCGGCGTTCAACCTGGAGCAGATCCGGGCGCTGACGGCGGAGGACGAGCTGGACATCGGGTCGCTCGGGGAGGAGAGAACGGCGTTGTTTGCGGTGATCCCGGACAACGATACGTCGTTCAATTACCTCGTCGGTATGCTGTATACGCAGATCTTTCAGGAGCTGTACTACCGCGCGGATCACGTTCACGGCGGGCGGCTGCCGGTGCATGTGCGATGCCTGATTGACGAGTGCGCCAACATCGGGCAGATTCCGAAGCTGGAAAAGCTGGTGGCCACCATCCGAAGCCGTGAAATCTCTGCCTGTCTGGTGTTGCAGGCACAGAGCCAGCTCAAGGCAATTTACAAAGATAATGCCGATACCATCATCGGCAATATGGATACTTCCATCTTCCTGGGTGGCAAAGAGCCAACAACGCTGAAAGAGCTGGCGGCTGTTCTGGGAAAGGAGACCATAGACACTTACAACACCGGAGAGAGCCGGGGACGGGAGACCTCCCACTCGCTCAACTATCAGAAATTGGGAAAAGAGCTGATGAGCCAGGACGAGCTGGCAGTTATGGATGGCGGCAAGTGCATCTTGCAGTTGCGCGGTGTGCGTCCGTTTCTTTCAGACAAGTATGACATTACCAGACACCCTAATTTCAAATACACAGCTGATGCAGACAAGCGAAATACCTTTGATATTGAAGCATTTTTGTCTGCCAGACTAAAACTCAAGCCTGATGAGGTCTGCGATGTATATGAAGTAGACACGGAGGGCGTGTAATACGGTTCCGCTGAGAAAGGAGTGATCGTATCTATTTGCCGCAACTGCCTCTGTTGAGGCCATTGGCGTACAAAGCGGGCAATCATCAACAAAATAATGAAAAAGGAGGACAGCCGGAATCATGCCCCCGGAAACCGGGCGGCAGATTGTTCCGGCTTTTGTATGCCTATGAAACATGACAAACCTATTTTTTAATCAGATTCCGGCTAACAAACTATATGGCATTTTTTGAACAGGCAATTACCGTTCTTCAGACTCTCGTTATCGCTCTGGGCGCTGGTCTTGGTATCTGGGGTGTCATCAACCTGTTGGAAGGTTACGGCAACGACAACCCTGGCGCAAAATCTCAGGGCATGAAGCAGCTCATGGCCGGCGCTGGTGTAGCCGTAGTCGGCATGGTCCTTGTACCTCTGCTCTCCGGGCTGTTCTCTGTCTAAGCGTTCCTGCATGAAATCCTTGCCGCTCCCGCAGCTTTGCGGGGGCGGCGGAAAGGAGGTTGACACCGTATGGATTTCTTACTTGAAGCCCTGACAAATTGGCTGAAAGAAATGCTGGTGGGCGGTATTATGAGCAACCTTTCGGGGATGTTTGACAGCGTAAACCAACAGGTCGCGGATATATCCGTACAGGTAGGACAGACCCCACAGGGATGGAATGGCAGTATTTTCAATATGATTGAGAATCTGTCAAACTCCATCATGGTGCCGATTGCAGGTGTGATCCTGGCTATCGTGATGACCGTAGACCTGATCCAGATGATTGCAGACAAGAACAACCTGCATGATGTGGATACCTGGATGATTTTCAAGTGGGTGTTCAAATCAGCTGCCGCCATCCTCATTGTCACAAACACATGGAATATCGTGATGGGCGTCTTTGATATGGCGCAGAGCGTGGTGGCGCAGGCGGCAGGGATTATCAATTCGGATGCGTCCATTGACATTTCCTCAGTTATGACCGATCTGGAACCGAGGCTGATGGAAATGGATTTGGGACCGCTGTTCGGACTGTGGTTCCAATCCCTCTTTATTGGCATTACCATGTGGGCGTTGTATATCTGTATCTTTATCGTTATTTATGGCCGTATGATCGAGATCTACCTTGTAACTTCGGTGGCTCCCGTTCCAATGGCTGCAATGATGGGCAAAGAATGGGGCGGTATGGGACAGAATTACCTCCGATCCCTGCTGGCACTGGGCTTTCAGGCGTTTCTCATTATCGTCTGCGTGGCAATTTATGCTGTGCTGGTGCAGAACATCGCTCTGGAAGATGACATCATCATGGCAATCTGGAGCTGCGTGGGCTACACCGTACTGCTATGTTTTACGCTGTTCAAAACCGGCAGTCTCGCCAAATCAGTCTTTCAGGCGCACTAAAACGGAAGGAGGTTTCCACATTGGCTTATGTACCCGTACCCAAGGACTTAACAAAAGTCAAAACAAAGGTCATGTTCAATCTGACCAAGCGGCAGCTTATCTGCTTCACGGGCGGAGCGCTTATTGGCGTACCGCTTTTCTTTTTGCTCAGAAAACCTACCGGAAACAGTGTAGCGGCTATGTGTATGATGCTGGTTATGCTGCCCTTCTTTATGCTGGCTATGTACGAAAAGCATGGACAGCCCCTGGAAAAGATCGTGGGCAACATTCTCAAAGTAGCTGTGATCCGTCCCAAGCAGCGTCCCTACCAGACCAATAACTTTTATGCCGTATTAAAGCGGCAGGAAATGCTCGATAAGGAGGTGTATGACATTGTTCACCGCAATAAAAAAATGGCTGCATCGGATGTTCGGAAAAACCGAGGAAAAAACTGTGCAGCCGGTAAAGACAAAGAAAAAGCTGTCCCGCGCCGATAAGAAGCAGATCGAAGCGGCCATTGCCCGCGCTAACCGCACGGACAAAAAAGGAAAATCTGCGCAGGACAGTATCCCTTATGAACGGATGTGGCCGGACGGAATCTGCCGCGTATCGGACAGCCACTACACAAAGACCATCCAGTTTCAGGACATCAACTATCAGCTCTCCCAAAACGAAGATAAGACGGCAATCTTTGAGGGTTGGTGTGATTTCCTCAATTATTTTGACAGCTCGATTCATTTCCAGCTGTCTTTTTTGAACCTTGCGGCATCGGAGGAGACCTTTGCTAACTCCATTTCCATCCCGCCCCAGAGGGACGCCTTTGACAGTATCCGCGAGGAATACACCACAATGCTGCAAAATCAGCTGGCCAGAGGTAACAACGGTCTCATCAAGACCAAATACCTGACCTTTGGTATCGACGCGGACAGCATCAAAGCCGCCAAGCCCCGTCTGGAGCGTATTGAGACCGATATACTTAATAACTTCAAGCGTCTTGGTGTAGCTGCCAGAACGCTGGACGGTAAAGAAAGGCTTTTTCAGCTTCATGCGGTATTCCACATGGATGAACAACTCCCGTTTCAGTTTGAATGGGACTGGCTGGCTCCTTCCGGTCTGTCCACAAAGGATTTTATTGCACCAAGCTCCTTTGAGTTCCGCACCGGCAAGCAGTTCCGTATGGGCAAGAAATACGGGGCTGTTTCTTTTTTGCAGATTCTCGCACCGGAGCTGAATGACCGTCTGCTGGCTGATTTTCTGGATATGGAAAGCTCGCTCATTGTGAGTATGCACATTCAGTCGGTGGATCAGGTGAAAGCCATCAAAACGGTAAAGCGGAAGATTACCGACCTGGACCGCAGCAAGATCGAGGAACAGAAAAAAGCAGTCCGTGCCGGATACGACATGGACATCATTCCATCTGACCTTGCTACCTACGGCAGTGAAGCGAAAAAACTCTTGCAGGATTTGCAGAGCCGCAACGAGAGAATGTTCCTTTTGACCTTTCTGGTGCTGAACACAGCGGACAATCCCCGTCAGCTTGGCAACAACATCTTTCAGGCAGGCTCTATTGCCCAGAAGTATAACTGTCAGCTGACCAGGCTGGACTTCCAGCAGGAAGAAGGGCTGATGAGCTGTCTGCCTCTGGGTCTCAATCAGATTGAGATTCAGCGAGGACTGACCACCAGTTCCACAGCTATCTTTGTGCCCTTCACTACGCAGGAACTGTTCCAGAACGGGAAAGAAGCTCTGTACTACGGCATCAATGCTCTGTCCAACAACCTCATCATGGTGGACAGAAAGCTGCTGAAAAACCCCAACGGCCTGATTCTGGGTACGCCGGGTTCCGGTAAGTCCTTCAGCGCAAAACGAGAAATTGCCAACTGCTTTTTGCTTACCAGTGATGATGTCATTATCTGTGACCCGGAAGCGGAGTACGCACCTCTTGTTGAGCGTCTGCATGGGCAGGTCATCAAGATCTCACCTACTTCAACCAACTATATCAATCCGATGGATCTGAATCTGGACTATTCGGATGATGAAAGCCCGCTGTCACTCAAGTCTGACTTTATCCTCAGCTTGTGTGAGCTGATCGTGGGCGGTAAGGAGGGCTTGCAGCCGGTGCAGAAAACCATTATTGACCGTTGTGTGCGGCTGGTCTATCAGACCTATCTCAATGACCCGCGCCCGGAGAATATGCCCATACTGGAGGATTTGTATAACCTGCTTCGGGAACAGGAGGAAAAGGAAGCCCAGTATATCGCTACGGCTCTTGAAATCTATGTAACCGGCTCCCTCAATGTGTTCAACCACCAAAGCAATGTGGACATTGATAACCGGATTGTCTGCTATGACATCAAGGAACTGGGCAAGCAGCTTAAAAAAATCGGTATGCTGGTGGTACAGGATCAGGTGTGGAACCGCGTTACCATCAACCGTGCCGCCCACAAGTCCACCCGTTACTACATCGACGAGATGCACCTGCTTTTGAAGGAGGAGCAGACCGCCGCCTATACGGTGGAAATCTGGAAGCGATTCAGAAAATGGGGCGGTATTCCGACAGGTATCACCCAGAATGTCAAAGACCTTTTGAGCAGCCGCGAGGTGGAGAACATCTTTGAAAACTCCGACTTCGTGTATATGCTCAACCAGGCAGGCGGAGACCGTCAGATACTTGCCAAGCAGCTGGGCATTTCCACGCACCAGCTTAGCTATGTGACACACTCCGGTGAGGGTGAGGGCCTGCTGTTCTATGGTTCCACGATCCTGCCTTTCGTGGATCACTTCCCGAAGAATACCGAGCTTTATCGCATTATGACCACAAAACCCCAGGAACTGAAAAAGGAGGATGAATAATGATGAACCCCAACATTTTGAATAAAAACCCGCTGATGTTTTTTGACAGGGCGGTAAATGCCCAGCGCAGCCAGCTTCTTACAGTCATGGCCGATGCGGTAAGTGAGTGCCGCACGGCGGCAGATCAGGCAGCCGAACTGAATGAGACCGGTCAGGTGGGGCTGCTCCGTCTGGCAGAGGTCTGGAGCACCATCCGTGCCAAGGAAGGTATGGGTGGTCTGGTTCTGGAAGGAACCGAAGCGAAGATCCTGTCCGATGTGGTGGCACAGTTTTATGCCTACCTGTCCGGCTGTATGTTCAACGATCCTGTGGGAATGGCCATTTATGCAGAGCTGCACTACATGATGTCCTCCCTCATGCTGGGAGAATGGTTTGAATAAAGAGCCGCGCCTGCGCTTTACTGATGAGGAACGGTCTGACCCTGCACTGGAAAAGCCGATCCGTAAAGCGGAGAAAGCTGCGGCCAGAGCAGATAAGGCGCAGGCCAATATCCCAAAGAAAAAGGTCAGGCAGACGGTCATTGACCCGGATACCGGAAAAAAGACCTCGAAGCTGACCTTTGAGGACAAGAAAAAGCCACCCTCCAAACTTTCTCAAGGGGTCAAGGAAGCTCCCGTCCATCTGGTTGCGGGCAAACTCCACAAAGAGATCCGGGAAACAGAACAGGACAATGTGGGCGTGGAAAGCGCCCACAAGTCCGAGGAGGCGGTGGAGACCGGCGCTTATCTGGTGCGGGAGGGCTATCGCAGCCACAAGCTGAAGCCGTACCGCAAAGCAGCACAGGCAGAGCGCCAACTGGAAAAGGCAAATGTAAATGTTCTGTACCAGAAATCTTTGCAGGAAAATCCCCAGTTTGCCAGCAATCCACTTTCCCGCTGGCAGCAAAAGCAGGCCATCAAAAAGCAGTATGCCGCCGCCAAACACGCCGGTCAGACTGCTGGAAATACCGCCCAGGCTGCATCTAAAACAGGAAAAGCCGCAAGGACGGTAAAAGAAAAGGTACAGCAGGCAGGGGCATTCGTCATGCGCCACAAGAAGGGTTTCCTGATGGCAGGGGTTTTGTTCCTCATTACCTGTATGCTGATGAATACCATGTCCTCCTGCTCCATGATGGCGCAGAGCATCGGTTCCGTTCTCTCCGGCACCACTTATCCGTCGGATGACCCGGAAATGCTGGCAGTGGAGGCAGATTATGCAGCCAGAGAAGTCCAGTTGCAGGAGGAAATCGACAACATTGAAAGCAGCCACCCAGGGTATGACGAGTATCGCTATGACCTTGGTATGATCGGCCATGACCCTCATGAGCTGGCAGCATTTCTCTCTGCCGTCTTGCAAGGCTACACCCGGCAGAGCGCTCAGGCAGAGCTGGCGCGTGTGTTTGCAGCACAGTATCAGCTGACGCTTACTGAGGAAGTGGAGATTCGCTACCGCACGGAGACCTCCACCGACCCGGAGACCGGCGAGACCACCTCAGAAGAAGTCCCCTATGAGTATTACATTTTGAATGTGAAACTCACCAGCAAGCCCATTTCCGCTGTGGCGTCGGAGTTACTGACCCCGGAGCAGATGGAAATGTATCAGGTTTACCGGCAGACCATGGGCAATAAGCCGCTGTTGTTTGGCGGTGGTTCCCCTGACATGAGCAATTCCGAGGACTTGACCGGTGTACAGTTTGTAAATGGAACCCGTCCCGGAAATCCGCAGTTGGTGGAGCTGGCCAAGCGTCAGGTCGGCAATGTGGGCGGCTATCCTTATTGGAGCTGGTATGGCTTTGACAGCCGCGTGGAGTGGTGCGCCTGCTTTGTATCCTGGTGTTATAACCAGGCTGGAAAAAGTGAGCCGCGCTTTGCAGGCTGTGAGTGGCAGGGCGTTCCGTGGTTCCAGTCTCATGGACAATGGGGTGCAAGAGGCTATAACAATCTGGCTCCCGGAGATGCAATTTTCTTTGACTGGGATTTGGATGGGACAGCAGACCATGTAGGTATCGTGATCGGTACGGATGGCAGCCGTGTTTATACCGTGGAGGGAAATTCCGGCGATGCCTGCAAGATTAAAAGTTATGACCTGAATTATCAAAGCATTAAGGGCTACGGCCTGATGAACTGGTAACAGAGATTTTTAAGAAGGAGTGATAGACGATGGCAAAGAACAAAATTGAGCGCATTGACCAGGAGATTACAAAGGTCCGCGAGAAGATCGCAGAGTATCAGGAAAAGCTCAAGGCGCTGGAAGCACAGAAAACCGAGGCAGAAAATCTGGAGATCGTCCAGATGGTGCGCGCCCTGCGTATGACCCCGACCCAGTTGAGCGCCATGCTGTCCGGTGGCACAGTTCCCGGCAGTTTGGCTGATGACAATAACGAACAGGAGGAAAACAGCTATGAGGAATAAACGATTGCTCCGAACACTTTCCGCCCTTTGCCTGACAATGGTTGTGGCATTTGGCTTTACGATCCCT